>Ga0182015_10000586_pt1 | contig 52042 bp, 56 predicted proteins | sample 712P3MmetaG_FD_120478 | JGI IMG/M metagenome (GOLD analysis project Ga0182015, IMG submission 120478) | Permafrost microbial communities from Stordalen Mire, Sweden - 712P3M metaG | ecosystem: Environmental > Terrestrial > Soil > Wetlands > Permafrost | place: Sweden: Stordalen | collected...
AATCGTGCCCTTAATCGTGCCCTTCTTGGCCTCTTATGCTAAACCGCACCCCTTTCCGACAAGGAGCCGTCCGTGCCCACGCTCGATGCTGCCGCATGTGCGGCGCTGATGGATACGCTGACCGATATCAGCGCGCGCGCCGCGAAAGCAATCCGCGATTGGTCCGGCAAAGGCGAGGTCCGCAGCAAGGCCGATGGCTCGCCGGTCACGGCAGCAGATGAGGCCGCCGAGGCGGTGATCCGCGACGGGCTCGGCCGTGCCGCGCCGGCGGTGCCAATCATCTCAGAGGAGCATGCAGCCCGGGAAACGCCGATCGTTCCGACAGGCGCCGGCGCAAGCTATTTTCTCGTCGATCCGCTCGACGGCACGCGGGAGTTCATCGACGGCAGCGACGAATACACGGTCAACATCGCCATCGTGACCGATCGTGTGCCGATCCTCGGCGTCGTCGCCGCGCCGGCGTCAGGCCTGGCATGGCGCGGCATTGTTGGCCGCGGTGCCGAGAAACTCGAATTTACTGGCGGCAAAGTTTCGCCTACAGGCCGAATACACACCCGCCGCCTGCCCGTGCGCGAACCGACCATCATGATCAGCCGTTCGCATCTGGAGGCGCGCACGCGCGCTTATCTCGATGGCTTTCCGCACGCGAAACTCGTGCAATGCGGATCGTCGGTAAAATTTTGTCGCCTCGCCGAAGGTTCGGCCGACCTTTACCCGCGGCTTGCGCCGACACACGACTGGGACATCGCGGCGGGTCACGCCATCCTCACGGCGGCGGGCGGACGCATCGCCGCGCCCGACGGATCGCCGCTCGTCTATGGCAGTCCCGAACTTTTGATCCCAGGATTTATCGCTTCGGGCGATCCGGCGGCATCGATCACGGCGTAAGCGATTGCCGCACTTCCGACCATTTGCGGTCGGCCGAACCCATCACGCGATCCGGATCGGCGGCGAACTTGTCGCGCCGGGCGCCGTCGTAGAACAGGAACAGCTTTTCGCCGGCGATGAACCACACAGCCGGGTTGCCGGCCACCGCGACGCCATGCGCGACACCGACCGGGTCGTAGCCGCCATATTGCGGCATATACACGTCCGGGCTTGCCGCAAACGCGGCGCGATTGCCGACATTGGCGAATCGCCAAACCGCCCCGTCATAGCGCAATTCAAACTCGGCGCTACCGGTCATCGGCTTGCCGTCGGTGAAAAAGGCGACCGGATCGCAGCCGCCGATGGCGAGGCCGGTGTGCCAATCGACCACGATCCTTTCGGTCGCCGCGGCGCGAGAGGTTGGCGGACCGGCGGCCAGAATAAAAATGAGCCCAGCGTAAGCCGCCAGCCCGAGACAGGCGGTGAAACCGGCGGCGTGAGCGGCGCAGTATTGCTTCCGTTTTTGGCGTGCTGTCGTCATAGTCCGGGCAGGGGCTGGAGTGATTCGCGTTGCTTCGCCTTGAGTAAACCCATCGTGTGAGCAAGGGGTTAAGCCGGGAGCTGACCATGAATCTCGCCATGCGGGTTGCCGGTACCGCCATCGTCTTCGGCGCCCTCTTGGCCATGCTCGAAGCCGCACCGGCTTTCGCCCAAGGGCAGGCGCCACAATTGCCGCCGCCACAAAATGTTCCCGCCGCGCCGCCACCGCAGCAGCCGCCCTCATCACCTCACTCGAACGAATTCTCGCCGAACGAATTGGTCGACGCCGGGCACCGCTTTTTCGGCGGCGTCTCGCGCGGGCTTGCCATAATCGTGGAGAAAGCGGTCAGTCAGTGGGGGCAGCCGAACGGCTACATTCTCGGTGAAGAAGCCGGCGGCGCCTTCGTCGGCGGCCTGCGCTATGGCGACGGCACGCTTTACACGAAAAACGCCGGTGATTTGCGCGTGTTCTGGCAAGGGCCGAGCATCGGTTTTGACGCCGGCGCCGACGGCGCGCGCACCATGATGCTGGTCTATAACCTGCCGCGAACCGCGGCGATCTTCGACCGCTTCGGCGGCGTCGCCGGCTCCGCCTATTTTATCGGCGGTTTCGGCATGACGGCGCTGGTGGCCGACAACATTACCGTGGTTCCGATCCGGTCGGGCGTCGGTCTGCGCCTTGGCGCCAATGTCGGCTATCTCAAATTCACCGAACGCCCTACCTGGAATCCGTTTTGATCCGCCTTATTTCGGCTAAAGCGCGGCAATCATCGAAACGATGGCGCGGCGGACAAAGTCGGTTTAGGTTAACGACTTGTGAATGTGGTGCAGTCCGCCCCCGCATGGCATGTTTTGCCGCGGCAGGGTTGCGGCTGGAGGCGTAGCGTCATGATCGAACCGGTCATGTATTTCGGGATCGGATTCCTGGTAGCAGCTTTGCTCGGATTGCTGTTCGTTCCGCTCGTCCATAATCGCGCCGTGCGCCTGACCATGAAGCGCCTCGAAGCGGCAACGCCGCTGTCGATCGCCGAAATCCGCGCCGACAAGGATCAGCTGCGCGCCGAATTTGCGATGTCGACCCGGCGGCTCGAAATGAGCGTCGAAAAGATGAAGACCAAGACGACGACGCAGCTTGCCGAGCTCGGCAAGAAGACCGATGCCATCAACCAGCTCAAGAAAGAGCTCGGCGAGAAGACCGCAACCATCTTCGCGCTGGAAGCGCGCGACAAATCACTGCGCGATCAATTGCGCGCCACCGAGGAAGAGTTCCAGATCAAGTCCAGCTCGTTGCGCGAAGCCGAGCGCCAACTTGCCGACAAGGAAGCCGAGCTGACGAAACTCCTCGGCGAGCTCGGCGAGCGATCGCTGGTTGCCGACGGCCAGCGCACCGAGATCGCGACGTTCCGCACCCAGGTCGAGGCGATGAAGGTGAGCGTCGCCGATTACGAGCGCGCGGTGGCGGAGACCCAGGAACGGCTGACGCGCGAACGCGCCGACGCCGAGGCGACGGGAAATGAGTTGACCACGGCGCGCGGCAAGCTCGGCGATCTCGGCACACGCACCACCGAGCTTGAACGGCAGCTTTACATGCAGACCACCGAAGCCGAGCTGCTCAACCGCCGCGTTGTCGATCTCGAAACGCGGCTCGGCGATCAGGGCCGCGCGCTCGCCGAACGCGATTATCAGCTTGAGCGCATGCGCAACGAGCTCGAAGCCGCGCGCAAGACCGAAACCGATCTGCGCGGCGAGCTTTCAACCACCGGCAGCCGCAGCAGCAATGCGGTTGATCGATTCCGTTCCGACATCACGCAGCTTGAGGCGCAGCTTGCCGCCGCAATCGAGGAGCGCACCAAGCTGCAGCGCGAGATCGGCACGATGAAGCGCGACACTGAATCGACCTGGGCCGCCGAGCGCGTCGAGAACGCGCTCCTGCGCGAGCGCATCAACGACGTCGCCGCCGAAGTAGCGCGGCTGACCGCGACGCTGGAGGGGCCGGGCTCGCCGATCGAATCCATGCTGGTCGAAGCGGCGAGCGCCAGCCGCAATGTGTCGGCCGTAAAAGCCGGCCATGACGAGACGGCGGCCGAAAACGGCGACAGCGCGCCGGAAAACAAGAACACGCTCGCCGATCGCATCCGCGCGCTGCAATCGACCGCATCGCGGGTGGCGTCCACGAATTAATATTCCATTCTCGCCCATTCTATTCGTCATGCCCGTGCTCGTCGCGGGCATCCACGTCTTCACCTCTAGTCGGATAAAACGTGGATGGCCGGGACAAGCCCGGCCATGACAACAGTCAGCTTTCTTGACACCTCGAAGCATCGCACCTTAAATCCGGCCGCGGTCGGCAAATTGCCGTCGCACGGGCGCTTAGCTCAGCGGGAGAGCGTTCCCTTCACACGGGAGAGGTCGTAGGTTCAATCCCTACAGCGCCCACCATTGATTAGTCCACAAATGGCGGGCTTCCTCGAATCCTCGCGGGCGGCAATTTCGCAAGTCGTTTCAGGACGTCGCGGGAACATGCACGGCATTTCCGGGGAAAATCCGGGGAATTTGTTCACTGCCGGTTCTTCACGCTGTTGCCTTCCCAACCGCGTATTTCGCCGCTAAGTTGCGCTCAAAACGCTGCCACTCGCCCGCCCAGAGGGGCTCAGAATTCGAGACGCATTGGGGGAAGGACCATGTCTTGGCTCCGATACATCTGCAATGTTCTTGGCGCTTTCGCCTTAGCAACAGGCGCGGCGCACACACTCAAACTACAAACACAAATGACATTTGGCCTGAGTTGAACAAGCTCAATTGGCAGTTCAATGGTACAGGTCGGATCGGTAATCAAGCGAGCATTCAAATTCCAGCGGGGCACGCCTACTTGGGAGCTTCGGATACGCGACACTTTCTGGAACTGAATGGCAATCTACCAGGGGATGATAGTTACACAATCTGACCAAAAAACCTACGTTGGTTCGCCGAATTCGGATTCGAAGATAGCGGATATGTATCAGACAATGAAAAGCTTGATCCCGACTCGCTACTTGATACGCTAAAGAGTCACAACCGCGAGCACCAAGCTGCAATGAAGCAGCGCGGTCTTGACCCTCTTATCCTTGAGGGTTGGTTTGTCGAACCACATTATGATCTGGTAACAAAGCGCGCCGCACCGACGATTCAGTTTTGCACCGTTATGCCCGCGCGCTTGATTACGTCGGCCCATTTGGCGATCTGCGTCTTGAGGAACGGCTTGATGTCGGCGAGCGGCATATGCATGGGCTCGCCAGCGTCCGCGGTGATGCGCTGATTCACCACCGGATCGGCAAGCGCTTTTTCCACCTCCGTGTGGAGCTTATCGATGATCGGCTGAGGCGTATTTTTCGGCGCCCAAAGTCCGAAGAAAACGTAATTTTCATAACCCGGCACCCCAGCTTCGGCGACCGTGGGCACATCGGGCAATTGCGGCGAGCGTTTCGTGCCGGAGACCGCAAGCGCGCGCACATTACCGCCTTTGATTTGGCCCAGCGCGCTCGCCAGATTGTCGAAAAACACCGGGACTTGGCCCGATATGACGTCGGCATAGGCCGGCTGCGCACCACGGTAAGGCACATGCGTCATGTTGATTCCGGACATGAGCTTGAACAGCTCCATCGACAAATGCTGCCCCGTCCCGTTACCGGCCGACGCATAATTGATCTCGCCCGGCTTCGCTTTCGCCATTGCGATGAGTTCCTTGACCGACTGCGCCGGAAAATTCTTGCTCACCACAAGAACGAACGGCAATTCAGCCAGCATGCCGACCGGCTCGAAATCGTTGACGGGATCGTAGGGCAGATGGGCAAACAGGCTGGGGTTGACCGCCATGCTGGCGGTGAGGCCGGTCTGCAGCGTGTAGCCATCCGGCGTTGCCTTGGCGGCGGCGACGGTGCCGGTCAGCGAACCGGCGCCGGGTATATTCTCGACGACGAAGGGCTGGCCGAGTTGCTTGGATAATTGCTCCCCGACGATGCGGGATATGATGTCGGTGCCGCCGCCCGGCGTCGAGGCCACGATGTCGGTGATCGGCCGGGTCGGATAATCCTCCGACGCGGCGGTACCGGCGACTAGACCCAGAACGATCCCTCCGACCGCCGCCGCGCCGAACACGAATGCACGCAGGCGATAATGCATCGTAGCCCCTCCCCCTGCTTTTAATTCGTTTTATCCCACGCGAATGACAATCTTCCCGAAATGCGCACCCGAAGCCATGTGCTGGTACGCCGCAGGCGCATCGGCGAAAGCAAAGACTTTATCGATCACCGGCTTGATGGCGTTGGCCTCGATCGCGCGGTTCATCGCCATGAACATCTGCGTCGAGCCCACCGAAATGCCCTGCACATTGGCGCGGCGGGAAAAGATCAGCCCGGGATTGAGCTCGGTGGCGCCCCCGCTCAAGCCGCCGATCAAAGTGATCTTGCCACCGACGCGGATGGCCTGAAATGAGTGCGTCAGGGTCGCGGCGCCGCCGACTTCGACCACGTGATCGACGCCGGCTCCGCCGGTGAATTCCATCGCCGCTTTCTCCCAATCCGGCGTCGTCTTGTAGTTGATGCCGAAAGCGGCGCCGAGCGTCTTGGCGCGCTTAAGCTTCTCTTCGCTCGACGACGTGATGATGGCGCGGATGCCCATCATGCGGGCGAATTGCAGGCCGAAGATCGAGACGCCCCCCGTGCCTTGCAGAAGGATGCAGTCGCCGGCTTTCAGCTTGGCGTGCTCGACCATGGCGTGCCACACGGTAACGGCGGCGCAGGGCAATGTCGCACCTTCCTCGAATGACAGATGCGACGGAATCTTCACGACGCCGTCTTCCTCCAGCACCGCGTAGTCCGCGAGCATGCCGTCGATACCACCGCCGAGCGCGCTGGTGTGCGCGTCGGCCGCGGGTTCGCCGCCCTGCCAACGTTGAAAGAAATTGCCGGCGACGCGATCGCCGGCCCTAAAGCGCGTCACACCGGGACCGACTTCGGTCACTTCGCCGGCGCCGTCCGAGAGCGGGATGAAGTTATCGCGCACCGGCATGCGATAGCTGCCGCGCACGATGCCGAGATCGCGGAAATTCAGCGAGCAGGCTTTGACTTTCACCAGAACCTGGCGATGGGCCGGCTTTGGATCGGGACGTTCGACTTGCGTCAGCGCCTCGATACCGGCGCCGCCCTTGGGCACTTGATAGGCTCGCATCGTTTTCCTCGCTTTTTGCCGCGCTTCGCCGCGCAGCTATCGCCTGTTGTCGTTTGGACTCCTCCGCGGCGGCCGCGGCCGGCCGGGCCCTCCCCGCTGACGGTTGAACGGCCGCGGACCGCCCGGGCGGAAATTCTGCGGGCTACCCGGACGGAAATTCTGCGGACCGCCCGGCCGCCGCTGATTGTTCGGCCCTTGCCGATTGGGTCCGCGCGATTGCCGCCGCTGGATCGCCATCTGCCGCCCGATCGCATGCGAGAAGTTCAAGCGTTGCAACACGCCACGGTCGCGTGCCTCCTCTTGCGGCGGGATCTGGTATGGCGCCGCGAAGATACGGCCGCCGGGGCCTGGGCGAAGCGCAAAAGCACTGGCGCCCTGGGTCAGCGCGCCAAGCCGGCCGCCCTGGCGGTCGAACACCTCGATCTGGCCGACATGGCCATCGGCATCCGGATAAAGCTTGATCGTCGGCGCACCGGCAGCACCCGTCTCCGGCACTTCGACGACGCCGGTCGTACCGCGAATGCCAAGCGTCGCCATATCCGTCGTGATGTTCATGTCGCCGGTCTTGGCGACGAAGCTCGCGACGAAGGCGGCGGTGCCGGCCGCGACATTGAACGAGGCGGCATTGGCATTGCCGCCTTCCTGATAGACGAATTCGTCGACCACGATGCGGGTATTGGCCGACAGGCTGAAGGTGGTCTCGTCGTCGAAAGTGATGCCGAGTCTTGAGTCCAACGCGGTCTGCAGCGTGTCTTTTTCATAGATCGGATCGGCGATCTTCAGTGGCGTGGCCGCATTGCCGCGCGTCACGGTGGCGCTGCCTTGCAGCGTCGCGACCTGCCCCACCGAATTGTCGGCGGGCGCGGTAGCAGGCCCTTGATCGGGCGGCGCTTGGATTGGCGGGGGCGCTTGATATTGGGCGCGGGCGGCAATCGGCCAAATCGCCTGCCAAGTCCCCGTTAAAGTCGCCGCCGCGCCCGAAAGGAGCTTGATGAACTCTCGCCGTTTCATGCCACTACCAAAATACCATCACCATTGCAGGCAGCATCGTAACGGCCGAACATGGCGCCGCAACGCCTTAATTCGAGATTCCGCCATCACCGGTAGGCCGAAGCGAGCTCTTTCGCGCCCGGCTTTTTGATCTCTTCGTCCATACGCGCATCGGTCGCCGCGATCAGCTTGGCGACCACGTTATTGCGTTGGGCGACGGGGTTGTCGGCATAGCCGCTCAGATGAAAAAAATTCGCGGTCGGCACCTTGTCGCGCCAGGACGAAGGCATCGTCACCATGTCGAAGCCGTTGCCGTCGCCGGTCAGGTTCATCATTTCAAGCGCGGCGGCGGACAGTTGGGTGGCAAACCCCTTGCGGCGCGCGAACACGATCGAGTCCAGAAGCTTTTGCGTTTGCAACATCGGCCCGAGGTCGAGATCGAGATTGAGCGCATGTACGCCGAGACCCCTTTCCGTATTCGCCAAAATTTCATGCTGGTCCCAGGCATCCGGCACGCTTCGCGCGAACGTCACCATCTTGCGCAGGACCTCGATCTTGTTTTCCAGCATCTGCCGCTGATCGGGCGGCAAACGCCCGGCTTCCTCCCGCAATTCCCTGATGAATTCGTTGCCCGATTCGGCGACGATTTCGACCGAGTTTGTCGCCAATAACTGATTATAGCCGAGCGCCGTGGTAATCGCGCGTGCGTGCTTGTTATATTCGAGCCCGGCCTCGATGTCGTAATTGCCGTTGCCGGTGGCCTCGAATCCGTAAATCCGCACCACCTGATCTTTGGTCAGGCCGGCCGCCGCGGCAACTTTGGCGTAGCTGCGTTTGAACTCACCGTCGTTTTGCGGCAGCCGCGGGCTAAACTTGAATTCCCGCGCGGCCGCGTCGAGAAAATCGGCAACGACCGGAACATAGGCCGGGTGCGACGGCGCTTCCGGCTTGAGCGGATTGCGCGGCTTCGGCGGCCCGGTATAGACCGGCGGCTGCTCGAGCACGTAATCGTCGATCGAAAGCGCTTCGCCGCGCGCGCGTTTGCCATTGCGCAATTTTCGCTTTTCGGAAATCGAGCTCCAATACGCGCTCGACGCGGCGGCATAAAGCTGTTGCGCTTGGTTGTAGGCTTCGAGCGCGGGGCGGTATTGCGCCATGGCCGCCGTAAGATCCGGCGGCGCGACGGCCGGCTGGCTGGTCTGGCTTGCGGCGAACTCAGCCGGCAACGCTGCTAGGGAAAAGACCAGGCAAGCGGCGAGCAGATGGCGCCAGCAGCGATGGCTCGAACCAATGACCATTGCGCCTTAATAGCCGATTCTATGACGCAACGAGGGCGGCATTGCTGCCGCCCTCGTGCATAAAGTGCTGGCCGAACGGAAGGCCGCTCGTCGCCGATTACCTATTTGTTCGTACCGGTCGCGGCCATACAGAGCACTTCGTCTTGCGAACCCGTGGCGCCGGAGCAGCCGATCGCGCCGATGATCTTGCCGTCCTCGATCAGCGGAATGCCGCCGCGTGAAGCGATAACGTCATCGAGCGTCAAGATGTAGTTGAAGCCGAATTTTTGCACCGCGTCCTCGAAGGCGCGTGTCGGGCGGCGGTATCTCGCCGCGGTCCGCGCCTTGTGCTCGGCAATGGCGATCGACGCGAATGCGGCACCATCCATCCGCGCAAACGCGACAAGATTGCCGCTGATGTCGACCACTGCGAAGTCCTCCGGCCAGCCCCTCTTATTAGCCTCGGCAATTCCCGCTTGAATCAGTGACTGGGCCTTCTCAAGTCCGATCGGCGTCCCGAACGGAATGTTGAACGGCATCTTGTCGGGAACGGCGTTGAGATCGGGTGGCGCAGCCGGCGCCGCAGGCTGCTGGGCATAGGCTGTACCGGTGGCGAGCAAGCCTGCCGCGAGCGCGGCAGCCATCAGAACACGCAACTTCATTGGATTTCCTCCCTCATGGGCGGCGCTTTTCGGCCGCTTTATCGATCTTAGACAAAAAATAGCGGCGCGTACCAGCGAAGTTCGCTTCCGACTGCCCAGGCCACCGCATTGCGGCAAGCCGGATTCTTGCCGGCGGCGACAGGAGTCTATCAACCACGCGGGCAAAAAATCAAACGCGGTCGCACGATATCGGGCGAACGAGACCTGGGGCGGCGGCCGCTACCGCCGCATCACCGACAAAGCGGCGCTTGAAATAGCGAACGGCCCCGATCCGAGGGAGAGGGATCGGGGCCGTTCTTATGTCGACTGGTGCCCCATCGTGCGCCCCACCCCGACTGCAGCGATCATGCCAAACGAAGTTGACCGATTGTTGATGCAATCGCTGACGTGCCGGAGTTACGACGGCCGATCAGGCACTTAGTTATTTCAGAGCACCCGAGACGTTTGAGAACGTCGTATTGAGGTTAGAGCCCAGCGCCGCGACGGTTGCGATGATCACGACCGATATGCCCGCGGCCAGCAGGCCGTATTCGATTGCGGCCGCGCCTTGCTCATTGTGCAGAAAATTCCGAAGCAAATAGCCGAAATCGCTCATGACTTCGTTCCTCTCACCCGTTGGAAGTCGCCCCTCGTGCAGACCGTGCTCGAGCACGCGCCGAGACGCGCGTAGGGGAAAATAAGGATGGCTATGAACGGAACTGTTACGCGCATCATAAAAATTGTCGGCAAAAAAAGTTCAAAAACCTGCGTGTCATATTCTCACCGCGATGGCGCTCGTGAAAGATTTTTCTCCGCGAGCTCGCCAAGATAGTCATTCCAATAGTGTTTGCGATTGCGGCCGAGCTCGAACAAATAGTCCCAGCTAAAAATTCCCGTCGAATGCGTATCGTCGAACACGAGCCGCACCGCGTAATTGCCGATCGGATGTAGCTCCAGGATCTGCACGTCCTGCTTACCGGCCACGGTGCGCCGTTCGCTGGGCGAGTGACCCTGAACCTCGGCGCTCGGGCTGCGCACGCGCAAGTATTCGGCGGCAAGGTCGAAGCGCGCGCCGTCATCGAAGGCAACGGTGAGGGTCTTGTGATCCTTGCGCAGGCGCAGTTCGGTCGGCCAGGGCGCCGTCATCGCCATATCAATCGAGTGTGATGTGGCCGTCGATAATGACTTTCTTCCATTTCTCGTATTCCGATTTGGTGAAGGCGGCGCTGTCTCGCAGGCTGGTTGCGACCGGAGTGAGACCGAATTTGGCGAACGCCGCCTTGAGGTCGCCGTCCTGCAAGGCCTGGGCAACCGAGCTGTTGAGTTTGGCCAGCACCGCCGGGGGAATTCCGGATTTGCCGTAGAGAGTCATCCATACGTCGACGTCGTAGCCCGGCAAACCGGCCTCAGCCACCGTCGGCAGATCGCGATAGATTGGCGAGCGCACGCGGCCGGTCGTCGCCAGCGGAATAATGCGCCCGTCGCTGGTGAACGGCAGCGCACCAGGGATGCTGGAAAACGCCATCTGTACTTTGTTGCTCATCATGTCGGTGAATGAGCCGCCGATCCCTTTGTAGGGGACGTGCACCGCGTCGATTCCGGTGCGCACTTCCCACATCGCGGCGGCCAAATGCGGCGTGGTGCCGACGCCGGCGGAAGCATAATTGAGCTTACCGGGATTGGCTTTCCCATAAACGACGAGATCGGCATAAGTCTTGACGCCGAGCTGCGGCGCAACGACCAGGACCTCGGGCGACGAACTGACGCGCGATACCGTCACAAGATCCTTGAAAATATCGTAGGGCAACGCCTTCTGCAGGGTCGGATTGATAACGATGGCGGGATCCATCAGCACGATATTGTAACCGTCGGGATCGGAGTGAGCAACGGAGTCGACGCCGACGATGCCGCCGGCGCCCGGCTTGTTCTCGGCGACGACTGGCTGGCCCAGATTCTCGCTCATCTTCTGCGCCAGCTCGCGGCCCGTGAAGTCGACAATGCCGCCCGGTCCGTAAGGAATGATCAAATGAACCGGTCGTGAAGGAAAATCGTCGGCGCGCACCGGCGCCGCGAGCCAGACCAGTAATGCCGACCAAAGCAGGACGTATGCGGCGGACTTAAAGCGGCTCATGAGATTCTCCTATTCCGCATGTAGTTTGCTCCGGTCGAACGAGCGCGTCAAAAGCCTCTCCTGTCGCACCCTTATTGATCAGCTCGACCAGCTTGGGCGGCGGGATCGGCATCTGCGCGATGCGCACATTAAACGGTGAGAGCGCGTCCTCGATCGCGGAGATGATCGCCGCGGCGGCGGGAATGACGCCGACTTCGCCGACGCCCTTGACGCCGAGCGGGTTATGCGGCGACGGCGATTCCTTATACAGCGTCTCGAGCTTCGGCACTTCCGTCGCGGTCGGCAAGAGATAATCCGCGAAAGTAGTGGTGACGGGCTGGCCGGCCGCATCGTAGCCCATCCATTCAAAGAGAGCGTTGCCGATGCCGTGAGCGATGCCGCCGTGGACCTGACCCTCGACGATCAGCGGATTGACGCGGCGGCCGCAGTCCTGGATCGCGATATAGCGCAATATCTCGACGTCTCCGGTCTCGATGTCGACCTCGACCTCGGCGACATGGCAAGCGTTTGAATAAGCCAGCTGATCGACGCGAAAGGTCGCGCTGGATTCAAGACCGGGGTCCATACCCGCCGGAAAGCCGTAGCCCGGCGCCCCTTTGAGAACGCGCGCCAACTCGCCGAGCTTGACGGCAAGCTGCGGCGCGCCGACCACGCGCACCTCGCCGTCGACGATTTCGAGATCCTCCTCCGCCGCTTCAAGCATGTGGCTCGCAAGCTTGCGTGCTTTCGCAGCGACGGCTTCTGCCGCGATCTTGACCGACGAGCCGGCCGTCACGGTCTGCCGGCTGGCAAAGCCGCCAAGCCCGAGCGGCGCCGCGGCCGTATCGCCGGCAATCACCGTCACGTCGGCGGCGCGTACGCCAAAAGCCTCCGCGCAGATTTGCGCGAGCGCGGTAGCGAGCCCCTGCCCCATCGGCGCGGCGCCGGTCGAGACCGTGATGTGGCCGGTCGGCGACACGCGGACATTGCCGAATTCGAATGGACCTCGTCCGGTGCCCTTGATGCCGTGCGCGAGCCCTATGCCGAGGTAGCGATTCTCCGCGCGCGCTAGCGCCTGCCGCCGCGGAAAATCGTCCCACCCGGCTGCGTGCAAAACTTCCGCCTGGCAGCCGGGATAATCGCCGCTGTCGTATTGCACTTGCTCGCCGGAGCGCGCCTTCAGCGGCTTGAGATACGGCATTTTATCCGCCGGGATCAGATTGCGGCGGCGTAATTCGGCACGGTCGAGCTTTAGCGCCTGCGCCAAGCGATCCATCATGCGCTCCATCGCGAAGGCCGCCTGCGGATAGCCCGCGCCGCGCACCGAAGAGACCGGCGCCTTGTTGGTATGGATCGCGGCTACGTCGATCGCCAGTGCCGGCACCACATAGGGGCCGGTCAGCGTGGTCGCGGAATTGTATGGGATGTTCACGTCTTGCAGCGCATAGGCGCCGATATCGTGGATGAGGCGGCCACGCACGCCGCGCACGCGGCCGTCGGCATCCGCCGCAAGCTCGATCGACCAATACTGGTCGCGCTCCTGCGCTGCGTTGGTGAAATGCTCGCGGCGATCCTCGATCCATTTGACCGAGCGGCGGAGCAACGTCGCCGCAGCGACCGTCGCGACGTCCTCAGGATATACGCAAAGCTTTGGTCCAAAGCCGCCGCCGACGTCGGGCGTTGCCACCCGCAACCGACTTTCGTCGAGCGCGACATAATCGGCGAGGGCGTTACGCAGATCGTGCGCCTTTTGCGTCGATGCCCAGATCACGGTTTCCGGACCTGAGATTTGCGCCAGGATGCCGCGGCCTTCCATCGAATGCGCGGCGCCGCGATGAACCCATAAATCCTCGTGCACGACATGCGCGGCTTTGGCGAAAGCCTTATCGACGTCGCCATAAGCAACCTTATATGCGATGACTTGGTTTGAATTCAGCTCCCGGCGCACCGCCGGCGCCCGCTCGACCCGGCAATCGGTCGCCGCCGGCAGCACGTCGTAATCGGCCTCGACCAGCAAAGCGGCGTCTTCGGCGATATAACGGTCGCTCGCGACGACGATCGCGACCGGCTCGCCGACGAAGGATACTTCGCCATCGGCAAGTGCAAAGGTCCAGCTCTGATCGAGCGTGGTGCCCGAATTCGAGGTCCTCATCATGCGTCGCTGCTTCATCACCAGCGCAAGATCGTCGAGCGTGAGCACGGCGACGACGCCCGGCAGCGCGCGGGCGGCGCTTGCGTCGATGCTGCGGATCAGCGCGTGCGGATGCGGGCTGCGCACAAACGCGGCATGCAATACGCCGGCACAGGCGATGTCGTCGACGAACCGCGCACCGCCGACAAGCAGCGCGTGATCCTCCAGGCGCGTGACGCGCGCTCCGATCGTTTGACCCACGGCTTACTCGCTCAAGACTGGCGCGATCATAGCTGACCGCCGCGGCCGCCGAATAGCGCGACAATTTTCGACCAAATGACCCGGGCTATAAGCGATAGACCGGAGATCGGCTTGGTTGCCGACGGCGTAGGCGCTTGGGCGGCGGGCGATGACGCGGCCGGCGGCGCGCCGGCAAGCTGCGCCCGCAAATTTGTAGCAAATTGACCGATGATTTGCGCCGCCGTGGCCTGGATAATGCCGGCGCCGCGGCCATATTGCGCGACCGCGCCCGACAGCGCGAGATCGGTATGGATCGTCACTTTCGAGCCGCTGCCGGCCAGTTCGATCCGGAACGTGGCCGTCGCGTTGGCCGCGCCGCGGCCCTTGGCGTCGCTGCCTTGCGCCTTCACCTGCGCCGTGTGATTGGCGGCATCGAGATGATCGAATTCGACGCGACCGGCAAAGGCCAGCGCCACAGGCCCGAGCCGGACCGAAATCTTGCCCTTATAGTTTTGCGCGTCGACAATTTCGGTCAGCTCCGCGCCCGGCATGCATGGCGCGATGCGCGGAATATCCATGAGCAGCGCCCAGGCCTGCACTGGAGGCAGCGGCACGTCGAAGGCATTGTCGAATTCCATTCAGTGACTCCGGCGCACGCCGACCATCTCGGCGGCGCCGATCTTGTGCCAAATCCAGCGCGCGCAGGCGAACAGCCGATCGTCGTCGTAGCGTTGCGCGACCAGTTGGATGCCGACCGGAAGATTATTAGGGCCGCGATGGCTCGGCAGCGTTATGGCAGGCATGTGCAGCGCCGTCCACATTGCCTGCATACCGGGATCCCCGGTAAAGGCGAGGCTTTCTGGCGCCTCACCCTGCACGCACGGCGTGAGCAAGACATCGAGGCCGTCGAACACGGCCGGCAATAGCGCGCGACACTCCTCGACGCGACGCCACGCCGCGACATAGTCCTCGCGCGAAGTCTTCTGTCCGCTTTCGATATAGCGCCGCATCTGCGGCGACAGCGCCTCGCGATGATGATCCCATTCGAAAGCCATGCATGCGGCGCGCTCGTAATGATTAATCGTGCCGCGCGCGACGACATGCAGGCCGGTGAAGGCTTGCGGCAACTCGACCTCGCGCACCGTCGCGCCGGCATTGCCGAGCTTGGCCGCCGCGCTCTCCACGGCGACCTTGGTTTCGGGCTGCGCGGTATCCCAGATTTCGGTGCGGCACAGTCCGATCCGGGGCGCCGCCGTAAGCTCGCGCGGCGGCCGCGGCGCCTGCATGCGCAGCACGGCGGCGAGGAGTTCGATGTCGTCGATCGAGCGGCCAAGCCAACCGATCGTATCGATGCTCTCGGCGGCCGGCTTCACGCCCGCTTTGTTGAATGTGTTGTAGGTCGGCTTGTAACCGAGAATTCCACAAAACGACGATGGCCGCAGCACCGAGCCGCCGGTTTGCGTGCCGAGCGCGGCCGGCGCCATGTGGTCGGCGACCGCCGCCGCCGATCCGCTCGACGAACCGCCGGGCGTATGCGCGGGATTATGCGGGTTGGTGGTTTCACCCGGCGCCATGCCGGCAAGCTCGCACGTCACGGTCTTGCCGAGGATCACCGCACCGGCGCGGCGCAAGAGCGCCACGCAGGCGGCATCCGCCGGCGGCCGATAGCCGCGGTAGATCGGCGAGCCCATCTGCGTCGGCATGTCGAACGTATCGATGATGTCTTTGACGCCGATCGGCACGCCGTGCAACGGCCCGCGACTGGATGCACGATCAAGCGTACGCGCCTGGGCAAGCGCCAGGTCCGGATCGAAATCGACCCATGCTTTGACGACACCGTCGCGCCGCAATGCGCGTCACGCAATCGCGCACCACCAATTCGCAGGTCGTCTCGCCCACCGCGATCTTTGCCGCGATCTCGGTTGCGGACAATTCATTGAGCGGACGCTGGACCTTCGCGTCCATGATCAGTTTTTGCCGGCGCGGCCGGCCGAGGCGCCGGCGATCTTGCCGAACACGGTGCCCGACATCAGGCCCGAGCCACCGGGATAGTTGAAATAGAACAGCCCGCCGACCAGTTCGCCCGCGGCATAGAGCCCGTGGATCGGCTGGTAGTCGGTATTGAGCACTTCGCCGTCGGTGTTGATGCGCAAGCCCCCGAACGTAAACGTGACGCCGCAAGTGACTGCGTAGCCTTCGAACGGCGGCGCATCGATGGTGTTCGCCCAATTGCTCTTATTGACGGCGAGGCCATGGGTGCCGCGGCCGTCCTTGACGTTCGGATTGAACGGCACATCGGTCTTCACCGCGGCGTTCCATTCCTTGATCGTCTTGACGAATTCGGCAGCGTTAACGCCTTCGAGCTTTTGCGCGAATTCCTCGATGGTGTTCGCGGTGACTTTGGTGATTTGCCGGATACGATATTCGTCGCGCTGCAGGTGCTTCACCTTTTGGTCAAAGATCTGCCAGGCGAATTGGCCCGGCTGCTCCAGCACCACGCGGCCGTATTTGGCGTACGTGTAATTGCGGAAATCGGCGCCTTCGTCGACGAAGCGCTTGCCGGTGGCGTTGATCATGATCGAGAACGGATAGGAGTGCTTCTGGAATTGATCGCCCACGGCGAGATCGCCGAACTCGGGCGCGTTCATCTCCCATTGCACGGCATGACAGCCGGACCAGTTGCCGCGCGGCGCGGCGCCGATCTCAAGCGCCATGCGGATGCCGTCGCCGGTGTTGAAACGGCTGCCGCGCACTTTCGCAAGATCCCAGCCCGGGCCGAGATAGCGCGTGCGCCATTCCGGATTGGCCTCGAAGCCGCCGCTGGCGAGCACCACCGATTTTGACCGCAGCTCGTGCACGTCGCCGTTCTCGCGCACCCGCACGCCTTCGATGCGATTGCCGTCGAACAGCAAGTCGAGCCCGCGTGTCGAATAGCGGATATCGATGCCGCGCTTTTTCGCCGATTCGGTGAGCATCGAGATGAGACCCGGCCCGCCGCCGACGGATTCCACCGTCAGCCCGCCCCAGAACTTGAATTTGCCGTCGATCTTGAACGCCTGACGGCCATAGATCGGAATGAGCCGCACGCCCTTCTCGCGCATCCAGTTGAGCGATTCGAAGCTTTTGGTGACGAGAAGCTCGACCAGATCGGGATCGGCGCGATGTTGCGTGACGCGCGCCATGTCGTCGTAGAACTGATCGGCGGCGTAAGTCCCGAAGTCGGTAGTCTCGATTTCCGCAGGCGTCAGATCGGGCACTAGCGTCTTGATGTCATTGATGCCGTTATAGACGACGCGGATCGAGCCCGCGGTGAAGCGGCTATTGCCGCCGGATTCGTTTTCCGACGCGGCTTCGAGCATGACGACCTTGGCGCCCTGCTCCTGCGCCGCCAGTGCCGCGCAAAACGCCGCATTGCCGGCGCCGACAACGATCACATCCGCAACTTCGTTTGGCATTTCCTGTCCTTCTGTTTCCCCGCCCCTTGTGGGGGCGGGTTTTTGTCTACTCCGCCGCCTGGGCGACGCCGCCATGCGCTTTCGACCACGTGGCGGGATTCTTCATGAATTTTTCCACTTCCTTGAGCTTGGCTTTATCGAACTTGCCGCTCTTCTTCGCCACCTCTAGCACGTCCCACCAAGTGGCAAGTGCGTGCAACGTCACTCCGAGGTCGCTCAGAATTTTTTTGCCCTCAGGAAAGATATCGTAGAAGAAAAATACAAAGACGTGTTCGACCACGGCGCCGGCATCGCGAAGCGCTTTGCAGAAATTGACCTTGCTGCGGCCGTCGGTTGTCATGTCTTCGACCAGGAGCACGCGATCGCCGTCCTCGATGTGACCTTCGATCTGCGCGTTGCGGCCAAACCCCTTTGGCTTCTTGCGCACATATTGCATCGGGAGCATGAGGCGATCCGCCATCCAGGCCGCGAACGGAATGCCCGCGGTCTCGCCGCCGGCCACCGCATCGAACTGCTCGAAGCCGACATCGCGCATCACCGTCGCCACGCCGAAATCGATCAGAGTCTGGCGCACGCGCGGAAATGAGATCAACCGGCGGCAATCGGTATAGACCGGGCTCGCCCAGCCGGACGTGTAGATGAACGGCTTGTCGGTCATGAAGCGGACCGCATCAACCTCGAGCAGCATCTTTGCCGTCAGCTCGGCCATCACCTCTTTGTCGGGAAAGCCTGTCATCATCGTCTCCGAATTAGTTGACCAACTTCCACGCGATAGTCTCACCGCCGCGATAGATCAAAGCGCGCTCGTCGGGACCGGCGACCTTGACCTCCTCCGGCGCGGTCCAGGGCGTCTTCTCCAACGTGACAGTCTCCTCGTTCGGCGGCAGGCGATAATGCTTCGCTCCATTGAGCGAGGCAAACGCTTCGAACTTGTCGAGCGCGTCCTCCTCCTCGAATATTTGGGCATAAGTCTCGATCGCGACCGGCGCGTTGAACATGCCGGGGATGCCGCTCGTCGAGACTTTTTTTGCATAGGGATGCGGCGCGGAATCGGTGCCGAGGAAATAGCAAGCGTCGCCCGAGGTCGCGGCCTTGCGCAACGCAGCGCGGTCGCGCGCGGTTTTGATGACCGGCATCACGTACATGTAAGGCTTCAGTCCGTGGCCGAGCCAGTCGTTGCGCGTCAGCATCATGTGATAGGGCGTGATGGTGCCGCCGACTTGCGGAGCGGCACTTTTGACGAAATCGGCACCTTCCTTGGACGACAGATGCTCCAGGATGAAGCGCAGACCGGGGAATTGCTTGACCCATTTCGACAGCAGGCGGTCGATGAAGACCGCCTCGCGGTCGAAAATATCCACGTCAGGCGCGACATACTCGCCGTGCATGAGGAACGGCATGCCGATCTTTTCCATGCGCTGCAACACGCCAACGACCTTGGCATAGTCGGTGACGCCGAACGCCGAATTCGTCGTGGCATGCGCCGGATAAAGTTTGACCCCTACGAAAAGTCCGTCGCGAAAGCCGCGCTCGACATCGTCGGGGTCGGTATCGTCGGTGAGATAGCAGGTCAGGAGCGGCTTGAATTTCGAGCCTTGCGGCAACGCCGCCACGACCCGATCGAGATAGGCCGCCCCGTCCGCCGTGGTGCGCACCGGCGGCACCAGGTTCGGCATCAGGATGGCACGGCCGAAATTCTTCGCGGTGAACGGCAGCACCGCTTTGAGCATTTCGCCGTCGCGAACATGCAGGTGCCAGTCGTCCGGCTTGCGGATGGTGATGCGCGTGGTCATGACGCTAACTTACCCGATCGGCGCGGCGGCCGCTGCAAAAGTCTCCATCGGCGGCTCGTCGATCATGGCGCCGGTGAGATCGGCGACGCGCACAAAGCCGTGCTTGGCGCACCACTTCTCGAGCCCCTCGATGATCGCATTCATGCCGGTGGGATTGCGGAAAGTGAGATAGCCGATCATGATCGCGGTCGCGCCGGCGAGCATATATTCCACCGCGTCCTCGACCTTGACGATGCCGCCGCAACCGATGATCGGAATTTTGACCGCCTTCGCGCACTGATGAACCATGCGCACGATGATCGGCTTGATGCCCGGTCCCGACAAGCCGCCGAATTTGTTGCCGATCGCCGGCCGAAACGTATCGGTGTCGATCTTCAGCCCCAAAATCGTGTTCGCCACGATCAGCGCATTCGCGCCGGCCTGTTCCGCAGCTTGGGCAACGGTGACGATATCGCCGGCGTTGGGCGACAGCTTCACCCAGACCGGCTTGTCGGTCGTGGCGCGAATAAGCTTGACGACGTCGTATGTGTGTTCCGCGTGCAGCGCAAAATTGCCGCCCTTGGGATCGCGCGTCGGGCACGAGATATTGACTTCCAGCACATCGATATCGCCTTTCGCCACGTCGCGCGCCATCGCCTCGAATTCCTCGATGGTGGTGCCCGAAATCGAAGCCACCAGCGGCGGCGCGAAGCGCCTGTAATCTGGCACCTGATGCTCGAAGAAATACTGGATGCCGTTGGTCGGCAGCCCGATCGAATTGATCATGCCGCCCTCGACCTCGGCGGCGCGGGGCGGCGGATTGCCGGCGCGGTATTCGCGCGACACGGTTTTGGCCACCAGCGCGCCAAGCCGGTTCAGGTCCATGACCTGAGCGAGATCAGTCGAGAAACAGCCGGACGCCGGCATCACCGGGTTTTGCAGCGTCACCGCGCCGATCTTGACGCGCATATCTACCATCCGACCGCCTCCTGCATGTCGAAGACCGGGCCTTCGATGCAAACCCGGCGCAGCTCCTTTTTGCCGCCCACTTCGAAGGTGCGCACACAGACGTAGCAGGGGCCAAGCCCGCACGCCATCACCTGCTCCATCGCCACCTGGCCCGGAATATTATGCGCCTTGCCGAGGTGCTTCATGAGCTGAAATAGGCGATTTGAGCCGCAGGTGAAGAAGGCATCGGCGCGCTTTTGCGCGATCAGGCCGCCGATGATTTTCTGAACGTTCTCCGTCGCGCTCGTGCCATCGGTATCGAGTACGCTGATGACGTCGCCGGCCTCGCGGAAAAACGTATCGGCCATGACGAAATCTCTGTCGCGCGCCGATAGGATCGCCGTAACGCCGACATCATTTTCGCGCGCGAGCTGCGAGATCGGCCCGAGCGTCGCGATGCCGACGCCGCGGCCGAGGACGACGATGTGCCGCCAAGCTGGATCGAGCCGGAAGCCGACGCCGAGCGGGCCGACCATGTTGAGGTCGTCGCCCTTCGCCAGCGTCGCCAGGCCGCGCGTGCCGCGGCCGACGCATTTGTACAAAAACTCGATCTGCCCGCGACTGCGGCTGACGCGGTAGACGCTCTGCGGGCGGCGAAAAAACAATTCGCCGACATCGGGCGACGGGCACAAGAGATTGAAGAACTGGCCGGGCGTTACGGTCAGCGCCTTCGGCGAGGCCTCGACCACGAGATGCTTGTATTCGGTATTCACCCAATCGTGCGAGACGACCGGACACAGCGATTCTTCCGCCGGAATATATGCCAGCGTGGCGGCGGGATCGGACTTGCCGACCACGTAAGGATCGGATGCGAAAGGCTCACTTGCCATCGATCAAACCAAATCCTCGCCGGCCCCTGTTTCTCGCAGAGAGCAATGGGCCAGCCGTGGGCCAAAATCAATATTGAATAAATTTCGCTTACGCTGGGGCGGCCGCTTCGGCGTCCGGCTGTTTCCACGCCTTAAGCCGCGGCAGAACCTCGCGGGAAAACAGCGTGAGATTGTCGACGGTTTGCGTGTGCGTAAGCTCGCCGCCTTGGCCCATCATGAGAAGATTGCCCATGCCGGCGCAATGCTCGCAGAAGTCGACGATCTGATCGTAGACCTCGTCGGGCGTGCCGCAAAACAGGACGCCGGCATCGATCAATTCGTCGATATTGGCGGTTTGCATCGAGATCACACGGCCGTCCTTGGTGAAGGTGCGCGGCGGCGTCTCGCCGCGCAGCATGCGTGCATTGTCCTCGGCCGACACGTATCCGGGCGGATTGCGGAACGGCAAATGCACGATCGGGCTAGTGCGCACGTAACCGGCGATAAGATCGCCGCGCTTGCGCGCCTCGTCCTTGTCGTGCGCCACCGCGACCAAGCCGAGATAGGCGAAGCGGTCGGCGCCGGGCGCCTTGCCGAACTTGCCCAGATAGGCTTTGCGATACGCGTCATAGACCTTGCGCGTGCCGTAACCGGTGCCGAGCGTCGCCATGACATAGCCGCGCTCGCCGAGCACGCGCGCCTGCGTGCTGCTTCCGGTGGTCGACCACACCGGCGGATGCGGCTCCTGCCAGACGCGCGGCCAGATATTCACTTGCCGGTAGTGGAAAAATTCGCCTTCCCAATTGAAAGTCTCATCGTGCGTGGTCATCGCCTTGAGGATGAAATCGTGCGCTTCCCAGAAGCGATCCATCAGTTCGGTTGGATTTCGATTCGACGCCGCGATTTCGTAGGGAATGCCCTTGATAAAACCCATATCGAGGCGGCCGCGCGAGATCACGTCGATGGTCGATAGCTCCTCGGCGACGCGCAACGGATCGGGCCGATGCCCGATCGGATAGCCGAGCACCAATAGCCGCGCTTTCTTGGTGGCGCGCGCCAGCACCGACAATCCGACCAGCACCGCCGACGACATGCAGGTCGCGCTCTGATGATGCTCGTTGAGCATGATGTCGAGGCCGAGCTCGTCGCAGAGCTGGTATTCGTCGTAATAGCGATGAAACAGATCGGCGGCGATGCGCGGATCGCATTTACGATTGGGCAGAATGACGCGCAGCGAGCCGGAATGATCGTTCCAGGTCGGGTAATAGGGCTGTTCGCTGAATTGATAGACCCGCATGGCGCGCTCCGGTCATTCCGGGGCTCGCCGAAGGCGAGAGCCCGGAATCCATAATCACGAACAGTAGAGTTTTGGCGAGGCAGTGCCAATATCGAACGACAGTGGATATGGATTCCGGGCTCGCGCTACGCGCGCCCCGGAATGACGATGCAAATTCATTTGCCACCGGCGAACGCCATCACGCGTTCGGCGAAAATCTTCGGCTGTTCCTCATGCGGGAAATGCCCGGCGCGCGCGATCGGTTCGAAGCGCGCGCCCGGAATCGTCGCGCAATAAGCGCGGCCATAGGCCTCGCTCAGCATGCGGTCGTGCGCGCCCCACAAAAACAACGTGGGGATGCGGATGCGGTGCAACCGGCTCTTGAGCCGCGGATTGTGAAAGTACGGATTCCAGGCAAAACGCGCCGTCGCCTCGCGCGCCCGCGCGGCGGCGAGCACCTCGGCGTCCGGCAGCGACTTGTAATCACGCCGCCCGACATTCGGATCGCAATAGGCGATGTCGAGATATTCCGGCTCGGTGAGCGCGAAGATATCGGCGATGTCGCGGGTCTCGCGGTCGCCGACCTTGACGCCGACGGCGTTCGCCAGGACGAGCCGCGAAAGGCGCGCAGTGGATTTCACCGCGATCTCTGCGGCGATCCAGGCACCGAAGGATACACCGACCAATGTGACATCGCGCAGATCGAGCTGATCGAGCAAATCGAGATAGAAATAAGAGAGATCGTCGACCGTACGCACGCCTTGGGGCAATTCGGAACGGCCGAAACCCGGATGCGTCGGGGCGACAACGCGCGTCCCTTTGGCAAGCTCGTCGATCGCCGCGGCGGCCGGCTCAATGCCGTTTTCGGCATGCAGAAAAAGCAGCGGAGGTCCTGAGCCGCGTTCGATCATGTCGATCCGCGTGCCGCCAACGACAAGCGAGCCCGCCGCGCTCTCCGCCGCTTGCAACATTTCCTCTCCCTTTTCGCTGGCGCACGTTGATGCGTTGCCGGCTTTGCAAGTCCGGCCGGTTGTTCTACCACGGCAAACGCGATTTGCCATTGCGTGCGGCTCAAGTCAGGAGGCGAGGATAATGACTGACGGCGGCATCGACGTTCACAAAGCCATCGCCTATGCCACGCACGACGGCGTCGAGCTTTTGGGCGACCTCTATGCGCCGAAGGACGCGAAAGCCGTGCCCGCGCTTGTCGCCGTGCATGGCGGCGGCTGGGTCCAAGGCGCCCGCGAGGCGTTCCAATATTGGGGACCCTACCTTGCGGCACGCGGCATTGCGCTGTTCGCCATTTCCTATCGCCTCGCGACGAAGGAAAAGACGTTTCCGGAAGCGGTTTGGGACGTGCTCGCGGGTGTGCAGTTTGTCCGCGGCAAAGCGGGTGCGTTCGGTATCGATCCGCAACGTCTCGGTTTGATCGGCGCTTCCGCCGGCGCAAATCTCGCGGCGCTGGCGGCGCTCGGCGGCAAGAAATTCGCCGGCTTCTATCCGCAGGATGCTTTCGCTTCGGCCGATGCCAGCGTGAAAGCGCTGGTCGGCGTCTATGGCGTCTATGACATGCTGGCGATGTGGACGAAAAATCAGGTTCAGGAGGCTCACTCAAACAGAGCCGAGAAATTCATCGGCGTTCCGCCCATGGAGAACCGGCAGCTTTATTTCGACGCCTCGCCGATCAGCTATGCGACCTATGCCAACAAGCATATCGGCGTTTTGCTGGTCACCGGCAGCGACGACGATCTCGTCCCGCGCACGCAGACCGACACCTTCCAGGAGGCGCTCAAGCAGGCCGGCTATTTCGTGCGGCCATGCTTCGTGCCCGGCGCGCCGCATTATTGGATGAACGATCCGATCGAAGAGCCGGGAAGCTTCACCGGCTTCCTCGCGCCGCGGCTGCTGCGCTTTCTTGCCGAGAAGCTGTGAGCGCTGGAGTTTCGCGCCCTACTTCTTCTCCAGCATCAGCGTGCCTTCCTTGCGCACCAGCGGCTGGATCGCCGCGGCGAGTTTCGACAATAGCCAAGGCAGGACGACTTGCAGGTTCACGCGATCGTCCGCGACGTCGATGGTGCCGCTCGCGGTCTGGCCGAGCGCGCTGACGCGAAATTGCAAATGATCGCCGGTCCAGGTTTCCTCGTGGACCGTGAACAAATGACTGTAATTCGCCTGGGCTTTGCTTAAGCCGAATTTCAGGCGGCGCGCGGCTTCATCTTTGCCGAGGCGATGCGGGATGGACACGACGAGCGGCTTCGACATATCGGTTCCGGAGGAAATCCAAAGCGGTATATGGGGGCGACTTTTCGTCGTGCCAATGCACGAAAAGTTCCGTCGCGATGTGTCTTATGCAAATCAGCGCCCTGCGAATGAAAGAGGAGTCCGGCGCCGCCGCGATCGAATACGGGCTCGTCACTTCCGGCATCTCCGTGGTCATCATTCCCGGCGTCAAAGACGTTGGCTCGAAGCTGGTCACCATCTTCACGCTCCTGCAAAACGCGCTTTAATTTCCGACCCAAAACGTAGAGCGGCCGTGCCACTCACGTAGGCGGGTTGTTCAATCCGGAATACTTAAGCGCGTCATGCCGGCCCGGTCCCGGCAATGACGATTGAACGTCACAGCCCCAAATACGCCCGCCGTATCTCCGGCTTGGCTGTAAGCTCCGCCGGCAGGCCTTCCATGAAAATGCGGCCTTCGGCGACAACGTAGGCATAATCGCTCAGCGCCAAAGCCAAGTGCACGTTCTGCTCGACGAGCAGAATGGTGAGGCCGGCTTCCTTGAGCTGCTTCAACGTCGTCAACAGCTGATAGACGACGACCGGCGCCAGGCCGAGCGACAGCTCGTCGATTATTAAAATATCCGGGTCGGACATCAGACCGCGCGCGATCGCCACCATTTGCTGCTCGCCGCCCGATAGCGTGCCGGCGCGCTGGCGCTGGCGTTCCTTGAGCCGCGGGAACAGGGTGAAAACCTGGTCGAGACGATCGGCGTAGGGACGCGCCGCGCGCTTGGAGTAGGCGCCGAGCTCGAGATTCTCGGCGACGCTCATGGCGCTGAACAATTGCCGGCCTTCGGGCACCAGCGCAAAACCGCGCTCGGCTTTCCGATGCGTCGGCAATTGCGTCACGTCCTCGTTCTCGAACATGACCCGGCCGCGCCACGGATTGATGGTGCCGGCGACCGCGCGCAAGGTCGTAGTCTTGCCGGCACCATTGGCGCCGACGATTGCCGTGAGCTGGCCGCGGCGGGCCTTTAGCGACAGGCCCCACAGCACCTGCACTTCGCCATAGCCGGCCTCCAGCGCTTCGACTTCGAGGAGCACGTCAGACATGGGACGCGCTCCCTTGCGACGCGTTCCCTTGCAGCTCGGCGGCCAGTTTCGGATCGCCGAGATAGGCCTCGATGACTTGCGGATTCTGCGCCACCTCGGCCGGCAAGCCCTCGGCGAGTTTCTCGCCGTAATTGAGCACGACGATGCGGTCCGACAGGCTCATGATCGCCTGCATCAGATGCTCGATGATTAGGATAGTCACGCCGCGGTCACGGATGCGGCGGATGACGCCGATCATGTGCTCGACCTCGGTGGGATTAAGCCCCGCCAGTACTTCATCGAGCAGCAAGAGCTTCGGCTGCGCGGCGAGCGCGCGCCCCAGCTCGAGGCGCTTCTTGCCGGCGATGGTGAGGTGCAGCGCCAGCATGTCCAAGCGGTCGTCGAGGCCGACGGCAATCGCCGCCTCGCGCGCCACCGCGTGCGCGCGGTGCAGCGGCAGGTTCTCGCGGCCGAAACAGGCGCCCACGGTGCAGTTCTCCAGCACCGTCATATTGGTGAGCGGCTGCACGATCTGATGGGTGCGGGCGAGGCCATGGCGGGCGATGAGGTATGGCTTCTCGCCGGTGATATCGATGCCATCGAACACGATCCGCCCGGCATTCGGCGGGAATACGCCGTTGATCAGATTGAACAGCGTTGACTTGCCGGCGCCGTTCGGTCCGATCAAGCCGAGGATCTCGCCCTCGCGTATGGTGAAACTCAGATCGCGCACGGCTTGGAGACCGCCGAAGCGCCGGCTGACGTGGTCGAGATCGAGGAGCGCCGTCATTCCAGCACCCGCTGGACGCGCGGGAAACGGCTATAGACCCAGCCCATGAGACCACTCGGGAAGAACAGCACGATGACCAGAAGCAGCGCGCCGGCGATCACCAGCTGGAAATTCGAAAATAGCGGCGAGGTCAATAGATAGCCGCGCAGTTCCTCGTAGAGATAGGCGCCGAACGCCACGCCGGTGACGGTGCCCTGCCCGCCCAGCATGCAGATGACGATGGCCTCCGTCGACAGCGACAGGTCGAAGGCGTCGGAGGGCTGGATGAACGCGCTCTTGAAAAAATAAAGCCCGCCGGTGATCGCGGGCAGGAACGCCGAAGCGCTGTAGACCAGCGCTTTATAGCGCGGCGTCGGTACGCCGAGAATTGCGGCGGCGTCCTCGTTCTGGCCGATGGCGAGAAGGCCCAAGCCGAATTTCGAGGTCTTGATCGCGTAGCTCAGATAGAGCGAGGCCCCCATCGCGGCGACCAGCAGAAAATAGATTATCCACAGCGCGCGCGCCGGACCGCCGAGCGGCTGGAAAACTTGCGGCGAGATATAGATGCCCGAGGAGCCGCCCCAGGGGCCGAAATTCTCGACAAAGGCCTGCACCGCCTCGTTCACGCCGATGGTCGACAGTGCGAAGAACGGACCGCGCAAGCGCAAGATGCCGAAGCCGAAGAAGAGCGCCAGCCCGCTGACGCCGATCCCCGCCGCGAGCAAGCTTAAAGCCAGCGGCCACCTATAGGAGCTGACGAGCCAAACGCAGATATAACCGCCAAGGCCGAAGAACACGATGCTGCCGAAATTGACGTAGCCGGTATAGCCGAGCATCAGATTGAGATTGCTGGCCAGCACGATATAGACCGCGGCAAGCGCCAGGCTCTCGCGCAGCCCGACATTGTTGCCGATCGCAGGCGCGCACGCGAAAACGGCAATCACCAGCGCGATGATCCAGAAGAACGGACAGCGCGCCATCACAAGGCTCCGCGCCGCGACGTGAAAATGCCGCCGGGAAACGCGATCAGCACCAAGACGAACAGCACGAATTCGATCACCAACGTCCAGCTCACCGGCACAAACGGCGTGACGATGCCTTCGAGCAGACCGAGCGCAACGCCGCCGAGCAATGCGCCGACTGGATTGCCGAAGCCGCCGAGCACGGTGACGATGAAGCTCTTGAGCTGGTAGCCGTCGCCCGACAACACGGTGAACGGAAACAGCGTGCCGATCAGCACGCCCGACACGCCGGCCAGCGCGACGCCGCAGCCTACCGCGATGGCGAGCAATCGCGTCGTCGGAATACCGACCAGCTCGGCTGCCTCGCGATTATTGGCGACCGCGCGCAGCGCCTTGCCGATCCGCGTCTTTTGCAGAAAGAGGTAGAGCGAAGCGGCGATCACCGCCGCCAGCACGGCGGCAAGGATATGGGCGCCGGGAAATGTGTAGCGGCCGATGCTCACCCCCGGCACCGAGACCGCGACGTTGAACAAAGCGGTGCCCCAAATTCCAGTGCCAATGCCGATCAAGACCAGATTCACCGCGAAGGTTGATAACAGGCTCATCAGCGGCGGCCGGCCGATCATGCGATGGATGGCAACCCAGTAGAGCGCCAGGCCGACAAAAAAGCCGCCGATCAAGACCGGCGGCAAGGCAAGGTAGGGATCGACGCCGAGCGCGCTCACCAACAGATAGAGCGCGAACATGCCGGCGACGATCATGGTCCCGTGAGTCAGATTGATGACGTCCATGACGCCCCAGATCAGCGTCAGCCCCATGGCGGCGAGGCCGTAGACCAGCCCCACCAGCACGCCGTCGATGATCGAAGCGAGGATGCCTAGCATGCTTGGTTCGGGGCTGTGGGGGCGTGTCGGACTGTCGAGGCCGGCGGCGGCGCCGGCCCCGCGCTCTGTTTAGTGTGTGGCCGGCGGGATCGGATAGATGAGATTAGCGGACTTTGCGGAATCCGGCCAAACCACTTGGCGGCCGAGCTTGCCATCCGTCATCTGCTGCCACTGCGCCACCACCATCTCGTGCGCATCCTGCAGGCCGTGATGTCCAGGATCGGTAGCGAATTTCACTCGTCCGAAAAAGGTGGTGACGTCGGTTGAGTTGAGCGCCGCCGTGACCTTTTCCGGATCGACGGAGCCGGCCTGCTCGATGGCGTACTGCAAGATCGCGCCTTGGGTATAGCCGGCAGCGGCATGGTAATCCGGGGTGGCGTGGTATTTGTCCTGATACGCCTTGATGAATTCCGGTGTCGTCGGACCGAATTGCGGCTTGTAGGTCACCTGGGTTTCCCATTGCGACGGCGTCGTTACGCCCAACGCGGCAGGTCCGAGCTCACCGAATTTATCGTCGGCCGGCGCGACCAGAAGCGACACCCACTTCATATTGGCCTTCTGGTCGTTCATCTGCCGCGCCAGCGTCGCGCCATCCGAATAATGACCACCGCCTAAGAACGCCTCGGCATTCGAGGAAATGACTTTGTTGACGATCGGCCCAAAGTCCGTGGTCGAGGGTGCGTAGGATTCGTCCATCACCACTTCGAGACCGGCCTTCGTTGCCTGATCCTTGGCCGCGGCCAGCACCGCCTTCGAGAACGGGTCGTCGGAATAGACCATCGCGACCTTGGCGTGCGGCGCCTTCTGCGCCAGCGCCGCGACCGCACCTGAGAGGTAATAATCGGCCTGCGTGATCACCATGAACAGATACTTGTTGCCGAGCTCAAACGGCTTTGCTTCGGCGCCGCCGCCGTCAATCATGATCTTGCCGTACTGCTCGGAAATGACGGCCGCCGCCGCCGTCAGCCCCGACGAATAGGGACTGAACAGGAATTGCGCGTTGTCCTGGGTGACGAGACGCGTGTAGAGCTGCTGGACGCGGCCGCCCACGGACTGATCGTCATAAGTGACGAACTTCACTTGATAGCTTTTGCCGCCGGCCTTGATGCCGCCGGCGGCGTTGACCTCGTCGCGCCACATCTCGGCGCCGCGTTGCAGGCCCAATGAATCGACATTGAGCGGGCCGGTCTGCGAGGCCGTCATGCCGATGATGATAGTGTCATCGGCAGCAAAGGCCGGCGCGGCGAACAGCGTCGCGGCGGCGGCCAATAGGCAGAGTCGTTTCATGGAATCCTCCCTGTTCGCCCCCAAGGCGATGGTGGCTGCAGCGCCGGCCGGTTTTTGGCCGCTCTTGTCTGTGCCGTTCAACAACCAGATTACCAAAAGCATCGCATAATCCAGGGCTAAAGGCCATCCGCGACAAAATGCGCGTGCGAAAACACTGCAACCGCTTGGATTCAACGGAACAAGCCATGATGAGCGGCAGCGATCTCGATATGCGGCTATTTGCCAAGAAGGCCGGCGCCAGCATCAATTACGCGGCCGGCAGCGTCGTCGTCAGCAAAGGCGACCCCGGCGAGTGTATGTATGTGATCCAGTCCGGCGTGATCGAGATGGTGATCGGCGATCGCGTTGTCGAAATGTGCGGCGCCAATCAGGCGATCGGCTTCATGTCGGTGATCGACGACGCGACGCGCTCGTCGACCGCCCGCGTCAAGGAAGCCTGCGAGCTTTCGATCATCGACCGCCGCAAATTCGGATCGGGATTGAAATGAATGGTCGGAGTGGCAGGATTTGAACCTGCGACCCCCTCGTCCCGAACGAGGTGCTCTACCAGGCTGAGCCACACTCCGACTGATGACGCGGCTTATACAAGCGGCGCTTGCGTCCCGCAAGCCGCCGAAGGCCCCTATTGATGAGCAAGATCTTTTCCGAAAACCGGAAAGCCACTTTTCGGGATCATGCTCTTCGCGCTTGCGTAGCGGCTCTATTTAGGCACTCAGTTCCGCGATGACAGCCCCGCTGCCGAGCCGTGTAGCGAAGCCCGACGCCGCAGCGATTGCGGACGCGGTGCGCCATCTGGCGGCCGGCGGCCTTATCGCCTTCCCCACCGAGACTGTTTATGGCCTCGGCGCCGACGCGACCAATGGAGCGGCCGTGGCGCGGCTCTACGAGGCCAAAGGCCGGCCGGCGTTCAATCCGCTCATCGCGCACGTGGTGGATCGCGCGGCGACGCAAGCGCTCGCGACGTTCGACGTCGACGCGGCGCGGCTCGCCGACGCATTCTGGCCTGGGCCGCTGACGCTCGTCTTGCCCAAAGCGGCCGGATGCGCCGTGGCCGAATTAGCGACGGCCGGTCTCGACAGCATCGCCGTGCGCGTGCCCGATCACGCGGTGGCACAAAAAATACTCGCAGGCCTTGGCCGACCCGTGGTGGCCCCCTCGGCCAATCGCTCCGGACACGTATCGCCGACCACGGCGGCGCATGTGCTCGCCGATCTCGGCGGCCGCATCGATCTCATTATCGACGGCGGCGCGACAGCGGTCGGCGTCGAATCGACCATCATTGCCTGTCTCGGCATGCCGATGTTGCTGCGTCCCGGCGGCGTGCCGCGCGAACAGATCGAACGCGCGTTGGGGCGCCCACTCGCTGAGCCGCCCGCCGGAATTGCCGCCGTGGACGAGGCGCCGCTCGCGCCTGGAATGCTCGCGTCGCACTACGCGCCGCGCACGCCGTTGCGGCGCGACGCCAATCGCGTGGAAGCGGGCGAGGTGCTGCTGGCCTTCGGCCCGGCACGCATTGTGGGCCTAGAGCGTGCGGCGCGAGTGCTGAACCTCTCCGAGCGCGGCGATCTGATCGAAGCGGCGGCTAATCTGTTCTCGCACCTGCGCGCGCTCGACGGCGCCGGTGCCAAAGCCATCGCGGTGATGCCGATTCCGCGCCAAAACCTCGGCGAAGCCATCAACGACCGGCTGGCGCGGGCGGCAAGTCCCCGGTGACTTCGCGATGAATGCCGCCCTTGTAGAAAAAGTGGTTTAATGCTAGCTAACTAGTCTGACTAGTTGGAGGCTTATGAAAAACCCCGACACCAATAGCTGGAAGCTGCAGGACGCCAAAGCCCGCTTTTCCGAGCTTGTCCGCAAAGCCCGCACCGGCACGCCGCAGACGGTCACTGTTCACGGCAAAGATGCCGTCATTGTGTTTGACCCCGAGCGCTTCGAGGTCCGTCCTAAGCCGAAGCGCGCCCGCACGATGGCGGATTTCATTGAAGGCTCCAAGAAATATCGGGGTTTATTCGAAGGCGTTAAACTCGGTCGTCGCCTCGGCATGAACATGCGTGACAAGCGCCATGAGATTTTTGACGGAGACTATTCCGACGAGGATAAGACGTGAAATGGCTGTTAGATACCAACGTAATATCGGAAACGGTGCGAAGCCGGCCGCACCGCAACGTTATCGATTGGATTGCGACCGAAATGCCGGAAAATCTGGCCATTAGCTTCGTAACGCTTTCTGAGCTTTCGGATGGCGTTGCCACGGACCGTGATCAAGGCCGCCGCAGAAAGCTTACAAATTGGGTAGAGTTGGAGGTGTCCGATAGATTTCGGGATCGGACCTTGCCGTTGACGTCCAACGTTCTGATCGATTGGCTACGACTTGGGCGCCGGCTACGGGCGGCTGGCCGATCGAGGGAAGCGGCCGACCTCTTGATCGCCGCGACAGCTCGTGTCCACAATTTGACGCTCGTGACCCGCAACGTGCGGGACTTCGCCGATACGGGTCTGACTGTGTACAATCCCTGGACTGGCAAGACACATCAAATGGAAATGCCCGGTGCTCGATAAGCCGATCACAAAGCCAGTAACCAACGTCGCCCCGGGCCTTCTCGCGCGTTTCGCCGCGATTGTCGGCGAAAAATACGCCATCACCGATCCGGATCTTCAGGCGCCGTATCTTGCCGAGATGCGGCACCTGTTCCACGGCCGCACCCCGATGGTGTTGCGGCCGGCGTCAACCGCCGAAGTGTCGGCGATCCTCAAGCTCGCCAACGAGACGGCGACGCCGATCGTGCCGCAGGGCGGCAATACCGGGCTCGTCGGCGGGCAAATTCCGCATCACAACGAGATCGTGCTGTCGCTCAACCGGCTCGACCGCATCCGCGAGGTCGATCCAACCTCGAATACCATCACCTGCGAGGCCGGCGTCACCTTGCAGCGCACCCGCGAGGCGGCAGCCGAGGTCGACCGGCTCTATCCGCAATTGCTGCCGTCGGAAGGCACCTGCACCATCGGCGGCAATCTTTCCACCAATGCCGGCGGCACCGCGGCGATCGCCCACGGCGTCGCGCGCTCGCATGCGCTCGGCCTCGAAGTGGTGCTGGCCGACGGCCGCGTGCTCAACAATCTCAACAAGCTGAAGAAGGACAATACCGGCTACGACCTGAAAAACCTGTTCATCGGCGCGGAAGGAACGCTCGGTATCATCACCGCGGCGGTGCTACGCCTGGTGCCGCGGCCGCGCTCGATCGAAACCGCCTTCGCCGGCGTCACCTCTGCGGAAGCAGCGCTTGAGCTTTTGGGCCTCGCGCAGGATCGCACCGGGGGCGACGTCACGAGCTTCGAGATCATGACGCGGCGCGGCGTCGAGATCGTGTTGGAAAACGCCGCCGGCTGCCGCGATCCGCTGGCGGCGCCGCATGACTGGTATGTGCTGATCGAACTCTCCTCGCAACAGCGCGAAGGCTTGCGCGAGGCGCTCGAGAGCGTGCTGGCGCAAGGCATGGAACGCGGCCTCGTCGTCGACGCGACAATCGCCGACAATATCGAACAGGGCAACGCGTTCTGGCGCATTCGCGAAATGTTCGGCGAGGTGCAGCGTTTTGCCGGCGGCTCGATCAAGCACGATGTGTCGGTGCCGGTCGCTGCGGTACCGGCCTTTATCAAGGACGCCAACGCCGCCGTGACCGCGCTCATTCCCGGCGTGCGGCCGCTGCCGTTCGGCCATCTCGGCGACGGCAATATCCATTACAACGTCACCCAGCCGGTCGGCGCCGACAAGGACGAATATCTCAAGCGCTGGAACGACGTGAACGCGGTCGTGTTCGCAGTGGTGAAGAAATACGGCGGCTCGATTTCGGCCGAGCACGGCATCGGCGTGATGAAGCGCGATATTTTGCCGTCGGTGAAGGACCCGGTCGCGCTCGACCTGATGCGCAGCCTCAAACACCTGCTAGATCCGAAAAACATCCTCAATCCCGGCAAAGTGCTTTAACGAAGCAACGTGCACATCAAGCTGTAAGAGCGAGACATGAGAAAATTTGTCATCTCTTACATCTTGGCCGCTATGATGATTGCGATCCTACCCGTGTCCGCTTATGCGCAAGACAAAGGCCCGCTGACGGTGCGGAGCGATGCCGAGAAGAAGAAGGATGCCGAAATCGAAAAGGCCTATAAAGACGCGATTAAAAGAACGGGCAACGACGCAAAGGCCGCTCCATCCGATCCGTGGCAAAGCGTGAGGCCGTCGGCTACCGACAATACGAAGCAGCGATAATGACGTGCAGCTATCCAGGGATTCCGGCACTGCGGAGCGCCGCGCCCCAGTCTGCAGTTATTTTCGGATCCATTGGGGTCGCAATGATCATTTGGATATTAAACGGCACGAGTTCCAATAACCGGGCGGCGGCCGCGCGCGCGGCGTCCAGTCGGCCAAGCTTCACCATGCAAATCACATAAAGCGCGTGGGCGTAGCTGAATTTTGGATTCAATTGCACTGCCTTTGCCGCCGCGACCGCAGCTTCCTCGAACCGGCCGAGCGGCAGATAAGCAAATACCAGAGACGTATAGGGTTGAGCTCCCATGGGATCGAGCGGGTTGAGTCGAATGGCGCGCTGCGCATGATCTATGGCGGTGTGCTAGTCGCCGGCAAAGGCGCGGACGATCGCGCTGAAAGCGAACCCCGTCGCGTATGAAGTGTTCAGTGCCAGCGACCGATCGATGGCACTGAGCGCGGCCTCGTGGTCTCGGCCGACCATTGCGATCGTGAAGCCAGCCAAGCAAAGCGCTGTGGCGTCGTCGCCGCCGTGGGCGATCGCCGCGGCCGCATGATCAAGCGCTCCGGTTTTATTCTCGACGCGAAAACCCAATCGATTATAGAGCTGTTCATGACACCAAGCGGCGAGGCCATGCGCTGCGGCGTAGCCGGGATCGAGGCGCAGTGCCTCATCAAGCAGTGTAAGCGCCTCCCGTCCATCCTCCGGCGTGTTGGCGTAAGCATATGGCAAGGCGCGCAGATAGAGATCATAGGCGTCCAGACTATCGGGGCGCTTGCGTCTTGCTCGATCGATTTCCGCCTGTCGAAGATTTGGCTCTACCGCTCCGATCACGCTGGCCGTGATCTGGTCCTGCAATTCGAAAATGTCGTCGACCCCTCCATCGTAGCGATCGACCCAGACGTGGTGGCCGGAGGTTGCGTCGATGAGCTGCGCCGTAATGCGCACGCGATTACCCGCCTTGCGCACGCTGCCCTCCAGCACGTAGCGCACGCCAAGTTCGCGGCCAGCCGTTTTCACGTCCACCGCTTGGCCTTTATAAACAAAAGTGCTGTTGCGGGCGATGACGAAAAACCACTTGATTCGCGACAGTCCGGTTATGATGTCTTCGACTACGCCATCGGCAAAATAATCCTGATCCGAGACGCCACTCATGTTTTGGAACGGTAGAACCGCAATCGACGGCTTGTCGGGCATGACAGGCCGGATCGAAGAAAACCCTATAGGTCTATCGAGACGTGTCCGATAGACCCGCACGGGGTGATTAATGTTCTTAAGTTCCTGCTCACCGCCGTCCTCGAAAGCCGCATCGATCTTGCCGCGCACTTGCCTATAGGTGTCGTCGGAGATGCAAATTCCGCCCGGCTCCGCGATGCCTTCCAGACGAGCGGCAATGTTGACGCCATCGCCAAAAATATCGTCCTCTTCGATGATGATATCGCCGACATGAATGCCGATGCGAAGCTCGATCCGGCTGTCGGCCGGCACCGATGCATTGCGCTCGCCCATCCCGTGCTGCATTTCCACTGCACAGCGCGCGGCATCCACGGCGCTCGCGAATTCGAGCAATATACCGTCGCCCGTCCGCTTAACGACGCGGCCGCGATGTTCCGCGATCTTGGGTTCGAGGAACTCTCGCCGGTGCGCATTAAGGCGCGCGAGCGTGCCCTCTTCGTCTGCACCCATAAGCCGACTGTAGCCGGCCACATCGCCCGCGAAGATAGCGGCCAGACGCCTCTCTACTCGCGTCTCGGCCATTTAGATCACCTGCAGCCGCCCTATTGAACGCATCTTATTGCCGAGCGGTCGGAAATTGTCCATTGAGGCAACGAGTTTTGCCAGCGTAATGTTCCAGTCCCAAACAGCCGCGCCGGCGTATCGACCAAATGCGCCGGCGGATTCCCTCATCCGGCGTCCAGTCTTGGAAAAGATCGAGCAATTGACCGTCGTCCGACATGACTGCGGCCCGAGATCGCGAGGCGCGGCGGTGTCCATCACCCGAGCTTGATATTGGCGTCCTTCACGACGCGGCTCCACAATTCAATCTGGCTTTCGACATAGGCGCCGAATTCTTCGGGCGTGTTTTCGTGCGACTGCACGTTGAGCTCGGCGAAACGCGATTTCACCGCGATGGACTTGATGGCGAAGTTGAGCGCGCCGTTAAGCCTGCGTGCGATGTCGCCCGGCGTGCCGTGCGGAACGAAGACGCCGTTCCAATCATAGCCTTCAAAGCCCGGCAGCGTGTCGGACATCGGCGGGATATCGGGCAAGCTCCCAAGCCGGCCTTGGCCGGTATGCGCGATCGCCTTGAGCTTGTCGCCCTTGATCAACTCGACCACCGACGAGCCGTTGGCGAAGAAAAAATTGACGTGACCCGCCATGACATCGGTGATCGCAAGGCCGCCGCCGCGATACGGCACGTGGTTGATCTTGATGCCGGCGCGCAGCCGGAACAGTTCGAGCAGAAGATGTTGCAGCGTGCCGTTGCCCGACGACGCCATGTCGATGCCGTCTGGCGAGGCCTTGGCGAGCGCGATGACGTCGGCGACCGTGTTCGCCGGCACCGACGGCGTCACGACCAGGATATTCGGCACCTGCGCCACCAGGACGATTGGATCGAAATCCTTGCGGTAGTCGAACGGCAGATCGGAATAGAGCGAGCCGTTGACCGAGAAGGCGGTGGCGTCGTGCAGGATCGTGTAGCCGTCGGGCGCGGCCTTGGCGACCACTTCCTCGCCGATCGTGCCGCCGGCACCGCCGCGATTTTCGATGGCAAATTGCTGGCCGATATCTTCGCTGAGCCTGGCATAGACGATGCGCGCCGTGGTGTCCGCGCCGCCGGCCGGCGGATAGGGCACCATGACCCGCACCGGCCGGGCCGGCCAAGTTGTTTGCACGTCTTGACTTTGCGCGCGGGCGTGTCGAGCAAACGGCGCGGCCGCGAGCGCCGCCAAAGTCGCGCGTCTGGTGAGATCGGCTCCGGCCATGGCTGCCTTCCCGGATTTGCGGGTAATCTAGCACCGCAGCGGGGAAGAACGAATTGCTACACGGACAATGCCAAAGAATCCAATAAGCCGCGGCGGCCGGCCGGCGTGATCGTCAGCGCGCGGCTGTCGCGCACCCGTTCGATCCATTTCAGCTCGAAGCAGCGCTTCGCCAAAGCCGCGCCGACCGCGCCGCCGATATGCGAACGGCGCTCGGTCCAATCCAGGCAGGGCCGGCAAAATACCCGGCGCTTGGCGCGCGCGAGCGAAAGGTCGACGCCGAGTTTGGACAAAAACTCCATGCCGGACGGCGTCACTTCGCCCGCCTCGTCACCGAGCACGACGAATTCGCGCTCGATCAATCCTTCGGCGAGGCCAACGCCGACCACGCCGGCGATATGATCGTAGCAGGTGCGGGCGTGGCGCAGCCTGTCGTCGAGCTTCGATTTCGGCTGAAAGCGCGGCGGCCCGGTGAGCGCGACATTCATGATGCCTTCGAGCATTTGTCCGACCTGCGGTCCGGCGAGACGATAATAGCGATGCCGGCCCTGCTTCATGAGCGCGATAAGCCGCGCCGCGAATAGCTTGCCGAGATGGCCGCTGGCGGTTTGCGGCGTCACGCCGGCAGCGAAGGCTAGCTCGGTCGCGGTCAGCGCGCGGCCGCCGAGCAAGGCGCACAGGATATTGGCGCGCGCGGGATCGCCGACCAGGGCTGCGACTTCGGCGATTTGGGGCGCATTCGACATGATTGACCACCTCGCCTGAATATGTGCGAGACGAGACGGCATTGCTACCGCCAATACTTCGCTCGCGACCGAAGTAAATCGGGTGGCTATCGGGGAAGCCTCTGCCGATGTTACTGCAAAGCACAGGAGACGGTCGTGAGCATCAATCCGGCAAACACCGTAGTCGCAAAACAACCACGCTTGTTCTACGGCTGGGTCGTCGTTGCGGCCGGCTTTACCGTGACGTTCGTCGGCTTCGGCTGCGTCTATTCGTTCAGCGCGTTCATCGAACCTTTGCAGCAGGATTTCGGCGCCGCGCGCGGCTCGGTTTCGCTCGTCTTCTCGCTCGCGGGCTTTCTCTATTTCGCGCTTGGCAGCGTCAGCGGCCCGCTCGCCGACCGCTGGGGCTCGCGGCGCGTGGCCGCGATCGGCATGCTCCTGATCGGGGCGGGCTTGGCGCTGGCAAGCATCGCGCAGAGTCTGATCGAGGTTTATTTAGCCTACGGGCTTGGCGTCGGGGTCGGCGTCGGCTGCTCCTACGTTCCGGCCATGGGCGCGGTGCAGCGCTGGTTCGTCAAAAGCCGCGGACTTGCGTCCGGCCTGGCGTCAAGCGGGATCGGCTTCAGCACGCTCGTCGTTCCGCCGCTCGCGGCCTACATCATTGCGACTTTGGGCTGGCGCGAGGCCTATCTGATCCTCGGCGTTATCGCCGTCATCCTCGGTGGCGGGATGGCGCTTCTGCTCGAGAACGATCCGCGCGCACATTACGGTGAACGTGGACTTGGTCCCGACGGCGAACCGCTGCAAGCCGGCGCGCAATCCGCGCAGCCGTCCGGCGCCTCGATAAAAGACGCGATCAAATCGCGGCGATTCATCGGCCTCTATGCCGCGTGCCTCGCTTGCGCGTTCGGCGTATTCGTCCCCTTCGTCCACCTCGCCCCCTATGCGGTCGACCACGGCATCGCGCGATCGTCGGCGGTGCTGCTTGTCAGCGTCATCGGGGTCGGCAGCGCGGTGGGCCGTTTTTTCCTCGGCGGCTTGGCCGACCGGTTCGGGCGGGAACTTTCACTTGTAGCGACGTTCGCCGGCATGGCGCTCGCGCTCGTCATCTGGATCAGTTCGACCACTTTCTGGCCGCTGGCGATTTTCGCTTTCCTGTTCGGCACCGCCTATGGCGGCTGGGTCGCGCTTCTTCCGGCCGTCGTCATGGATTATTTCGGCGGCCGCAATGTCTCAGGCCTGATCGGCATTCTCTACACCAGCGCCGGGATCGGCACGCTGATCGGACCGAGCGCCGCCGGCTTCGCCTTCGATTTCAGCCACAGCTACACGCTGCCGATTTTGCTCAGCATTGGCGGCAACGTGATTGCCGCCGTCATTATGGCGGTGACATCACGAGTATCGATTGAAGACACGCCCACGAAAATCTAAAAAAGCGAAGCCTGATCGTCCGGCTCTTTGGTCTTTCTCGGCTTCGCTTTCTTGGCCGCCGCGGCTGGCACGGTTTGCTCAGGCGCGACGGGCGCGGCCGATGCCGGCGCGAGGAGCGCTTCGGAATCATTGGCGACGCGATTGACGGCGGGCGAAATCTCGTAAGCCTCGAGCAGCGCATCGTCCGCCGGCCTGATCAGGGCCGCGGCGACATCGGCCTCGACATTGGCGCAATCGAGCCAGAGGTCGAACGCCTCCTTCGGCACGAAAACCGGCATGCGCTCGTGGATCGCGGACAGTGTGCGGTTCGCGCTCGTGGTGACGATCGCTGCGGTGTCGAGCTCTTCCCCGTTCGGCCCGGTCCAGGTCTCGTACAGGCCGGCGAAAGCAAGTGGCGGCGCGCTGCCATCTGCGGCTCTTTTGGCGTGCACGAAGAACGGACGTTTCGCCGTCCCAGGCGCCCCCCTCACCTGCCACTCATAAAATCCGTCGGCCGGGATCAGGCAGCGCCGCCGCCGCATGGCGTTGCGGAACGCGGGTTTTTCGAGCACGGATTCGCCGCGCGCATTGATCAGAAGCGGAAAAGTCTTCGGGTCCTTGACCCATGACGGCAGCAAGCCCCAGCGCATCAGCGCGAATGTGCGCTTGCCATCGGCGAGCCGCACGACGGGGATCGGCTGTGTCGGCGCCACATTATAGCGCGGCGGAAAATTCGGCTGCGCGCCATAGCCGAATAGCGCCCGGATCGCTTCCGGCGTCGAGGTGATGACATAGCGTCCGCACATCTCTAAACAGCCTTGGCTAACAACCTGGGGCCCACAACCTCGACTAAAGGCCACGCACAAATATAAAGCGAATTGGACCGGACTTTAATGAGCGACAGCGAAAGCGCGCGGACTTATCCAACGCGGCCCTATCTCGCCGTCAGCGCCGCCATAGTCCGCGATGGCCGGGTGCTGATCGTGCGCCGCAGGCGTTCGCCGGCCCATGGGCTCTACACGTTGCCCGGCGGCGGCGTCGAGCTTGGCGAAACTTTGGAAGAAGCCGTGATCCGCGAAGTCCGCGAAGAAACCGCACTCGATATCGCGCCGGTCGAGTTGATCGGCTTTCGCCAAGCCATCACGCGCGATGCCGAAGGCCGCATCGAGCGGCATTTCGTCATTCTCCCCTTCGCGGCGCGCTGGACCGCCGGCGAGGTTTCGCTCAACGAGGAATTGGACGAAGCGCACTGGCTGGCGCCGACGGAGCTTGGCGGATTTAAGACGACCGAGGGACTTGCTCAAATCGTCGCCGCGGCGGTGGAACGCATGGCGGTAGTTTCCTGACACGCGCCTCAACCATGCCGCGTTCGCGTGCTTGCCGTATGTTCCGCTGGCCCATTATGGTGACGCCAACATGCCGCGAATTTTGACCGCCGTTTTGCTGGCGCTGTGTCTCGCCGCCGGACCAGCGCGCGCCCAATTCTGGGGCGCGCCTGTGGCGCCCGCGCCGGCAGCCAAGCCGCCGGCTGCAATGAAACCTCCCGCACAAGCCTCCGTGCCGCCCCAGCCGGCGGGGCCGCCGGCACCGCCGCCGCAGGACCAACCTGCGCCCTACGATCACGATTTGCAGCGACTATCGGAAATCCTCGGCGCGCTTCACTTCCTGCGCGGCATTTGCAGCAGCAACGAAGGTCAGAAATGGCGCAACGAGGCGCAAACGCTGATCGATACCGAGGCGCCGACCGGCGACCGCCACGATCAGATGGTCGCGAGCTTCAATCGCGGCTATCGCGGTTTTCAGGAAAGCTACCGGACCTGCACGCCGGCGGCCAACCTCGTCATCCGCCGCTATCTCGAAGAGGGCGCAAAGATCGCCCGCGAGATCACCGCCCGCTATGCGAATTAGCGCCGGAAAGCCCCGTCCCATGGGCATTAACCCTGCCTCAAGGTTCGCACTCAAAAGCCCGGAAGCGGCGTGCTAACGTCGCCTTCGGGTTAGGGACGCCGCGGGCTGCGGCGATGATGTGACAGCATGAGAATGGCGACGCAAAATTCTGCGCCCCGCGAGGCTTTGACCGAGCACGAGCAAAAGCGTTTGGCGCTTGGCTTCCTTCAGGACGCTTGGACCGAAGCGTCCCACGAGGGCATCGACGGCGACTGCCTGGCGCAGACCGCGCTGTTCCTGGCGCTGGCCGAGCTGATCTCGACCTACGGCGAAGAGGCCGCCGCGCGCTACACCGACAATCTCGGCGCCCGCATCCGCAACGGTGAATTCTCCGTCACGCTGTCGCGCCAGTAATCATTCAGTTCAAGCACGTTGCGGATTGAGCGCGCGCAAGCCGTAGAATCCGCACAGCACCGCTTCGATATCGGCCGGGAAAAATGGCTTCCTTAGAAAAGCCGCGCGCCCAGCTCGCGCGTTTTCGGGGCAAGCGCCTGGTCTTGCGTCGATGTGATCATGACCGCGCTCACGCGCCGGTTCTCGCGCTTGAACGCCGATAGCGTTTCCAACCCGTTCAAGCCGGGCATGTTGTAATCGAGGAAAACGATATCAAACTCGCGCTCACGCGCGAGCTTCAGCGCGGCCACACCTTCGACGGCCTCGGTCACCTCAAGTGGAAAGCGTGTCGCTGCAAGCGTCTTGCGGACGATGGAGCGCATCGTCGACAAATCGTCGACCACGAGCACGCGGGTCCGCAGCCGCGGCCTCCATCAATCGCCGCGCCTCTTCGAGCTGTGCAGGTTTAGTGGCGAGCGCATCGGTTTTGAACGGCACCGCGCCGGTGTCCGGTTTTGCCAATAGCACCGTAAAGGGCGGCTTTGCCGCTTGGCACGCGGCCGCAACGACCTGTGCGATTTCCTCGCTCGAAAGATCGCCATCGACGAATACGAGATCGGCGCCTCCAGAAAGACTGCGCGCCGCGGCAGCCGCGTTACCGGCTTCAAGGGTCTCGATCGGCACCGAGGGCGCCGATGCCGCTTGCCGGAGCATCTCCTGGATGTCGCGCGAGCCCGACACCACGATTATCGGCAACGATACCAGTTCGTCGACCATGCGCCTGTCCGGTTGAACGCGCGTTAGCGCTTCTGCGATCTCATTGGAAACTCTTTGTTCCGGATTATTGTTCCCGGCCGCTTACCGAAGCTCAGATAACGTTCATCAAACAAGAACACCGCCGGCGCAATGTCATTTCACGTCATTCGAATTTTTATTTCGGGATGGCAAAGCCGCAATGGCGCGGCGCCGAGATAGACCTTGCGATCATGACGCGGCGGGCTTAGGCATTGACCGCATGAAAGCTGCCCTTCTCCAGGACCGCGGCGTGGTCAAGGTGGCCGGCGACGGCGCGCGGAATTTTCTCCAGGGCCTCGTCACCGCCGACATGCTCACGCTGACGCCCGGAACGGCGCGTTTCTGCGCGCTATTGACGCCGCAAGGCAAAATCATCGCGGATTTCATCGCAATCGAGGCGCCGGCCGCGGATAGCGGCGGCTTCTATCTCGACATTCCGCGTGCGCTCGGCGCCACGCTTGTGGCTAAGCTCAACCTCTACAAATTGCGCGCCAAGGTCATGGTCGAAGACCTGTCCGAGACGCTCGCGGTGCTCGCGGCATGGGATGGCGGCGGCACGGCCAAACACGGCCTGTCCTATGCCGATCCGCGGTTGCCGGCGCTCGGGCTGCGCGTGATGCTGCCGCCGTACCTCGCCGCCGCCGCGGCCACCGATCTTGGTGCGGCGCTGGTGGACGCGCGCGAATACGAAGCGCATCGCATCGCGCTCGGCGTGCCGCGCGGCGGTGTGGATTTCGGCTACGGCGACGCCTTTCCGCACGAAACCGACATGGACCAGCTTGGCGGCGTCGATTTCGCCAAAGGCTGTTACGTCGGCCAGGAGGTGGTGTCGCGGATCGAGCATCGCGGCACCGCGCGTACCCGCGCCGTGCCGATCCGCTATGACGGCGCTGCGCCGCAAGCCGGCGTGACGGTCACCGCCGGAGCGCATCAGGTCGGCACCATGGGCTCCGCCGCTGGCGGCTGCGGTGTTGCCCTCCTGCGCCTCGACCGGATCGCCGACGCGATGTCGCGCGGCGATAAGCTCAGCGCCGGCGGCGTGCCGATCCGTCTGGTCAAACCCGACTGGGCGCGATTCCCCTTTCCCGCGGACACCAAGGCCGCCGAATGAACGACGCCGCTCACGCCGTTACCGTCAAGCGTTGTCCTTGGCCTAAGGAAGATGCGCTCTACATCGCTTATCACGACGAGGAATGGGGCGTGCCGGAATACGACGACCGCGCGCTCTATGAAAAGCTCATGCTCGACGGCTTCCAAGCCGGATTGTCGTGGATCACGATCTTGCGCAAACGCGAAAATTTCCGCCGCGCCTTTGACGGCTTTGTGCCGGAAAAGATCGTACGCTACCGGCCGAACGAGATCGAACGCCTGATGGGCGACGCCGGCATCGTCCGCAATCGCGCCAAGATCGAGGGCGCGGTGCTCTCGGCGCGCGCCTGGCTCGACGCGATGAACAAGGGTCCTGGCTTTTCCAAGCTGTTGTGGGATTTCGTCGACGGAAGGCCGAAGATCAACCGCTATCGCACTATAGGCCAGGTGCCCGCCGAAACCGCGATCTCACGCGCCATGTCTAAAGAGCTGGCGCAGCGCGGTTTCAAATTTTGCGGCCCGACCATCGTCTATGCCTTCATGCAGGCCGTCGGCATGGTCAACGATCATCTCATTACCTGCCATCGCCATGAGGCCGTTCAAAAAATCCCCAAATAACAAGGGTGGGACGGCGAACCCGCGCGCCTGGCAGCGGATGCTGTCGGGGCGGCGGCTCGACCTGCTCGATCCCTCCCCGCTCGACATCGAGATCGAGGACATTGCGCATGGGCTTGCGCGCGTGGCGCGCTGGAACGGGCAATCGCACGGCGCGCATATCTATTCGGTCGCGCAGCATTGTTTACTGGTCGAAGCTTTGGCGCGGGAAAAATCGCCGCGGCTCGATCATAGCCGCTGCCTCGCGGTGCTGCTGCACGACGCGCCCGAATATGTGATCGGTGACATGATCTCGCCGTTCAAGGCCGTGATCGGCGACGCCTATAAGGTGGTCGAGCGCCGGCTCCTGACCGCGATCCATTTGCGTTTCGGGTTGCCGGCGAACTGGGCGCCGGAGGTCGAAGAACTGATCAAGGCCGCGGACCACCAAGCGGCCTATCTCGAGGCGACCCGGCTCGCCGGTTTCGAAGCCGCCGAAGCGCGGCGGTTTTTCGGCCGGCCGCCGATTTTCTCGGCCACGCTGGAGCGCGACTACTTAAAGCCCTGGCCCGCCGACACGGCGCAGGCGCGCTATCTCGAGCGCTTCAAAAAGCTCGTCGGTGAGTAAACTGAAGGTCACACTTGCGCCACCCGCAATTCTTATATGACAGAGCAACAGCAAAGATCGTTTGATTCCATGATTCATGTCTGCTCGCTTGCGCGGCTTGCCGAAACAGTCGAAGACACCGGCGCGCGGCACATCGTATCGCTGATCGGCGACGACGCCCGCCTGCAACGGCCGGCTTGTATCGCGCCGGAGAACCATCTGTGGCTGCGCATTCATGATATTTCCGCTCCGCTCGAGGGCTACATCATGCCGGGCGAGCAACACGTCGCCGAACTTCTCGACTTCGTGCGCGAGTGGGATCGGCAAGCGCCGCTGGTGGTGCATTGCTACATGGGCATCAGCCGGTCGACCGCGAGCGCGTTCGCGACCATATGCGCGCTCAATCCGCAACGCGATGAGGCGCGCATCGCGCAGGCGCTGCGGCGCGCCTCGCCGACCGCAACGCCGAATGCCCGGATCGTATCGCTCGCCGACCGGATCCTCGGCCGCGATGGCCGCATGATCGCGGCGATCGAAACCATCGGCCGCGGCGTTCTCACCGCGGAAGCGGCGCCATTCCGGCTCGATCTGGAGTGAGGACTTCGAAACTCTGCGATTATTCTCGCAGCGACGGCCGCAGCACCGGACGGGTATTGGCAACCGGCGTGGCGGCCGGCGTCGTGGCCGGCGCTTCGACCGAGCCGCCGGTCAGCTGGGTCCGCGGATTGCGCTGGTAGAAGTCACAATAAGCGAAGCCCAATCCGGACAGCGAGCCGCGGAAGCTTTTGTAATCGATCTTCGTCACGCGGAAGCAAGGCGTGATCGGCATGCCGGACAGATGCGCGCACATCGAGCCGCCTTCCACCCTGATCGTGCCGGCGGGAAAGGCGGCGAAGCGGGTTTCGCCCTGGCCGCGAATTTTTATTGTGCCGACCACCGAGCCATCGGGGAAAATGCGGCCGACGCCCGAAGTGCCCTCGAAGCAGTTATAGGCAAAGAGCTTGCCGACCACGAACGCCCGGGCCTGATCCGGTCCGAGGTCTTCGGCAATGGCGGAGGCGGCTCCCAATAGGCCGGTCCCCAATAGACACGCACTGACCACAGCGACGCGCAGCAACATCGACGACTCCAGTCTCAACGCTACGACGATGTTAACAAGATTTCTTAACCGTCCCCTTACCATAGCGCCCTCGCATCATGGCCGAAATTAGTAGAAAAATTCGGAAATCTTTACCCGACTTTTACCACAATCCGCCCGCGCACCTTCCCCTCGACGATACGCCGCCCCGCCGCAATGACATCGGCAAGCCCGATCTCGCTCACCATCGCCGCGATCTTCCCCCGATCGAGATCGGTCTCCAGGCGGCGCCAAGCTTCTTGCCGCAACGGCAACGGACACATGACGGAGTCCATGCCGATAAGCGACACGGCCCTTAGAATGAAGGGAGCAACCGAGCCCGGCAAGTCCATTCCGCCGGCAAGTCCACAGGCGGCGACCGCGCCGCCGTAACGTGTCATGGACAGCACATTGGCGAGCGTCGTCGAGCCTACGGCGTCGATGCCGCCGGCCCAGCGCTCCTTGGCGAGTGGTCGAGGGGCGCCGCCCAATTCCTTACGTTCAATGACCTCGGTGGCGCCGAGCCCCTTAAGATAGTCTGCTTCTTCCGGCCGTCCGGTCGAGGCAATCACCGGGTAGCCGAGCTTGGCCAAAAGCGCGATCGCGACCGAACCGACGCCGCCAGCCGCGCCGGTCACCACCACCGGGCCGCGCGACGGATCGAGCCCCGCCCGCTCCAGCGCCATGACCGCAAGCATCGCGGTATAACCGGCAGTGCCGATCGCCATGGCGTCTCGCGAGCTAATGCCGGGCGGCAGCCGCACCAGCCAGTCGCCGTTGACGCGCGCTTTTTCCGCATACGCCCCGAGACGGGTCTCGCCCAGGCCCCAGCCGTTGAGGATGACTTTGTCACCCGGTTTCCAAGCGGGATGCGATGAAGATTCCACCGTGCCGGCGAAATCGATCCCGGCGATCATCGGGAATCGGCGCACCACCGGGGCCTTTCCGGTGACGGCAAGGCCGTCCTTGTAATTCACCGTCGAATACTCGACGCGGACGGTAACGTCGCCGTCCATCAGATCCTTGTCGTCGAAATTGGTAAGCCGCACCGTCTGGCCGGCTTCGGCCTTGTCGATGACAATGGCTTTGAAGGTCGCCATCGCGGTCTCGCGATTAGGCCGGAGCCGCCGCCATGCGCGGAACCGGTCCCTCGACAATCGGCAGATTGATCAGGGCGGAGAGCACACCGAACAGGATCGCCAGACACCATACCGCGTTGTAGGAGCCGGTGCGGTCGTACACGATGCCGCCCAGCAAGACGCCGAGAAAACCACCGACTTGGTGGCTGAAGAAGGCGAAGCCCGCCAGCGTCGCCAGCCAGCGCGTGCCGAACATCACCGCGATAATGCCGTTGGTCGGCGGTACGGTGGAGAGCCACGTCAGGCCCATGGTCGCGCCGAAAGCCAGGCAGGTATACGCCGTGACTGGAAACGAAATGAACGCGAAGATCGCCGCGGCGCGAACGAAATAGATGATCGAAAGCAGATAGCGCTTGGGCATGCGATCGCCAAGCCATCCAGCCGAAGCCGATCCGACAATGTTGAACAATCCGATGGTCGCGATCGTCCAGCCGCCGATCTGCGCCGACAGGCCGCGATCGACAAGGTAAGCCGGCATGTGCACGGTGATGAACTGCAACTGGAAGCCGCAGGTAAAGAAACCGAGCACAAGCAGCATATAGGAGCGGTGCGCAAACGCCTCGGAAAGCGCTTGCCGCAGCGACTGCGGCGCGACCTCCAGCGCCGCGTCCGACGGCGGCGTCGCCAAGGCGAGCGAGAGCGGCAGCACGGCAAGCATGCTCACGGCGAAGATCACCAGCGTCTGCTGCCAGCCGAAGCTATCCATCAGCGCGACGGCGACCAGCGAATAAAGAAACTGGCCGAACGAGCCCGCCGCCGTTCCGAAACCGAAGGCGCGCGAGCGCCATTGCGGCGGCACGATCTTGCCCAACGCCGCGAGCACCACCGGAAACGAACAGCCGGCGAGACCGAACCCGACCAACACGCCGGCGGAGACATCGAGCAGTGGCGCGCTCGAGGCATGCGACGTCAACGCCAGACCGAGCGCGTAAAGCAGCGCACCGCCGCAAAGTACCCGGACGGGGCCGAAGCGGTCGGCGATGATGCCGCCAAGCGGCTGGCCAATGCCCCAGAGCAAATTCTGCAGCGCCAGCGCGAAGGCGAATACGTCGCGGCCCCAATGGTTGGCATTGGACATCGGCGTGAGAAAAAAGCCGAGCGTCGAGCGTGGCCCGAACGCGATGAGCGCGATCAAGCAGCCGAAACCGATGACCAGCGCCGGCGTGCGCCAGTTACCAATGATCTTGGAATCGTCTTTCATGTCGCCCCGGCATCGGGATTCGAAAAGCCGTGCAGCATAGGGGGTCGAACCGCATCGCCCAAACGAATATTTTCCTCCCGCGAATCGTCCGCTGCATGGCTGTTCCGCTTACGAACGCATAGGTTTGCCATAAGCGCCGACAGTGATTATGGATTTTCCAACCTTGTCATGCTGACCATGTCGCTCCTCCGCCCCGACGCCTTTTTATCACCGCTCGAAATCGAAGCGGCGGTCACACGCGCGCTCGAAGAGGATTTGGGCCGCGCCGGCGACATCACCTCGATTGCCACGGTCCCGGAGGACACTTCGGGCCGCGCGGTCGTCAACGCCCGGCAAGCCGGGATGATTTCCGGGCTGCCGCTTGTCGCCGCGGCGTTCCGCCGGCTCTCACCCGAGATCGGGATCGCGCCGCATGCGCGCGACGGCGCGGCGATCAAGGCCGGCGCCAAGCTCTTGACGATTTCCGGCAATGCGCGCGCCATTCTCGGCGCCGAGCGTGTCGCGCTCAACTTCCTCGGTCATCTCTCCGGCATCGCGACTGCGACCGCGGAGTTCGTGGCGCGCATCGCGCATACCAAGGCGCACGTCGTCTGCACGCGCAAGACGACGCCCGGACTTCGCGCGCTGGAGAAATACGCCGTGCGCTGCGGCGGCGGCAGCAATCACCGCTTCGGCCTCGACGATGCGATGCTGATCAAGGACAACCACATTGCTGTTGCCGGCGGCATCGAAGCGGTTCTCACGCGCGCCAAGCAGGCCGCCGGGCATCTCGTCAAAATCGAGATCGAGGTCGATTCACTCGATCAGCTCAAAGAAGTGCTCGATGTCGGATTGGCCGACGTGGTGATGATCGACAATTTCGATCTTGCATCGATGCGCAAGGCGGTCGCCATGGTCGCCGGCCGCCTCGTCATCGAAGCATCGGGCGGCATTACCCTCGGCACCGCCGCGGCAATCGCCGAAACCGGCGTCGATTACCTATCCTCGGGCGCGCTGACGCACTCGGTGCAGAATCTCGACGTCGGGCTGGATATCGAGATGTAACGCCCGTCATTCCGGGCTACAGCCTCGCGGTCGCCGCGCCCTCGTCGGAATTCGGCACAGGCGTTGCCGAAGCCTGTGGACCCTTCACCGCCGCTTCCGGATTTTTCGGCGCGGGCTCGGGATTTTCGCTCAAAACTTCAGGATCCAGCCGCACGCCAACCATGGCCGGACCTTTGCCCCAGACCGGTTCGTCGTCGCCGCTGCCCCAATTCAGCGGTCGATAGAATGTATGGACGCCGAATTGATAAAGCCGCGCCATTTCGTGCACCCAGCTCGGATGCACCCAATACGCATGATAATGCGTGGCGTGGCCGACTTCGGTGAGCCAGATCTTGCCGTCGAGCATGTCTTTGGAAATCGACTTGGCCTGCTCCCACATATCAGGCTCGTCGATGCGATTCAGGTTTTTGCCTTCGCAGGCGAAGGTGAATTGGCAGGCGAGATGCCGTGCGGCGTTCTGATAGACGACGCCGCACACGTCGTGCGGATAAACCCCGGAGAAGACGCGGTTCATCACCACCTGCGCGACGGCTTCTTGGCCTTTGAACGGCTCGCCGCGTGCCTCGAAATAGACCGCATCGGCGAGACATTTTTCCGCCCGCGCACGCGGCTTGCCCTCCAGCCCGAGTTGCTGCGCGGGACTTAACACCCGGCTGTTGTCCTTGCCCGGCACCGTCTCCCCGAAGCCGGAATCCGTATCGGGGCCTTCGAGCGACGAAAGTTGCACGCCGGGCGCATCGATCGGCGGCACCAGGATTGGCTCCGCGCCCGGCGCCCAACTCTGCAAACCCGCGGGCGCGCCCATAACGCCGTTACCGAAATAGATATCGTCGCTGCGATCACCCGCATCGGCGTCAAGGAACCACATGCGATCGAGAGTCGAAGGCACGTCGATCGCATCGCTGTCGCTGGACGCGGGAATTACTGGCGGCTTGTCGGTCAGCGCCATGTCCGTATCGGCCGAAGCGCCGGGCAGATCGACGTGCGAGGGCGCGGCGGCGGGCGACGCATCGTTATGCGCATCCATTTGCGCGGCCGGCGGCGGGGCGTCCCGCAGTTCGACGTGTTGTTCGGCGTTGCTGGGCTGCGGCGCGATGACGGGCGCGCTCGGGGCATTGATAGGCTGCAGTTGCGGCAAGCTCGCAGGCTGCGTTGCGGCCGGTTCGACATTGCTTGCCGGCAGCCGGTCGCCCTTGCGCGCGTGATTGACCGTCGGATATTCGATCTGCCGCGCCGGGCGAATTGTCGTTATCGGCTCGTCGATCTTCCAGGCATAGGCATCGAGCGAACCCGGATCGAAATTCACCGTTTGAAAATAGCCGAGCGGATCGGGCATCGCCGTTCCGACCGGACGCGAATAACTAAATGTCGCGGGTTCGATGGTGCCGAACGGCGACGCGATCAGATGCTGGTTCCAGTGCGCCGCGGCGCCCGGCTGGCGCGCGAGGAGCGCGGCGAGATCCTGATAGCCGATCGAGGTCGGCATCAACGCGGCGCAAAACGCGCTGAGCCAGAAGCGCGCCGAATAAGACGCTCCGATCACGCGAACACGCGACGCAACCATTACCCTCACGCCAACACGCGAAAACGCAACGCGTACCCTGGTTTAGAAAACGCCACCGCGGTGGCGCGAATGCGACAGATTGATTTATTGTCGAGTTAACGTTGCGAACGCGTTAATCGCGCGGGATGCGTGAAACTACCTAGTGCGTGGGTGCAGATCGTCGCCCACATCCTCATTGCGGGCAAAGCGCAGCAATCCAGCGTCGCAGCGCAATTTCCCGGTTGCTACATCGCGTCGTGTGCCGCAGCCGAGTTGCCATTCATTAACCAAAAGGCAATGCAGGCCCGGAATACTCGCACTCGTATCCAGAGTTCCCGCCACATGTCCGAAATGCTCGGTTCCATTTTCTCAGACTGGCAATCCGCCGGCCTCGCCATCGCTGTGACGCTCGTGATAGCGCTCGCCGTAGCGGCGCGGCGCATGCAAATGCGGCTGCGCCAAGTGATGGCGGCCCTAAACCAGATGTCGCAGGGCCTGTGCATGTTCGACAAGAACCAGCGGATCGTCGTCTGCAATCGGCAATACGTGGAAATGTACCGGCTTTCGACGGACATGGTGAAGCCGGGCTCCACGCTGCGCCAGATCATCCAGCGCCGCAAAGACACCGGACTGTTCGCCGGCGATGTCGACCAGTTTTGCAAGGAAATCGGGGACTCGATCGCGTCCGGAAAACCGACGCACTGGCTGATCGGCGCCAACGACGGCCGCATCGTGCATACCATCAACGCACCGACGCCCGATGGCGGCTGGGTCGTCACCCATGAAGACGTCACCGAGCAACGCAATTTGCAGAAAGAGCGCGACGAGGTCGCCGAGCAACAGCGCCGCCGCACCACCACCGATGCGCTGATCGCCGCCTTCCGCGCGCGGATGGAGCCGCTGCTCAAGACATTCGGCGACAGCGCCACTGCGATGAAATCGACCGCGATCGCACTGTCGACCACGTCCAATCAAACCTCGCAACGCGCCGAGAGCGCCGTCGACGCATCGAGCGACGCCTCGAACGGCGTGCAGACCGCGGCGCTTGCCACCGACGAATTGTCGCATTCAATCTCGGAGATCGCGCGGCAGATCGAACGGACCCACAATGTCGTCCGCGTGGCGGTCGACGAGGCGCAGTCGACCTCGGGCGAGATGACGACGCTGGCCGAGATTGCACAAAAGATCGGCGACATCGTCAAGCTGATCCAGGACATCGCCGAGCAAACCAACCTGCTCGCGCTCAACGCCACCATCGAGGCGGCGCGGGCGGGCGAGGCAGGGCGCGGCTTCGCCGTGGTCGCTTCCGAGGTAAAGTCGCTCGCGGTGCAGACCGCCAAGGCCACGGAGGCCATCGTCGGCCAAATTCTCGCGGTGCAAGGCTCGACCACAAGCGCGGTCGACTCGATCCGCCGCATCACCCAGCGCATGCAGGAAATCCAGCACTATACGTCGGCGGTCGCGGCCTCGATCGAACAGCAGAACGCCGCCACCGGCAATATCTCGCACAACGTCGCCACCGCCGCGAAAGCGTCAGGGACGGTCGCCAACGCGCTCACCGACGTCGCCGGCGCCGCCATGGAGACGCGCATGTCGGCGCAGACTGTGCTCGATACGTCGCAGTCGGTCGAAGCCGCGATCGACGATTTGCGCAAACAGCTTGAAGAGTTCCTCACCAGCGTCGCGGCGTGACCTTTTCACCTCCCCCTGCAGG
>Ga0182015_10000587_pt1 | contig 52038 bp, 60 predicted proteins | sample 712P3MmetaG_FD_120478 | JGI IMG/M metagenome (GOLD analysis project Ga0182015, IMG submission 120478) | Permafrost microbial communities from Stordalen Mire, Sweden - 712P3M metaG | ecosystem: Environmental > Terrestrial > Soil > Wetlands > Permafrost | place: Sweden: Stordalen | collected...
ACCGGGACACCGGAAACACTGGATACCTTGGGGAGACGAACCGCGGGAGTCGATTATGCAGTTTCGCGTTTAAGTCCGCGAGAAGCGCGGACTCTGCTAACCACTTCATCGAACTTTTCTTCCGCCTGTCGAAACTCCTCTTTCGACATCCGCTCTTTCGCCTCAGACCTGAGCCGACTGACGGATTCGATCAGGGTATCCATTGCGGACTTCGATTTGGAAGTAGTTTTCGCCATTACCAAGTCATTATAGTTTACTCCGGCGCGCAAGGGCGCCGCTTCAGAGCATCCAAGGGCGTACTCCTTAAGGTTACTTCCGGCAGTCGTGTCGTGGGTCGGGCTTTGAACGGATGGATCGTCTAAACGTAATTCAATTGAAGTACAATCAAGAAAGAGTTCACCCATGCCCGCAAACGCCTTGGTTCAAACCCGTATCGATCCCGCCGTGAAAGATCGCGCCGCCGCGGTGCTGGAAGATCTTGGAATCACCGTGTCGGAAGCGGTGCGCATTCTGCTGACGCGAACCGCTAACGAAGGCGCGCTCCCATTCGATCTAACCTCAGATGCCGCCATGCACAATGCCTGGTTCCGTGCCAAAGTCCAGGAAGCGTTGAGCGATACACGCCCGGCCATTCCACACAAAAAGGTCGAAGCGCACTTCAGCAAAAGACGAGCCGCCGCTCGCCGTAAGGCGCGATAGTCTCGATGCGAAAGATGCGGCTGGAGTGGTCCGTCTTCGCGCGGGCGGACCGCGATGCCATCTTCGGCTACATTGAGGCGGATAGTCCAACGGCCGCGATCGCGGTTGACGAGCGAATTAAATCGCAGGTCAACAAACTAGCTCGGCTTCCGCGCAGTGGGCGTCTTGGCCGCGTCGAGGGTACGCGAGAATTGGTGATTCATCGCACGCCCTACATCGTCGCTTATCTTATAGCGAGCGACGCCGTACAAATTTTGCGCATTTTGCACGGCTCTCAGCAGTGGCCTAACGACGTAAGAGAATCCGAGAAATGAACTAAGAACAGCAGCTGCCGTTCGCATCTCCATGTGACATCCAACTCTCGCCCTTCATCCACGATCAGCACGGCGCATACGCCCGCGGGACAGCCGTGGGCGGTTGTCCCCACACCTAAATCCCTATGGAGCGTATATCGAGTGCGTTCGTATTATCTTCGCCTAAGCAAGATTTTGTGATACAGATATAGCATGCGTCGGGCGCTGAATCATCTCAAGAAATCCGATCCGGTCATGCGCGCTATTATCGAGCGCATTGGCTCATGCCGTATGCAATACGGACCGCCCGAGTTTCTTAGCCTGGCGGAATCAATCGTCTACCAGCAACTGAACGGTAAAGCAGCCGCGACAATTTTCCAGCGATTTGCAGATTTGGCAGGAGAGCCTCTTACTCCTGAAGGCGTCCTCAGGTTGACTGACGAACAGATGAGGAGCGCGGGATTATCGAAACAGAAATCGGGCTATCTCAAAGACCTCGCTACTAAAACGGCGGCTGGCGTACTGGATTTTTCACGACTGGCGGAGTTGCCGGATGCTGAGGTCATCGAACATTTGACCCAGGTCAAGGGCATCGGAGTGTGGACGGCTCAGATGTTTCTGATGTTTACGCTAAAACGCGAGAACATTCTTCCAACCGGCGATTTCGGCATTCGCATGGCCATGTTCAGGCACTACCTGGACGTGAAGAAATCAAAAGCTGTGAAAAAATCCAGCGCCAGGAAAAAATCCGCGTCAATCAAAAAGCCTCCAAAAATAAAGATCAAGCTTCCCAGCCCTGAGCAGATGGAAAAGATCGCGAAATGTTGGGAGCCTTACCGCAGCGTGGCTTGCTGGTACCTATGGCAGAGTATCGATACGAAGGCGCTTTAGCTGCGAGCCCGAAACCGCCCTCTGTGCTCCAGTTCGCCGTCTATGGTTAAATGGGATGGCGATGGCTGATCTTAAAATTCGCGTCTTAGTGGCGAAGCCCGGCTTGGACGGGCATGACCGTGGAGCTAAAGTAATTGCCCGCGCTCTTCGCGACGCTGGTATGGAAGTGATTTATACCGGCCTGCGGCAGACTCCTGAGATGATCGTGAGCGCCGCTCTGCAGGAAGACGTGCAAGTCATCGGACTCTCGATTTTATCCGGCGCACATAACGCGATTGTTCCCAGGGTGATGGATCTGCTCAAGCAAAATAAAATGGATGATGTTCTGGTTTTAGTGGGCGGCATCATTCCGGATCAGGATATTAGTGCGCTCAAGAAGCTCGGCGTCGCGGCTATCTTTCAGCCTGGAACGGCAATGGATGACATTGTGAAGTTCATCCGCGCCAATGTGAAAGGCGCCGGCGTGCCGCTTTAGAAATTACCGATCGTCCTGGCCCGATCCAGCGGGATCGAGGTCGAACCAGTGAACGCTGCGACACGGCACTCAGTAAACAACTTTCCCCTCGAATGTCCATCCCAAACCCAGTCTCCATCCGGCAGCAACTCGAGCGTACCGTCGGTCCTGCGCCGTGGTACTGGAGGACTTTTCCGGCGTTTCATTCCGCCAAGGGGCAACGCTTTACCTGGACGCACCAGGGCAGCGAAGGGCCCGTAGGCTACGTGGTATCGCTCGCACCGGAGCAACAAGCCGATTTGCCGCGGCTCGCGCTCAATACCTATTGCCGTCCTTTTCTTGCCTCGCCGAATTGTCTTGGGGTTTGGTGTCCGGAGGGGAGAAACATCCGCGTGGCCGCGTTCGACCCGGATCAACTCACTGGTTTCGAATTGGCGGAGATCGCGGGATGGTTCAAACAATCCTCAGATCGCCTTTATGCGAAAGCGGCGCCAGTGGCGGAGTTCGAGCTATCGCTTTCTCTGCCTCCTGGAATGCACAAAATCGACGTGCCCTCGCAGCTCGCCACCGTCGACGAACTGATCTTGCCTACCAGCTACAAAACCGCATCGAATGACGATCCGGCTTTCGCGCTCATTGTGCTTTATTTACGCGCGGGTCTGGCGGAGGTATTGCCACAAAAGTGGTTCACGGCGGCGCAGTATCAGGTCGGCAAGCAATGGATCTCTCGCGCGGCGCGCGACCAGGATTCGGGCCGCATCTTCGGGGAATGTTACGGAGTGGGAACTTTTTTGCTTGAGGACGATGGTTGCCGGATCGCCGAGTGGGTGGACAAGCGATCTTAAAGGTATCGCTCCGTTGCGTGGTGCAGCGAGAGTGGTATACCGTAAACAGTCCGCTCATTTATTCACGATTTATAGTAGTGGCTAATCCTAAGTTATGGCTGATCGCAGTGAAACTCCCACGATCATTTCTTCCGAGACGTCCAACGTCTTGAGCAGCAAGATTGATCCCACTTCGGCGCGCTTCGAGGCGAATATGCGCTTCCTCGCCGATCTGATGTCGCAGGTGCGCAACGAAGGCGAGAAAATTTGCGAGGGGGGTGGCCCGAAAGGGATCGAAAATCAGCATGCGAAAGGACGGCTTACCGCCCGGGAACGGATCGAACTTCTCATCGATCCAGGATCGTTTTTTGAGTTGGGAGCTTACGCGGCCTATGGAATGTATGAAGAGTGGGGCGGAGCGGCCGCGGCAGGTGTAATCACCGGACTGGCACGCGTACAGACGCGAATGGTAATGATCATCGCGAATGATGCCACCGTAAAGGCCGGCGCATTTTTCCCGATGACATCGAAGAAAGTGATTCGGGCGCAAAACATCGCCATCGAGAACAGAATTCCTACGATTTATTTGGTCGACTCCGCGGGCGTATTTCTGCCGCTTCAGGAAGATGTATTCCCTGATACGGACGATTTCGGGCGTGTCTTTCGCAACAATGCGGTGATGTCCGCGTTGAGCATTCCGCAAGTCGCAGCCATCATGGGCATGTGCGTGGCCGGCGGAGGCTATTTGCCAGTGATGTGCGACCACGTTCTGATGACTGACGGCAGCGGATTATTTCTTGCCGGTCCCGCCCTTGTACAAGCCGCGATTGGGCAGAAAGTTTCAGCGGAGGAATTGGGGGGAGCGGCCATGCATTCCAGCATCAGTGGCACCGTCGATTTCCGCGAGGCTGACGATAAAGCTTGCCTCACGCGCATTCGCTCCATCGTCGACCGGTGGGGATATCGCCGACAGTCGCCGTGGGATCGTAGAAAGCCGGTCGAACCTGCGCTGGCGGCTGAAGAGATTTACGGCATTTACGATTCATCTCCAGCACGGCCTTACGACATGAAGGAGATTCTGGCGCGCGTGCTCGATGGCAGCCGCTTCGACGAATACAAGGCCGAGTATGGCAAGACCTTGATCTGCGGATACGGCCGCATCGGTGGCTTCGCAGTGGGCATTGTCGCCAACCAGAAATTGCACGCTCAACAGACGGACCATGAAGGCCGCAAACGAACCGAATTCGGAGGCGTCATTTACACCGAATCGGCGGAAAAAGCCGCGCGCTTCATCATGGATTGCAATCAGAATCTGATTCCGCTGGTTTTTTTTCATGACGTGAACGGATTCATGGTGGGCCGCGACGCCGAGTGGAGCGGCATCATCAAAGCGGGAGCGAAGCTAGTGAACGCCGTTTCAAACTCCGTGGTGCCGAAGATTACCGTGATTGTCGGAGGGTCCTTCGGCGCAGGACACTATGCCATGTGCGGCAAGGCCTTCGATCCGCGCTTTGTCTTCGCCTGGCCCACCGCGCGCTATGCGGTCATGAGCGGAGACTCGGCAGCTTCCACTCTGCTTGAAGTGAAAGTAAAGCAACTGGAGCGCGGCGGCAAGAAGTTGACCGACGAAGAAAAAAAAGAGCTGTACGAATCGGTAAAGCGGACTTACGACGAACAAACCGATCCGCGTTACGGTGCCGCTCGCCTGTGGATTGACAAGATCATCGATCCCATCGAGACGCGCGAGGCCATAACTCAGGCGCTTGAGGCTGCCGCGTTGAATCCAGACGTTCCAGATTTCAAGGTGGGAGTCCTGCAGACGTAAGAATTGAGTGATTGAGTCAGTGAGCGATTGGGTGACTGACCCTTTGACCATCACTGGCGCTCCGCGTTTTCCGTCAGCTCAATGACTCAATCGCTCGATACTCAATATGTCCGATTCCGTCAAACTAATCGAATGTCCACGCGATGCCTGGCAGGGGCTGAAGGGACAGATTCCGTCTGACATCAAACGCGCTTACCTGCAAGCGCTGATCAGTGCCGGCTTCAAGCACATCGATGCGGTGTCATTCGTGTCGCCGAAAGCCGTGCCTCAGATGGCGGACTCCGAAGAAGTCTTGAAAGAACTTGATCCCCCGGACGATGTGGAGATCATTGGCATTGTGGTTAATGAAAAGGGAGCACAGCGAGCGGTTGAAACGCACGCGGTCAAAACGCTCGGTTTCCCTTATTCCATCTCCGAAACTTTCCTGCGCAAAAATCAGAATCAGTCGGCGGAAGCCGCACTGGAAGAGCTCGAGAAGATTCAAAAAAAGGCCGATGATGCCGCGCTCGATGTTGTGGTGTATATATCGATGGCTTTTGGCAATCCTTACGGCGACCTGTGGAACTTGGATGAAGTGATCGAAGCGATTTCACTCATGGAGGTCGACAACCTGCGCATGATTTCGTTGGCGGATACTGTCGGAGCGGCGAGTCCTCAACAGGTCAGTGATGTCGTAGGCGAGGTTATGAAAAAATACGACTACCTCGAGATTGGAATTCACCTGCACAGCCGCCCGGAACAGGCCGAAGCCAAAATCCTCGCGGCCTATGACGCGGGTTGCCGCCGTTTCGATTCCGCTTTGGGCGGTTTGGGCGGTTGTCCCTTCGCTCAAGACGCCCTCGTGGGAAACATTGCTACTGAAAAAGTGATTGAAGCCCTGAAACAGCGTGAGGCGCAGTTGCCTCCGCTAAAGCCTCTTGACACTCTGATGCGCGCCACAGTTGAGATGGGTGCGAGATACACAAATTCAATCGCCGCCGATTAACTTTCAATATGAACTATAAAACGATCCAACTCGCATATGACTCTGGCGTCGCCACCATCACGCTGAGCCGTCCGGAAAAGCGAAACGCCGTCAGCTTCGAGTTGATCGGCGAGTTGATGGCAGCCCTGGACGAAATCGAGCTATCCGCCGCGAACGTCGTCGTTATTACCGGAGCCGGAAAAGCTTTCTGCGCCGGTATGGACCTCGAAGAATTAAAATCCCTCCCGGGAAAAACTCACGACGAGAACGTGAAAGACAGTTCCCGCATAGCGGCCATGTTTCGCAGGCTCTATGATTTTCCAAAGCCTACCATCGCCGCCGTCAACGGCGCGGCTATCGCTGGAGGAACCGGCATTGCAACCATGTGCGACTTCACGCTGGCCGTGCCTGAAGCCAAGTTTGGCTATACGGAAGTCCGCATCGGATTTGTTCCGGCGATCGTTTCGTCCATTCTTGTCTGGCAAGTGGGACACAAGATTGCCCGCGACCTTTTGCTGAGCGGAAGATTATTCGACGCAGAAGAAGCGCATCGCTACGGCTTGGTCAACGAAGTAGTCGCGGCGGATCGCCTGGTGGAACGTACCCGCGAACTCGCGAGTCAGTTACTCGAGAGCAGTCCTTCGTCGGTTCGCGCCACAAAAAAGCTGATCAACGGATTTATCGCCGATCAACTTGACGTGCAAGTCGCAGCCGCGATCGAAGACAACGCTCGCATCCGCACCACCGCCGACTTCCGGGAAGGCATCGCTTCCTTTCTGGAAAAGCGCAAACCGGTATGGAGTGGAAAATGACTCCCGATCATCCGGACGCAATCCCAGACGCAATCCCAAACGCAATCAACGAGACTCGGGTGCGAGTGCGTTACGCCGAAACCGATAAAATGGGCGTGGTTTATCACTCCAACCATTTCATCTGGTTCGAAGTAGGCCGCGTCGAACTGCTCCGACAGATGGGATTTTCCTATCGCGATATGGAAGAGGAAGATGGGAGATTCATCGCGGTGGTCGAGGCAACCTGCCGCTACCGGGCTCCCGTGCGCTATGACGACGAGGTTTTAGTCCGCACCCGGTTGCGCAATGTTCGGGAATCGGTGCTCCACTTCACTTACGAACTGCGCCGCGCCGACAATGGATCGCTGCTTGCGGAGGGTGAAACCACGCACATCGTTACCAACGCCGAAATGAAAATTGCGGAATTGCCGGAAAAATATTTGAGCGTATTTCGCGCCGCACTTGGAAAGACAGGATAAAACATTCTCTTGAACGCACTTCACATTGACGGAAACACTCTTACTCTACAAAACGTTCGCGAAGTCGCAATCGATCATCGTCCCGTGCTCTTAGCGCCGGACGCACGCCAGGCTGTGGATCGCGCACGGGCCGTGGTGGAGGAGATCGTTGCCGGCAACAAATTGGCTTACGCGGTTACAACCGGCGTGGGCAAGCTTAGCGACGTGCGCATCGTCGGCGATCAGATTCGCGAGTTGCAAATCAACCTTGTGAGGTCTCACGCCGTTGGAGTTGGCGATCCGCTCTCCACGGCGGAGACGCGCGCCATGATGCTGTTGCGCGCCAACTCTCTTGCCAAAGGCTACTCCGGCGTGCGCGCGGCCGTAATCGATACCTTATGTGAAATGCTGAATCGCGGCGTCACTCCATACGTGCCGTCGCAAGGCAGCGTGGGCGCCAGCGGCGATCTCGCCCCTCTCGCGCACCTGGCGCTGGCTCTAATTGGGGAGGGCGAATGCGTGGATTCCGCAGATAAGCTCATCCCGAGCGCGGATGCCTTGGAGCAAGCGCAGATCAAGCCCCTGGTGCTGGAAGCGAAAGAATCCATTTCTCTCATCAATGGCACGCAAGCGATGCTGGCCCTGGGCACGCTGGCTTTGCTGGATGCCGAAACTCTCGCCGATTCCGCCGATGTTTTGGGCGGCTTAAGCTGCGACGCGCTGCAAGGCACCGACACCGCGTTCGATGAACGCATCCACCTCGCCCGTCCGCATAGCGGACAGATCAAGACGGCGGCAAATCTTCGCAAGATGCTCGAAGGCAGCGAGATCCGCGAATCGCACCGCGCCTGCGGTCGCGTACAGGACGCATACTCGCTCCGCTGCATCCCGCAGGTGCACGGCGCAGTTCGCGACACGCTGGCCCATTGCCGCCAGATATTCGAGATCGAAGCGAACTCGGCTGTAGACAATCCTCTTGTCTTCCTCACAAGAAATCGTGTGGGGGCGGGCGACCCGCCCGCTCCAGCGGAGCGAAGCTCCGCCGACACCAGTGATGTAATTTCTGGCGGAAATTTTCACGGCGAACCACTCGCCTTCGCTCTCGATTTTCTAGCCATCGCTCTAAGCGCGCTCGCCGGAATCAGCGAGCGCCGGATCGAGCGCATGGTGAACCCCGCGCTCAGCGAAGGTCTGCCGCCATTCCTCGCACAGGGTGCCGGATTGAACTCCGGTTTCATGATGGCGCAAGTCACAGCCGCCGCTCTGGTCAGTGAAAACAAAGTTCTGGCCCATCCCGCGTCGGTGGATTCCATAACCACCTCGGGCAACAAAGAAGACTTCGTTTCCATGGGCATGACGGCCGCGAACAAGCTGAAGCGCATTGTCGCGAACACGCGCAATGTGCTGGCGATCGAAGCCATGGCTGTGGCCCAGGCCATCGACTTCCTCGCCCCGCTGAAAACCTCCAAGCGCGGTCAAGCGGCACACGCGGCCATCCGGTCGGTGTGTCCTACAATGGACAAGGATCGCGTCATGTACAAAGACTTCGCGCGAATCGCGGAGTTGATCGCGAGCGGGAAGGTTGCGGAAATTATCCGCTGAACTGAATCTTAGTTCTGCCAGTCCCCGGGCAGTTCGTCAATCATACGTAGCGAAGCAGCATCATAAAACCAAAATCCATGTGGCTTTGCTGGTGGCAATGAAGGAGCGTTGCGCCCGGATTGGCCGCCACAAAATCGATCTCGGCGTCGCCCTTCGCTTTCACCACCACAACGTCTTTTCGCAGCCCGGAGATCAGTTTGCCATCAAGGCTTGTGACCTCAAAAGTGTGACGATGCAAATGAATCGGATGATCGTCGTTGCTTTTATTCTGCATGGTCAATCGGTATCGTTTTCCCTGTTTAAGCGTGATTGTCTCCGTCTTCGGAAATGATTTTCCGTTGATAGTCCAATAATCGAACTCGCCATGCCCGCGGAACTTAGACTCAAACAGGAGCGGGATGCGCTCGTCGGGCACCGCCGCGGCTCCTTCCTGTTTCGCAAATAGAGTGTAGTCCCACAAAGTTTCCGGCGGATCGATCCATTTCGCCTCCCCTTGCTGATTTGCATACTCCACCACAATCCCCATCCCCGCGCGGCGAATTTCTTCGCGCGTTTCGCCTAGCACCCATGTGCCCGGACGGTTCATCTCCACCAATACTTCAATGCGCTCGGCCGGAGCCAGACGCACGGCCGGGACCTTCGCGGGATGCGGAACTGCATTGCCATCCATGCCGATGACCGTCAACTCATGCCCGGCCAGCGCCAGCCAGTGCGTGGCGGTCGCGCTGGCGTTCAACACACGAAAAAGTACCCTCTGCCCTTCGCGCACCTGGACCGGATCGCCATGCCCCAACATGCGGTCATTGATCGTTGCAAAGTCGTAAAACGCATCCATGGACGCGTCGCCGCCGCCGCCCATGTATGCGTTCCAATCGTGCAGCGTCAGGAAAATCTCCTGATCGTAGGCTCCTGGCGATTGTTTTGGCTCAATGAAGAAACATCCGAACTGGCCAGTGTAGGTGCCGCGCTTTAAGTCGTGCCCCGCAAAAGTATGCGTGTGGTACCAGCGGAAGCCCGCAGGACGAGGCGTGAAACGGTAACGCCGTTCCGCGCCAACGGCGATCATGGGCGAACCTTCTTCCATCGCGCCATCTTCTTCCGCCGGAATCCACAAGCCGTGCCAATGCACAATCTCTGGCACATCCGCATGGTTCACAACGTCAATCGTGATCGGCTTGCCTTCCGGCCAGCGAATCAGCGGACCCGGAATGCGCCCGTTATAAGCGATGGTGTGGATTGTCTTTCCGGGTGCGATCTCCAGCTTGAGGGGCGCAATTTCCAGACGCAAATCGGCACGCGGCAGCCCGGCCCACAAGTTTGGCCTTGCCGCAGCGCCCAGCAAAGCCACACTCGTTCCCTTCAGAAAATCACGCCGATCTATTCCCATTGCATGTCCTACTGAGTGCTCTCCGAACTGCCCGCGCGATGGTGCGTCCAATCGAAGCGGCGGCCCAGGATGCCCTTAACAATCAGATGATCCGTACCGGCCGTGGGTCCAATTCCAAGGCCAAAATTAATCTCCCAGTTGGGTGACACATTCAGATCAATCGCCGGGAAAAACTGCTGTTGCTGGTTGCGCAGCGAAGCGACTCCTGTGATCGATCCGTAGGACGCGTAGTACTCCAACCCGCCCGAGATATACTTGTTGAAGTCGTAGCTGAATTTCGCGTTCGGTGAAAATCCCACCCCCTGCGGAACACTCGGCCCATGGAATGATCGCTCCAGCGCGGGGTTCACGGAGAAATACCATCGGCCAATCGTCTTGTCGACGATTGGCCGCAGTTCCATGGTCCACGTATCCTTGTCAAACACGGCCCGCTGATAGCCAAACTCCATGGACAAGCTCACTCCCACCGGCCAGTGCCAACTGTCAGGCGCCCGCACCCGCGGGCGAATATGATCGCCTACCCATTGCCAGCCGTCTCCGCTGCGCGCGCCGGTGAAAATATAAAAGCCAACCTCCGACCAGCTGTTCAACCCCTGCGTAATCTCGACCGTCTCGTGTTCGGCGTGATTCGTGGGGTAAACTCCATCCGCCGTGAATTTCGAGCCGGGGGCAGATTCGCTGCCCTCGGCGGTAAAGTTGCTGTGCAGTTCCAGCATCGTAGTCTTGGGCGCCACCGTCTCTGAGCCATAGACTTGGATTTCGTAATTGTCCTGCGCCAGGGCAACGCTGAGCGCACCCGATGCCAGGAACAAGGCGAGCCACGACAGCCAGCGCTTGGCAAGCATTTTCAACGTGGCTGATTGGATTGTCGGCACAATTGCCTTAGAGATGCACTTCATGAGGGGCGAAGTTTATTCTGTCGCAGTTCGTCATGGCATATTTCCAACTCGACAATTCTTGCAGAACCCCACACAGCTTCCCACTATTCTTAACATGGATTCGGATGAGCATCGACAGGGTGGCAAAGAACGGTGGGTTAAGGCAGCGGCCGGGAACGCCGGTTGTGGTGAGCTTTGCCCGAATCGAGAGTTCGCGGATGCCTCATTCGAATAAAGTCCTAATTGGTTTCGGTGCCCTCATCCTGCCGCTCTTGTCCGGTCAGTAGTCCTACGATGGAGAAAGATCGCGTCATGTACAAAGACTTCGCGCGAATCGCGGAGTTGATCGCGAGCGGGAAGGTTGCGGAAGTCCTGTGCTAGAAGTCCTGTAACGAAGCGACGCGGATTTTGCCCGAAAGAGTGGACGCATAAACGGCGAAGTAGCCGCCGCTCCGGCTGGTGGAAAATAAAATCTCCTTGCCGCTTGGCATCCAGGCAAGGCCGCGCTCGCTCCAATATCCGTCGGAGAGAACGCGGTTGTTTCCGTTGAGATCGATCAGATTCACGATGCCGCGGTCATCCCACTTGCGCGGGCGTTCGAAATAAGCGATGAAGTCGCCGTGCGGTGAAACTCGTACGTCGCTCATGTAGCCGCTGACCTCGCGCAGCACATGGCCGATTGGGTACTCAAGGCGATCCTTGCCCGCAACTTCGCGGATGATAGCGAGCTGCGATGCCCTCGCAATTTACTCTGGATGCTAAGGCATGTTCTTCAACTTCCGAAGATGGACTGACATTGACTCCTGAAAATAGCGCTTATCTCTTTCGGGTTTGCCGCCTCAGTTGCGAAAGTGAACGTACCGTTTTCCCGCATCTCCTCTGCGGCCCGAAGAAAGGCGCCGAGCGCGGTCCGGCAAAGTGCGCTCCCCACGCTAACGCGCTTCACTCCAATTGCCGAGAGTTCCTCCAGGCTTAGCCGAGCCCCTTGCAGTCCCATAAGTATGTTTACCGGACGGTCCACGGACCCGACGACTGCGGCAATATCATCCTTCGTGGCCAACCCGGGCGCATAGAGGACATCGGCGCCCGCCTCCTGATACGCCTGCAACCGCCTGATCGTATCTTTGAGATCCGGACGGCCGTGCAGATAATTTTCGGCGCGCGCGGTCAGGGTGAAGGTGAACGGAAGCAAGCGCGCCGTCGCGACCGCCGCTCGAACTCGCTCGACCGCCTTTTCCATCTCATAAATCGGCTGGCCCGAGCGACCTGTGGCGTCCTCGATCGATCCGCCGACAACTCCAGCTGCCGCGGCAAGCCTGATCGTTTCGGCAACCTCTTCAGGCGCATCTCCGAATCCATTCTCAAGGTCAGCGCTGACAGGCAAGCGAGTCGCCGATGCGATTGCGGATGCGTTTGCCAACGTCTCCTCGCGGTCGAGCGTATTGTCCAGCCGCCCTAGAGAGAAGGCGTAGCCCATGCTTGTAGTGGCGACCGCCTCAAATCCCAGATGCGCCAGCAGCAGCGCAGTGCCCACGTCCCACGGATTGGGAACGATGAACGCTCCGTCACGCTCATGAAGCGCACGAAAAACTCGCCCCTTTTCAGCCTGTGTAGGCATTGCTGCATCAGTTGTCGTCACGGGTCGCTCCTCCCTAATGCCCTAGCTTAGGCCAAGAATGCCATCAAAGAGCATTGCGTGTGTGGCTTACTCGCGGAACTAACCCAACTGCGGATTAGCCGTTCTCGCCGCGCTTCCATCCAACCCTAACTCTGCAGCAATCCCTTGTAGTGCCGTAATGCAAAATGCAATGTGCTCGTCCAGATCAACTCCCAGAGCCGCTGCGCCGTTGATAATGTCGTCGCGATTCACTTTGCGTGCAAAGGCTTTGTCCTTCATTCTTTTCCGTACCGACTTCGTGTCAACCTCAGCCAGCGACTTCCCCGGCTTGATCAGCGCGACGGCGGTGATGAATCCCGCGAGCTCGTCGCAGGCGAACAGAGATTTTTCCATCGTCGAGTCGCGCGTCACTCCGGAGTATTCGGCGTGCGACATAATGGCGCGCCGGATCACCTCCGGCCATCCACGCTCCTTCAGAATCTCATTGCCTCGGTAAGGATGATCTTCCAGGCTGGGATATTTTTCATAATCGAAATCGTGAATCAGTCCGACGATTCCCCATAAGTCTTCATTCGACATCCCGACTTCAACCCCCGCCCGCTGTTCCGCGTCCGACCCGCTGCCATATTTTCCCGCACACGCTCGCATGCATGCCTCAACCGCCAGCGCGTGCTTGCGCAAACTTTCTGACTGGGTGAACTCAGTTAGTAAACACCATGCCGATTCCCGATTCATCATCTTTTCGCCTTGTTTTCCGCGGCATTCACCGCGTTGCTCCGATTTTCGTCCACCAAATTCGCGGCCTCTTGCATTTTACCCTTGACTTCCACAGGGCATGTACCGCAGATTGTCCATGCAGTCGGAACCTCTCCCCCTAAAGTTGGGTTCCCGCTTCAGCAGTAGAAGTTCGGAGTAGCCCGCTCTGGCACTCCCACAACCCGATGGCCACGACCCTTGCCCCGGTAGACTCACGGGAAGTCGTCCGTTGCGATCACTGCCTGTTGGTTCAGTTCCGTACCGTCAACAACAATTGCCGACGCTGCCACTCGTCGCTCGATGAGGAACCTGAACCTGAGCCGGTGGTGATGGTGCCGCCGGTGATGATGCCGATGCCTGGAATGGGCCGCGGTCATCTTAACCTGGCCACATCGATCCGTTCGCTGCGCCTGCGAAGCGGATTGAGCCAGCGCCAACTGGCGGGACGCATGTCCGTGCCGCGGACCTACGTTTCCAAAATCGAAAACGAAAAAGCCACGCCCACGCTGTCATCCTTGGAGCGGCTGGCGCGGGCGCTGGAGGTAAGCGTGCCGGAACTCCTCAGCGGCGGCGAGAAGAGCCGTCAGGACGAAATCGGCGAACTGGTGAAAGATCCGTTCATCGCGGAAATTCTGCCGTTCGTTTCGCAACTGAACGGGATGCAGATGTCCAGCATCCTGACCCAGGTGCGCGATCTGACCATCAGGCCGCGAAGAACGGCGTAGGAAAGAGCAAGAGATCCTTCGGCTGCATAAAACGCAGCCTCAGGATTTCGGCACGCGGCTTGCCCCTTCGGCTTCGCACAGGGTCACTCCGCGTAAACGCCTCAAGTTTTATCCGGGCTAACCAGCCAACTCAATGCCGGGACCGAAATATCGGTCCCGGTTTTTTCTACTGTCAATCGCTGAGCTTCTCGCCCCAGCACGGCTGCTCTTTATTGAGAAAGCTGTCTAACTCCAGAGCTTTTCTAACGGCCTTGAACGTGCCGAAGTCTTTACACCAATCTCCGTTCGGATATTGTCTTGCCACTCGGGCCCAGTCATTGAACGCCATAAGGTCGTCCACGGTGATTTCCCGTGTGCGAACCCGATCCAGTAGTTTTTCAAATTTGCCTTTGGAGGGTCTGAGATTAAGTTTGCCAAACGGCATTTAAGCGCCGCAGATGGAATCGCTGATGATGTTCTTTAGCTCTTCTGCGCGGCCCTCGTCTTTGGTATCACGAAACTCTTCCATGACGCGGCGCAATTCTTTTCCTTGCAGTTTCTTAGGTGCCTGCATGGATTGACCGGTGCCGGCGCTCTTCTGCTGCGACATAGGAAATAGTATATCAGGCTCATTTTGCGCAAAAAAGCGCCTGTTCAATGACAGACAACGGAGTTCGGGACCGAATATCGTTCCCGGCTTTCTTGCAGCAATGCGAACTAGAATGGGCGCCGTTTCGATTCCTCATGTGATGCTGACTTCCGTATACGTTCCATACACCTCTCGCAAGGCCTCCGAAATCTCTCCTACGGTTGCATAAGCCCGCACTGCATCTACGATGTAAGGCATCGTGTTAGCCGGAGAGATGCGTCCGTTTGCGCCCGCCGTCGGTTCTTGGGCCGCCGCCTTCTTCAGTGCCTCAAGAGAACGAAGCACATTCTCGTTGGACCGTCTCGCCCGCAGCGCCTTGAGCTTGGCGGATTGTTGCCGCGCAACGCTTTCGTCGATGTAGAGAATATGCGGTGATTCTTCCTCCACGACAAATTCATTTACTCCAACAATCACTTTTTCCTTGGCTTCGGCGGCGCGCTGATACTGATAAGACGCCTCAGCGATTTCCTTTTGCGGATAGCCGCGCTCGATCGCCTTTACCATCCCGCCCATCGCGTCCAATTTGCCGAAGTAGTCAAAGGCGCCCTTCTCCATTTCGAGCGTCAAAGCCTCTAGGAAGTACGAACCACCCAGCGGGTCGACGGTTTGTGTGACGCCCGACTCATAAGCGATGATCTGTTGCGTTCGTAACGCAATTCGCGCAGCTTCCTCGGTGGGCAACGCAAGCGCTTCGTCGTACGAATCGCAATGCAGCGACTGAGTTCCTCCCAGCACCGCCGCCAGAGCCTGGAGCGCCACCCGAGCGATGTTGTTCATCGGTTGCTGCGCGGGCAGGGAAACGCCCGCGGTTTGAGTGTGGAATCGCATGAGCCACGTCCGCTGGTTCTTCGCACCGAAGCGCTCTCTCATCACCTGAGCCCAGATCTTTCGGGCCGCGCGGTACTTGGCGATTTCTTCAAAAAAATCGTTGTGAGCGTTGAAGAAGAAACTAAGCCGCGGGCCGAAATCGTCCACATCGAGCCCGCGTCGCTTTGCCCATTCCACGTACTCCACACCGTCGTATAGGGTGAACGCGAGTTCCTGCATCGCAGTCGATCCGGCCTCGCGAATGTGATATCCACTGATCGAAATGGTGTTGAACCGTGGCGTGAATTTCGATCCGAATTCGAACGTGTCGATTACCAGTCGCATCGACGGCGCCGGGGGATAGATATATTCCTTTTGCGCAATGTATTCCTTGAGAATGTCGTTCTGAATGGTGCCAGAAATCTTTTTCCAGTCCGCGCCCTGTTTTTCAGCGACCACCAGATACATTGCCCATAGCACCGATGCCGGCGAATTGATGGTCATCGATACGGTGGTCTTTTCCAGATCGATGCCGCCAAACAGTATCTCCATGTCCTCGAGCGAATCAATCGCGACGCCGCACTTGCCCACTTCGCCTTCGCTTGCCGCATGATCGGAGTCATAACCCATCAGCGTGGGGAGATCGAAAGCTACGGATAGTCCACCACCACCATGCTCGAGCAAATATTTGTAACGCTGGTTGGTTTCTTCCGGCGAGGCGAAGCCTGAAAACTGACGCATCGTGAACAGCTTGCCGCGATACCCCGTGGCATGAATGCCGCGCGTGTAGGGCGATTGGCCGGGATAGCCGAGATACTTCTCTTCGCTCCAGTCTTCCGGCAAATCGCCCTTCGTGTACAACCGGCGGATCGGCAAGCCGGAAATAGTCGTGAAACGAGCATGCCCGTTCTCGTCGACATTTACACCCGTGGGTGCGCCAATCGGCCGTTCCGGAGCCTTTTCGATGGTCGGCGCAAGGATTTTCCCGGCCCATTCTTTTTCGGCTGCGGAAGGATGGCGCTTTTCAAAAACGTCGGCGACTGGACTTTCCACAACTTGCGGTTTGGACTGCTTCTTTTCCATACAAACCCCAGTGTTCTGTTGTGATGATAGGGAAGATGCCGCTTGCGAGCAAGGTCGGAGGCCACAAGTCAAACCACCGATTGGTCAGCCCAACCCGGATTTGCACCAGCTGTAATTTAAAGCAGATGGGAATTCTTGCGCCAGTGAGTTCCGCTAATCAGTTCCGGCAATGCCCGAGTGCTCGCGCGAGAGTTCCCACGCTTTTGCATACTTCCACGACACGTAGACGGAGTGGTAGAGATGTAGCAACAGTCCTTCCCGTCCATCGAGAAATCCGAGTCGGAAAAAGTAGTTATAAACGAACGTCGCCAGCGGCCGCAGGACGATGTGGAGGACGCTGAACCGCACCTTGCCATTGCCTTTCGCCACCACCATCTCCGCGCCCAGAGACGAGTAGCGGTTCATATGCTCGATATAGTCGGAGAGCGTCGGATAGGAATGGTGCTCCAGAGCAATCTCACTGCCACCGACAACGTCCAGTCCGAAGTTTCGCTCAGTTCTTCCGTCCACCGTAACCGTTTCATGGACTGCGCGGTCCTCAAAGCGCCCTCGTCCTCGGTGAAACAGTCGAAGCTTCTTATCGGGATAGAAACCGCCGTGCTTTATCCAGCGACCCAGGAAATAGTTCTTCCGCGCAATCCAGCAGCCAGCCACGTTTTCGTAGACTTCGGCTTCCGCGCCAAGCATTCGCTGTATCGCTAAGACTGCAGAACCGTTCAGGCTCTCATCCGCGTCCAAACTCAGAACCCAATCTCCCGTCGCCTTGTCGATGGCCGAGTTTTTCTGAGCTGCGAACCCTCTCCATGGCTCGACGAACACCTTTGCGCCGTAAGATTTTGCAATCTCCACCGTGCGATCGGTCGAGCCCGAATCGACGACAATGATCTCTCCCTTGCCATCGCTGACCAAAGGCTGCACGCTCTCCAGCGTGCGGCCAAGGTTGGCTTCCTCGTTATCGGTAATAACCACAACGGATAGAGTCACGGGAGGAAGAATACAACGTCGGAGCATTAACAGAAACTAGCTTCGACGTATCCCGGTGACTGGATGCGCTTGCAATCGCGACTGATGGGAGTTTGCAGTTACTGGGGCTGCGTTTTGTCCTGAACTTTTTGCGCGCCCTGCTTGGTCTTCTGCGCACTCTTATTGGTGGCTTTCTTCGTATCGTGTCCCGCTTTGTTCGCAGTCTTCTTGGTTGCGCTTCCGGTATCCTTCGCGGCGCTCTTCGTATCCTGACCTGCGTTCTTCATATCTTGTTTTGCAGTTGGTGTGTCCTGTGGGACTGCGAAGGCTGTTCCGGCACCCAAGATGAGGGTTAAAGCCAAAGCAAATTTCTGCAGGTTCATTTGATTTCTCCTAAAATCCGTCACTGTTGAGTCTTCGATTATCCAACACCCAAATCCGCCACTAGGATAGACAAAGTAAGAGGCGCGGTTTGCGGCCGCACCTGGTTAAATTCAACGAGTTGCTACTGCGGTTGTTGTGGAACCGATGCCTGCGGTGCGGGCTGGGCCACCGACGGCAAATCTTTACGCGGAGCGATGTAGGGTACGTTGGGCATCCGCGTAACCTGTCCCCTCGCGGCATCGTCAATGCTGATGCCGTCGTGATCGAGCAGCAGCCCTGTCGCGCGGTCCAGTTCGACTCGTGACTTCTCATAAGCGACCAGAGCATTCACCAAAGTCGATTGGGCTGTGGCCAAGCCGCTTTGATACTGCAAAACCAGAGTAGTGGTGGACGTGCCGAACTGATATTTCTTTTGTTCGGCGTCGAGAGACTCGCGAGCCAGATCCAACGCGGCTCTCGCGGCATCGACGCTCGAGCGATTCTGCTGCACGGTGTACTGCGCGTTGCGAATCTCGATGCCCACCTGGTTCTCGATTTGCTGCAGGCGCACCTGAGCCTGCCGGTATTCCAGCTCCGAGCGAATTTGAACCGCTTGTGCGGCGCGATTCCGCAATGGAATATTAAGTGAGAGGCCGGCCCCTTTGTCGGGCGAGGTCGAATTGACCAGCTGATTAAAAGTTCCATTCAAGCTGGTGGTACCGTTGACCGGAAGTTGTCCCGCGGCCTGATCGGGTCCGGCGCAACCAAAGGCTTGCAAATCTGCTGGCAAGTTCGAGCACAGGTTGGCGGGGTTCTGAACTCCGCCAAGACCTGCACCGCCATAGTAGGCGAAGAGATTGACCGTGGGCAAAAGCGCACTCCGCACCGCTTTGTTGCTCAGTTCCCGGCTATTTAAGTCGATGCGAGATTCAACCAGTTCCGCGCGATGGCGTAACGCATCGTTGATCAGGTCTTCCGTGGGTACCACCGGCTCTTGCGCGGGCACATCCATCGTAGAAGTGGGAATCACTTCCGCGTTAGCCAGAATGGGGTCTTTCAGGGTGCGCGTGAGTGCGTTCTTCATCAGCAGCTGTTCCAACTGCAGATTGGTCTGCGCCGCGGTGACCAGTTGTTGATCCTGAGCGACGGTACTTTGTGCGCGTACGGTTTCGATGGGTGCCAGGCTGCCGATTTCCACTTGTTTCTTGGTGTCGGAAAGTGTCTTTTGCGCAAACGCGATCGATTCGTTCTGTACCCGCGCGTTTTCGTAAGCGTAGACCAGATCCCAATAGATGTTTTCGATCTGATCCACGCTTTCGATGATTTGCAAGCGGAACCCCACGTCAGAAAGTTCGCGATTGTTCCTGGCGATGCGAATGAATCGGGTGTTCGCCGCCAGTCCAAAACCTTGCAGTATCGGCTGGGTCAAGGTGGCCCTGAAGTTGGAGTTCAGCTGCGGACTCAAGCTGCTAAGGAAGCTGTTGCTGGTGGCGCGGCTATTGTTGAAACCGACGGAAAGATTGGTGCCCCATTGAAAAGCCTGATTGTAGGCAACGTTGACCGTACCCGTGTTCTGAGCCAGTTCGGTGCCCGGATCGACGCCTTGGAAAATGCTGGTAGCCAGTTGCTTGTAATGATCTTCCTGCAGGGTTCCAGTAATGACAGGATCGAAGCTGTTAATCAGCGGTCCAAGGCCGAGCGTGGAACTGACCAACCCGTTGGTGCCGGCGCCGATTCCGCCCGCTCCGATACTGGTGCCTCCCGTGGATGCACCCGAGTTTGCCCCGATGCCTCCCACTCCCCCTCCAGGCGTGTTAAGAACGGTTCCCAGCGGGGTTCCTAAGATTGGCGCTCCGGCTTTCGCGCGCAGCAAGTCAGTGTCGGCGATGTTCAGGGTGTACCGTGCGATGGCGATATCCAGATTGTTCTCAAGCGCCAACGCAATCGCATCGTTCAGCGACAGATAGAGTCTCCCATCACGCATGAGCCGGTCGATGAGCGAAGTGTTTCCGAGATCTGGCTCCGCCACATGCCTGGATTTGTACGGTCCAATCGGGTCGGGAAAGTGCGACACCGCTTTCGAATAATTCAGAATCGGCACGGGGCGTGTCTCCGGCGAATTCTGCGGCGTGGGCGCAGCGGGAGCTTCCTGCCCCAAAGCTCTGCGCGTTAGTCCAGCCAGAGTTCCCATCACAATCAACGTTGCGAATAATATTGCAGCGGTAGTGCGCCGAATATGCATGGTTACGCGTGCGAATGGCATCTACTCGTCTCCGTTCACAAAGAACTCCGCCCGTCAGAACGGTGTTCGTACACTATTTTGTTACGCACTTGCGTCAATAAATCCTAATGCTGGCAACTGCCGATGCTTCAGAGCTGCACGCGGACAGTCGGCTCAAGCGAAAACTCGACTCCAAAGTTGATACGTAAACGGCGAGGTCTGGGTTCCTGAAAAATAATCCCCAAAAATGATCCTAAACAATAACCTCTGATTTTCTGTGACAGATTGCAGCAATGGGGAAAGAAACAAAGGTCCTTGGCATCCGATAAGAAGTTGACTAGACGCAACAGTATATCCGATGCAGCACGCTTGTTTCGCCGCGACGGGATATTCGAAACTGATACATTGCTCGTCATAATGGAAAATAACTTTTGAGCGGATACCGGTCCGGCAAACCGTCGCGCCAGCAAATTTCACAGTGAACTACCTTGGATGAAACTTCGCGGCTGGGAGACTCGAAAGATCGCATGCGCAACCTGAAACTAACCCTCTCCTATGATGGCTCGGAGTTCGCCGGCTGGCAGGTGCAGCCGAATCTGCCCACCATCCAAGGCACCCTGGCCTCATGCATTGGACGAATCACCGGTGAAAAGGTATTGCCCCAGGGCTCGGGCCGAACCGACGCCGGGGTGCATGCCCTCGCCCAGATTGTGACATTTGTCACGGAGTCTTCAGTCCCCAGCGAGAATTTTGTGAAGGCATTGAACGATATTCTGCCGGCTTCGATCCGAGTGCTCTCCGTGCAAGAGGCTGCGCCCGATTTCCATGCGCGCCATTCCGCTCGCGGAAAAACTTATCGTTACCGCATTTGTCGCGCGGCAATTTGCCCGCCTTTTTTGGCGCGGTACGTTTGGCACTATCCGTTTCCCTTGGATGAGCAGGCCATGATTCTCTCCGCGCCGTCCGTGGAAGGGGAGCATGACTTCACATCGTTTGCCGCAGTGGATCCCGAGCGGGAATCGGATGGCGCGACGGTTTCAAATGTTCGTAGAATTTTTTCTTCGCAGTGGGAGCGGCAAGCAGATGAGTTGGTGTATACCGTGGAAGGATCGGGATTTCTTCATCACATGGTCAGAAATCTGGTTGGCACTTTTCTTTTAGTGGGCAAGGGCACGTTGCACCCGCAGGATTTTGCTCGCATCATCCATGCCCGTAGCCGCTCGGCCGCCGGAGCGACGGCGCCAGCCAGCGGCCTTTACCTGGTGAATGTGGAATATTGAAAGAAATAAGGCTTCTGCTTACGGAATCTTAAAGTATGGCCACGCATGCGCCACTCGCAGTTCGGAAAATTTCATCGGTGAACCCGGCAACCGGCGAAGTACTGCGCGAACTGGAGTGTGCCGGAGAGATCGACGTTCTTGCGGCTGTGTCACGAGCACGGGCTTCACAGAGTGCCTGGAACGATTTGGGCGTGCGAAAACGGATTGCAGTGCTGCGCGATTTTCAGCACAGATTGCATGAAAGAAAATCGGACATTGCGAAGGCCATCACGCGGGAAGCCGGAAAACCGGTAGCCGAAGCGTTCACAACCGAAGTGCTGGTGGTGCTGGATGCGGCGCGATTCCTGATCGACAACGCATTCCGCTTGCTGTGTGACGAACCGCTGCCGCACGGAAACGTCGCGGCCAAGCTCAAGCGCGGACGGTTGGTGCGCGAGCCTTATGGCGTGGTGGGCATTATTTCGCCCTGGAATTATCCTTTTTCGATTCCCGCAACCGAATCGCTTTCCGCGCTGGTAGCCGGAAATGCAGTCGTGCTAAAGCCCTCCGAGTTTTCTTCTCTCGTGGCGCTCGAGCTGCACTCTTTACTGCACCAGGCTGGAGTGCCTTCGGAAATCTTCCAGGTACTTGTTGGCGATGGCGCAACTGGGCAGGCGCTGATTCACTCTTCAATCGACAAACTTGTTTTCACGGGTAGCGTCGCCACCGGCAAACGCATTGCGGCCGCGGCCGCCGAGAAATTGCTGCCGGTCGTGTTGGAACTTGGCGGTAAAGATCCCATGTTGGTGCTGGACGACGCCGATGTAGACGTTGCTTCGAGCGCCGCCGTATGGGGAGCGTTTGTCAACGCGGGACAGACTTGTTTGTCGGTGGAGCGCTGCTATGTTCACCGCAGCTTGTATGAATCGTTCGTAGCCGCGTGCTTGCAGAAGACGAAACGGCTTCGTGTAGCCAACGGAATGAATCCGGAAACCGATGTGGGGCCGATGATTCACCAGCGCCAGTTGCAGGTTGTGGAATCGCACGTGGCGGATGCCATCGCCTGCGGAGCGCGGGTTTTGGCCGGAGGTTCCCGATTGCCCGAGCTCGGCACAAACTTCTACAAGCCAACGGTGATCGCCGATGTTACGCATGAAATGCGCATCATGCGCGAAGAGACGTTCGGCCCGGTATTGCCGATCGCTGCCTTCGACACGGAGGATGAAGCCGTGCGGCTCGCCAACGATTCCGAATTCGGCTTAGCCGCGAGTATCTGGACGCGCAATTCAGAGCGGGGTGAGCGGCTGGCGCGGCGCATCCATGCCGGCACGGTAATGGTCAACGATGTAGTCTCATGTTTCGGCATCAGCGAAGCACCGCACGGCGGCGTAAAGTCCAGCGGCATTGGGCGCGCTCACGGACGCTTTGGCCTGGAAGAGATGGTTCGCCTGAAATACGTGGACTCCGACCTGATGCCAGGAATGAAAAAAGTCTGGTGGTACGGCTACGGCGCGAGCTTTACCAGGCAGATGGAAAGTCTTCTCGATATGCAGTTCGCTCGCGGGGTGGGAACGCGCTTGCGCGGTTTGCTGAGTGCTACTTCCGTGATTTGGCGAAAAAGATTGTGAAAAAACGTTTGATGTTGCAAAACCATTGAAAAGACCATGAATCCCATACAGAGGACGGCTTGAGAAAAAAAGCTCTCGTGTCCTGGAGCAGCGGCAAAGACAGCGCATGGGCGCTTCACATGTTGAGGCAATCCGGTGAGTACGAAGTCGTCGGCCTGCTCACTACACTCAACTCCTGCTTCGACCGGGTTGCCATGCACGGCGTACGCCGCGAATTGGTCGAAGCCCAGGCCGCAGCCGCTTCACTTCCACTGTGGAAAGTCCCATTGCCCTGGCCCTGCTCCAATCAGGAGTATGAGACTGCAATGAGCGCCGTTTGTAGGGATGCGATTGCCGCAGGAGTTCAAGCGGTCGCCTTTGGCGATCTGTTCCTGGAAGACGTGCGGCAGTACCGCGAAGAACGCATGCGCGGAATCGGGATTGATCCAGTATTTCCCTTGTGGAAATTGGATACCCGCCAACTGATTCGCGATATGTGGGCTGGAGGCTTGCGCTGTCGAATCGCATGCCTTGATCCCAGGAAATTGCCCGCTTCCTTTGCTGGACGAAATCTGGATGAGAAGTTGGTGGAAGAATTTTCAGCCGAAATCGATCCCTGCGGAGAAAACGGCGAGTTCCATACCTTTGTCTACGACGGTCCTATGTTCGCGGACCCAGTGTCGATCGAAAACGGCGAAACCGTGGAGCGCGATGGCTTTGTTTTTACAGACCTGCTTCTGCACAATTCTTCGCCGCCGCGAAGTGCGCGGAAGATTAGTTGAATACAGGCAGCTAAATTCCGAGTGTCAGCGTGGCTTTCGTCCGTTTGTTCCCATGGTGTATCTTGTTTTCCATGCACAGCCCTGCAAATAACCCTTCCAGTGCCGATCCCAAACGTGAATTACTGCGTCATTGTCTGGCTACCATCGCCTATCGCGGGGGCAAGGCGATCCGCAATGCGCCCGCTGGATTCGCCGATTTCCACGCCCCGGAAGGCTCGCGGACGCCAGGTGAAATTCTGGCCCATATCGGCGACCTGTTCGATTGGGCGCTCTCAATCGCCTCCGGCAATCCAACGTGGAAGGATTCCCCGCCGCTGCCTTGGGAAAAAGAGACCGAGCGTTTCTTTGCAGCCCTAAAGAGTTTTGACGATTATCTCGCCTCTCCTGAACCACTGCACTCCACGCCGGAGAAGCTGTTCCAGGGTGCGGTTGCCGACTCGCTCACGCACATTGGGCAGATTGGAATTCTGCGCCGAATGGCGGGAGCGCCCGTCCGTGGCGAAAGTTACTTTCACTCGCAGATCGCGGTGGGTCGCGTAGGAGTTGACCAGGTGCCGCCAAAGCGGGAATTCTGATCGCTGTCAGTGCCAGAGCGTCTGAATTAGTAAGCAGCTCTGAATTACTGAGCGCGATTGCGGTAAAGGGTCGGGTCCACCTGCCGAGTCATCCCGGCAACATCCAGATCGGCGCCTAAGAATTCAGAAACTCCCCGCGCAACTGTCTCCGCATCACGCAGCAATTCGTGATACGAAACCCGCAACGTCTTTACGTAACCCTTGCTATCGAGCCACTCGTTCACCGCGCGCAAATTCTTCTGGAAGCCCGATGCGATAAGTTCGCGGTCGGCTGCCGACTTGTCGGTTCCCCGGTGACGCTGCATCAATTCCTGCGACGCCAGCACTTCCGGTAGCGCCCTCTGCATAAAAATCACGCGATACTCGTGCCCCTCAGGCAGCGAAAGCAGAAGCAGCGAAATGATTTTGACTACCTTGCCTTCCGCTTCGGCGATGCATTCCGGGTCTTTCCGCAATTGCTTGATGCGCTCCCATTCCAGATATCCCCGCGGATTATCGACGTCGGGCGTGCGTTCGCCGTCGGAGAGGATCGGCATTCCCCCGGCGGCCAGCATCTGCATCATCAGAGAGGTGCCGGAGCGCGGCAGGCCCGAAACAATTGTGATCATGATTTCTTAGCTATTGGTCCGGGGAACAATATTCGGAACTTCCGCCCGGTAAACGGCCTGCCAGTGGCCCGATTTCAGCACATAGATCGAACTACCGTTGATATGAATTGGCAGCCGTTCTCCACTGCACGTGGCATACTGATCGCCCTTATAGGTCAGCAGATACGCTCCGGAAGTCAGTGGCAACACACCGAAATCAGAGAGGCCGTAGCCCTCCACATTGCAGGCCTTTGCACCCGATTGCTGCTGCAATTGCTGATCGCGGGAAAACGCTCCCGATTCCCCCCAGAAAATGGCGTCTTCTGGCATGTGAGATCGGAAGTAAGCTGCATCGTTTGATTTCCAGGCCTCGAAGAAACCAATCTCCGTGCGTATCAATTCCTGTTGAATTTCGCTTAAAGCGTTGGTTTTTCCGTGGCCGGTTTGAGCGAACATTGGTTGTAACGAGGACGAAGATAAAAATAAAACTAACGATAAAAGCGAGGCGAGGATGAGTCCCAGCCACACGGTACGAAATCTTGTTTCGAAACGCGGTACCATTTTCATAGCACGCTCATTCCACGTTAGATTGCCGGGCATAAGAATAACGCCTAGCATACGACATTGGCGGTTTGGGCTGGGTTTCGGCATCGAGTACAATGAGGCTCGTAGGCCCAAGTCCAGCGGCGCGGTGCCGCATCCACGAGGTGAATCTTTTGGCGACCGGCGAACTCACCACCAGCGACGTGGCGGCTTCCAGTCCGCCCACTCCGGCGCAACTTCCTCATCACAAGGTTAAGACCAAGAAACCCGGACAGCGTGCCTGCAACGAGAAAAACGAAAAAGGCAAATTCTGCGGCGGCCATCTGAAGCGCTGGTTCTACAGCACCGATGCGGTTGAGCAAGCCTGTGGCGACGCCGAAAAAGCCTGGGGCTCCGATGCCGAAGTCTACCGCTGCGAGCATTGCCAAACTTTGTATTTGCCAAATCCCGAGGAGGCAAAAGTGAACGTGGCCGGCCAGGGAATAATTTCAGTATTCGGTCTGACCTTGCCGCCGAAGAAAAGTTCTTAGCTTTTAGTCGTTAGCTTTTAGCTCGAACCGATAGACTATCGTCTCAGAAGGTTCACTCTGAATTAAGAATTTTCAGCGAAGAGCTATAAGCTGACAGCTGCTTGTCCCAATGAATACTTCCGAACTCATCTACGACTGGAATCAGAATCATCCTCCTGGGATGAAGCCGCCGGGCCCGGTGCTGCTGAATGATGAGAGTCTTCGCGATGGCCTGCAGTCGCCTTCGGTGCGCGATCCTTCCATCCCGGAAAAGATCGAGATCCTTCATCTGATGGAGTCGCTGGGAATCAACTCTCTCAATCTGGGATTGCCGGGCGCGGGCCCGCGCGCCGTGGAGCACGTTACCGCGCTCGCGCATGAGATCGTCACGCACAAGATGAAAATTCGCGCCAACTGCGCCGCGCGCACTCATGAGAACGATATCCGGCCAATTGCCGAGATCGTACAGAAGACCGGCCTGCCCATCGAAGCCGCAACTTTCATCGGATCGAGTCCGATTCGCCGCTTTACTGAAGGATGGTCTGACGACTTCTTATTGCGGACCACCGAGAAGGCCGTTAAATACGCGGTCTCGCTGGGTCTCGATGTGATGTACGTTACGGAAGATACCAGCCGCTGCGATCCGGAAACGGTGAAACGGTTATACACGGCCGCAATCAACTGCGGAGCCCGGTCGATCGTCCTCTGCGACACTGCGGGCCACGCCACGCCGGTGGGCGCGCTTGCGCTGGTGCGGTTTGTGATTGAAGAAGTGGTGAAGCCTTCCGGAGAGAAAATTCGAGTGGACTGGCATGGTCACAGCGATCGCGGCCTGGCCATCGCCAATTCGATGGCGGCGATCATCGCGGGCGCGAATTGCGTTCACGGATGCGCGATTGGCTTGGGCGAACGCGTCGGCAATACGCAGACCGATCAGATGCTGGTGAACCTGAAGCTCATGGGCATTGCGCCTTGGGATCGGCAGGATTTGACCAAGCTGAAGCTCTATTGCCAGGCCGTTTCCCGCGCAACGGGTGTGCCGATTCCGGCAAATTATCCGGTGGTGGGAGAGGATGCGTTCCGCACGGCCACCGGCGTTCATGCGGCGGCGATCATCAAGGCTTATCACAAAAATGATGTGGTACTGGCCAACACGGTCTACTCGGGCGTGCCTTCGCATGTGTTCGGTCTCGAGCAAATCATCGACATCGGTCCAATGAGCGGGAAGTCGAATGTGCTGTTCTGGCTGGAGCGGAGAGGCATTCCGGCGACGGAAGATCTGGTCGACCGCATTTATCAACGCGCTAAAACCAGCGACCACACGCTCACTGACGCCGAGGTGGTCGAGTGCTTGCCGGCGCAGCTGAGCGAACAACATCAATCCTAATAGTTCACGCGTAATGGTCCAATCGAAATGACCCATGAAAATCCAGCACCCACGCGGCATGCGGTTCTCGGCGCGGGAGGCGTCGGTGGCCTGATTGGCGCTTGCCTGGCGCACTCCGGCGACTCCATTACTTTGGTTGTGCGCCCTGACACGGTTGCGAACTATCCGAAACAGCTTCGGATCGAGAGTCCCTTCGGCAACTTCTCCGCAAATGTCGACATCGCTGCCGAAGTCCCTGAGGTCGACGTGCTGTGGATCACGGTGAAGGCCACGCAATTGGAAGCGGCGCTCGGCGCGATCAAAAATCCTCAAGCCATGAAAGTCATCGTGCCATTGCTCAATGGGATCGATCACATTTCATTGCTTCGCGCCCGGTACGGCGCGGCGCGCGTCATTCCCGCAACCATTGCCGTCGAGACCGAGCGCGTCAGTGCGGGCCACATCTTGCAGCGCTCACCGTTCGCACGGCTGTTCGTTTCTTCCAGCGGCCAGCCCGTGCTGGCGAACACTCTCGATCGGTTGCAGCACATAGGATTTGAATGCCGCTTCGTCGAGAACGAGGCGACCCTGATGTGGGGCAAGCTGGTGTTTCTGGCTCCGTTCGCGCTCGCTACCACGGCCGCTAACAAAACTGTCGGCGAAATTTTATCCGATCCCGAGTGGCGAAGTTTGGGGGAAGCTTGCGTTCGAGAGGCATGCGCGGTTGCCATTGCCGAAGGCGCAAACGTGGATGCCGGCAAGGTACTCTCTTCGGTCGCGGGCATGCCCGGCAACATGCGCAGTTCGATGATGAAGGACGTTGCAGCGCAGAGGTCGCCGGAACTGGACGCGATTGCCGGTCCAATCTTGCGCGGTGCACGGCGGCATGGGATCGAAGTTCCAGCGACGAAGAAGCTGGTTGCGGCGGTCGCAAAGAAGGTCGGTCTGTCGAGTCACTTCGACTGAGATCTGGATTCGAAAAATTGAGGCCAAGCGCAAATTGACTTCTCCGTATTCAACGCCTTCAAGATTAAGATGCGATCTGTGCTCCGACCGACATACCAATGTTCGTTTCTCAACCGCATCGGTCATAGCTGCGAAATAAACATCCTTCCCCGGCGTTCCACCTGTAATCCAAGAAGTTGCAACGCCATTTGAGTGCGCAAGCGGCGAATTCGTGCGTGGCTTATCCCAAACCTATGTCACGCGTTGTAAACTGACCCATAAGTTTCCATGGCCTCTTCCCCACCCCGCGCGGATTTGCCGGACGTTGCGCCCACAGCGCAGCAGGACGTGGCGCGCCTGGCGTCCTCGCAGGACGTGCGCTCGGCGTTCACCTGGCTGCGGTCACAAGAGCCGCAACTGGCACAGTGGCAGATGGAGATGGCGCGCATTGCGGCCCCTCCGTTTGGAGAATCAGCGCGAGCGGCATGGCTTGCCGAACGCTTTCGCGAAGTTGGGTTGGAGGATATTCGCACGGACGATGTGGGCAACGTATTCGGTGTGCATCGTGGCCTGGCGCAATCTGGCCCCGCGCCGGAAACCGGATTGGGACAGCGCTACGTGGCGTTGAGCGCGCATATCGATACAGTGTTCCCGGCGAGCACCCCGTTGAATGTCCGGCAGCAGGGCAGCCGGCTTTACGGTCCGGGAGTCTCCGACAACGGGGCCGGTGTAACGGCGATGCTGGCGATTGCGGCGTCGTTGCACGCAGTTGGCTTAAGGCACGCACTGCCAATTTTATTTATCGGCAACGTTGGCGAGGAGGGCGAAGGCGACCTCCGTGGCATGCGGCATATTTTCTCGACTCCGCGTTGGAAGGACTCGATCGCGTACAACGTGGTGCTCGACGGTGCGGGAGCCGACACCATTGTGGCTGAGGCCCTGGGCAGCCGCCGCTTCGAAGTCATCGTGCGTGGTCCGGGCGGACATTCGTGGAGCGACTTTGGCGCGCCGAATCCGATCGTGATCCTGGCGCGTGCGATCGATACCTTCACTTCGACTCCACTCCCTGCCTCTCCGAAAACTACTTTTAACTTTGGCGTCATTCGCGGCGGAACTTCGGTGAATTCCATTCCGGAGTCGGCCAGCATGAAGGTGGATATCCGCTCAACCTCGATGACCGAGATGGAACGCTTGGAGCAGACGCTGCGGCTGGCGCTGAATCGTGCGGTGGAAGATGAAACCATGACGGCCGAGATGCGCTCGCCATTGCAGAAGCGCCCTTCCGGAGTTCATTGCGAAGTGGTACCGATCGGAAATCGTCCCGCGGGCGAGTTGGCCAGGGAAGCTCGAATCTTGCACGTAATTCGCGCGGCCGATGCGCAGTTGAACAATGCCGCGCAGATCCAAAGGGCCTCCACGGACGCGAACATTCCTCTTTCCATGGGTCTGGAAGCGATTGCGATTGGCGGCGGAGGATCGGGCGGCGGTGCGCACACTTTGCAGGAGTGGTTCGATTCCAACGGGCGCGAGTTAGGATTGAAAAGGATTTTGCTGACCATGCTGGCTCTGGCCGGAGCGGGGGATTAGTGGCGGGAGCCGGAGAATAGTGGAAAGTCGCGCCAAGACGAAGGCTCCTAACTTCTTAAAGGCCCTGTTCGCAGCGCTGAAGTGCTGCTCCGCCCAAAAACTCGACACAATAGGAGGTCCCTGCCTTTCGCAAAGTCTTCGACGGATTACCTTGCCCGTCACCTTGTGCATTGCGAACTCTCTCATGCTGTTTTGTGGGCTTGGCCTCACGCAGACGGTCCCACCGTCGAAGCAGCCGCCGGGTCATCAAGACATGCCAGAACTGCACATTCCAGAATTGCCCAACTGGGCCGACGCGATCTACATTGGCGGCCATATCTATACTGGGGTTGCGTCGCACGGACCCTCGATCGACCGCGAGGAGGCCATCGCGGTGCGCGGCGACCGGATTCAGGCGGTCGGAAAGAATGCGGAGATAGAGAAGCTGAAAGGCCCGCACACCGCCGTTATCGATCTGCACGGCAACTTCGTGATGCCCGGATTCAACGACGCCCACTTGCATCTGGCCGAAGCCGGCTTGCAAAAGTTGAGCGTGAATTTGATCGGAGTGAAGAGTCTGGAAGAATTGCAACAGCGGCTGCTGGCTAACGTGAAGACGGCGAAGCCCGGCGAATGGATTTTAGGCGGCGGATGGGACGAGACTACCTGGCCAGGGAAGGCTCCTCCCAATCGAGAGCAGTTGGACCAGGTATCCGGCGCGCATCCGGTAATTCTCGATCGAGTGGACGGCCATCTTGCGGTGGTCAATACTCGTGCTTTGCAATTGGCCAATATCACCGCCGCAAGCCGCGATCCGCAAGGCGGCGCGATTGACCGCGATACCAGTGGCCAGCCCACCGGCCTATTGCGCGACACCGCGCAGCAAGCGGTTCGCAAAGTGATTCCTCCGCTTTCGAAGGAAAAACGGCGGCAGGGAATTGAGGTCGCGCTCAAGGATCTGGCCGAGCACGGTGTGACTTCGGCGCAGGATTATTCTCCGGAGTGGGAGAATTTCCAGGTTTACGAAGACTTGGAAAAAGAAGGAAAGCTCACGGCGAGAATCTCAGAGTGGCTGCCGTTTGACGAACCTGTCGTACAGTTGCAGAAGAAGCGAGATTCACATTCGCAGTCGGATCTGATGTTGCACACCGGAATGCTGAAGGCGTTTATGGATGGTTCGATGGGTGGATATACCGCCGCCTTGTTCGAGCCCTATGCCGACGATCCAAAAACTTCCGGCTTGCTGCGTTATGATCCTGCCAAGTTGAATGAAATGTCCAGAGAACGGGTTCTGGCCGGTTTTCAGCTGGGCTTTCATGCCATTGGCGATAGAGCGGTTCAGATCGCGCTGGATGCTTTTGCGGTAGCCGAAGCCGCGGCACGCGAGCAGGGAATCAAAGCTGTGAATGGCGGCGACGATTATCGGTTGCGCGTCGAACACGCGCAACTTACCACGCCGGCTCAGGTAAAGCGCTTCAAAGAGCTGAACGTGGTCGCCTCCATGCAACCTAGCCATTTGTTAAACGACATGCGGTGGGCTGAGGACCGCTTGGGCCCAGAGCGGGCTGCGAATCTTCACCCGTGGGCCTCTTTCCTGAACGCGGGCGTGCCGTTGGCCTTCGGCACCGATTATCCGGTCGAACCGGTCACGCCATTTCGCGGGCTGTATTCGGCGATCACGCGAAAGAGTGAGGATGGCAGACAGGAATATTTTCCCCAACAAAAACTGAGCATGGATCAGGCGATCGCAGCTTATACAACCGGTTCCGCATTTGCCGAATTCGAAGAGCTTGAAAAAGGCCGGCTTGCGCCCGGAATGCTCGCGGATTTTGTGGTGCTCGATCGGGAGATAACCGCGATTTCGCCGGACAGAATTCTAGGCGCGAAGGTGCTCACGACCATTGTTGACGGCAAAACCGTTTACCAACGCGAGTGACAAGAAGTTTAGTGGCACTATGAATGGCGAAGCACAACTAAGCACAGAAGCAAGGCTCCAAAGAAGAAAGGCAGCCGTGAGGGTCCCGAACGTCATGTGTGCTTACAACTGACGCTAGCCCATGGCTGCCCAATGATTAATCGTAAAGTTAAGTTAGCTGGGCCCCCGAATTACGGCAATACAGCGGATTACGTATTGCGCGTGGTACGGAATGCCGTGGCGCGAAATGAAGCGAGTTAGTATCCTCAGTTCCGGAAATGTGATGAAAAATGCCGGCAGAGCCCTGATCGAAGTAGGTTTCATCATTTTTCTTTTTTACTCAAATCTCTTAATGGGAGAGTTTGAACGCTCCGGCATGGGACAGAAGAGAGGAATGGCCTGGGCGATCCACGATATTCTGACCCGCACTAATTTCGAAATCGCACTCGCTGCTGGGTTGGTGGGTTACGTGCTCTTCGAATATCTACGGAAAAGATTCTGAGCATTCCCATGGGCAGACGGGTAGTGTGAAAAGTCAAACCGGGAGCTGTCCCCTTTCGCGCAAAAAGAAACGCTGATCCGACCGCTCCTCAGCGGCCCGATCAGCGCTAGATCGCCATCGATTAGTTGCTGGGGCTTAACTGAGCTCGTATCAATATCTGTGACCCGAACCCAAGCTTCACCGCTTTGCCTTCCGATTTGAGAACCCCATCCGCTCCAAGTTCTAATCCCTTTATTCCTACGACTCCAACCGACTGCTCATTCAGGACGGGCGCAACCGATGAAGTGCTTCCTGCCGTTGTGTGTTCCATGGTCTGATTCAAACCGGCATAGCCAATCCCGCCTCCGCTGGAATCCGAGTCACTGGGATTCCCTGCCACAGCCTGGATAACGCCGCTGATCGGGAGCGACTTCCCGTCGGGCATCGCGATCTTGTCGAACGCAATCGCTAAGGATGATCCAGTCTGACCGCCTGAACGAGCCGTCGACTCCGTCACATGTCCGATAATTTTCGCTCCACGAGGAATATCGCTTCCGGTCGTCATGTGGACGCCTCCGGTGATTTTGACGACTACCTCATCACCAGACTTTCGCTTCTTCGAGTCTAGCGCCGTCGCCAGAGATCCCGGAATAAGAATCTGCGTCTTTGGCCCACTAACCCCTGCGTTGTAGGTGTTCGATTGTTGGGCATTTGCCCGTGGAGTCGTGCACATCAAGCTCCCCAGCAGGATCACAGCCTGGAGCGCAACACTGTAAACGATCCATGGTGTATGGCCCGCCGAACGATGCGTGCCAATAAGGTTGGTTGCGTCAGCGTTCTTGTGGACAGTCTGCGTTGTCATGGTCATGGTGTTATACCTCACTCCTTGCAACTCTTAAATTGCATCCATAAGCTTTGGTACCGGGGGGAAGATCGAATTATACGCGCAACTTTTTGCTTAGCTCACCCATCCAACAATCTCCTTAAGTTGATGGAGAAGAGCGGATCTGGTATGGGTACTTATTCCTTCACCGTGGGCGCGGCTCAGGTATCGCGAATGTCTGCTGCCAATGATTTCAGTCTCCCTCTGCTACGGTCGCCCTGATGCCGTTCAACTTTCGGCCGATAGCGTAAAGCAGCACTGACTAAAATGAATAACCCCTTTGGTTACTCAAATAACTTAGACTTAACCATAACGTAAATCCCATGTCGAAGATTCTGCTCGTGGAAGATTCGAAGTTTCTCAGACTCTCTACCGAGCGTGCCTTGGTTCGCGCCGGCTACTCAACCATCACTGCCGCCGATGGCGACGAAGCTTTGCGGCTCGCCCGAGAGCACCTCCCCCACCTTATCCTTCTGGATATGATGCTCCCCAAAATGAGTGGTCCTGACGTTCTCAAAGCTTTGAAAGAAGACCCCCGCACCCGCTCCATTCCCATCGTCGTTCTTACCGCTCTGTCACAAAAAAATGCCGCGCGATTGCACGACGATGGCGCCCTCGCTTACTTTGAAAAATCTTCCCTGGATCTGGATAAAGGCGCTCAAAAACTATTGGCCGCAATCGAACCCATTCTTAAGAAACATTCCTCTCCAGCAAGCTCCGCCACCTCCGCTTAGCTCCGCCTTGCTTTCTCGTAGTTACTTCCGGTTACCCTGCGCGGGAACTATTGTTCCGCCCCCGGAGTCTATCCCCTCAGACGCGCAACTGCCCTTTTGGCGGGCAATTTTTCGGTCACGATTATGCTGAACAATCCTATAATGAGGGAGCGCCGTTAAATGGCGGGAGCCACCACCTTGGGAGAACTGGCAAGCGCAATCGGAGCACGCGCCGAAGAAGCCGCCATCGTTGCGGATCTTAAGGCCGGTTCGGAAACTGCCTACGCTTGGCTCATTGGCGAATTTCAGCGCCCCGTCTACAGTCTCGTCTATCGCATGGTAAGTGACTCGGCCGACGCCGCCGACACCACGCAGGATGTTTTCCTGAAAGTCTTTCGCGGCATGAAACACTTCCATGGCGAATCCAGCCTGAAAACCTGGATCTATCGCATCGCCCTGCATGAAGCCGCCAACCTTAAACGCTGGTGGTTTCGTCACAAGGCGCAAGAGACCTCAATCGAGCCGATTGCATCGGATGGCATCATCTCCGATGAGGCCCTGCAAAGCGCCCTGACCGACCCTCACGAGTCCCCTTTTGATCGCGCGGTTCAACACGAACTTCAACACCGCGTGGACGCCGAACTCCGTCGCGTGCCTGAGCCCTACCGTACCGCGCTCATCCTGCGCGATCTCGAAGAAATGTCTTATGAAGAAATTGCGGAGATCCTGCAAATCTCTCTGGGAACCGTGAAGTCGCGCATTACTCGTGGCCGCCAGGCCCTAAAACAGCTCCTGGCACCTTACATGCACGCCGCGACCACGGAACAGGAACCGAATGCGGAAAATCATACTGGGAATGCCGGTTCAAATAAGGCTGATTCAACTAAGCCTGATTCAACTAGAGCTGGGTCAATCATGTGTGGGGGCAGAAAGATCGAGGTGACGCCATGAATTATCTGGCTTACAAATCGCTCTCGAAAACCAATCCGCCCACGTCGATTCGCCATTTACCTTGTGCCGCTTCGTGCCGCTTAATGTCTCCGTACCTGGATGGCGCGGTCAGTGGTGCCGAAATGCTGTCATTGCAGGCTCATCTGGACGATTGCTCCGCCTGCTCCCGGGAATATGCATCTTTGCAGAGGACCCAGCAATTATTGCTGGCCGCTCCCCGGCCCAGTGTGCCTTCCGATCTCGGCCTCAAGTTGCGACTCGCCATTTCCCGCGAGGCCGCCCAAAGGCGGCGTCCCATCCTGGAAGGTTTGCATCTCTGGGTTGAGAATACTGTCGAGGCGTCCATGGTTCCGGCGACCGCCGGTCTGGTCTGCGCCATTTTGATCTTTGGTCTGGTCGCCGCCGTCCTTGGCATCCCCGGACAACTGCAGGCAAATAATCAGGATGTTCCGCTTGTCTTGAACACCGGCCCGGAGCTGCAGCAAAGCGCATTCGCTACCCTGAGCTCCATTAACACGGATTCCCTCGTCATCGAGGCCTATGTCGACTCTCAAGGTCGCGTGGAAGACTACAAAATTCTCTCGGATCCAGATGGTTCCAAAGAGCTCTTGCCGGAAGTAAAGCGGATGCTGATCTTCACCACCTTCCGCCCCGCCATGTCCATGGGCCACCCCATCTCTTCGCGGGCAGTCCTATCGTTCTCTAAAATCAGCGTTCGCGGCTAGACCCTACGGAGTTCTCGCCCCCGACGGCCGTTCTCGACCAATTAAGTCGTTCGAGTCGGGTTCCCGCTGTATAGCTCGATCCGCCTTTGAGACGTTACATTTACAGCGTATTGAGAAGTAAGGCACGCTATGGCTCGAAAGTGGATGCGGAGAGGCGGTTTCGTGGTTCGAATCTTTCTGGTCGACGATAACGCGATGATCCGCGCTCGTCTGCGTTCCTTTCTAGAAAAGAAGGACGAGTGGGTTGTAGTCGGTGAGGCCGAGGACGGCCGTCATGCCATCGAGCAGTGGAATGACGCCTCTCCTCACGTCACCGTCATCGATTTCCTGATGCCTGAAATGAATGGACTGGAAGCAGGCCGTCGAATTGCCGAACAACATCCTGATTCCCCAGTCCTCATGGTTACCATTGATCCTTCCACGCAGTTGGCGCAGGAAGCAAAAAAAGCGGGGATTAAGGGCCTCTGTGCCAAAGCTGACCTGAGCGCCTTATTCGCCGCAGTCGAGGCGCTCCTCAAAGGCAATACTTATTTTCAACTTCCCGCGGCTGCCTAGCTCGCCGAATTTGCTTCATGCTACTGAGCTTTACTCTGCCCAATCGGCAGCATCGCTCTCACCAAGGTTCCGCTCTCGTCGGAGTGAACTTCCAGCTTGCCACCCAATTGCCTGAGTCTTTCCCTCATCCCGCCGAAACCCACACCCACTCGCCCACCGCCGCGAGAGAGCCCTTTTAGCTTTTCGCGGGGTACGCCTTTTCCCCAATCCTGAACCTCCAGCAACATTTCGTCTTTCTTCAGCTGGATCCGTATCGCCGCCGTCGCGCTCTCCGAGTGGCGATGAATATTCGTCAGGCACTCTTGCACCACCCGAAACACGGCTATTTCCAGATCATTCGGTTGGCGCTCTATGTGAGAAGGAATGTCCACTTCCAACGTGATTCGGCTCCGTTTTGCAAACTCCTCCGCATACCACCGCAGTGCCGATCCCAGACCCGCTTCATCCAGCAATGGAGGATGCAATAAATGCGAAATCGTCCGGATCTCCCTGCTTACCTCTTCTACCAGAGCGGCATTCTCCGCCACGCACCGCGCCGTCGCAGGGCTCAATTTCCCCGCCTCCGATGACACCACCGCAATGTTCATGCTGATCGCCGCCAGCAGCTGTCCCACGCTGTCATGCAGCTCCCTGGCCAGGTGCCGTTGTTCGTCGTCCCTCATCCGCAAAAGCCGTCCCGACAACTCCCGCAAACTCTCCGTAGCGGTATCCAATTCGGCGGTCCGCTCGAGTACCCGTTTTTCCAGCTCATCTCGTGCCTCGCTCAGCGATTCCAGCGTCCGCCGTTGCTCATCGATATTTGTGTTCGCGCCGTACCAGCGCGTGATCCTGCCTTGCGCATCCCGTAACGGTTTCACCCGGGTTAGGAACCAGCGGAAAACTCCATCCGCTCCTCGCAACGGAAACTCCATCTCGAAAGGTGTTCCCGTTTCCAGAGACAACTTCCAACGTTCCATCACCGCCGGCAGAATCTCCGGATCATGCACCCTTTGCCAGCCCCATCCCTCCATGCTCTCCCGCGTGGTTCCCGTGTACTCATACCATCGTTCGCTATACCAAAAAATATGGCCGTCACTCCGCGCCATCCAGCACAACTCCGGCAACGAATTCGCGAACGCCTCGAATTGTTCTTCACTCTGCCGCAGCGCGCCTTCTAACTCCTTCAAACCGCGCACGTCCTGGCTCACTCCCACAACCCCTACAATGGTTTCCGCTTCATCTCGTACGGGAGAGAGCGTCACCAATGCTTCTACGCACGCACCATCGACGCACCGCACCTGAAACTCTCCCGACCATGCATTTCCCTCCAGCACCGCCGCCATGTGCTGCTTCGCGTCCTCTTCATTCTCCGATCGAACGGTTATTTCCATGATGTTGCGGCCTATCACCTGTTCCGACCGCCATCCATAAAGCCTCTCCGCAAAGGGATTCCAATACGTCACTACTCCGGCCAAATCAGTGGCAATCACCGCCGCATTCAGCGCATCAAGAAGACGATTGGGAAACTTGGGAAACCTTTCGGAAGGACTGACAGGACCGTTCGCCGCAAGTTGTCGGGATTCACTGGGCAGTGGTTCGATCATAGACGGGCTCAAAGCCTGGAAAACCAGTGGACATGCCGTGCTGCAAGTGCCTTGGCAGAAGGTGCGCTGGAAAAATTCACTCGTTAATTTTCTAACTTAGATCATGGTGAGTCTGTTCAAGATTCAACCCGAACCACAAAAAATAGTCTCGACTCGGCGTACACAAAAGACCTAAAACTCGCCACTGTTGCGCGTCTCAGATCATCCTGTGCAAGAATGCAACCGCTGAAAAGATGCCTCATTCCGGCTTCCCACCTCAATGATTTTTCGAAGGGTGGGAACCTGCGCCGAAAGCATATCGAGACTTTGTTTTGGGTGGCGCAGCGGTTCACCGCTGCGATCAATACCGTTTCCTTCAGACGGCTTTAAGCCGTTGGGTGGTTGGGTGTAGCAATATCGATCTCATTATTCAATTCGGTATTTCCGCCCACCTTCCAAATCCTCCCATCCACCGTTCAGATTCCTCTATTGAATTGATGGCGCAGCAGTTAAGGCAAAACTCATTGCGCGCGGACATCGCGTCTGTTAGCCTTTTCGTTGGACCCCACAATTAGGATCGAATTGCGAACTTTCGTCAGCGCAGCCGATTGATTTTGACGCAGGCTGGGAGAGCGCGACTCAGTTCGCCGATTGCTACATCTGGGCCCGAGTAATTCTAAGGAGAACAACCTTTGTCTTCAAAAAACCGTATTCTCTTCACGTCCGAATCTGTTACCGAAGGCCATCCCGATAAAATCGCCGACCAGATTTCCGACGCGATCCTCGACGCCTGCCTCACCGACGATCCCTCCAGCCGCGTCGCCTGCGAAACCCTCACCGCCACCGGCCTCGTCGTCATCGCCGGAGAAATCACCACCAAAGCCTACGTCGATTTCCAGCAAATCGTCCGCGGTACCGTCCAGGCCATCGGCTATGACAACGCCCTCCACGGCTTCGACTGCAACACCTGCGCCGTCATCTCCACCATCAACAAACAGTCCGGCGACATCGCCATGGGCGTAGACACCGGCGGCGCCGGCGACCAAGGAATGATGTTTGGGTATGCTTGTGATGAGAATGAGGAGTTGATGCCGACGCCGATTTCGCTGGCGCATAAGTTGACGATGCGGTTGTCGCAGGTGCGGAAGAATGGGACGTTGCCGTTTTTGCGGCCGGATGGAAAGTCGCAGGTTACGGTGGAATACGACGCGAAGGGGAAGGTGATTCGGGTGGATGCGGTGGTGATTTCGACGCAGCATTCCGAGACGGTGACCAACGACGAATTGCGCGCGGGAATTTTGAAGCATGTGATTCAGGCGGTGATTCCGGCGCACCTGCTCGATGAAGACACCAAGTATCACATCAATCCCACGGGACGGTTTGTGATTGGCGGGCCGATGGGCGATACGGGGCTGACGGGGCGCAAGATTATCGTCGATACTTACGGCGGGATGGGCCGACATGGCGGCGGGGCATTTAGCGGCAAGGATCCGACGAAGGTCGACCGTTCGGCGGCTTATATGGCGCGGCATATTGCGAAAAATATTGTGGCGGCGAAGCTCGCGGATCGCTGCGAAGTTCAGTTGGCGTATGCCATTGGCGTGGCCGATCCGGTGAGCGTGCGAGTGGATATGTTTGGAACCGAGAAGGTGAATCCGGAAAATATTCCGGATCTGATTCGATCGCATTTCAAGCTGACTCCGCGAGGGATTATCGACTCGCTGGATTTGCGGCGTCCGATTTACCGGAAGACGGCGGCTTATGGGCACTTTGGACGCAGCGATCCCGACTTCACCTGGGAAGCGACCGACAAGGCGGCGAAGCTGGCCAGCGATGCGGGAGTTCGCGAGCCTGTGGCGGCGAGGAAGTAGCGTCAAGGTCTCTACCACGGAGGCCACAGGGGTTCACAGGGTAGATCGCTTTTGATTCTGTGTGTTATGAAACCTAGTCCCGTCCCTATCTTTAATCTCTAGTCTTTCGTCCTTAATCTTTGCAAAGAACGCTGGTGTCGTGTCCCGCAAATTCGCCGAACAACTAACCCGCTCTATTTCGCGAGCCGAGCGGTTCACCCCAGAGGCTAAAGCCATGTTCATTAAGAGCTCTTGCTTACGGCGCGCCTGAAGGCGCGCCCTTTCAAAGCTTCAAACATATACCGCGAATTTACGGACACGACACTAGCAGGCTGCTGAAAAACTCTTTTTGCCAGCGAAGGGCACACCCCAGGCGCTGAAGCGCGGCTGATTTTAATGAACTTAAGGGCACGAAGTGAACTCGTGCCCTTCCCAAACACTCCAAAACGGAGTTTTTCAGCGTCCTGTTAGAGACGGGGACGGGGCTCGCAGTCTCTTCAATTCATTGCAGTTTGCGGACTTTCTTCCGCGCAGGCGTGGATGCGATCGATCGTCGTTGAGTAATTGCCGCTGAGCAGATGCCACGCTTCCTTATACTCTCCGTATTTTGAGATCTCGAGTTCGGGATGGAGGCCGATGCTCCACATGCCGCGTATCTTTTTCGCGGGCAGGATGTACCAGATGTCTTCGGGAATCACATAGGCGGCGACAAAGTCGAAGGAATTCTTTTTGTAGGGGCCGCGGCTGTCTTTCAGCGTGCAGGAGTAGCCATTGCCTTCGGGGAAGATGGTGGACTTGACCTGGACGCGAACGATTCTGGAACCCTGATCGACGGTGAAGTCGTAGCCTGAGGACTCTCCCCAGGGGCGGGCGAGAGAAAGACGGCGTTCGGTGGCGCGCATGGCGAAGACCAACTCGGCCCACTCGCCGCGCTTCTTGCAATTCTTGATCTTCATTCCCCTTAACCGCTCTTTATCGTTTTTCGCGTTCGTGACGCTGCATTGTTTTGTTTGATCTTTTTTCGTCCGATCTTTTTTTGTCCGATCTTGCTTCATTTGCGTACCTCGTTTCCGGTTGCCTTTGCGTATAACGAAAAACGCGGCCGTCTCAGGCCGCGCAGTTTTCCCAACTTATTTGAGTTTTGCATGCAGTTGGCACGGCGTAAAGACTACTTTAGTGGGGTCTACTAAAGTAGACGGGTTCTAGTGACGGGCGGCGTCCGATTTACCGGAAGACGGCGGCGTGTGGACACTTTGGACCCAACGAATCCCGACTTCACCTGGGAAGCGACCGACAAGGCGGCGAAATTGGCCAGCGATGCAGGAGTGCGGGAGCCGGTAGCGGCGAGGAAGTAGGCGTCAGGCGATCACCCAAATTCCCGCTTCTCGCAAAAGAGGCGAGAAATGGGGCACCCCCGGCTACGGTGAACACCGGAGAATTCCCGTCGGCAACCCCTGAGGCAGACCTAGAATCTATTGTCCCGCGCCACGCGAGGTGAAATATGGGCCCTTCGAGCACAGCTCGTCTCTGCCTCCTTCTCTTCCTGCCCCTTTTGGCACCCGCGCTAGCGTCCGCCCAGGCGCATGGCCGGGTTCTTTACGCTCTTTCGCCATATCCTGGGTGCGAGGACCCCGTTACTGGCTTGATCGCCGACAGCCACGGGATACTTTACGGCACCGCCCTGGCTGGCGGCAGCTCTGGGGACGGCTGCGTCTTCGAACTATCTCCCTCGCCGACCGGCTGGCAGCAAACTGTCCTGCACAGTTTCAGTGGGGCCGACGGGAACGGTCCTTACGGAGCCCTAACCCTCGATGCCGCGGGAAACTTATACGGCACGACGGACGATGGCGGTACCTATAATGGGGGAGTTGTTTTCGAATTGAGTCCCTCCGCTGACGGCACGTGGACAGAAAGCACTCTCTACAGCTTCGGTAACGGAGACGACGCAAGAGGGTCCCAATGCAACCTCATCTTTGACGATCGGGGCAATCTCTACGGCACGGCGGGCGGCGGACCCTACAGCAAGGGAACCGTCTTCAGGTTGAGCCCCTCACAAGATGGCTGGGTAGAGACGATTCTCTATTCATTCAGTAGCGGAATCAACGGGCCCGGCGGCTCGTTGCCAAAAGGTGGTCTTGTCATGGACCGCGAGGGTCGGTTGTACGGCGTGACCACTGATGGCGGCGAGTACGGAAGTGGCACCGTCTTTGAGTTGGCCCCTGCGGAAGACAGCGGGTACACGGAAAGAATCATTCACAGCTTTGACGGCACGGACGGGAGTAACCCCGACTCCGGATTAACGATGGATAAGAGCGGCAATCTTTACGCCACGACAGACGCGGGAGGCAATTCCAGCTTCTGCGGCGCCATTACCGAGCTGACAAAAAACGCCGACGGCAGCTGGGGCGAAAATGTTCTGCGCCAAATGAATGCCACCGACGGCTGCTCCATCGTCGGACCGGTGGCGTTCGATGAAGCTGGGAATTTGTACGCCGCAGCTCAATTTGGCGCCATCAACGGCATGGGGTCGATCTTCATGCTCACCCCCACCCAGAGCGGCCCGTGGACCGAAACCATGCTGCACCGCTTCGACTTTAAGTTTCCCGATGGCGAAGACGGGCGGAACCCATACGCCGGAGTAATTATGGCTGCCGGCAAGCTCTTCGGCACAACTTCAGGCGGCGGGATCAACAACGTGGGCATCGTCTTCGAGATCACCCCGCCCGCGTCAGATTCCCGCTCGGGGGCGAATTGAATCTGAGCCTTGCTCCACCCGAGGTGGAATATGCGTCCTTCGAAAAGTATTTTCTTGTACCTCGCACGTGAGCGTTCTTCTTCTCGCTTTGCTCGCGAGGCGGACGAATGCGTCCGCCCCTACGTGAGGTGGGCCTTCGTCTGCCTTTTTTCCAACCGAAGGTGAATGGCTTGGCGGACAAAGTCCTGTTCCCTAAAGAGTGGCGGGAGGAACGAAAAGAGTAATGGCGGGTGATGAAGTGCGAGGTGGAATCGTGTATCCTGAAGAGGTAGCAGCCATTAAAATTAAGTCTGCACCTCAACCCAAGTAATCAACAAAATCTATCCCAGCGGGTGCGAGCGCCACAGGAGGCGTATGTCAACAGCAGCACAAGTGAATTGCGATATTAAGAGCGTTGAGTTGGCCGATATGGGCAAGAAGCGCATCGAGTGGGCCAACCAGTCCATGAAGGTCTTGCAGATTATCCGCAAGGAATTCATCAAGAACCAGCCGCTGAAGGGGATTCGCATCTCGGCTTGCCTGCACGTTACGGCGGAGACGGCGAATCTGGCGATCTGCCTGCGGGACGGCGGGGCGGACGTGGTGTTGTGCGCGTCGAATCCGCTCTCCACGCAGGATGACGTGTCGGCCAGCCTGGTGCGCGACCAGGGCATTGCGGTCTACGCCATCAAGGGCGAAGACAACGATACGTATTACCAGCACATTATGGCGGCCATCGATCACAAGCCGCATATCACGATGGATGATGGCGCGGATCTGGTGACGATTCTGCACACCAAGCGCACCGACAATCTGAACGGAGTGATTGGCGGCACGGAAGAGACGACGACCGGAGTGATCCGGCTGCGTGCGATGGCGAAGGAAGGCGTGCTGAAGTTTCCGATTGTCGCGGTAAACGACGCCGACACCAAGCATCTTTTCGATAATCGCTATGGCACGGGACAGTCGACGATCGACGGAATCATTCGCGCGACGAATTTTCTGCTCGCGGGATCGAAGTTCGTAGTGGCCGGATACGGCTGGTGCGGACGCGGGCTGGCTTCGCGTGCGCGCGGCGCGGGCGCGGAGGTGATCGTTACGGAAATTGATCCGACGAAGGCGCTGGAGGCGGTGATGGACGGCTTCCGCGTGATGTCGATGACGGAAGCGGCGAAGCTCGGCGACGTGTTTTGCACGGTCACCGGAAACAAGAGCGTGCTGACCAAGGATCATTTCGACTTGATGAAAGATGGCGCGATCATTTCGAACTCCGGGCATTTTAATGTGGAGATCGATATTCCAGCGCTCGAGAAGATGTCCTCTTCGAAGCGCACGACGCGCAGCTTTGTCGACGAGTATTCGTTGAAGGACGGCCGCAAGATCAATCTGCTGGGCGAGGGACGGCTGATCAATCTGGCGGCGGCGGAGGGGCATCCCGCGTCGGTGATGGATATGAGCTTTGCCGACCAGGCGCTTTCGGTGGAATACATGGTGAAGAATTACAAGACGCTCGAGAAAAGGGTCTACAAAGTTCCCGACGAACTCGACAAGCGGGTGGCGAAGTTGAAGCTGGAATCGATGGGAATCAAGATCGACCGGCTGACGTCCGAGCAGGAAGAGTATTTGGCGGGGTGGAGCGAGGGAACGTAGGGGCGGGCTTCGGGCTTCGGCTATCGGGCTTCTGGGGAGTCTAAGTATCAACAGGCGGGGCGGCGCGAGCTGCCCCGTTTTACTTTGGCGATTGTACGAGCGTTTTCTCGGGATGCCGCTGGGTCAATCAGTGCAATCGGGGATAGTCACAGCGATCGTCCTGAGGAATAAATCTGCCGGCTAAACTCGAATCGTTACTTGCTAGTAGTAGCGGTGGAATTCGGTCTCTACGGCCATCTTCTTTTCCATCGGTTCCCCGTCGCAGGTAGCGGGCTTGAATCTCCACTGCTGCACCGCCGCCAGGGCTGCTTGATCGTAATCAGGATTTGGGGCTGAGGTCATTCGGCGCACTTATGTTAGTATATACATTGTATCTACTATGGTATGGGGTGCGTATTTTCCAGAAAAAGAAAGGTCTCCGCATGCCGACAGCGCAAATCGTAAAGTGGGGGAATAGTTTGGCAGTCCGGATTTCTAAGCCGGTAGCCGAAGAGGCGGGAGTGCGTGAGGGCGACCCTATTGTCATCGAGGTGGCTCGGGGCGAGATCAGCCTGCGTCGAAAGAGGAGCATTCCTACGCTGAAGGAGTTAGTGGCGCAGATTACGCCGGAGAATCGGTATGACGAGATTTCGGTTGGGGCGGAGCGCGGGAAAGAAAGTGTGGAGTGGTGAAGGGCGTGGCTGCTTCGAAAACCCCGTACGTACCACGGGCGGGGGATATTGTTTGGCTGGATTTCGATCCGCAGGCGGGGCGGGAGCAGGCGAAGCGGCGTCCGGCGCTGGTGGTGACGGAGCAGAGTTATAACCGGGCGAGTGGATTGATGGTTGTGTGTCCGCTGACGAGCCGGAGAAAGAGTTATCCGTTTGCGCTGCCGGTGAGCGTGGATAAGGTTGAGGGCGCGGTGCTGGTGGACCAGGTGAAGAGTTTGGATTGGAGGGCGCGCAAGGCAGCATTTCATTCCAAGGCGGATGTGGGGTTGTTGGCGAAGGTGCGGGCGTACTTGGGAGTGCTGTTGGGGATTGGATGAGTTGCGTGACTGCAAGCGTGGGACTGAAGCCTCTTTTCTGCTGGGAGGCTACGCGGCGGTGAAGCCCCGTTCTTCCACGGGGTGCGGGGGTCGGTATTGGGGACGCGCATGGTCGAGAGCAGGGTCAAAGGCAGCGGACGAGGGCGTCCGCTCTACACTCGCCGTGAAGCAGGGATCCACCGACTGAGTCAGCCGCTTACTTAATTGTCGATGGCGATGGATTCTCGCCTGGATAGTTGAAGAAGAGCTGGTTGCCGTCGGGATCATCGACTACCAGAAGTCGGTAACCCCACGAACCCTCCTTGACCACAACCCCCTTGGCTTCCAGTTCCGCTCGCAGCGCGTCCAATGCGGCGACCGCGGCCTCGCGCGACTGCGGCTCGACGTTCAGGGAAATGAACATCAACCCGTTGCCAATCTTCTCCGGCCACGTATCGGCCAGGATGAGCGCGCAGCCCTGCCGATCGACCTGTGCGACGTGCGCTCTGCCGTCCTCGTCGTAGCGCCACGGGCTGGTGAATCCGAGCCGGTTCACGTAAAAGCGGAGCGACGCCTCAACGTCGGTCACGTGCAGGACGGGGCGGGCGAACCAGTCTGTCATGCGCTATAAACTGGCAAATTGTTGGGATGAAGGTACATGCCTCGCAAGTATCGCACAGGGTTGCCAATTGGTAAGGCGTGCGACCGCGGGGGCTCAAGCCCGCTTTATGTTGAGGGGTATTACGCGGCGCTCAAGCGCCGCTCTTCCACCGGGTTCCTGGGGTCGGTATCGGCGACGTGCAAGATCAAGAACGGGGTCAAAGGCAGCGGACGAGGGCGTCCGCTCCACACCGGCACTGAAGTAAGGATCCTTCGACTGCGCATGCCGGTTCATGACAAACCGATGGTCGTTCGCTGTGCCGTCCCTGCCTTCGCTTCCAATTCCCACAGAATTTGTTTGACAAGATAATCGAGGAAAGCTGAGAATGGCCCGTCCGCCCCCCCGCAGCGCTTCCCTGGCCGAGTGCGCCACTTGCAATTACACGAGCTTAACGCAGAGCGCGAAGATTGCATGAGGAACGTTTAGTTCTGATTTATTCCCAAGCACGATGAGGGACGGGTGTCTTACTTTCTTGTATGCCGGCGCAAAAGCCGGAAAGGGGGAATATGGGAAAGCTTAGCTGGTGGAGGATGGGTTTTGTCCTTTCCGTATTTTGCACCTCCGTATTTTGCACCATGACGGTGATTGCAGCATCTGCGCAAACCTTCAAGTACGAAAATTTCAACTTTGCCGAGGGTGGGAAACCCACTTATGGGCCGCTCGTGCAAGGAGCCAACGGCGATCTATATGGGACGGCGACGGTTGGCGGAGGTCCGAACGACTGTCCGACTTCGGCAGGTTGCGGGACGGTGTTCGAAGTAAGTAGCGCCGGTAAGCTAACCGCGATCTACAGCTTTTGCTCTCAGCCTCACTGTCCCGACGGTGAAACTCCACAAGCGGCAGTGGTGCTGGGCGCGGACGGGAACTTTTATGGGACAACTAGCGCCGGGGGGATCTCGGCTAACTGCCCGTTTAGCGTAGGGTGTGGCACTGTGTTCAAGATCACCCCTGCAGCACAGAAAGGCGTATTTGCGATCTGCTGGGGTTCAATCCCGCCGGAGCGCTGTCGGCCGTTATTTCGCCGAAGGGGACATCGGGTCCGTTGCCGGATGGTACTGGAAACGTCGCGTGGGAGGATTTGGGGAAGAGGAACATCGCTGGCGTGAACACTGTGGGCATCCGCGAGACCACTACGGTCAATGTCGGCGTTATGGGAAACGACGAGCCACTGAGCGGCGTCCGGGAATATTGGCACTCGGATGAGTTGGGAATCAACCTGCTCTCGATTCGCACGGGACCGATGGTAGGCAAGCAGAATTTCACGATCACTGAGATTACATTGGGAGATCCGGATGTCCAGTTATTTGCGCTTCCGGGAGGGTTCAAGGTGAACGATCAACGGAAGAATCCTCCGATTTCGCAGTGAGTGCGAAAGCGGTTTTCCTGGATCTTTTCTGGTGGCGGGAGGGCAGATGGTGGGGAAGTCAATGAATCGGTTTGGGGCGGCGATGCCGGTGTTTCGGGTGAAAGACGTGAAGGCGAGCATCGCCTATTATGTGGACGCGCTGGGCTTTGAATTGCAATGGCAAGCGGGGGAGGGGTTTGCCGGCGTGAAGCGGGGCGATTGTTCCATCATGCTGACCAATGACAATCAGAGCCAGGCGCGGATGTGGATATGGATTGGCGTGGAGGATGTCCGGGAGCTGCATCGGGAGTTCGAGAAGTCCGGGGCGAAGGTGCGGAACCCACCTAACAATTTTGAGTGGGCCGTCGAGATGCAGATCGAAGACCTGGATGGGAATGTGGTGCGCATCGGGTCCGATCCGGAGAAGGACAAGCCGCTTGGGATTTGGCGGGATGCGGACGGAGTCCGGTGGAGACATTTGGGGAATCAGCGGTACGAGCGGGTAGATTGAAAATTCCGCCCTGTCTCTTCGAGGAAACTCAGAAAAGCCCGAGAGACAGGGACGGGGCAGCAGTCATAACTGTTCAGGAACAAATGGACGGGAGTTGCCATTCAACCCCCGGAAAATCGCTTCGTAACGTTCCTTTTTTTCGTAAGCTGCGACCCTCAGCGCAGGCGTCAACGTCACGAGTAATGCTCATTTTGAGTGATGCTCCGAGCAGCACGACGATCCCGAGGATTTCGGGGCGATGTAGGTTGCCTTGGGATCGACGAAATAGCCTTCTTCGTATTTATCGTGATGGCGAACCCATGACATGGTAAAGGCTAAACCTTCTTCGTCGCGGCCCTTGGGCGCGAGGTCCAGAAAGTTGTAGGCACCCACAAGGATGTCGAGCCCGCGAGCGTAGGCGGAATAAGTGTGAAAGATTTCGCCGGCGGAGTTTTTGTAGAACACGCTGAGGCCCGGCGCTTCTTCGCTGGGGAACTCCATCATTTCGTAGTTGTAGCTCAGCTTACCCTTCGCCATCTCATCTTTTGTGAAAGAAACGTGGTAGTCGTGGTTGAAGTCGTTCGAGAACGAGGAGACCCAGTGGAACCGCCAGCCCATGCGTTGCTTGAAGTTCTCGATCTGATCGATGGGAGCGCGGGAAACGACCTCGAGAGTGACATCGCGATTGGCGAGATGGATGAGGCTGCCATCGAAGTGATCGGCGAGATACGAGCAACTGGGGCAACCCGCTTCCCACCCAGGTCCTAACATAAAGTGGTAGACGATCAACTGGCTCTTGCCGCCGAAAAGATCGGGGAGAGTCTGCTTGGCGTTCGGACTATCGAAAACGTACTGTTTTTCAACTTTTTCCCAGGGAAGTTCGCGGCGTTGCCGGCTTAACTCGTCGCGCAGGCGAGTGAACTCTTTCTCTTTTTGGAGCAGTTCTTTTCGACGCGCGATCCAGTCGTCTGGGGAAACGATTTCACGGTCTCGAACTGTCGCGCTGGCAGTGAGCGTAGCCATAGGGATTCTCCTTATTCTGTATTTTGTCTTTATTTTTTATTTTTCAATTTTATTTTTTGCATGCTTTCTTTGCCTGGGCGCTTTGGCTGGCTTGCCGCCCGGGCTATCGTTCTCGGCAATATCTTTGATGCGAAGAAGTTGGCTTGACCAAAGCTCCTGAAAAGGACCCACCCATCGCTCATAAATCATGCGGATGGGCACAACGTTCAACGAATTCACGCGCCGCCGGCCCTGTTCCAGTGTGTTCACCAGATTTGACTGGCGCAGCACCTCCAGATGCTTCATCACGCCAAAGCGGCTGAGGTGCGGAAACGCTTCAACGATTTCGGTGGTGGTGCGGGGACGATCTCGCAGGAAATCGAGGATGTCGCGCCGAGTCGGATCGGACAGGGCTTTCCATACGGGGTCGAGTTCATCCGCGCGACGAGCAGGAGGTTCCGGCACGCCGCTACTCGCACTCCTTTTTCGTTTCAGTAAGCATATGGGTCCAGCCGGAGCCGATATTCTTGCGGTGATCGGGATCGATCATGCCCAAGGCACGATGCCGCAGCGAGACGCGGCACCCGCCGGAAGCCGGTTCGATTTTAAATTCCACGTGATTGATGGCCGGGTACGACATGAACATCGGTCCAGATAATTCGAGCAACTCGGAGGGCTTGATGACCTGTACGAACCCCCAGAGGTGCTCGACGCCGTTGCCTCGATCCCGATACCAGCGGCCTCCGGCTTTTGGCTCGAGCAATAGTTCGAGCGATTGACCATCCGGGCGGGTATTGGCTTTTCCGAGGTGATTTAACACGGCCGTGAAGGCCTTTTCCGGTGTGGCTTTGATGTCAATGTGTTGTTGAATGTCGAGCGTGAGATCTTCCAGTGTCATTGTTTGTGTCCTCCTGACAGCGTCCAATACTGTGACTGTATAGTAACGTGAGTCAATGGTCACGTCAAGAGTTATTTTCGATTCAGATCGATAGTCCAATCAAGTTGGAAGGGGAATGTTCAAAACAACTCGATGTTCACGGTGCGGGGCGACGCAGAGGCGAGGCGGGCATCGCGGGTGAGGAGGGTGGCGCCGAGTTTTTCGGCGAGCGCAATGTAGGCGGCATGGTAGGCCGAGAGATTATGCCGGAGCCGCCAAATGTGCGGTAGAAAGATGAAGTGGGGATAGCGGGCCAGGCGGAGACTGAGTAAATCCTGTAGCGCCTGGTCGGCGCGTTGCGCTGAAACTGCCGATTCGCGCACCAGTCGGCGTAGAACCTGGGCGACCTCAAGATCCAGCAGATGTGGGGCGTGAAGCGATTCCGGACGTGCGTAGATTCGACTCTCGATCTGTCGGCCGGCAGCGGTTTGAAGAAGCCAGTCAATCGCCGCGGATGCATCGAGAACGATCAAAGCGCTTCGCGTTCCTCCCGTACCAGACGGGCGGTGTCGAGCGGGAGCGGGACTGGCTTATGGGTGTGCAGACGGTCGCGCAATTCCGCCAGGGTGGGGCGGTCGGCGATTTCCTTGATCTCGCCGATCAGATAGTCCGACAAAGACATGCCGGCCATGGCGGCGCGAGCCTTCAGACTGCGGTGCAAGGCATCAGGCACGTTGCGCAGCTGTATCATCTTCGACATGTGACCAGCTTACTTTCATGTGCACCACATGTAAAGTCATTTCCTCCTCGGACAATGACCAGACCATGGAAGCTCAACCGCTTGTAGTGGTTGCAAGGCCCACCGGTGTAAAATGCGTCGGCTTTTGTGTTGAGCTTTGTTTTGAGTTGGGAACTCGATTGCAGAAAGGAAAAATCAATGAAACGATCACTAGTGGTGATTGGAGTGGCCGTGGCGATCATGGCCGCATGGTCCGTGGGGCGGGTGCAGGGACAGAAAGGGCAAGCTGAAAAGATACTCTTTGTTGACGCCGAACAGGCGAAGTACAACTCGATGAGCAAGGGCGTGTCCTCGGCCGCAATCAGGGGTGACGCCAACGCAGGCGCTCATGCGACCTTTACCAAGTTCGATCCGGGACAGGATAACGGGATGCACACCCACACAAACGACGTTTGGATCGTCGGCATCAAGGGCGCTTACTTGTATAAGGACGAGGCTGGTGAAAAGCGCGTCGGTGCGGGAGATTTCTTGCGCGTTCCCGGAGGACATAAGCACTGGAGCGGCGGCGACGCAAAAGAGGGCGCGCTGTTCTACGAAGAGTCGTCGGGCAAGTTTGACTTGATCCCGGCGAAGTAGTAGCTCCGGCCTTTCCCCAAGCGTCTGGGGTCGAGCATGGAAGTTACCATTGTGGAGGATAATGGCCCGACGGAGCCATTTACCGATGTGCGGCCTCGGTTTAGTCTTCTGATTGAGCAGCACTTGGGGGAGGGCTGATCGACATACGTCCCACGACTCGAATGAGTCTGGGGCGTTTTGTTTTGGGCTACTGTTCTTGCAAACGCGAGGCGTCAGCCGAGGAGGCTTCACGCCGGAGCATACCGCTTAATCGCGAGGCCGCGTGCGTGCTCACGCGTTTTCGCCACGTCGTAGGCGAGTTGCATCCGGAGAAGGTGATCCATGTCCGGGCCGAAAGCTTTTTCGATGCGCAGGGCCATTTCAGGCGTGAGCGCCGCCTTGCCGTGCAGAAGATCGGAGAGCGTGGCGCGGCGCACTTTTAAAATTTCCGCCGCCTTCGACACGGTGAGATCGAGCGCTTCAATGACTTCGGTTCTTATCAACTCGCCGGGATGAGGTGGATTCTTCATGGGCATTTCGGCCTCTCCTACTGGTAATCGATCAGGTCAATTTCGCTGGCAGTATTCGTCTGTTCGTCATGCGAAAAAATCAGCCGCCAGTTTCCCGTAACAGTCAGGCTCCATGATCCTTTAGAGGTCGCCCTTGAGAGTATGCAGCTTCCAACCGGGAAACCGGCGAAGCTGCTCCAGCGTCTCGGCGGTTTCAACGGCGAACAGAAGCTTGCGCAGCTTGTCGGCCATCGCCGACGGCACGCCCTTGGCGCTTCCGTCCTCGTGGAGCTGCCTTAGCGCTTTGTGGCGAAAGCGGACAAGATGCATGTTGTCCTTGTTCCTGCTGCTTCTTCATTGTGTACGGTTCAACCGTACATGTCAAGCCCTAAATTCCCAGTCGGCTTCGTTGCTCGTCATCCTGAGCGGAGTTGGCGGTCGCGAAGCGAGCGACAACGGAGTCGAAGGACCCCTGCACGTTGGAAGTGACGATGACGACTGAGGGAGTTCTCTCCGCGCAGACGGGAGCAGTGGTGGAAACTCCTTTCGGAGTTGGTGCCGCTGCAGGCGGGTATGGGGTCCTTCGACTGCGCGGCTGCTTCGCGAAGCGCGAAGCAGCCACTCCGCTCAAGATGACAGAGCTGAGGTGGCTTCCAGCAAGCGGAGCAGCACTTGCTCGACGCTGCTGGAGCCGGTGGCTTGGAGTTGCTTTTGGGTTCTGGCCTCCAAGGACGCGTCGCGGATTTCGATGGTTGTGGTTGGGTCTTTGGGTTTAAGGGTAAGGGGAAGAGTGGGGTGAATCAACA
>Ga0182015_10000588_pt1 | contig 52037 bp, 54 predicted proteins | sample 712P3MmetaG_FD_120478 | JGI IMG/M metagenome (GOLD analysis project Ga0182015, IMG submission 120478) | Permafrost microbial communities from Stordalen Mire, Sweden - 712P3M metaG | ecosystem: Environmental > Terrestrial > Soil > Wetlands > Permafrost | place: Sweden: Stordalen | collected...
CCCACCGCCCCCACCGCCCCCACCGGCCGAATCCCCCTACAATGGAACCTACACCGGTACCTTTAGCGGCACTACGGATACCGGAAAGACGCTATCCGGCTCGATAACGTCCACGGTAGACGACGGCGTGGTTACGGTGACTAGTCCTGGAAGCGGGATGGGAACTGTAAGCTCCACCGGCGCAATCACGTTCGGTGTCAACGCCGTCGAGGGCGTGTTCTGCAACTTTAGCGGCCAGGCTGTCGTCACCGGCGCGGCAGTCACAGCCACCGGAACCTTTACTTGCACATATAAGAATACCTCCGGAACCTGGACTGTGACTTCTACATCCGCAGGAGATTAACAGCGGCGAACAGCAGCATCAGAATCGATGCCGGTCCCATAGCTGGATTGGGATTCGCGCTGGCGGACTGCAAAGACGGGAAAGCCCTCTATGAGTCGATCGCGGAGCGGTCGGACCAGCTTGACATGGCGGCGCACCCGGTAGTGGACGATCGCGAAGGGGCTGCCGTCCTGAGACGAGTCTATAAGGGAAGATAGCGAGGGCAGTAGGCCCTATTTCTCCCGGTAGTTCAAAGGCGGCGTCTGGCCGGCTGGAATGGCGGACACATAAGCTCTTCCTTTCAGCTGGCGCTGAAAATCCGTCTTCGCATCCAATACCAATTGCCGATCCGAAAACAAATCCGCCCCGGTGACGGCTAGCGCCTTTGCCGCCACGATCATCCCCTTCTGCCCGATACTCATGCCTGCGCTGGCAGCCGCCTGCCAGGTATGGGCGACCACTCCCGGTACAAACGTCGCCGTTTCAAAACCGATGGTCGGGACGTTCCAACTAACATCTCCGACGTCGGTGGATGCGGCCGCAGCGTTAGGATCCGGCTGCCGAAGGGGCTGAATCAAGGCCGTCGAATCCAACTCGCCGGCTCCGCCCGCGGGCAAGCTCTTTTGCAGTTCCTCCGCAAAATGCTTTTCCTCCGACGTATAGTGGAAACCGCCCACCTCTTGCAAATTCCGTTGCGCCACTTTAGAAAGAGGATCGTTGCCAAGCACATTGGCCGTACCGCCGACATCTTTGACTTCGAGCGTGGTTTCCGTCATCAGCGCAGCTCCCTGGCCGATCTTCAGGATTCGATTCCAAACCTCGCCCAGCACCACCAGCGAGGGATTGCGGGCGTAGAGATAGAGTTCGGCCGTATCGGGAACCACGTTGGGCGCCGCGCCGCCATTGGTGATGATGTAGTGTATTCGGCTATTGCTGGGGACATGTTCTCGAAGAAACTCTACGCCGCTGCCCATCAACATCACCGCATCCAGAGCGGAACGGCCGCGCTCCGGAGCCATCGCCGCATGCGCGGCCACTCCATGGAACAGGAACCTGGCGCTGTTCATCGCCAGCATGCCGCCGTTTTGTACGATATTCTCGCTGGCCGGATGCCACTGCAGAACCACATCCACGTCCTGAAACAACCCAGCGCGGATCATGTACACTTTCCCGTCGCCACCCTCCTCGGCCGGCGTTCCGTAGTAGCGCAGGGTCCCTGTAACGCGATTCTGTTGCATGTATTCTTTCAGCGCCACCGCCGCCAGCGCTGCCCCGGATCCCAGCAGGTTATGTCCACAGCCGTGGCCGGGCGCTCCGGCCACCACGGGACTGCGGTCTGGCGTAGCGGCTTGCGAAAGTCCGGGGAGCGCGTCGAATTCGCCCAGGATGGCGATCACCGGGCTACCTTGGCCGAAGCTGGCGACGAAGGCAGTCGGTTCATTTGCTACCGGTGATTGCACATGAAAACCCGCCGCCTCTAATTCACTCCGCAGCAGAGCCGAACTCTTCTGCTCCTGATAGCCCAATTCCGCGTAGCCCCAGATGGTTTTGGAAATCCCGGAAAAGTGCGCCGCGTGCTCATCCACCAGTTGCAGGATTTGCTGATGTTGGGCCGGCTGCTGACAGAGAGCTCCTGCGGGCAACAGGGCCGCCGGCAGGATAATCGCTAGGGAAAAAAGACGCGTAGGTTTGACGTGCATGCATTCAGCTTACCTGACCATAAGCGGTCGGATGACCATATGTGGTTAGCGGCTCGCGCCTGGACCTTTGCAAACGCAACCATCGGCGCACTAATCCCGAACGGCCCTGCGCGTGCCGTATCACTTCTATGAAAAACAAACTGAGACACGGTATCTGGGCTCTGGCGGTAGCAGTTGGCTTGGGCATCGGTGCAGGCGCCGTACAGGCCCAGGACCAAGGCCCGGATTATTCGAAAAACAAAACCTACCAGCAAGGCATGCGCGAAGGCCGAAACGATCATGCGCATAACCGGGATCACTACAAGAAACACCACTTCAAGAAAGACGAAGACCAGAAAGCCTACGAGGCTGGCTACCAGAAGGGCCACGCCAATTAGGTTCCGCGAGCCGGCATAAGTCACTCAGGAATTACCCGAACGCCGGGCGTGAATCCAGATTCCGAACAGGCGTGGCACGGCTTGCGATTGAGTTCTCCACTGGAGGCGGGCTCGCCACCACCCCGTTCTCCGAAGTGATTCTCGCCGGCGCGCCGCCCAGAGCGAAAGCAACCGCAGTGGCTGATTCTTCTCCAGGCCAGTACGAACCGTGGACGTAAGCCACACCGTTGTGCGACATCGGATACGGAGAGTGCCAGGTTGCGCCTGGACCTCCGGTCCGTCCAACTGCAGTTGGAAAAAAACCCTCGCCCGCGGCCGTCTCTCCAATCGGGAAAGTCCAGTGCAGCACCGGATCCCCTTCCGAATAAAGCACAGAGTTCTTCAGAGTCATCGTCGCAGCGCTTCTCAAAGCCCCGCCGGCATTCACCTGCTTAACCACAACCGCCGCCGCCATTAAGACCACCACGCCGACAAAGACGTTCGGCTGTAATCCGCCCGTCCACTCCGCCAGCATCTCGAGAATCACGCGGCATCCGAGCGAATGCCCCACCAGGTTCACCACTAATGGACCCGAATGCTGGAGCCCGCTCAAGAAGGCGGCCAACGCTCTCCCCGAATCAATCGCCGGCTTTATCTGATTCGGATAACTTAGTGTCGAAATGATCTTGTTCGGCTCGTCGCCCGGCCATAAGAATTCAGCGATCGGCGCTGTCTGGGTGTTGAATTTCTTCTTTAGGTTATCCAGGAACTGGCCATACGACCCCAGCGCGTCGGTGCGGCTAACATTGAACCCGTGAACCAGGATGATCAGATTACCCCTGCCGTCCAGATGACCGCCCTGCTCCCACGCCGGGACCACCGGACCGCCCGAGTTCGTCAACGGTTGGCGAACGCTGACTTGAACCGGATCGCTCACTGGCCGCGGGCCCTCTGCAGCACGGCAAGCAGGTCCTTCCCTACCGGAGCGAGAAACCCGGCGAGTATCGCGCTAACGACAATACTGAATGGGTTCGCGGCAATTGTTCCCGGGCCGTACGCCATCGCAACCCAGGCCAGCACGCCGCTGAGCACGATGGATGCAATCTGCAACATCCACTTCCAGCGGAAGCCCGCCGTGATTTGAAGCGCGTCTATAGCTCGCTGGCACTGGTGGGTGACTCGGTTGCGCGCGTCCAGGAAGGCCTGAGTCGGTGGAACCGTTGGTCCCGCGAGAACCAGGTTAATGTCCGCGCTATTCGCCTGCGAGGCGGTAACAGCTAACAAATCTACGTGGGCCGAAGGGAACTCGAGAACCATCTGGATGGCCGCAGTATATTGTCCGCAAAGTTGTTCGATCTGCAAATCGTAGAGGGCGGCCGCGTCTCCATCCACCGCCATGGTCAAAAGGTCCTGTTCAGCTTTCGAGGCGGACACACTCGGATTGTCGAGGTTCTTCCGAGCCTCGGCCGCGCCCTCCTCCATCCACTTCTTGAGGTAGTAACTTTGGAACCATTGCCGCGTGGGAAGAAGATCCTTCAAGGTTTGCAGAAGAGCCATACTCACACCGCCAATGATGCTCAACGCAATTACGTAAGCGGACAAATGGCTTGCAGCATCCGCCAAGAATTTGCTGATACCTAGATCCATATGCTTCGTAGAAGCTTACACCCGCTTTCCCTGAAATTCAATGGTCTTTAGCAGCCAATGTTGAAAAAAGCCCAGGCGGCGCCAGGTGTGCGATCCAGCAGCGAGGTCTTCATGCACATTGCGATCTCGAAAGCCGAAGTGGAAAGCGCCGGCGCCACTGTGGATGGCATATACCTCCGAATTATTATTCACGCCAACGAACACATGGGGCAGCTAATAGCCTACGCGCGCATGAACGGGATTGTGCCGCCCTGGTCCGAAAGCGCCGCAAAATAGTAATCACGCCGCCCCAAAATTTCTCTTCCCTGCATCTCTCCCCACTTACCTGCCCCTCTCCATCCAGCGCCCACCCCACGCCTGTATTCTGAACCTGGATGCTTCATACGCGGCCCAACACTGCGTTTGTTGGCTTCGTTTCGCTAAATTTGAAAACAAGCGTCACTCGCATACACAACACACCCCCTCTTGCGCCACCTGCCGCGGAAAAATTCTCGCCCCGCCACAACGCACCAATAACCCACAACCCACCACCCACCGCCCGTCGGCAAGCGTAGAATCATATGGAAGGCCCCTTGTCCCGAACTCACTCTCTCAGCGTCCCGGTGCACGTCCGATCGCCCAAGCGTGTCACGCGACTCTTTGGCGATCTCAAAGTCCGCCTCAAGTTGATGGTGCTTCACAATGTCTTTTTCCTGATCCTCTCCCTCGGCGTCTACTTCGTGCTCTACCCCTATCTCCCCGCGCCCGCCAAAACCAACCTGTTCATCGTTCTCGGCGCCATCTACATCCTGGCCGTGCTGGTGCTTGAAACCACCATCATGCCGCTGTATGTCTACCGCCCGCTGCAACTCATGCTCGAAGCCGATCAAGCCACGCAGCATGGCGACCGCGATCACGAGCTCATCGGCGAAGCCTTCATTCCCGCCGACGAAATCGGCCACATCATGCGCTCCCGCAACGCCACCGTCATCGAGCTCCGCAAGCGCGAAGAGGATTTAGAGGAAGCGCTCCGCAAACTCGAAGCGCAGGACCGCCTGGTCAGCCTCGGCCTGCTCAGCGCCAGCGTGGCGCATGAGCTCAACACCCCGCTCACGGTCCTCCAAGGCTCCATCGAGAAACTCACCGAAAACACCGGCGACCCCGCCACCCTCGAGCGCCTGGCCCGCATGCTGCGCGTCACCCAGCGCATCCGCCGCATCAGCGAAGGCCTGGTGGATTTCTCGCGCGTCCGCAAACAGCATATGGAGCCGGTGCCGCTGCGCCACTTGTTCGATGAAGCCTGGGCGCTGGTGGCCATCGACAAGAAGGCCGCCGCCTCGCGCTTTGCCAATCAGGTGCACTCGGGCGATGTAGTCACTGGCAACTCCGACCGGCTGGTGCAGGTGTTCGTCAATCTGTTGCGCAACGCGCTGGATGCGGTCCCCGCCGCGGGTGAAATCACCGTTCATTCGCGCCGCTTGAATCGCAACTCGCAGCCTTGGATCTCCATCGCCGTCGAGGACAACGGCCCCGGCATCCCGTCCGATGTGCTGCCCGACATCTTCGAAGCTTTCGTCTCCACCCGTCTCGACGCCAAGGGCACCGGCCTCGGCCTCACCGTCGCCGAGGGAATCATTCACCAGCACGGTGGCACCATAGCGGCCTCCAATCGTGCCGAAGGCGGCGCCTGTCTTGAAGTGACCTTGCCGGCGTCCGGCTCCAGGCGACAGGGAACCTCGGCCTCATGATGAAACCCACATCTGAGCGAGTGCCCGATCCGCCGCCCGATCAATCTCAGGGAAAACCAGGAAGCAACAGCGGCTTGGTGGATCTCGCCATCCTGGATGACGATCCCGACTTTTGCAATTATCTGGAAGACGCGCTCAAAGACGATGGCGTCTACTTCATCCGCGCTTTTGGTCATCCCGATGAGCTCTTTACTGCGTGTGAACAGAGGGTTCCCGACATCGTTCTGCTCGACATGAAGATGGGCGAGTTCAAAGGCGATAAGGTGCTCGAACAGCTTCTGGCCGCTTATCCGGGGCTGTGCGTCATCATCGTCACCGGCTATCCGTCGCTCGAGGATATGCGCGCCACCTTCAAGCTGAAGGTGTTCGATTACATCTCGAAACCTTTCTCGCTCGCGCAGCTCCGGCAGACGCTGCACAACGCCATCGATAAATACGGATTCGGCCGCACCACGCAGGACCGCCTCCGCGAACGTCTGGGCCATCAGATCAAGATGCTGCGCGTGGAGCGCGATTGGTCGCTTAAGGACCTGGCCGGCGCCACCAAGCTCAGTATCTCGCAGATCAGCTCCATCGAGCGCGGCGCGAATCTGCCCAGCATCGAAAGTTTGCTGGCCATCTGCCGCGCGTTTGAGAAGCGGCCGTCGGAAGTCCTTTCGGCCATCGAGTTCTAACCCTCAATGCCATCCACCGCCATGGCCCTCGCGCTTTCGCGTGCGTTTGAAGCATCGCCGGAAGAGGAAAAAAGCCGCGAGCTGATCCTGGCGCTGCTCGAATTGACCGAAGCGCCGTTCTCGCGCGAACAGTTTCATCCGGGGCACATTACTTGTACCGCTTTGGTATTGCATCCCAACGGCCACCAGTTTCTACTGATGCACCATCATCGGCATCGGCGCTGGCTATTGCCCGGCGGGCATGTCGAAGAGTCCGACGTTACATTGAGCGACACTGCGCGGCGCGAAGCAATCGAGGAGACGGCGGTTGCGATTGCGCCCTCGGGCTCGGCCACGCTCGTAGGCATGGATGTTCACGTTATTCCCGCGCGCAAGCGCGAGCCGTTCCATCTGCATCACGATCTCATCTTTGCTTTTGACGCAAACTCCGAGGAGTTTGCCATTACGGAAGAAGCGCCTGAAGTGGCCTGGTGTGGAATGGACGAGTTCGCCCGCTATCAGTTGCCGTCCAGCATCACGCGCGCGGTAGAGCGAGCCCTCGCAAAGAAAAGCCGGTGAGCACTCGGAGGAAGATGCTCACCGGGCCGGCAACTGCGCCGCTTTCGCGGATCAGGCGCCTAAGTCACAAGGACGTACCCTGGCCTCGTCAGGTTTCTTAGAGCGTCCTGTTACAGTGGTCTCGTGGATGGGGTTATTGTTGTCGACAAGCCGCAAGGCCTAACGTCACATGATGTTGTGAATCGCATGCGGCGGCTCGCGAACACGCGCAAGGTTGGTCACTTGGGCACTCTAGATCCGCTGGCCACCGGCGTCCTGCCGCTGGTGCTTGGCCGCGCCACTCGTTTGGCGCAGTTCTTCTCCGGCGGTGAAAAGACTTACGACGCCCGCATTCAATTTGGCTGGTCCACCGACACCTACGACCGCGAAGGCGAACGTGTTTCCGAGCCCGTTGAACCGCGCTTCACGCGCGAGGAATTGGACGCCGTGCTGGCGCGATTCAGGGGTCCGTTTCTGCAAACGCCTCCGCCGTTTTCGGCGAAAAAAGTCGCCGGTACGCCGGCATATCGCCTGGCGCGCAAAGGGACTCCGGTGGATCTTCAGCCGGTCCAAGTGCACGTGTTCGAGCTCGATCTTTTGGAGTTTGACGGCGCCACTGCTCGCATCCGTTTGCGCTGCTCGGCGGGAACTTATTTGCGGGGAATCGCGCACGATGCCGGCCGCGAGCTTGGTTGCGGCGCATTTCTAACGGCTCTTCGCCGCACTGCGTCGGGTGAGTTCGCAGAAGTCCAGGCGTTCACCTTGGAGGCTCTGGAAACCCTCGCGCGTGCAGGCAACCTGCGGGAGGCGCTGATTCCGGCTGCTCACGTATTGCCCGATTTTCCGAACGCTCTGGTTGACACGCTGACCGCCGGCCAAATCCGGCAAGGCAAGGATTTTCGGCTCTCACCGTTTGTAGAACGGTCCGGCTCGAAGTACGTGAAGGCCGTCGGTCCCGAAGGCGATCTGATTGCCATTGGGGAGGTGCGCCTTCCGCATGTCTATCATCCGATTCTGGTGCTCTGACGGGCGAAGCGTCGAATGAAGCAAGTTTAATACCCGCTCCGACTGCGTTGGTTTATGATGCAAGTGTGCAGGCTCGTCTCGCGACTTTGTTGATGGTTGTCGGGGCGTTGCTCACCAGCGGCCGGTCGCAAGAGCCCGCCAAATCCGAAGCCCCCAAGAACCAACCCAAGAGCGAGCCCAAGTACGACGAAACGTTTTCCGGTTTGATCGTGGAGCTGTCGCCCACCAAGATCACGGTGTCGCGTAGTATTCTTGGAAAGCCCGCCGAGAAATGCACTTTTGGGATCAAGCCCGATACTCGGGTCGAGGGCAAGTTGCGGGTTCGCGCCAAGGTCACAGTGGGCTTCGTAACCACCGATGAGGGCGACATCGCGCGGCTGGTGGTGGTGCGGCCGGCGCAGAAGCCGCCCGATAAAAAGTAGCCAAGAAGTAGTTATTTCTTCTTCTTTTTTCTTTTGGCGGCCCAACCTTCCTTAATCACCTGGCGCGCGCGGCCGAGTGCCAGAGCTTCGGCGGGCACTGGATCGGTGATCACGGAGCCGGCGCCGATATAGCTCGCGTCGCCGATATCGAGCGGCGCCACCAGCGTGGAATTGCTGCCGACGAAGGTATCCTTGCCGATACGCGTGGGATGCTTGTTCGCGCCATCGTAGTTGCAGGTGATGGTGCCCGCGCCGATGTTGGTGTTTTCGCCGATTTCCGCATCGCCCAGGTACGCCAGGTGATTGGCCTTGGCGCCAGCGCCGAAGCGCGTGTTCTTCAGCTCCACGAAATTCCCGATGCGGGCGTTCGAGCCGATCCGCGCTCCGCCGCGCAGCCGCGCGTAAGGTCCGATGTGAGCGCCGGTTTCGATTTTGGAATCCACGATGTGGGTGAATGGGGCAATCTCAACTTTGGCCGCGAGCGTGGAATCCCGCAGGATTGCGCAGGCTCCGATGCGGGATTCCTCACCGATGGTGGTATCGCCGAGGATTTGCGCGAACGGTTCCACGATGGAATCCGCGCCAATGCGGACTCCTGCGTCGATGGTCACTGTTTCGGGTTTCTCGATGGTGACGCCAGCCAGCATCAGCTCACGCACTTTACGCTCGCGGAAAATGCGGTCCACCTCGGCCAGCTCGACGCGCGTGTTGATGCCCAGCAGTTCGGTAGGATTTTCGACTTCCATCGCGGCTACGCTATGGCCGGCGCGATTCAGGATCTCGACGATGTCGGTCAGATAGTATTCGTGCGCGGGGTTGTCGGGCCGGATCTCGAGCAAGTGCCGCCACAGCAGATCGGCCTGGAAGCAATAAATCCCGGAATTGATAATTGGAATGGCAAGCTGCTCGCGCGTGGCGGCCTTTTGTTCCACGATGGCTCGAACTTCGCCGTGCTCGCCAAGGATGATGCGGCCGTACCCCGTGGGGTCGTCGAGGCGCGTGGTGATCAGGGTCGCGGCGGCTTTGCCGGAAGTCTGGCGGCGAACCAACTCCGCGAGCGTTTCGGGCGCGAGCAGCGGGCAGTCGCCATAGAGCACGACGACGAAACCTGATTTGACCAAGCTTGGTTCAGCGAGCGATTCGCGGCAGGCCAGCAGCGCATGGCCGGTGCCTTTTTGTTCCCGTTGCTCGACAAAACGAACGCCCGAAGGCGCGAGCAGCGCGCGGACTTGATCCGCCTGATGACCTACCACGACGGTGACGTGATCGGCGGGCGCGATGGCGCTGGAGGCTGCGACGACGTGCTCAATCAAAGACAGGCCGCCCGCGCGATGCAGCACCTTGGCGCGCTTGGACTTCATGCGCGTCCCGAGGCCGGCGGCCAGGACCACGACGTTGATCTGAGATTTCATCCGTGCGGTTAGTGATCTCCGAGAACACGGATCTTGCTGCGTCCCGCGCGTCCTCGCTTTGCCAATTGTAGTGCAACCTCGGCGGAGGCGCGCGGATCGTGGCGCACGCTGTCGCCGGAACCAAGCAGATCCGTCGCCTTTACTTGCAGGCCCATTTCGGCCATCCGGTCAATGTCGTTGAGCACGGACCGCACGTTTTCCGCGGCATATTTCCGCCGCTGGCGGGCGCTGATGGCGCGCGAGTTCACCACGGCGACATCGATCAGGCGCATGCCGGCATGGCGGTGAATCGCCTCCACGTGATCGGAGGCGCGGAACCCGATGGTCTCGCCGGGCTGCCACATGAGGTTCACGAAGCAGGCTTTCAACGCGCGGCTACGCTGAATGGCCGGCGCGATGCCTTCCACCAGCAGGTTCGGGATGACGCTGGTAAACAGCGAACCGGGACCCAGTGTGATGAGGTCGGCTTCGTGAATGGCCGCCAGGGTTTCCGGAAGCGGTTTACAGACGCGCGGCTGAAGTTGAATGCGTCGGATGCGCGAGCGGCTCTTGCCGATCCTGGTCTCGCCTTTCACTATCTTTCCGTTTTCCAGTTCCGCTTCCAGGACGACGTTGACGTTGGTGGAGGGATAGATGCGGCCGAGGCTGGCGAGAATTTCCGAGGAAAGCTTGACGGCTTTCGCGAAATCGCCCGTCAGATCCGTGAGGGCGGTGAGAAACAGATTGCCGAAGCTGTGGCCTTTCAGACCGCGGCCCTCGGAAAAACGGTACTGGAAGAGCTTGGAAAGCAGCGCTTCGTCTTCTGAAAGGGCGACCATGCAGTTGCGAATGTCGCCGGGCGGCAGGACATCGAAATCGCGGCGGAGACGTCCGGAGCTGCCGCCATCATCGGTGACGGTGACAACGGCGGTGATCTCGACTTCGCGCGGCTCCAGGGCGAACCGTTTCAGGCCGTGCAGAAGCGACGACAGGCCGGTTCCCCCACCGATAGCGACGATACGAAGCGGTTCCATTTCCATATATAGAATCTCAGGTTCCCAGCTCTGACGAAATGAACCCTTGGCCTCAAAGCGCACGGGACCTTCGGATAGAACTGTGGTACTGAAATAGGGCGAAAAATCTCAGTGGGGGTGGGTTGTGGGCGGTGCGATGAGGGTAAGTAAGCTAGGCGGCGGGCTCATCGTCTTCGTCGTAGGCCGAGACGATGGCCTCCAGGTCTTCGGCTTCGAACACCTGGTCGCAATCCAGGCACCGCACATAGTCCACGCCATCGCGGCGTGCCAGGATTTCGGTACGGGTGTGATTGCAGGGCTGCATAGACAACGCGAATAGGAGATTATCCCCATTCTAAGCATGTAGGTTCGGTTGTCAAGCCCCCAAAAGTGCCGATCATGCCCTCATTTGGGGCTTTTTTTGGTATACAAGCCGGGCGGAGGGTCTTGGGCGGGTGCTCGCTGGGCATCATTCCCGCAGGAATCCAAGAGCGGTTTTCAGAAACTCGGGCCATCTTTCGCCGATGACGGGACCGTGGCCGCTGTTGGGCACGATCCAGAGGCTTGAGAGCGGAATCGCTTTCGCCATCTCGACAGACAGGTCGACCGGATACAAGGGATCGCGATCGCCCTGCACGATGAGTGTGCGGGCCCGGATCGTGGAGAGGTGTGGCGGCGTGAAGCTCAGGTCGTCATAACTGTCGGCGAACGCTTGCGTGCTGGCCAGGAGCGCCTGGATCTGTGCGTCTCCGCCGGGATGCCGGCGTCGCAGGATCTCCCACTGCTGCTCGGGAAGGCTGTCGCGATACTGGCGCATGATGGGGCGCGCCTGGGCGGGGAAGTAAGGGGTCGCGCTCACCAGCACCATGGCCTTGACGCGCTCTGGTTGCATGGTGGCCATGTGCAGCAGGACGTTGCCGCCAGCGCTCATTCCGAGTCCCTTGCAAACATCAACTTTCAAGTGGTCGAGCAGCGCGAGTATGTCCGCGGCGGCGTCCTGATGGCGGAAAGGTTTTGACAGAATGCCAGACCGGCCGTGGCCACGCAGGTCAGGCACGATGAGCTGGAAGTGTGTGCGCCATTCGGTGATTACCGGCGTCCAATCCTGACTCGAACCCGAGAATCCGTGCAGTAAGATGAGCGGCTCACCACTTCCGTGGACCTCGAAGTAGAGTTCGGTGCCGTTGATCGTTTCGATCCGGCTAGTTTAGCAGCGAGTACGGCTTCGGTCAATGGATAGGCCTAGCGGGCCGTGGGTGAACGGGCGCTGAGCTATTCGTGGCGCAACGCGATCATCGGATCGACGCGCAGGGTGCGGCGGGCGGGGACGTAAGAAGCCAGCAACGCCACTAGGACCAGCACAATGGCCACGGCAGCGAACGTGGCCGGATCGGCGGGGCTAACGGAAAAAAGCAGCTTCGTCATCAAACGCGTCAGGCCAAAGGAGGCGATGATGCCGATGAGGACGCCCGCGCCCGCGATTTTGGCTCCCTGGGCGAGAATCATGTGCACTACATCTCCGCCCCGCGCGCCCAGCGCCATGCGAATGCCGATTTCGTGAGTGCGTTGCGCGACGGAATAGGCCAGCACGCCGTAAATTCCGATGGCCCCCAGCAGCAGTGCTAGCCCGCCAAAGACTCCGAGGAGGATGAGAGTGATGCGGCGCGTGGAAACGGAATTATCGACGAGCTGTTGCATGGTAGCGACGCCGAAAAGGGGCTGTTCTTTGTCGATGGAAGCGATTGCAGTGCGAATCGCCGAAGTCAGCGCGGCGGGTTCAGTCCCCGACTTCACGATCAGGGTCATGTCGCTGGATGCGGATTGCCGAAAGGGAACGTATACTTCCAGGCGCGCGGGATTCGCGAGGCCGTAAAGTTTGGTATCGCCGGCCACCCCTACGATGGTGATCCACTCCGGCGCACGCTTCGCCGATGGACGGCCGAACATGAGGCGCTTTCCGATGGGATCTTGGTGGGCAAAGTATCGCTGGGCTAGCGCGGCATTGATCATCGCCACCTGCGGAGCGGTTCCGATATCAGCATCCGTAAACTCGCGGCCGCGCTGCAATGGTATACCGAGCGTGTTCACGTATCCCGGGCTGACAATGTGAATATCGGGATGCGGAAAGCTCCCCGGCTTGGGCAGCGCCATGCCTTCCAACGTGATGTCGCTGCGGGAATGATTGTCCGTCAGCGGAACGACGGTGCCCAAGGCCGCGGCTTCCACGCCGGGCAGCGCACGGACCCCGGCGAGGACTTGCTGCCAGAAATTCATCCTAGCGGGATCCTTGGCGTATTGCGCCGTTCGCAAGCTCATGTTCATTGTGAGCACGCGATCGGGTCGAAATCCCGGATCCACGGACAGCAGCCGATAGAGGCTCTTCATCATCAGGCCCGCGCCTACCAGAAGAATCAGCGCGAGCGAGACCTCGGCGATAGCGAGAACGCCGGGCATGCGCCCTTGTCCTATGCTCCCGCTCATGGCCCTGCCGCTTTCTTTCAATTCCGACTGCACGTCCGGCTTGGTGGAGTGTGTGGCCGGCGCGAGTCCGAAAACAAAGGTGCACAACACGATCACGCCGGCGGCGAAGAGCAGCACTGGGCCGTTCAGACTCACGCTGGCGCCCGACAGCATGTCCACGGGAATCAGCCGCGCCATTCCACGAATTCCAGCGAACGCGAGCCCTAAGCTCAGCAGGCCGCCAAGAAAGGCCAGAACGAGGCTCTCCACTAGGATTTGACAGATAATGCGGCTCCGGCTGGCGCCCACTGCAATGCGCAGTGCGATTTCCTTGGTGCGGCTGGCTCCGCGCATAAGAAACAGATTCGCTACATTCGCGCAGGCGATGAGCAGGACAAAAACCGCCGCGCCAGACAGAACCAGAACCGCGGGACGCAGGTCGCTGACAAACACCTCGCGAATGGGCCGGAGTTCGACGCCAAACTGATCGTTGGTGCCGGGATAGGCCTGTGCCAGCCGCGCTGCGATACCTTCCATTTCCGCGCGGGCCTGCGCGAAGCTGACGCCTGGGACCAGTCTTCCAAGTACAACCATGTCACCGCGTTCGCCGCGTTCGTTGAAATCGGGGTCTTCGGCCTTCACACCGATGGGCTCCAGGAGGTCGATTTTTTCGATCCAGCGAAAGTCCGGCGGGAGCACGCCGATAATCGTAAAGCTGCGGCCATCCAGAGCCACCGTTCGGCCCAGGACGTTCAGTGCGCCGCCGAAGTGCGACTGCCAAAGCGGATAACTCAACAGCACCACTGGCGCGGTGCCGGCCTGGTCCTGGGACGCGTCGAAGTTGCGCCCGAGCATGGGACGCACACCCAGCATCGAAAGGAAATCGGACGAAACGGCGGCGCCGTTTATGTTTTCAGGCTGATCTAATCCACTGCCGGGGCCAGCCAGATTGAACGCGACGCTGGAGACCGCTGCCATCTTCGAAAACGCACGGCTCTGCGCGCGCCAGTCCAGAAAATTCGGATACGAAACGTCGACCGTCCCAACCTTCGGCGTGGTCTCTCTAAGGACGATGAGCCGCGACGGATCCTGGTAGGGCAGCGGGCGCAGCAAGACGCCGTAGACGACGGAAAAGATCGCCGTGTTCGCGCCGATGCCGAGCGCGAGGGTGAGCAGGGCGACAGCAGTGAAGCCGGGAGACTTGCGCAGCATGCGCAATCCATAGCGAACATCCTGGAACACCGTTTCCATCATGTGTACTCCGCGGGCCTCGCGGCACTCTTCCTTCACCTGATCGAGTCCGCCGAAATCGATGCGCGCGCGGCGTAGGGCTTCGCGCGCGGTCAGCCCCGAATTCACATACTTGGCGAGTTGCTGCTCGAAGTGAAAGCGCAGCTCGTCGTCCAATTCTGTTTCTACCGCTTTGCGCCGGAAGAGGGAGCGGACGCGGAAGAATAAATCGCTGAGCATGAGAAACTTCCTAGGCCGTTCCCAGCACCTGGGCCACAGCGGCCGTCAGCTTCTTCCAGGCATCCTCTTCTACTTCGAGCTGGCGGCGCCCGCTCTTGGTGAGCTCGTAGAATTTCGCGCGCCGGTTGTTCTCCGATGTTCCCCAGCGAGGCTTAATCCATCCCTTGCGCTCCAGCCGGTGGAGGGCGGGATACAGCGATCCTTGCTGAATGCGCAGCACATCGCTCGAAATCTGTTGCACGCGCTCGGAGATGCCCCAGCCATGCTGAGGTCCGAGAGCGAGAGTGCGGAGGATCAGGAGGTCCAAGGTGCCTTGCGGGAGGTCGACGTGTTGAGTGGGCATGTATGCTTTGCTTTCCCTTTTCGCTTCTACATGAGAGGATACGACATGTCTTGTCGAAGCGCAAGGGGGGCGGTGGAGACTCAGAATTCAGAATGCAGAATTCGGGGGCTAATTCTCGACCGGCTTTTCGGCCTGGTCGATCACCATGATGTCCACTGGACCTTTTTGACGTTCCAGTTTGAGTCCCAACTGCCGGCGAATCGCGTCGAAAATCGTGGGACCGGAAGTATCGATCGCCTCTCCGTTGAGCAGAGCACCCGGCTGAATGTTTGGGGGCAGCTCCTGTGTAAACTTCAGATCGAAATCATAACCTCCCTTGAGTTTGGCCAGGTCGACTACCGGCCGATCCAAAATCTGGGAGAGCCGCCACGCAAAATAATCCATGGGAGCGAATGTGGCGTGCCAGGTGGTCTGAGGAAAATGGTCCTGCGTCTGGTCGATCCAAGGATCCCCGGCGCTCTGCGCTTCGTGCGGTTTCAGCTTGGGACCATCCTTGTCCACCGTCAGCGCATACATCGGCAGCTCCTTGCTCTCCCGATGGAACCGAAGTTTGAACCGGTCCGCCAGAAGATCCTGAAGCATGGTGTGGAGTTCTTCCACGCTGGATGGGCGCTCGGCCTTGGCGTTCATATCGTAGCGGTCGGCGTCCATCCAGGCCGGCCCTCCCGCGACCTGGTCGGCCTTGATGCGATAGGCTACGGTTATCATCAGCTTCAGCGTGACATTGGATGCCACGTATCGCTCGCCGCCGGGGGCAGGACGTATCCCGTAGCGGGTCTCGCCAGTCTGGTTCGGCTTGATGGATGCGACTTCAAATTTTAAGGACTGCCCGTTCACCAGGCCAATCACAGCAAGGCTAGCAGCCGCGATGCGCATCTTGGTCCAATTGTATTCCGCGGCATTTTAGACACGCAGGGCCGCCATTGGATCGATTCGAGTGGCACGGCGCGCCGGAATGTAGCTGGCCGCGAGCGCAACCAACAGGAACAGCAATGCGACCGCCACGAAGGTCGCGGGATCGGCGGGGTTGACGTGAAATAACAGAGTGGTCATCAGACGCGTCAAGCCAAAAGCTCCGGCGATGCCAACCGCCACTCCCACCAAAGCCAGGCGCAAGCCTTGCCCCACCACGAGCCTGAGAATGTCGCTGGGCTGAGCGCCCAATGCGCGCCGGATGCCCATTTCCTGGGTGCGCTGGGCGACCGAGTAGGCAATGATGCCGTAGATTCCAATCAACGCGAGCAGCAGCGCCACGAGTGCGAACGATCCCAGCAGGATCACCAGCAAACGCCGCTGGCCCACCTGCTCCTCCACCAGATCATCCATGGTGCGCACCAGTGCGATGGGCTGATCATGGTCCAACGCCTGCACCTGCTCGCGAACGGCTCTGGTGAAGCGCAGCGGGTCGCCCGTGGTCCGAATGGCGAGCGTCGCGAACAATGGAGCGTTCTGAGCGAAGGAGACGTACACGCTCTCCGGCCAAGCGCTGGTTTCAAGTCCTTGATGCACATGCGCGACGATTCCGACGATTTCCGCGGGATTTTTGTTCACTCCTCCGATCAAGAGCCGCTGGCCGATGGGATCCACACCGGCTGGATATGCCGGCCAAAAGCGGCGAGCCAGGACCTCGTCAATGATGGCGACACGCTGTGCATCTGCCTTGTCGCGATCGGTAAAATCCCTTCCGCGCCGCAACGGAATTCCGAGCGTGCGAAAGTATCCCGGCGTAACCGCCCAGTACGTCGCGATCAGGCGTTCGTTCAACAGCAGCGGTGGTTTCGCGGCGTCCTGCACGGGCGTTCCGGCATAGCCCATCATCGGGAGGAACATGGCCGCCGTGGCGCCGCGCACACCTGGCAACGCCCCTACCTGCTGGAGGAGTTCCTGAAAGAACGTGGTCCTTTTCTGGTTCGTGTCATAGCGCAGCGGTGGCAGAGGAACCTGCATCGTGAGGAGATGCGAGGGGTTGAATCCCACATCGACACCGCGCAGATTACCGACGCTTTCGATGAGCAGCGCCGCGCCGATGAGCAACACGATGGAAAGCGCGACTTGTCCGATCAACAATAGCGCGCGAACGTTCAGCCCGGCCAAGGCGCCCCTCCTGACTCCTTGATTACCGGCTTCTCCGCTGGCTCGCAATACCTGGATGAGATCGGGCCGGGACGCGCCAATGGACGGCGCCAGTCCGAAGAGCACTCCGGTTGCGACGGAGAGCGCCGCGGCGAATCCGAGGACCATCCAATCCAGGTGAATCTCTCCGGCGCGCGGCAGGTCGAAAGCAGTCATCAGAGGAATCGCGCGCAGACTCCAAGCGGCCAGCAGGACGCCGAGTACGCCGCCGCCTAGCGACAGCAGAACGCTCTCGGCGAGCAATTGTCCGATCAAGCGCATGCGAGCGGCTCCCAGCGCCGAGCGCACGGCAAATTCTCGCGAACGGGCGGTGGCTCGCGCCAGCAGCAGGCTGGCCACGTTGGCGCAAGCGATCAGCAACACAAACCCGACCGCGCCAAAAAGCATCCAAAGCATGGAGCGCACCTCGCCCACCAGGTCGTCTTTCATGGGCGTGACTTCCACTGGCGTCTTCGGCTTGGCGTCCAGCATGTCGGGATGGGATAGCGCGTATTGGCGACGAATCACCTGCAACTCCGCGTCTGCTTGTTTGAGGGTCACTCCCGGCTTCAGACGGCCGAATAGGGACAAGAATGGACTGTCGACTCTGGACTTGGGAGACATGAGCGGCCATTCCGAGGGCGCGGTCATCCACACGTCCACTCCCGGAGAAGGAAACTGGAAGCGCGGCGGAAGAACGCCAATGATGGTGAATGGTGTGGACCCGAGAGTCGCGGTCTTGCCGACGATCGCGGAATCTCCCGAGAAACGGCGCTGCCATAGTTCAGCGCTGATCATCGCGACTGGCGCGCCCGAGGCTGAATCCTCCTCGAGACGAAAACCGCGTCCGCGCAGCGGCTCCACATCGAGAATCCGAAGGAAACTGGCCGATACGCGGGCGCCTTTCAGGATCGCTGGCTCGGCTGCGCCGGAGAGAGTGATGTTTTCCTCACCCGTGGTAGCTCCGAGGTCGGTGAAGGAGTGCGCAGCGGCCCTCATCTCAAAAAAACGGAATGGCGTGGCGCCTCCCGAGAGGCTTACCAGCCGATCGGGGTCGCGGTACTGAAGCGGCTTCAGGAGCACAGCGCGGATGACAGTGAACATCGCCGTGTTTCCGCCGATCGCGAGTGCCAGCGTGAGAACCGCCGTGGCGGCGAAGGCCGGATTGTGGCGCATGGCGCGCAGCGCGTAGAGGGAGTCCCGCCAGATCATTTCCACCAGTTTACGCCTGCCTGGTCGATTCACCTGGCACATCCGATCGCAATCTTGTTTGTAACAAACGCATGCTAAGATGTTTGTGGTGTTCACGGAATCCGATCGGATGCGCGTCGAACGGTTCAAGCAATCCACCCGGGAGAAGCTGCGCGGGGTTCGTTGTCCGGATCATCACCAGGCGCCGCGCCTGCATTTCCACGGCGTCTCTCTCGATGAGATCACGATTTCGTTGAGCGGTTGCTGCGCGCGGCTGATGGAGCTGGCCAATGCTCAGATCGCTTTGGCGGAGCCAGCGGAAGCGGAAATGCGGAAGCCGGCCTAAGCTCGCGCAAGGACGCGGCGGACGCCTTCGCGGAAAACTTCCTCGGGCGTCAGCAGGCTGAGCACCAGGAACGCCTCCCTTTCAAAATCGAAAAAGAAGCCAGGTTGGACCAGCACCCCGTCGCTCGCGAGCAGGCTCAGCGCCCACTCTTCCTCGGATTGGATGCGCGGCGCTTCGAGGATTGCGTACCAGCCGCCCTCGGTTTCGAGGAGTCTCCAGGGCGAGCGAGGGCCGATCTGGCTTGCGAGGAATGCCCGATTCGCGCGGACGCGCGCGAGAAACTTAACACCTACCCGACAGTCATAGGACGCCAGTGATACAATAATGCGACCATTATGCTGGAAATTCAACAGGAACACACCCTAATCGCGGCGATCGCTGACGGGCTTAATCTTTTTGTGGGTGCTGGATTTTCCCTTCTTTCGCGAAACGATGCAGGTCGCCCGATGCCTATTGGTGACGAACTGCGGGACGAGTTGGTGGCTGAGTTCGCCCTCGAAAATGCATCCGGCCTCACCTTGGCTCAGGTATGCGCGGTCATAGAATCCACGCAAAGGGAGCGCCTGCACAGGTACTTCACGATTCAGTATCAAGACATTCGACCCGCGGTACCATGTCCTAGAAAACGCCAATCTAAAGACCATCTTTACGACGAACGTGGACGATCTGGTCTTCAAGATTTACGCCAATAGCAGGGGCTTTTACGTCAGAGACGTAATGATGCAGGGGCCAGCGTTTCGTGATCGCTCGGCAGTGGACTACGTCGCACTTCACGGAAGCGTAGCTCACGAGGGCGAGCCGCTTTCTTTCAGCCCTCTAGATCTTGCGGGTGCATTCTCGTCAGATCCCGACCGGTGGCATTTTCTGACTAATCGATTGCAGCAGTATCCGACGCTATTTTGGGGCTATAGCTTGGCCGATGCAGGTGTCCTTCAGGCGTTGAATCCAACAACGGTTCGAGGTCGATCATACCAGCCTAGATGGATTGTCCTAGCCAACCGCGACGCCGCTGCAGTGTCCTACTTCGAAGCGCTGGGTTTCCAGGCCATTTTTGCCAGGACCGAGGCGATACTGGATTGGCTGTCGATAGCTACCGCTAAGCGAAAGCCTGAGCCCCCGCGCTCCGCCCAAGACAGCAGGCAGTTATTTCGCGCGGAAGCGATTCCCGATATCGGAAATGTTCCCGTCCGGCCTATACAGGATTTTTACAGCGGCTCCGCGCCTACTTGGTACGATGTCTTTTCAGGCCGTCTACATCGCACGACGCAGTTCTACAGCGTGTTGGATGCTGTGAGCTCCGGAAAGAGTCTCATGGTGATCGGCATCCCCGCCTGCGGAAAGACAACGGTGATGATGCAAGTTGCGGCCCACGTCACGACGTCAGCCCACAAACTGGTTCTCACGTCGGTCACGTCACAAAAGGCACAGCTTGTTCTCAATCGTCTGCGTGGAGATCGGGCTCTTGTTTTTCTTGATGACGCCACCGACAACATCGAAGCCGTGGAGATGTTCCTCGGCGCGCGAAACATTCAGCTAGTTGGTTTTGAGCGAGATTACTATTTTGAAATAGTATCTCATCGCATAGACCGGAGCAGGTGTTCGGTTATTGATGTGAGCGACCTTACGCTCGCCGACATCCAGCAGATCTATGAACGTATTCCGACGGACGTTCGAAAGCCGCGGTTCATCCAGCCCGAGTTCGAGCACAACGCGGCACCCTCGCTCTATGAAGTGGTTGCACTCAATACAATTCAGCCAACGCTAGGGGAGCGTTTCGGTTCGGTGCTGGCCCAACTGAAGACGTCCGATCCGCGGCTCCATGATCTTCTGGTCATGTCGTGCTATCTCCACTCTTGCCGCGTTCCGGTGTCTTACGATACTGCTTCTGCCTTTCTTCGCAATGAAAACCTGACCCCCGAGCAAGTGCTGGACCTCATGAGCCGGTTGGGCAGTATGGTCGTGGATTATGGCGGCGATCTTGCTGGTGATGGTCAAGACTATTTCATACCAAGATCTATGATCATGTCCGAGGCGGTTCTTCAGCGTGTCCCAGCGGTCGATTTTAGGCGGGTCTACGAGACCTTTCACGAGAACGTCTCCCCAATAAGAACCTGCGCGTTCGACGTGTTCCGGCGTCGAGGCTTCGACTGTAGCTTTGCGCTCAGAGCGTTCCCTGAATGGAAGAATGGCAAAGAATTTTATGAAAGAATAATGTTCCGTGATCAATCGCCGTATCTTCTGCAGCAGGAGGCGCTATACCTTTCGCACAAGAAGCGTTTCAAGGAGGCCTTCGCTGTAATCGATGAGGCAGTGCAGATGACCAGAAATCGTAACCCAACCATTCGTCATTCTCACGCCATCATTCTTTTTCAGGCTAATATCAATGGCCCAGCGAACGACCCCGTCGTGGTCCAAACGCTACAGCGAAGCATGACGATTCTGAAGGAATGTTACGAATATGACAAGCGGAAGACCTATCACGCCCTGAAGTTCGCTGACCATGCGCTTAGGTATCGCGAGATCTATGGCGGTGCAGCTGCGGCGGAGTACCTTCAGATCGCGGTCCGTTGGTTGCAGGAAGAAGTTCGACGCACGCCGTGGAATCGAGATGCCAAGAGGCTCCTTAATCTAGTTCGCAATGCAACGCTCGCGGCATCAGTCTGACGAAACTTTCGCCCAGGGAGCCTGTGACCTTTTGCGCGGGGTTCGTTGTCCGGAGCATCACCAGGCGCCGCGCCTGCATTTCCACGGCGTCTCTCTCGATGAGATCACGATTTCGTTGAGCGGTTGCTGCGCGCGGCTGATGGAGCTGGCCAACGCCCAGATCGCTCTGGCGGAGCCCGTGCGAGAGGATTTGCGGAAGCCGGCGTAGCTCAGGTAAGCGGGGCTCGCGCGAGAATCCGGCGAACGCCTTCGTGGAAAACGTCCTCGGGCGTCAGCAGGCTCAGCACCAGGAACGCCTCCCTTTCAAAATCGAAAAAGAAGCCGGGTTGGACCAGCACGCCGTCGTTAGCGAGCAAGCTCAGCACCCACTCTTCCTCGGATTGAATGCGCGGCGCTTCGAGGATCGCATACCAGCCGCCCTCGGTTTCGAGCAGTCTCCAGGGCGAGCGAGGGCCGAGCTGGCTCGCGAGGAATGCCCGATTGGCGCGGACGCGCGCGAGAATCTGATCCTGCAACCGAGTGCGGAGGCCGAGCAGCACCGGCGCGGCTAGTTGCACCGGAGCGCCAACGGAAAGATAGGTATCGGCGATCAGCTCCAAGCGCTGGAGGGCTTGCTCGCATTCACGGGCTGGGCCGCCGGTGACGATCCAGCCCAGCTTCAACTGTGGAAGGGCGGCGACTTTGGAGAGGCCGGATAAGCAAAACGTCAGGACATCGGTGACTGCGGTGAGCGAGTGCACGAGCGGTTGGTCCGGATGGAGCCCATAGTCCGAAAAGACTTCGTCGGAAATGAGGGCGAGGTTGTGTTCGCGGGCGAGCGCGATGAGTGGGCCGAGTTCGGACTGCTTGAGGAATGAGCCAGTCGGATTGTTCGGATTCACGAGCACGATCGCGCGGGAACGTGGAGTGATGGAGCCGGCGAGCGCGTCGAAATCGATGGACCACGCGCTATGGTACACGAGCGGGTACTGGACCACGCGCACCGCTTCGAGAGCGGCGAGAAAGTCGAACAAAGGATACGAAGGGCGCGGGACCAGGACTTCGTCGCCGGGGTCGGCCAGCAGTTTGAAGACGAACGCGTAGGCTTCGCTGGTGCTGGCGGTGAGCAGAATGCGCCCGGGGTCGACGCGGCCGGAGTAGTAATCCTTGGAAACCGCGGCGCGGGCGGAAGGCATTCCGGCTGCAGCGGGCTGATAGCTGAGCGCGCGTGGATCGGCCAGCGCCGCGAGAATCTGATGGGACGGATACGCGAATCCGGCGGCGGTGGGATTCGATTCGGTGAGGTCGAGAAGGGCGGCTCCGGCGGATCTTCGTTCATCCAACAGCCGCGTGAGGCGATTGGGTGCGAGGTCCCAGCGGAGCCGCGAGGAGTAGAGTGACGCGGGCAAGGACACAAGTTAACACGGTCCGCCTGCTCACGCGCCCAGCTCGGCAGCGCGCCTAGTTCGATGGAACGTTGCTGTGGGTCTTCGAACCGGAGTTAGTGTTGTTGTGGTGCTGCGAGCCGGTGCTGCGGTGATGCGTGGAGCTGCGAGAGCGGTGGCCGGAGCTGGCATGCTTGGCTTTTTGGTCGCTGTTTTCGTCTGCGCGGGGACTGCCAAAGGCCAGCGAAGTTGCGCCCAGTAGGAGGGCGCTGGTTAGGAAAAGAGAGAGAGATGCTTTCATGCTTTAGCAGTGGGCGGCGGGAGGGAAAAATCGCAAGCTAGTTGCGATATTAGCTAGACTCAGACAGGAGGCTCAGACTCTCCTTATGTCTACCGTTACGCACCCTCCGGAAATCGCCGCTGAGCATCTGCCGGCCGTTCCTCTGACGCTGGAAGGCGCGAGTATGCTGCACCAGATGCTGCGCGTGCGCTGGACGGCGTGGAAGCAGCTTGCGGACTCCGAGCGCGCCGACATTGCCTTGGAAGCATCCAATATGCTCGTGGAAATGGAGCGAGAGGCGAGCGGCCAGAGCGCGATCTTCTCGCTGCTGGGGCACAAGGGCGATTTGATTCTGGTGCATTTCCGGCGCTCGTTCGATGAGCTGAACCAAGCCGAGCGGAAGCTGGCGGGGCTCAGGCTGTGGGATTATTTGGAACCTTCGTCGTCGTATCTGTCCGTGGTGGAATTAGGGCTGTACGATTCCAGCCTAAAGACCTACGGTGCTTTGGCGGCGCGCGGCATTGCTCCGTTTTCGCCTGAGTGGTCAGCTGAGATCGAAGAAGTGCTGGCGCGGCAGCGCGAGGCCATGGCGCCGCGGCTCTACCCCGATATGCCTCCGCACAAGTACCTGTGTTTTTATCCGATGGATCGCAAACGCGGCGAGCTGAAGAACTGGTACCGGCTGCCGATGGCCGAGCGGCAGCGGCAGATGCACGCGCACGGCATGGTGGGACGCAGATACGCCGGCGAGGTGAAGCAGATCATTTCCGGATCGATTGGATTCGATGACTGGGAGTGGGGCGTGGATCTGTTTGCCGACGATCCGCTGGTGTTCAAGAAGCTGATCTACGAGATGCGGTTCGACGAAGTGAGCGCGGATTATGCGCTGTTCGGAACGTTTTATGTCGGGATTCGCTGTCCGGCGGCCGATCTGGGCAAGTGGCTGGGCGGTTAGGGCGATGCCTTACCGAGAGCTTTCAGGGCGATGGAACGGTTCTGCAGCGCGTTGGGATAGGCGGGCTTCAGACGGATGGCGTCATTGAAATCGGCGAGCGCCCGTTGATAGTCGCGCGTGAGCAGATGGACGTAGCCGCGCGCATTGTAAGCGGTGGCGATATCGGGCTTGAGCTGAATAGCCTGGGTCAGCTCGGCGAGCGCTTCCGGATATTTCCCCAATTGAGTGAAGGCGCGGCCGCGGGTCTCGTGCTCTGAGGCGGTTACTGCCGGTGCGGGAGCAACTGGGCGTATGTCGGGTTTTGCGGGCGGGGCGGGTGGCGGGGGTTGTGGGGCAGGCGCGGGTGGTGGGGCAGGCTGCAGTACGGCCGGCGGCGGTGCGGTGTTCTTGGCTTCCTCTAAACGCTCTCGCGCTTTGGCCAAAACGTCAGCGGCTTCCTGATAATCCGGACGCAAGAGCAGGGCCTGCTGGAGGTCGGAGTGCGCCTTGCCATAATCGCCGAGCAGATAGTAAGCGCTGCCACGCGCGAGCCAGGCTTCGGGTAGCTTCGGATTCAGATCGATCGCCTTGCTGCGATCCGCGAGTCCTTTTTCATGCAAGCCGAGCTGATGATAGGAGCCTCCGCGGGCGAGATAAACTTCGGCCGAATCGGGCGCCAATCGCACCGCTTCCTCGCGATCCTGAAGCGCCTCGGCGTGGCGTTCGAGCCTCACCAGCGCGGAGGAGCGAGCCAGGTAGAGATATACGTCCTTGGGCGCGGTCTTCAGGGCTTCGGTGAAGTCGGCGACGGCTAGTACGTTCTCGTTGAGCCGGAAGCGGGCCGCGCCGCGCAGCGTGAGAGCTTTGGCATCCTGGGGACGCGCGGAAAGCACCCTATCGAAATCCTCGATGGCGCGGCGGTAGTCGCCGAATTGCCCCCGGCAGAAGCCACGACCCATAAACGCGTCGGGGTTATCCGGCTTCAGACTGATGCTTTGGTCGTAATCGTCGATGGCGTCGCTAAAGCGGCCCATGGCGACGTAGACATCGCCGCGCGATCGGATGGGCTCGGGGTCATCCAGGCGCAACTTGATTCCGGCGGTGTAGTCGGCCACAGCCGGAGCGTACTCGCCCAAGTTGGTATGGGCGGCCGCGCGTCCGTTGTAAACCGCGGCGTCGTTCGCCCCGAGTTCGATGGCGCGGCTGTAATCGGCGACTGCCTGGCGCGGGTTTTGGAGTTGCACATCGAGGCTGCCCAGCAGTTGGAACGCCTCGCCGTTATGGGGTTCCAACCGGCTGGCGGCGGTGGCGTCCTCACGCGCGCGCGGAGCATCGCCACGGGCCAACCGGACGCGTGCGCGGTGCAGGAAATAGAGCCCGCTCGCGGGGTTGAGCTGAATGGCTTCCGAGTAGGCCGCCTCGGCTTCCTTCCATTGGCTATTCTGTTCGTACCGAAGACCGTCCTTGAAGGGCTTTTCAGCTTGTTTGGGATCGGATGCCAGGACGACGCCGGCAGCGGCGAAGACAAGGAACAACAAACCACAAGTGCGCATTCGAGAAACGCTTCCCCATCACGCGACTTCTATATCTACACTAGCTGACACGGCGGCGGCGCGCGCAAGGGAGCTGTCGCTTTATGATAGGCTTGTTTTCTCACCACGCGAGGGATTGGCGGAAAGGATCTTGTGAAACTAACCACTACCCTGATCGTTGCCTTGGGCGCGGCAAGCCTTGCGCCGGCGCAGACGGCCACATCGAGCAGCCCCGGCACAACTACGGCTGCGAACCCAAATGTCCGCCATGTTATCGGCCTCGACACCATCCAGCGGAACGCCACAGGCAAGCTGATGGTTCAGGACGGCGCACTGCAGTTCACGACCGGCAAGGCCGAGAACAAGATTGCGATCTCTGCCATCGATGACATCTTCATCGGCACGGAAACCACGCAGAGCGGCGGCAAGACGGGAACCGCCGTGAAGACAGCAGCTATCGCCGCGCCCTACGGGAGTGGAAAAGCGCTGACAATCATGATGCGCACCAAGGTGGACATACTCACAGTGGCGTTTCACGATCCCGATGGTGCTGTTCACGGCGCTATTTTCGCGCTTCCAATCGGCCAGGCTGAACAGATGCGCTCGCAACTGATGCAGGCGGGCGCGCACGCCAGTCTGTCCGAGGAAAAGGCCAGCGACGGGAGCAAGCCGTGAAGAGCCGGAAGTTCGTCCTGATTGCCTCGCTTTCGATGCTCGCGATCCCAGCCATGGTCTCGGCTCAAACCGCCGCGAAGCCGAAACTTTCTGCGTCAGCCATTCAAATCGCAATGGTGGAAGCCGGTGACATTCAGATTCCGGCGGAGTTCCGTTTCGCTGTTTACGAACGGCTAGTGGAGCGCGTGCGCGCGTCCGGCACGTTCCAAAAGGTCTATCGCACCGGCGATCACGCCGCCGATGCCGTCACGGACCTGGTCACGCTGCACACCAAGGTGGAGGGCTTCAAGGAAGGCAGCCAAACCAAGCGCGAGCTCACCACCGTATTCGGCGCCACGAAGGTGGATGTTGCCGCATCGGTGACGGCTCGCGACGGGCGTGTGCTGATGGACCAGAAGATCACCGGGCGGGTGCGTTTCTTCGGCGAAAACCTGGGCGTCACTAACGATCTCGCCAAACGAATTACGAAATTGGTGGGCGAGACGTTTTAGGCTGTTATCGGGCCGGGACGGCCGCCGTGGGGAACGTAATCAGGGAGAAATGCGACGCGATGCGCGCCAGGAAGCTGTCGCGTTCCGACACGCTGACCCATTTGAGCATGGAGGACTCGCCGTCCTCGGAAAAAAAGCCGACGCCGCCGCGGCTGATCCGGCTATCCATCCAGGAGCTGATCAACTGGCCGTTGACGGAAGTGAGGAAACGGTTGCCACGCACGCTGACGCGCACGCGGTAATCGACGCCGCTTTCGAGTGTGAGGGGCAGCGGCAGCTCCACGCGCTCGCGCTCGCGGCCATCCAGGACAACGAAACGAACCAGTCCGGCATTGGGCAATGCGCCGGGACGGGTGATGACCAGCTTGGTGGCGTAGTAATTGTGAAGGTCGGCCGCGCGAAACGCCCAATCCATGCTTTTGTGATCGATCTGCCCCAGGAACTCGAGCTCATAGTTGGAAAGCGAGGAGGAAGGCTTCCAGAGGCGCAGCGATGCGGGGCGGACCTGGCCGGCCTGAAGGGTCCAGTCCGAGCCAACCGATTTGAGACCGTCCCAATTCGAGAAGCCGGAACGGAAATCCTCGCGCAAGGTTCCAGAAGTCCGGTCTTGAATCAGATTGGCGATGGTTTGTCCAAAACCTGCGCTGTTGTTGTGTGGATTATCCGGCAGAGGCGAGACCGCCCTAGGAGCTGGTGAATTCGTGGAAACGCGCGAGAGCCCAAGCAGCAGGACCACGATGATGACACCCACGAAAATGATGCCGCCAAATCCGGCCCGCCGCTCGGATTTATCCTCGGGTTTGGAAGTGCTGATAGTGCTACCAAAGCCATACAAATCTTCAGCTTCCCGCAGCGCTCGAGCGGACTTCGAGGCGCCTTTCTTGCGATGCTCGTCGCAACAAAAGTGCGGGTCCTTCAGCTTGCGCAAAGGACTGATATTCTTACGGCAATATAGGCAGCCAATAGGACTGTCGCTCAAGATGATCCAGTGTAGCAATCAGCCGGTGACGACGATATGTACTAAGGCAAAGAATACGAGTGATATGGGAGTACGGTAGGGCACGGACTAAGTAAAGGGCCTTAGCAGCGTGGCTTTCCATCAATCTTGACGGAACTTGGGGCCAGCAGCTTCTCGTATGCTGGTTTAAGGTAATCAACGGATGCTGCATTTATCGCGAAGTCTTCCCGCGCTGATTGGCGCGAGCGTGCTATTGCCTAGCTGGGTGCTGCTGAGCGGTTGTGGCCCGGACTGGAGCCCTCCTGGGCCCGAGCGGACCGAGACCCGGAGCGTGGAACTGGATAATTCCGAAGAAGTGCGGGCGGAGCTGAGGATGGGGGCGGGAGAGCTGCGAGTTCGGGGAGGCGCCGCCAAATTGATGGAAGCCAGGTTTGTTTATAACCGCCTGCGCTTGCGGCCGGAAGTCACGTATCACAATGCAGCCGGAGGTTTCCGCGGACACCTGTTGGTGGAAGAGCCTAGCGGCGTCCACGGCGGGTCCAACCGGTACGAGTGGGACCTGGCTTTCAACAACGACAAACCCCTGGATCTGGAAGTGAAATGCGGCGCCGGCGAAAGCCATCTGGATCTTGGAGATCTATCGCTGCGGCGGGTGAATGTGGAGATGGGGGTGGGCGAACTGCGCATGGACCTGCGAGGCACGCCCAAGAAAGACTACGCGGTTTCCATTCGTGGCGGAGTCGGCGAGGCGACAGTCTATCTTCCTACGGGCGTTGGCATTGAGGCAGAGGCGAAGGGCGGTATCGGGGGCGTTCAGGCGACCGGCTTGGAGAAGAGGGACGGCCGGTATGTCAATGACGCGCTTGGACGCGCTAAAACCACGGTGCGCTTGGACATCCAGGGCGGCATCGGGTCGATTCGTCTTATTGCGGAGTAAGAATCGGGCGAAGATCCTAGATCTAAAGGATTTAATCCCTTCCTCCGATAGGTAGCTGATGGCTCTCCTGACAGTCTTGCTGTGCTTCGCCGGACTGGTCTGGCTGTGGATCCGCTGGCGGAAGCATGGATCCAAGAAGAAATTCAAGATCGCGGCCGAGGCATTCGACGGAGACATAACTGGCGACCTGTTCGACGTCGCGCCGATTGGGTATCTGGAAATCGATCGCGAGGGAGTAGTGTGGCGGGTCAACCGCAGCGAGTGCAAGTTGCGCGGCCTCGCCGAGAACGAATTGCTAGGCTTGCACTGCGCCGAATTTATTCCAGAGCTGGATCGCGACCGGTATCGCAAGCAGATCCAGCAAAAGATGGCCGGCCAGACGGTGCTGACGCCATATCAGCGCGAGCATGCGCGTCCGGACGGCGGGCGGGTGACCGTGGAAGTGCATGAGCAATTGCTGCGCAACAGCTACGGCGTGGTGATAGGCATGCGTATGGCGTCCATCGACGTGACGGAGCGCAAACACAGCGAAGACGCCGCGTATCGGAATGCCACCGAGCTCCGCGCTTTGTTTCAGGCGTTCCCGGATCTATTTCTGCGCCTGGACCGGAACGGCGCGGTGTTGGATGCCCAAGCCGGGCAGAGCAGCGATTCGTTTCTGAGCGCGGAAAAGTTCGCGGGCGGGAATCTGCAGGACATGTTGCCGCTGGGCGTCCTGGAACACGTCCGAAGCGCGCAGGAAAAGGTACGCAAGACCGGCGCGGTGGAGGTGGTGGAGTTCCCGATTGAGGACCGGCTGGGCCAGCAAACCTACGAGATGCGGCTGCTGCCACTCAATTGGGACGAATGGATCGCGATTGTTCGCAACATCACTACGCGCAAATCCAATGAGCGGCGGCTCAAGGACGTCGCGCAGGAGCTGGAACAAAAGAACCAGGAGCTGGAGACGGCGCTGGCCGCGGCGCGCGAGGCCACCCGGACGAAGAGCCGGTTTCTGGCGAACATGAGCCACGAGATCCGCACTCCGATCAATGGCGTGCTGGGGATGGCCGATTTTCTGCTGGGTACCCAGCTCGATCCGGAGCAGCGGGAGTACGCGGAGGCGATCCAGGGGTCGGCTGGTTCGCTGACGTCGCTCATCAACGACATTTTGGATTTCTCGAGCATCGAAGCCAGAACGCTGCGCCTTGAGCGCGTGGTGTTTTCGTTGCCCGCCGCGATCGAGCTGGCCGCCTCGGAGTTCGCGTCGGAGGCTAGCGTCAAGGGGATCGATTTTGCTTCCTCCATCGCGTCCAGTGTGCCGGACGCAGTGGTGGGCGATCCAGCGCGGCTGCGGCAGGTGCTCGCGAATTTATTGGGCAACGCGGTGAAGTTCACCGAGCGCGGACACATCGAACTTGCGGCGGAGCTGGTGAGCCAAACGCGCGACGAATCGAAATTGCGATTCACGGTGAGCGATACGGGAATCGGGATTCCAGCCAGTGATCGAGACCGGCTGTTTGAGACCTTCACGCAGGCGGATGACTCGAACACGCGGAAATACGGGGGGACGGGACTCGGTCTCGCGATCTCGAAACAACTGGTGGAATTACTGGGCGGGGAGATCGGCGTGGACAGCGAGCCGGGCGCCGGAAGCCGTTTCTGGTTTACATCCAGCTTCGGGAACGCAGCCAAGGCGGAAGCGGTTGTGCCCGCGGAGGCCCAGACTCGCATTCGGCAAGCATTGACGCCGCGGGTGAAGGCGGGGCAATCTCAAACTGCGACGGGGCAATCGCAAACTGGCACGGCTCAGGCTCAAACTGCTGCGGCGGGCGCACGGTCGAGCGAAGCTCCGAGGGAAAGTGCCGGGCGGCAATCGATGCGGATCCTGTTGGCCGAAGATAACGAGATCAACCAGCGGATCACGCTGCGCCTGCTGCAGAAGCTGGGGTTGGCGGCCGACGCGGTGGTGAACGGGCGCGAGGCGGTGGAGGCGCTCGAAAAGCAGAAGTACGATCTGGTGCTCATGGATTGCCAGATGCCGGACATGGATGGCTTCGAGGCTACGGCTGTGATCCGCAGCCGCGAAGGTAAGAGCCGCCACCAGACCATTTGCGCGCTGACTGCCAACGCCATGGCGGGCGATCGCGAGCGGTGTTTGGCGGCCGGCATGGACGACTACATCAGCAAGCCGGTTGGATTGGAGAAGCTGCGCGACGCGCTGGTGCGTTGGATTCCGGAAGTGGGCCAATCCGTGGGCTAGTTCGGCTAGGGCTCTGCCGGCGCCCTAGGGGTTCCAGAGGAAGCCGTGAACTACGCTGTTTGCATCGAAGAAGTATCCCGTGACGACACCGAGCCAGTTGTTCATCGTGGGACGCGTTCCCCCTACAGCGTTCGGAGCATTGACGGTGGTGAATTGCCCGCCGGGAGCGCGCTCGAATCCGTGACTGATGTTACTTGCGTCCAGGTACTCTCCTGTTGTTGCCGCTTCGAGGTTGATGCTGAAAGGCGCCGTGCCCTGGCCGGAGCCGGCGGCCGCTACGGGATCATTGAACGTAGTGAAGGAGCCGTCGGGATAACGCACGAAGCCGTGGGCCACGTTTTTCGAGTCTACAGTGTACCCCGCGATTAGACCCTCCCGGTTAATGCTCGCAGCGTAGGTGCCCTTGAAGTTGCCCGTTCCCGCTGCAGGCGCGTCGAAGGTCGTGATCTTCTCGTCCGGATCGCGCACAAAGCCGTGTACAGTGCTTTTGGCATCCGCGTAAAACCCAACGATTGACCCGTCATAGTTGATGCACGTTTCCTGGCAGGGGTAAGTATAAACCGAGCCAGGCGGATCGAAGGACACCGTGTCGCCTTGGTACGAACGCGCAAAGCCGTGGTACACATTTTTTCCATCAATGTAGATCCCCGTAGTTGCTCCCTCCAGATTGATGCTGAAAGCCAAAGTGCCTTGGTAAGCGCCCGTGCCGGCGCCTGGAGCGTCAAAGGTAGTGATAAAGCCGTAAAAGTCGCGCACAAAGGCGTGAAACACGTTGCTGGGGTCTTGGAACTGCCCCGCGATCGCGTTTAGTTCATTGATGCTGTACGCAGCGGTACCCTGGTCGAGGCCAGCCCCCAAGCCGGCTCCGGGGGCGTCAAAGGAGACGAAGCGACCGTCGGCATGGCGCAGGAAGCCGTGCGGCACGATGTTTGCATCCGTGTAGGAACCCACGATGTCTCCGAATACATTGATGGCGTAAGCGGTAGTGCCGCAAAAGGGTGCGCACGCTGGCGAAGACACCGTGCCTGCGCCTGGAGCATCGATCACCGTGATGGTGGGCTTATTCGGTTGAGCCAGGGCGGGCAGAGCTACGCTCGCCACCAGTAACGTCAAACTAAGAAATCTCGCTTGCTTTCTGTTCGTCATGTTTTTCCCTCACTAGTAATGGCGCGAAAAGGGCGGAATTGCCGACAATTGGTCCCAGCCGCATTCGCAGCGGGCCTTTAAAAGGCAGGTATGATGTAGGGAACCGTAATGCAGGGCACGCGTGATGGCGAGATAACCCGTCTTCTCGGGGCCTTCAGGAATGGCGAGCCGGATGCCGAAGCGCGCCTGATGGAACTGACCTATCGCGAGTTGCGGAAGATCGCCGCCGGTCATATGCGCCGGGAGCGATCCGCTCGCAGCCTCCAGACTACCGACCTGGTTCACGAAGCTTATCTTCGGTTGGTAGATCAGGCTGGCACGCCCTGGCGCGATCGCACCCATTTCTTCCAAGTCGCCGCGCATGTGATGCGGCAGATCCTGATCGATCGCGCCCGTAAGCGCAACGCCGGCAAACGGGGCGGCGGCGCTCCGGACATCAGCTTGGATAAGGCGCTGGATATTGCCGAAGCGCGCTCCGGCGATCTGCTGATGCTGGAAGAGGCGCTGGCTCGATTGGAGATCGTGGATGCCCGCCAATGCCAGATAGTAGAGATGCGATTCTTCGCCGGCATGTCCGAGGATGAGATCGCGGAAGTGCTGGGCGTTTCAGCCCGCACCATCAATCGCGAATGGCGAATGGCGCGCGCCTGGCTCTACAAAGAGTTATACGGATGAGCGCCGAGCGCTGGCAACGCGTCAAGGTTCTGTTCGAACGGGCGCTTGACAGCCCTCCTTCCGCCCGCGACGATCTCCTCGAGGAATCAGACGAAAGTCCCAGCGTGGTGGCTGAAGTACGAGAGCTGATTTCCCGCGATGCGGGGGCCGGGAGTTTCCTTGCCGACGCCGGCTCCGCGGACTCCTCGATTGCGACACTCCTGTCGGCCAGCGATTTGGTGAGCGGACACTTTCGCATCGTCAGCTTGCTGGGGCGGGGCGGCATGGGTGTGGTTTATCGCGCCGAGGACCTGGTATTGTCGCGTCCGGTGGCGTTGAAGTTTCTTCCCGGTGACTTGGGTGGAACAACGCAAGCGCTAGAACGGCTGAAGCGGGAAGCGCGCGCCGCCGCAGCTTTGAATCATCCAAATATCTGCGTGGTCTATGAAACCGGCCAGCACCAGGGCCAGCCCTTTATCGCCATGGAGCTCCTGGAAGGGCAAACGCTGAAGCAAAGCATCGGGGCCAAGCCCTTAAAGACGGAAGCGCTGCTGGACTGGGCGGTGCAGATCGCAAATGGACTCGATGCGGCACACCGGAACGGGATCGTACATCGCGACATCAAGCCGGCGAACGTTTTTATTACCAGGTTCGGGCAGGTCAAGATTCTCGACTTTGGACTGGCCAAAGTCACCGCGCCGGTGAGCGGCGAGGCCGCGGAGCTCAGTGCTTCGCCAACTGAAGAATATCTGACAACCCCCGGCATGGTGATCGGGACGGTGCCTTATATGTCGCCGGAGCAGGCGCGCGGGGAAGCGCTCGACGCTCGCACAGATTTGTTCAGTTTTGGCGCGGTGCTTTACGAAATGGCTACGGGCCGGGCGGCATTTGCGGGCGCGACGACGGCGCTGATTCACCAGGCTGTTCTCAGCTTGACGCCGCCGCCCGCCAGCACCATGAATGCGGGCATTCCGCGCGAGCTAGATCGCATCATCGGCAAGGCGCTGGAGAAAGACCGAGACCTGCGCTATCAGCATGCGGCGGATATGGGCGCCGATCTGAAGCGGCTGAAGCGCGACACGGAATCAGGCCGGCAAGCCAATCCGTCTTCGGTTGCCCAAGCACAAAAGGGCGGCAGCCACAGCCATAAATTGCTCTACGGGTTCATGCTGGCGATGGTTCCTCTTGCCCTTGGCTTCGGATGGTTTTGGTTTAAGAGTGGGCGATCCGCTGATCACGGGCTAGTAACTGAGCGCCAGTTAACGCACACCACGTCTGAAAAACCCGCCCGCGGCGGTGCGATCTCGCCGGATGGCAAGCACCTTGCTTACGCCGATACGAACGGCCTCCATTTGAACGTAATCGATACCGGTGAGATCAATGACATCCCCCTTCCGCAGGAAATACAAACAGAGCTGTGGAAGGTGAACTGGTTCCCGGATGGGGAGAAATTACTGCTCACGTTTCAGAGTAAGACCGATGACTCGGAGATTTGGGTGAAATCTATCTTCGGTGGCGCTCCGCGTAAATTGCGAACGAGCGCCCGGGCAGCCGTGGTTTCGCCGGACGGAACGTTGATTGCTTTCACCAACCCGGGAGGCAGCCAAGTATGGGTCATGGGGGCCAACGGCGAGAATCCGAAAAAGATCTTGACCAGCGAGAACGAGCGGGTAGGAGCTCTGGCATGGTCTCCATCCGGCCAGCGGCTCGCGTACACAAAGCCGAAGGCTGTGTTGTACAACTTCGGAGGTTCCATTGAGACCGTGGCAATGGACGGAGGTTCGCCCAGTCCGGTGCTTTCGGATCCGCACCTAGACGCAGGCAGCTACACGATTCTTCGGTGGGCTCGCGATGGCCGCCTGATCTTTGCATTGGAGGACAGCGCCGAAGGCAGCAACATAAATCTCTGGGAAATCCCGACTGATCCGCGCACCGGAAAGACCACAGGGAAGCCGGCGAAAATAACTAATTGGTTTGGCGTCAGCCCCCTGGCAGCTAGCGTGAGTGGGGATGGCAGCCGTCTGGCCGTTTTCAAGACTCATATCCGGAACGATGTGTACGTTGCCGAGCTTACCGAGAACGGGACACGTCTGGATTCTCCCAAGCGTCTGACTTTTAGCGATAGCGAAGACTATCCTACCGCGTGGACGCCCGATAGCAAGAGCGTTGTTTTTACGTCAGATCGTACGGGTAACACCAAAGTGTTCAAGCAACAGCTGGATCAAGAGACTGCCGAACCGTTGATTCAGGGACCGGGTAACGACGGGGAAGCCGAATTGAGCCCAGATGGTGCTTGGTTTTTTTACTGGACATCGCCGAGGGGCAGCGCCCAACAGTCGCTTCTCAAGTTAATGCGAATATCTAGTTCGGGGGGATCTCCCGAGCAGGTTTTAGAGGCTCCCGATCAAGCCTCACCAAATTTCCAGTGTCCGTCTGGGCCCGGAGGCTTTTGTGTCTTCAGCCGCGCGGACCAAGGCCATATGAGTTTCTATGAACTGGATCCGTTGAAGGGCCTGGGTAAGGAAGTGGGAAGAATTGAAGGGCCGGCTGGGCCCGCTTTCGGCGTTTCGCCGGATGGTACCCACGTTGCCGTTCCCAGTAAGGGCCAGATCCACATTCTCAATTCACAGAATGGCACAGACCGAGTTTTTCAACTTCCGCAAGGGTGGTACATCTACTCCCTACAGTGGGTGGCAGATGGTGCCGCTTTGTTCGCAGCCGTGCAATCAACGGAGGGCCTGATCGCTCGCATTGAGTTGGACGGAAAGACCCGCGTGCTGCTCGATCAAGGAAGAAACCACGTGCTTAATTTTGCTTTACCGTCACCGGATGGCCGTCGCCTTACGTTCATGCAGCGGACTTCGGAGTCGAACTTCTGGCTCCTTGAGAATTTCTGACCAACTAAACCTCCAGCCCGACCGAGCGCATGAGATCCAAAGCGTTGCTTCGCTCCACCACGCCGGGCTGCAGCCGGTAGTCGAAATGCAGTAGACCGTTTTCGAGCGTGTCGGCGAAATGGACATTGGCGGCGCGGCCGGGAAGCTCATCGGCGATGTGGGCGAGCGCGAGATCGTGGGTGGTGAGCAGTCCCAGAGCGCCACGATCGATCAGAGCTCGCACGATGGCGCTCGCGCCAATTTGCCGGTCGTGCGAGTTGGTGCCACTGAGTAGCTCGTCGAGCAAGAACAGCACCGGGTGGGGGCCGCTGGTGAGGGCCACGATTTCGCGCAGGCGCGTAATTTCGGCGTAGAAGCGCGAGCGGCCATCCTGGAGCGAATCCAGGATTCGAATCGACGCACCCAGGGTCAACGGCGAAATCTTGAGGCGCGTGGCGCGTACCGGCGCACCGGCCCATGCCAGCACGGTGTTGATCCCGATGGTCCGCAGCAGAGTGCTCTTGCCGGACATGTTGGAGCCGCTAACGATCCAGAGCCGGGTTTCGCTGCCGAGCTTCACGTTGTTACGGATGGAATCGGCGTCTGGCATCAGGGGATGCGCGATGCCTTCGGCTTCAAAGCAACCGCCGGCAACGCCGATCACCTCCGGAAAAACATCCGCTGGGTGTTCGTAGCTATAGCCTGCGAGCGAGCACAGCGCTTCGAATTCTCCGGCGGTATCGATCCATTCGCGAATGTGGCGGCCGGAAATTCTGCGCCAGCGCTCGATTGCCGTGGCCACTTGCGCACCCCATAGCAGCACGAAAGCGATGGGGGCGAAGATAGCGTTGCGCTGCCAATCGAGACGGGCGACGAGACGTCCCAGATGCGCGATTTGGGCGGATGCTATCTGTTCGCTCCCAGTCTTTAATCGCGCACGCAGTTGTCGAAGCAGCGGGGCGCTAAAGGTTTCGCTCTCCAGGCGCTCAAGGAGTTTCGCCAACAATGCCAGGTCGTGGGAAGGCGAGTCGACCGCAGTGGCCACCCGCAGGGTTTTGGGACCAAGAAAGAACGCGTAGGCCAGATCGAGGAGGAGCGCGGCGAGGACCGGCGTCCGGGTGAAGACGTCAGCCATGTAGAGCCCGAACGAAATCACCATCGCGGCGCCGAACAGAGGTGCAACGTAGCGCGCTCCGGCTGGGAATCGAACCTCTGGCGCTTCGCCCCAAGCCGCCGTGGCATCCGGATTGAGGTTTGACCGGACTGTGGCGCCGAGCACGGCGAGATCCTCGCGCAAATCGAGCAGCGAGCGAAGTTCTTGCACGGCAACGTGACGCGCGGCGACTTCGTCCGGGGATGCAGGCGCGAGCAGCCAGCGCGCCAGCGTATCCTCGCCGGAGCGCGTGCGGGCGGTGGAGAGCAACTCGAACAGCGAGCCTTTGCCGAATAGATCGAGATCTTCGGCATAGACGTGCGCGGCGTCGCGGAAGCGCTCGCCGGATTCGCCGGTGCCCATCCAGCGGTCTTCCAATCGGGCCAAACCCCGTTCGTAGAATTGGATGGCGCGTTTCGAGCGTTCCATTCGTTCCACTACTCGCGCGTGAACGATAACCAAGGCGCCGAAAACGGCCAGCGGAAGCAGCAGCCACCACACCGAGATCCAAACTTCTCCGAAGACGAAGAAGGCGACCACCACTGCTGCAAAACCGGCCGCCAGACGGGCGTTGCCGATGCTTCGAAACTGCTGTTCCAGGCGCTGCGACGCCCGGCGGCGGTCCTCCAATCGCGCCTGGTACTCTGCCAAAGGATTCACAATGCTAGGCTAACAGCAGTGCAGCCCCGGAAGCGGCGGAACGCCGCGTAAATATGGACGACGAACCCATCCGCATTCCAGTCACCGATGTCTTTGATTTGCACACGGTTCCCGCGCGCGAAGTGAAGCCGGTGGTTGAAAATTATCTGGAGGAGGCGCATCGGATGGGTTTCCGCGCGTTGCGAATCATTCACGGGCGGGGCATCGGCGTGCAGCGCGAGATGGTGCGGTCCATTTTGGCGAAAACGCCTTTTGTTGCAAGCTTTTCGGATGCGCCGGCGGAGGCTGGCGGCTGGGGCGCGACCATAATTACGCTGCGGGGGTGACGCTGCGATGACAAGAAAATGGAACTTTTCCGGTCGGCGCCCGGAATTACTATCAAAGGCCGAGGCGGATCGCCGCAATCACCTAATGCTGGAATCCCCGTCCCATAGTGATGGCGATCTGCTTCGGCTCTTGTCAGCGGGCAACGAAGCGGCATTTCTCGAGTTCTATCGCAGGCATCAAGGCTTGGTGTACCGGTTTGCGCTGCAGATGAGCGGGAAACCAGAGATCGCCGAGGAAGTGACGCAGGACGTTTTCATGGTTGTGATGGGGTCGGCCGCACGCTATGACAGCGAACGCGGGTCAGTGGCGGCGTTTCTCTATGGAATCGCGCGGAATGTGGTGCTGCGAGCCTTGGAGCGCGAGAGACCTTACATCACGATGCTGGACGACGTGAATAGCGACTATGCAAGCCAGTTGACCGCCGAGCACCAGGATCTGCTGGGCGACCTGGCGCGGAGCGAAAGAATTGACACGCTGCGGAAGGCGGTGCTGGCGCTGCCGCCCGCGTATCGCGAAGTGGTGGTGCTGTGCGATTTGCATGAGCGGGATTATGCCGAGGCGGCGAGCGCCCTGGGATGTGCGATTGGAACCGTGCGGTCGCGTTTGCATCGGGCTCGGGCGCTGCTGATGGAAAAGCTGCGCGCGGGCGAAAGGGTTGCGGTATGGAAGACAACCGGGAGCTTTTAGAAAATTTGCGGGCGCTGGCCGCGGATGGGCCGCAAGGTGCGCCGGATAGCGTGGAGCGGCAACTTCGGGCCGAGTTCCGGAAGCGGAGCAGGCGGCGTCGCGTGGGGGTGTGGGCGTCTTTCTCCGGCGTAGCGGCGATGGCCGCCGGAATCGCGCTGCTGGTCTGGGTTCGCGAGGCGCCAAAACCGGCCGCGGGCGTGCTGGCCGCTCAGCATGATACTGGTGGATCAGTCGCTGTTGAGGAAGAAGAGGCGGACGCGAGTTTTTATCCCTTGCCTCAGGCCGAAGCGCTACCGGCTGTGGAAAACGCGATGGTGGTTCGGGTTCAATTGCCGGTCTCATCGCTGCGGCTGATGGGATTTCCGGTGGATGAAGAGCGCGCCGATGCCGCGGTGCAAGCCGAGTTATTGCTGGGCCAGGATGGCTTGGCGCGCGGCGTGCGGCTGGTGCAATAGTTTTTTGATTTGGAGGTACACATCATGCTGAGTAGACTATCGATTATTTCTGCTGCGGGGCTGCTGGCAGCCAGCCTGTTTGCGCAGGGCCCGGGAAGGCATTTAAGCGGGGGTCCGCAAGGGGATGGCGACTTTGCGCTGGTGCGAGCGGAATTCGGCATTTCCAATAAAGTTGTGCAAGGCGCGCCGTATTCGGCGCAGGCCGTGACTGAGTTTACGCAGACTCTGGCGAACGGCGATCATATTCAGCGGACGACGACAGCCTCCATTGCGCGTGACAGCCAGGGGCGGACGCGCATGGACCGGTCGATTGCGACGGTGGGCGCTCTCTCGGCGGCGGCGGGCCGGTCGACTCGTGCGATCGTGATCCACGATCCCGTGGCTGGCCTAAGCTATGCGCTCGATCCGGCGAGGCACACTGGACGCTCGATGCTGATACCACAGAGCCGCCGGGCGGGTTCGGAGGAAGCTCACAACCGGCACGGGGCATCTGCGGATCGGGCGGGGGCGAAGACCGAGGATCTGGGCACGCAGGTGATTCAAGGGATGAGTGCGCAGGGCAAGCGCGTGACGCGAGCGATTCCGGCGGGCGAGGAAGGCAACGAGAAGGAAATCGATATCGTCACCGAGACCTGGTATTCACCGGATTTGCAAATGGTGGTCCAGAGCAAGACCAGCGATCCGCGTTTTGGCGACACGGTGTATCAGGTGAGCGGTCTCAACCGGGTGGAGCCGGATCCGGCGCTGTTCACCGTTCCCGCCGGCTACTCGATTACCGAGAGCCGGACGATGCATCGGCCGCCGGCAGCTCAGTAGTGCGGGCGCAAGTTATACTACTGTTAGTTTGCGCTTCACATTTCTCTCTGTAGTCCTATTCGGTGGCCTGCCGCTGGTGGCCGGACCATTATCACCGGCGCCGGATGCCGCGCAGAATTCGCTCTTCGCTCTGCACGATTTTCGCGAGGTTGCGATTTCTCCGGACGGCGGCAAGGTGGCTTGGATCGAGTCAGCTCCCGGCAAAATCGAGAGCGACCTTCCGAGCCTTTCTGTTTACATCAAAGATTTGCGCGACGCGGGTGCTGGGGCCAAGCGCATCGGCGATCCGTCATCCATGGCGCAGGGTTTGGCGTGGTCGCAGGATGGCAAGCTGGCGTTTCTCTCCGACGCGGATTCGCACGGGCAGATGCAGTTGTACATGGCGGAGAAGCCGGGGCGCGGAAAACCTCGCAAGATCGGCGAGTTCAAGGGCTACATCGAACAGCCGCAGTGGTCGCCCGACGGCAAGAGTATCGCGGTGCTCGAGATCGAAGGCAGCGGCCGCGTGCCGGGCCCCACGGAAGCGACGGCGCCGGCAACGGGCGTGATCGCCTCCACGGTCATGGAGAAACGCCTGGCGATCGTCAACCTGGCCACCGGTGCCGCGCGCTCGATTTCACCGGCGGACATGTACGTGTATGAGTTCGACTGGTCACCCGACAGCAAGAATCTAGCGTACCTGGCTGCGCCGGGCGATGGCGACAACAACTGGTACCTCGCGGAGCTGTACGCGATCGACGCGGATTCGGGCGCGGTGCGGCACATTTTCAAACCCTCCCTGCAAGCGGCGAACGTGCGGTGGTCGCCGGACGGAAAAACGATCGCGTTCATCGGCGGATTGATGAGCGACGAAGGCGTCACGGGAGGCGACATTTACGCGATTCCAGCCGAGGGCGGCACGCTGAGCGATCTGACGCCGGATCGAAAGGCGTCGCCGAACTGGTTCCGATGGTCGCCGTCGTCGAAGCAAATCATCATGACGGAGAACATTTCCGGAAACTCGGCGATCTCCACGCTGGACCTGGCGTCAGGAAGCGTGGAAACGTTGTGGAAGGGCGCGGAGAGCGTGTTATTTTCGGGCGATGCGGCCACCAGCGCGGTGGTCCGGAGCTCGTTCGACCACCCGCCGGAGGTTTGGGCGGGCGTAACCGGGAAGTGGCAGCAGCTCACGCATTCCAACAACGCGCAGCAGCGCGGATGGGGCGAGGGCAAGAGCATCGAGTGGAAGAGCGGCGGCTTCGACGTCCAGGGCTGGCTGCTGTTCCCGCAACCCTACGATCCGGCCAAGCGCTATCCGATGATCGTGTCGGTTCACGGCGGCCCGGCGGCGGGGGTTCGGCCGGGTTGGCCGCATCCGGGATTGCCGCTGCAGCTTCTTTCCGGGCAAGGTTACTTCGTGTTCATGCCGAACCCACGCGGGAGTTATGGAGAGGGCGAAGCTTTCACGCGCGCCAATGCGCACGATTTCGGCCATGGCGATCTGGACGATATTCTCGCGGGCGTAGACGCGGTGGTGAAAAATTATCCAGTGGATGACCAGCGCGTGGGCATCGCGGGCTGGAGCTATGGCGGCTACATGACCATGTGGGCGGTGACGCAGACCAACCGTTTTCGCGCGGCGTTCGCGGGCGCGGGTATTGCGAATTGGCAAAGCTATTACGGGGAGAATGGAATCGATCAGTGGATGATTCCGTATTTCGGCGCGTCCGTTTATGACGATCCGGCAGTGTACGCGAAGAGTTCGCCGATCAATTTCATCAAGAACGTCAAGACGCCGACGCTAGTGATGGTGGGCGATCGCGATGCCGAGTGCCCGCCGGCGCAGTCGTACGAGTTTTGGCACGCGTTGAAGACGTTCGGAGTGAAGACCGAGTTTGTGCTTTATCCGGGCGAGGGGCACGGGTTCCACGATCCGCAGCACATGCGCGACCGGTTCGAGCGGATTGTGCAGTGGTTCAACGAGAACATGCCGGCAGCGGCGCAATAGGTTCACGATGCGCGCGTTATGGATGACACTCGTTTTCGCGGCCGCCCTGCTGACGGGGTGCGGCGATTTGCCTTCCGTGGAAGCTTTGGCCAACAAGGGGAATACGGTCTTCGATCCGGCTCTGGTTGGCGCCTGGAACGCCGGCGATGCGGTCGTCATTGTTCAAGCGGGCGACGAACAGAGTTACCGCATTCACTGGTTGGGAGCGGAGGGTACGGAAACTCCGCGGATCGTGGGGATGGAGGGACGCCTTGCCAAGATCGGTGACCAGAGGATACTGGATCTGACCACGTCCGACCCGGGCGCTTTCGCTATTCCCTGCCACGTCTTTGTTCGCGTCCGTCCGGTGAAGGAGGGGCTGAAGCTTCAGTTCGTGGATTCCAAATGGATTCGCCAGCAAGTGCCGAGCTCGTTCGCAAGTTTTGTGCAGGACAATCATCCCGTGCTCACCGCTCCGGCGCCGCAGATTGAGGCGTTCCTCCTCAAGTTCGGCTTGGATGAGCGAGCCCTGGACGATCCGATGCTGCTGCGGCCGTTGAAACAGAACTGACGCCGGTTAGAGCAGGTGGTGGTGCCGTTTCTCTAATTCCTTGACGATGTCGCCGACTTCCTGCGCGCGCGCGCGGTCGGCAATCAGCAGCGCGTCCGGCGTGTCAACCACGATTAAATCCCTGACGCCGAGCAGTGCGATCAGCTTGCCTTCGGCATCCACGTAGTTGCCCGAGCTGGATCGAGCCAGAGCTTCGCCGCGGAAGACATTGCCGTTTCCGTCGCGCGCGAGCAGCTCGTAGACCGCGTTCCAGCTTCCGACGTCGTTCCAGCCGAAATCGTCCGTGGCAAAACCCACGACGTGGGGTGATTTCTCGAGCACGGCGTAGTCGATCGAAATGTTCTCGCAGTGAGGGAAGGCTTCCTTCAACCTCGAATTGAAGCCGCGCTTCGAGAACTCGGGCAAGCTTGCGAGCAGGGTGGCGGTCTTGGGCAGATATTCGCGGAGCGCGTCGAGCAGCACGGACGTTTTCCAAAAGAACATGCCCGCGTTCCAATAGAAGTTGCCGGCCTTCACGTAGCGGCGCGCGGTTTTGAGATCCGGTTTTTCCCGGAACCGTCGAACTGTGGCGGGCTCGCGCGATCCGGCCTGCACGTCCTTCGGAAACTCAATATAGCCGTAGCCGGTCTCGGGCCAGCGCGCTTGAATGCCCAGCACGACAATCTTTCCGCCGGCGGCCGCGCGCAACGCGCCACGTACGAATCGCAGATAGCGCGCGGGTTTCGCGATGACATGGTCGGAAGGGAAGACGCCCATGACGGCGTTGGGATCGATGGATTCGAGGATGTGGGCGGCGAGTCCGATGGCAGGGGCGGTGTTGCGCTGCGCGGGCTCGGCCAGGATCTGGCGCCTCGGGACTTCGGGCAACTGCCGCACGATCTCGGCGCGCAGATGGTCGTTGGTCAGAATCCAAAGGCGATCGGGCGGGATCACGGGGCTCAGGCGATCCACGGTCTGCTGGATCAAAGATCGATCGCCGATGAAGCGCAGGACTTGCTTGGAGTGGGCGCGGCGGCTGCGAGGCCAGAAGCGCGTACCTCGGCCACCGGCCAGAATCAGGCCGTAATCGTTGGCTGAGCGCGGCATCAGTTCAGCGAATAGTCGTGATAGCCGTGAATCAATCGCAAAGTGCGGTTCCAGCGGGTCTTGGTGAAGAAGTGCGTGGCGAGATCGAGGAAGTGGTGCAAGTTGTAATCCTTGAGATCCTCGGTGGGGGCGTCGTAGGACCACCAGATGATCAGCGGCTTGCCTTCGATATTGTCGCGCGGCACCAATCCCCAATAGCGGCTATCGAGCGAATCATCGCGATTGTCGCCCATGGCGAAATAATTGCCCTCGGGCACTACCAGCTCGCCATTCACGACATCGTCGTGCAGCATTTGGTAGGCACGTTCGGCCATCTTCGGATCTTGCGTGTACTCCGGCTCGCCTTGCGGGAAGTTGTCGCGATACATCGAAAAATCGTTTTGATGGATGACGTATGGCTCGTTCAGCGGCTGGCCGTTGATGAAGACCTGTTTCGCGGCCAGCTTGATATGATCGCCCGGCATGCCGATGCAGCGCTTCACGTAGTTCTCGTTGAGAAGCGTGGGATGGCGGAAAACGATGATGTCGCCGCGCTGGACCTCTTCATAGGGCAGCACGTGTTTGCTGAACGCATCCGGCGGCGCGTAGGCCAGCTTGTCGACGATCAAGTGGTCGCCGGTGAGCAGGGTGTTGTGCATCGAAGACGTGGGAATCACGAACGGCTGCGCGATGGTCGAGGTTCCAAACAGAAGAATCAGGATTGTGATGGTCCACTCGGCGATCGAATTGCGCTGCGCGGGTTCGGCGGGCGGAGTCGCGGGCTGGGCGGGTTTAGTAGTTGTAGTAGCCATGGATCAGCCGGAATGTTCGATCCCAGCGGGTCTTGGTGAAGAAGTGCTCGGCCAGATCCAGGAAATGGCTCGCGAGATTGTTGACGGACGAACTGGCCAGGCTCTCGGTGCTGGCGTTGTAGGACCAGTAGATGATGAGCGGCTTGCCAATGATGTTGCCGCGCGGGACGAAGCCCCAATAGCGGCTGTCGAGCGAATTGTCGCGATTGTCGCCCATGGCGAAGAAGGAATCCGGCGGCACGACGACTTCGCCGTTCACTACGTTATTGGCCAGCATGTCGCGGGCGCGGTCGAGCAACATGAGATTGGGCTCGCTATTGGGGAAGTTATCGCGGAACGAATCCGGATAAGGATTCTTGTGAACGGTGTAAGGCTCGATGAGTTTCTTCCCGTTGCGATAGACCTGCTGGTCGATGATCTTGATGTGATCTCCGGCAATGCCAACCACGCGCTTGACGAAGGTCTGGGAGATATCCACGGGATAGCGAAACACGATGATGTCGCCGTCACGAGGGTTCTCATAAGGCAGGATGTACTTGCTGAAACTGCCCCCGGGTGCGTAGGCGAGTTTGTCTACTAAAAGGTGATCGCCGATGAGCAGCGTGTCTTCCATGGACCCCGTGGGGATCACGAAAGCCTGCACCAGGGTGGTGGTGCCGAACAGCAAGAGCAGAATGGTGATGGTCCATTCAGCGATGGTTCCGCGGGGAGGCTCAGGCCTGGCAACCACCGCGGAGGTGCCCGGTTCGGCTGCCACTGCCGCTTTTCCACGATCCAGAGTGGGTTTCATAACGTCGATACCTTAGTCTATCAGGCGGGCAGTCGAACGGCAGGCGGGCGGATCGGACGGCGAAGGCGCAGCAACTCGCCAATCGAAATATAGATGTTGAGCACTCCCAGGCCGCTCCATGCGCCGCGGAAGTAGGAACTGGTCCAGTAGTCGCGCAGCCAGGGGAGCAGGTTGGCGAGCGAGTTGGCATCCCATTGCTGCGTCCAGGGAAAAATAAGGAGGAAGACTCCCACTTCAAAGCAGACGATGACAAACAAGATGACGCCCAGCTTGTGCGCCCAGCTATGCTTGACGTGGGTTGGCGCCTCTACTGGATGCATGCGACATCCTCTGCAACCGCTTCCTCACGGTCGCGGCTCGGTTCTGATCCCAACAAATCGCCCTGGCGCGGGTAGCCGGTCCAGAGCGCGTGCCGAGCGTGTTCGCGCACGGGCCAGAAGCTGAAGCGATGCAGCGACGTGGGGCCATGGGTTTCGAGCGCCTTCCAGTGCTCGTCCGTCGAATAGCCCTTGTGGTTCTTGAGACCGTATTGGGGGAAGACCCGGTCCCATTCGCGCATGCAGGCGTCGCGTTCCACCTTCGCAATAATAGACGCTGCCGCGATGCATTGCGATAGGGCGTCGCCGTGGATCAGGGCGCGCTGAGCGGTGGGAAGGTCCACAGTGACAGCATCGACGAGCAAGTAATCGGGGGCCGGGGTGAGCCGCTGGATGGCGCGGCGCATGGCCAAACGCGCAGCCTGGAGGATGTTGATGCGGTCGATTTCAAAAGCGTCCACGGCGGCGACGGACCAGGCGATGGCGCGCTCCCGAATCCGCGGGGCCAACGTCTCGCGGCGTTCGGCATCCAGTAGCTTGCTGTCCCTGAGGCCGCGAATGGGGCGATCGGGCGACAAAATGACGGCGGCGGCAAACACCGGGCCGAACAAAGCGCCCCGTCCGACTTCATCGACACCGGCGATGTGCTGGAAGCCCTGCGCGCGGGCGTCGCGCTCGTATTTTCCCTGGCACTTCATTTACTCGGGCGCCCGCCAGAGCGCTACTTATTCGCGCTCGCGGAGACGCGCTGCTTTGCCCTTCAACTCGCGCAAGTAGTAAAGCTTTGCGCGGCGCACGCGGCCGGTACGCACCACGTCGATGTGGTCAACCACGGGGGCGTGGATCGGGAAAATGCGCTCGACACCCTGGCCGAAGCTGACCTTTCTCACGGTGATGGTCTCGCTGACCCCCGAGTTATTGCGGGCGATCAAGACTCCTTCAAAGATCTGCAGACGTTCTTTCTCGCCTTCCTTGATCTTGACGTGGACGCGAATGGTGTCGCCTGGGCGGAATTCCGGCACCTGGCGGAGGTGTTTGGCGACGATTTTGTTCAGTAAAAGGTTCGGCATGTGACAAATCCTTGAATCTTCATTGTAGTAGATCCGGCCTCATGGTTGTAAGTCCGGACGGACGCGCGCAGTCTTGTCACGGGCGGCCTCGCGGCGCCAGTTTCGGATCTCCTCATGATTCCCGCTCAATAGTACCTCTGGAACTTTCCAGCCACGGAAATCGGCTGGGCGAGTGTACTGCGGGCAATCGAGGAGTTCAGGGGCGGTGAAGGATTCCTGGAGGGCCGAGTCTTCGTTCCCGAGCACGCCGGGGAGGAGCCGGGCGACGCAATCGATCACCAGGGCTGCGCCCAGTTCGCCGCCGCTCAGCACGAAGTCGCCGATGGAGAGCTCTTCGTCGGCCAGGTGCTCGGCCACGCGTTCGTCGACGCCTTCGTACCGTCCGCAAATGAGAAAGATCTCCTGATATTGGGTGAGACGGCGCGCCGCTTCCTGATCGAAGCGCTGGCCTTGGGCGGAGAGCAGGATCAGGCGCTGGTTGGGCACGCGCTCGGGCCAGATACTTTCGACGGCTTCGAAGATGGGCGCGGGTTTCAGCAGCATGCCTTCGCCGCCGCCGAACGGACGATCGTCGACGGTGCGATGGCGGTCGTGAGTCCATTTGCGCAGGTCATGAATGTGGATTTGGATCAGGCCGGCTTCGGCTGCCTTGGCGACAACGCCGTATTGGAGAGGGCCTTGGAAGAAGTCAGGAAAGATGGTGAGGATACGAAAGATCATCTAGTTCAAGTCCAGGAGACCTTCGGGCGGATTCACCGTGATCTGTTTGTGTTCCAGATCGATCTTCGTGCAGATCGAGTTGGCGAAGGGGATGAGGAGCTCGCGGCCGGCGGGGGTTTTCACGGTAAGCAGCGGCGCACCGCCGGTCTCCTGGAAATCGTCGACGACTCCGAGCGAGCGTCCAGCGGCGTCGACTACTTCGCAGCCGATCAGGTCCGACTGATAGACTTCGTCCACGGCTAGCGCGGCGCGCTGCTCGAAGGGGATCGCAACGTCGGCGCCGGCCAGCTTTTCGGCGTCCGAAATGGTGTCGACGCCCTTGAACTTGAGGATGAGATGATCTCCATGCATCCAAGCATTTTCCACTTCCATGGGGACATCGTTCACGAACACACTTCCGACGCGGGCAGGCTGGCTGGTGAGCGGGAGAGCGGCCAGCTCTCCTTTGTTTCCGCGTGCGCGAAGCAGACGCGCGATGGTGACGAGCTTCAGATTTATTCCAGAATTTCCAGCGTGAACCGCCGGTTCAGCTTCATTCCGGCAGCGCCCAACAGGGTGCGGATGGATCGGGCTGTTCGACCCTGCTTGCCGATGACTTTCCCCAAGTCGCTGGGCGCGACTCTTAACTCCAATACCGTGACCTGCTCGCCCCGCACCTCGCTGACGGTGACCTCGTCGGGCAAATCCACGAGAGCCTTCGCGATGTCTTCGATGAGTTGTTTCATGCCAGGTCTGCCTGCTAGTTAGTTTACCGCTCGCCGCCTTCGCGCGGGGTCTTGCCGGCGGTTTTTCCAGGGAGCCCCGCTGGATTCTCGTGCACGCGCTCGCGGAAGCGGCCGCGGAGGCCCATGGCGAGCGAAACGCTGTCCTCGCCGAACTTGTCGCGCAGGCGATCCACGGCGGACATGGCCTTGCGCCAGCGGTTGGTATTTGTCTCATCGAGCATATTAAGCTGGCCTTCGGCGGGTTTGAGGCCGGATGCGTGGACGCCGAGGAGCCGGATGGTAGAGTTAGCTTTGCGATTCGCGCGGAACAGGGCGCGGATTTGCTGGAAGATTTCCGTGTCGAGCTGCGTGCCGTGATCGAAAGAATGCGCGCGGGTGATGGTGGAGAAATCGGAATAGCGCAGCTTCAGCTGGATGGTGCGAGCGTGCAAGTCATGTTCGCGCAGGCGGCGGGCGACCATTTCAGAGAGCCGCGCGAGCGTGGATTCAAGCGTGTCTGAATCGGCGGTGTCTTCGTTGAACGTGAACTCGTGGCTGATGGACTTTGGCGTGTTGTCGTCGCCCACTTCGCCATCGAACCAGCCGCCGGCGTCCATGCCACGCGATTTTCCCGCGAGCGCCAAACCCCATTGGCCAAGATGCTGGCGCAGGAAATCTTCATCGAGCGCGGCCAGATCGCCGACCTTGCGGACGCCCCAGGCTTGCAGATTCTTTTCGGTGACCTTGCCGACGCCGGGAATTTTTCGGACGTCGAGAGGCGCCAGGAAACGAGCCTCTTCGCCCGGCAGCACCCAGAGCACGCCGTTCGGCTTGGCTTGATCGGACGCGACTTTGGCGACCATGCGCGAAGCCGCGATTCCAATGGAGCAGTTGAGCGCGGTCGAGCGCTTCATGGCGTCGTGCAGCCGGTGGGCGGCCGAAAGAGGCGGCCCGTGGAGGCGCTCGGTGCCGGTGAGATCCATGTAGGCTTCGTCGACCGACGCCATGTCCACTTGCGGCGAGAAGCTCTTGAGCACCTGATAAACCTTGCCCGAGTATTCGCGATAGCGCGTGGGGTGGCCATCGACGAAGATGGCTTGCGGGCAGAGCCGGTGGGCGGTTCTCAGCGGCATCGCGGAGTGGACGCCGAATTTGCGGGCGGCGTAAGAAGCGGCCGAGACGACGCCGCGCTGGTTGGCTTGTCCGCCGACAACCACGGGCTTGCCGATGAGCGAGGGATCGAAGAGTTCTTCGACGGAGACGAAGAAGGCGTCCATGTCGACGTGGAAATAGGTCTTCATGGGGACACGCGGGAGAGCAGCCGGGCAACGATCACGCGCGGGAAGCCGGCTAGATCGTGCATCACGGTGATCTCGCTCCACTCGCGTTCCAGCATCGCGCGCACCGATTCTAACGAATTGTAGCCGAGTTCGAGCAGCAGCCAGCCGTGCGGGCGCAGGACGCGAGTGGCCTCGGCGATGAGTCGTTCGTAAATCTCAAGGCCAGTGGGCCCGGCAAAGAGGGCGATGTGTGGCTCATAATCGCGGACCTCGCGCTGGAGGCCGGCTTCGTCGGCTCTCGGAACGTAGGGAGGGTTCGAGACGACGAGGTCGATGCTATGCTCGCGGAAAAAATCCGCCAGGTCGCCGACCAGGAAATCGACGTGAGCTGAAAGCACACGGGAATTCTCTTGCGCGATGCGCACCGCGGCGGCGGAAATATCGGAGGCGAAAACGCGTGCGCGAGTCTCAAGTGCCAGGGTGATCGCGATCGCACCCGAGCCGGTGCCGACGTCCACGACAACATCGTTCGATTGGATGCGGGCGATGGCAGCCTCCACCAAATGCTCGGTCTCCGGCCGCGGGATCAGAACATCGGGACTCACGCGAAAATCACGGCCGTAGAACTCCTGGCGGCCGGTGATGTATTGCGTCGGCTTGCCCCGCATCCGCTCGTGCAGGTAGCGGCCATAGTGGATCCAGGCGACCTCGGTCAGCTCTTCTTCCGGATGCGCGTAAAGATAGCTGCGCTCGCGATGCAAAGCGTGGGTGAGAAGAACCTCGGCGGTGAGGCGCGGCGCGATGACGGCGTCGTCCTCCAGGAGCTTGGTGCCCTGGACGAGAGCGGTCTGGATGGTCATGAACCGAGCTAGGCGGCTTCGCCCTGCTGGTAGTTAGTGAGCGCGGAGATCAACGGATCCAAGCGGCCCTCCATGATCAGGTCGAGCTGGTGCAGGGTCAGGCCGATGCGATGGTCGGTGACGCGATTCTGCGGGAAATTGTAAGTGCGGATCTTTTCGCTGCGATCACCCGAGCCCACCATGCTGCGTCTCTCTGCCCCGATCTGCTCGCGCTGCTTGTCCAGCTCCATTTCATACAGCCGCGAGCGCAGCACGCGCTCGGCCTTGGCGCGATTCTTGATCTGCGATTTTTCGTCCTGGCAGGATACGATCAATCCCGTGGGCAGGTGCGTGAGGCGCACGGCCGAGTAAGTCGTATTAACGGACTGGCCACCGGGTCCCGAGGAACAGAACGTGTCGATGCGGACGTCCTTGGCTTCCAGCTTGATCTCGACCTCGTCGGCTTCGGGCATTACAGCGACAGTGATGGCTGAGGTATGCACGCGGCCTTGCTGTTCGGTAGCCGGCACGCGCTGCACGCGATGCACGCCGCTTTCGTACTTCAGATGGCTGTAGACCTTGTTGCCGCTGATCAGCGCGATTACTTCCTTGAGGCCGCCGACGGCCGACTCGCTGGCCGACGTTACCTCCACTCGCCAGCGCTGCGATTCGGCGTAGCGCGTATACATGCGGAACACTTCGGCTGCGAACAGAGTGGCTTCGTCGCCGCCCGTGCCGGCGCGGATTTCGAGCACGACGTTTTTCTCGTCGAGCGGGTCTTTGGGAAGCAGCAGCACCTTCAGCTCTTGCTCGATGCGAACCAGTTCCGGCTCTAGCCGCTGGATTTCATCATTGGCCATCTGCCGCAGCTCCGCATCGGGATCGTCGACCATGGAACGCGCTTCGTCGTAGTTGCCCTTGGCCTGCTTATAGTCGCGATACTTGGTGACGACGTCTTCGAGCTCGGAGCGCTCCCTGGCGACTTTGCGATACGTTTCGCCGTCGGAAATGACGGCCGGATCCGCCATCTGGCGCGTCAGGTCGTCAAACCGGGCTTCCATATCGTTGAGCTTTTGCGAATATTGCATGGCGGGCTCCAGCGAAGGCCGGGCGCGTTAAGCGATCACCAACTCGCCGCCTTGCGCTTCTTCGAGCTGCATCGCGCCGTCGAGCGCCTGGATCGCGACATTGGCTTGCTCGTCGGATGGCGGTTGCGTGGTGATGCGCTGCAACCACAGACCGGGCGCGGTGAGCGTGGCCATTAATCCTTGCTGATGCCGGGCTGCGTATCGAATCAATTCATAGGCGACGCCCACGATCAGCGGGAGCAGCGCAATGCGGGCAATTAGCTTCGCGGCGAATCCGTCGAAGGGCAGCAGCGGATAGACCAGAATCGCGATCACCATTACGAGCAGCAGGAAACTGGTCCCGCAGCGCGGATGGAAGGTGACGAACTTTTGCGCGTTTTCCACCGTTACCGGCTGGCCGGATTCAAAATTGAAGACTACCTTGTGCTCTGCGCCGTGGTATTGGAACATGCGGCGAATGTCTTTCATGCGCGAAAGAACGAAGAGGAACCCGAGGAACAGGGTCAGGCGGATCAAGCCGTCCATCATGTTCACCGCGAACCGGCCGTGCAGCGATGGGACCGCGTTGCCGAGTTGGGTGGCCAGGAATAGCGGCACGAATTTGTACATGAAAAGGAAAAAGAGCAGCGAGAACGCAAGCGGCAGGGCCATCATCCAACCGCTAAGCTCCGGTGGCTTTTCACCGTCTGTGGCCTCGCCCAGTGCCACGTTGGCGGAAAACTGAAGCGCTTTCACGCCCAAGTACATGGCGTGTCCAAGGGTTCCGAGGCCCCGCAAAATGGGCAGCTTGAAGATTGGATACTTCTCGGAAACACGTGGCAGCGGGCTTTGTTCGGTAACGATCTCGCCATTGGGCTTGCGCACGGCGACACAATAGCTGTGCGGGGCGCGCATCATGACGCCTTCCATGACGGCCTGCCCGCCTACTAGCGTTTCTTCGCCGCTTTCGAGCACAGGCAGCATTTGGATGTGAGCGCTCAAGCGCAAGAACCTTCGAATGGACAAGTGGGAAACTCCTTTGTCATTATATCGTGAACGGCCCCGGGATATCGCGAACGCGCCGCGGGCTCTTTTGTGAGAGGACTGGGCATTTTCGCGGGAGGGGCTACAATAGTGTGATGCAGGTGCTGTTGGCGGGGACTCACAAGTTCCTGCTGCTTGAGCTAGACCCGGACTTCGTGGCGAACATCGCCAAGCAGGCCGGCTTCGAGTACCGGATCGAGGAAA
>Ga0182015_10000589_pt1 | contig 52004 bp, 33 predicted proteins | sample 712P3MmetaG_FD_120478 | JGI IMG/M metagenome (GOLD analysis project Ga0182015, IMG submission 120478) | Permafrost microbial communities from Stordalen Mire, Sweden - 712P3M metaG | ecosystem: Environmental > Terrestrial > Soil > Wetlands > Permafrost | place: Sweden: Stordalen | collected...
CCAATCGTCCTGCAGACCGCTACTGACGCAGCAGTTCTCGACGTCGCCCACTCGATAGAGTTCACTCGGCTTTGCAACCGGCAGCGAGCTCAACAAGACGGCGTGGACCAGAGTGTAGATGGCCGTGGTCGCCCCAATTCCAAGCGCCAGCGTCAAAACAACGGTCGCGGTGAAAACCGGTGCTGCGGCGAACTGCCGCAGCGCGTATCGAACGTCTTTCATGAGACGGACTCCTCCCGGTCTTTAATACGAATCCGGCGCTTGGTTTGTTCAATGGCTTCTCGCGATGCGTAGCTGCTGTTAGTCTTACCGGGCGATGGGCGAGCAGCCGGTGTGAGACAAACCAGCGATTTACGGCGCTGCTGGCAAATCAGTTGTCGCGCAACGATTCAGTTGCGAACTATTGGCAAGATCCAGTTTGCTGAGTCCATGCAACGAACTACATTTTCGGCGGGGTAGTTGTCTCGGTGTGAAGACCGGCCGCAGGGCCAGTATATGCGGGCTGCTTGGGATCGGAGAAATTTCGGCAATCGGCTGAGCATATTCGTGCGCACCGTCATAATGCCGCCGTTTTCCCGCCGCCGGGATTCATGTTCAAGTCGAGGGCCAGAAAGACCGTGATTCGTCATTGGCCAGCGGACAATATTCTTCTTACCGCCCAGACAAGAATGCCTGTGCATCAATGGGATTTGCAAAAATATACGGATAGCAGGGCTCCGGGCGTTCGTGTCTAGATGGCCCTTCGAGACTCTCAATTAGCCGCCCAAGCGCGGTGCGAGGGTGAAACTCGAGCGCACCGCCCTCCGAGGCGTAGCGCAGTCGGGCGCATGATCTGCACTGCCAGGTTGATACGAAAGCGGCACAGGGCTTCGATGGGTTTAATCTCCACGGATAAAGCGCGCGCCGAGGCCGCTGACAGCGGGGGCAGATGTCGACTCATATCGCTTTCGCGGCCCCAAAAGCCCTTCGGGCATGGCGTTTCGTTGTTAATATTTTTCGAAAGCTGAGATTCATCATCGCAAAATCCATTCGCTCGGCTTTTCGGTGAAATGGAAGTCGCAGCGCTGGGCCGGCGTTCCGGCCGATTCCACGTGACTCACTCGAGCTTTCCCCATTAACGTTTTATCGTTTTGAGTGAAATGCACCGCGACAATCGCACCTTCCTTTAGCGGCACACTGCAAACTGAGAGAAAGTCATTCGCGCCAACATTGTCTGTGGTTACTGGGAGCACGAACGCATTGCCATTCGAGTCCGTGCCCCGAAGTGTCAGTGTAATTCTCAAGCGGACGCGAGGCTCTACCTGTTTACCGCGAACCGGCCCTTCGATGAGCTGTGACAATGTTTTCTTGAGACCGTCAATATCAACTGGCTTCTGGAAAAACGCTTTTGCGCCGAGGCTTTTGCACAAATCCTCATCTTGCTCGCTGGATTTTCCGGACACGATGATGATTGGTATGCCCTGCGTGAAGCTCAGAGACGCGAGCGTCTGGCAAACTTCAAAGCCTGAATATCCGGGCATGGAGAGATCGAGAAGGATCGCATCAGGCCGGTCTTGGAGCGCCAGTGCGAGCGCATCCTCTGGTGAGCCTGTATCAACAATCTCGTAAGCGTCCTTCAGACGGAAGCGGAGCAATTTACGTACGGCTTGGTCATCGTCAATCACGAGAAGTCGCGGCAGTTGACTGGTAGTCGATTCCGATTTTGGATTAGCCGTGCTTTGGTTGGCTTTCAGTATAGACATGCCTCTCCTCTGGTGTGACAGCATATGAACGTTCTTCGAAAATTCCATCGAGGCTTTGGATCAACTGAGCGTGTGTAAATGGCTTTCGAAGAACGGAAATTCCCGCTTCGAGGACGCCGTGCTCCGCGATCACTCCATCGGTATAGCCGGTCATGTACAGGATTTTCATGTCCGGCCGAGTTGAAGCCAGGCGCTGAGCCAGTTCGCGCCCGCTCATGCCGGGCATCACGACGTCTGTCAGAAGCAGGTCGATGTGTGAATTGCATCGACTCGCGATCTCAATTGCCTCGGTCCCGTTCGAGGCTCCCAAGACTGCGTAGCCGAGGTGTTTCAGTGTGTTGCGTGTCAGTTTACGCAATGCCGCTTCGTCTTCGGCAATCAATATCGTGCGGGAGCCGTGGGTTTTTTGGCTCGGCGCGGCCGGCTCGAGCTCGATGGCGGAACCCTCGACGCGCGGCAGGAAAATTTTGAACTGTGCGCCGCGTCCCGGCTCGCTTTCGACAAAAATGTAGCCGCCGCTTTGCTTGATGACGCCGTAGACGGTGGCAAGTCCGAGGCCGGTGCCTTTTCCCATTTCCTTGGTAGTAAAAAACGGCTCGAAAATGTGCGATTGGACTTCAGCATCCATGCCGGTGCCCGCGTCAGCAACCGTCAACATGACGTAGCGACCCGGAACCACGTACCGGCGATTTTTCCGGTCTTCTTCGCGCAACTCGACATTGGCTGTTTCGATTCGCAGCAGACCGCCGCGAGGCATGGCGTCCCGCGCGTTGACGGCGAGATTCATGATGACCTGATCGATTTGGCCGCGGTCGGCCTTCACGGCGCCGAGCCCCGTGCCGGACGTAATTTTCAGCTCGATATCTTCGCCGATGAGGCGACGGAGCATTTTTTCAACGTCCGCGACGACGGCATTGAGATCGAGGATTTTTGGTTCGAGCACCTGTTTGCGGCTGAAGGCCAGGAGCTGTTGAGTGAGAGCGGCGGCGCGGTGGCCCGCCTTTAGAATTTCGTCGACAGCTTCACGATAGGATTCGTTGCCGGCGGGATCCTGCTCAAGGGCCTCGGCATAGCCTATGATGACGCCGAGTAGATTATTGAAATCGTGCGCTACTCCCCCGGAAAGCCTGCCGATCGCTTCGAGCTTGTGCGAAAGGACCAGCTGCTCTTCGAGCTGCCTGCGCTCGGTAATATCCCGATTCACGAGAACGAGCTTCTCTACTTTTCCATCCGGATTGCACACCGCGCTTGCGGTGGACTCCAACACGCGCCACTCACCGCTCTTGTGGCGAATGCGATATTCAACGCGGCTTCCAACGCCGCTAGATCGCGCTTGTTCGGCAGCCTTCGTCACTTTGGGCTGATCATCCGGATGAATCTGCGCGTAGGCGGAGGTTTCGCGAAGTTCCTGTGCAGAATAGCCGAGCACCTTTTCGTAGGATGGACTGTTGTAGAGGCGCTTGCCGTCAGCGGTGACGACGGCGATCATGTCCGCCGCATTTTCGGTAATGAGCCGAAAGAGCTCTTCGCGCTCACCAAGCCGCATTCGAAAACGATGAATCTGAAGCTGCTGGTAGATCACGTAGACGACGAAGAGCAGAACCATCGCGACCAGAGCGCGCGTCGCCAAGTGGATGCTCGACGTGTCCAGGAAGTTAAATTGGAGCGCGTAAACAGACAGAGAAAAAGAAACGATGCCGACCGTGAGGAGCAGCGTAACGACGACTCCAGAGAACGAGAGCCACCATTGCCGCCTTTCCGCGACGTGCAGGTCCGCTCGGACTGATGCTGCGTCGTGTTTTGCAAAGTGTGCGAAGAAAGTCAAGTCTGATCCATTGATCGCCGGAAGACGATTCTCGTCGATCGCCTGCTCTTAGAAACTCACGCGTTTAGTGCGCGAAAGCCAATGAGGGATGGACGCCGAAATCGAGTAAATCCATCGTGTCCAATCGATGTGCGGCTGCTAAATAGCTATAGAAATTGCCTCGACCACAACACTATTCGGCAAGAGCGCGATAAACTGTCCGTTTTAATACATGTTCTCATGAGTTATCTTGTTGGTTCGTAAGGAAATGCAACAAAGATACCTTTCTGTGACATCGGAACAATGTTCTTCAATTCATCCTCTCGGGAAGTCAGCTTATAAATAGTCGAAAACTCGCCATGGATTCGGTTCAAGAAAGCCGTTCCGGTCAAATTTGCCGGAAGCTAAACCTCCTTTTGCTTCAAAAAATAGAGGTCCCGTCACCTTCAATGGAGGACTGCCTCTGATACACCGGCTTGGAGCAGCTTTGCGAATTGGTCGGGAGGCATCGGTCGACCGAAATGATAACCCTGCGCTTCGTCACATTGGTGGGCCTGAAGAAACGCCAGCTCCGCTCGAGTTTCCACGCCCTCGGCGACGACTCTGAGCTGAAGATTTTGACCCATGCTGATCACGGCGGTCACAATTGCCGTGTCATCGGGAGTGGTGGTGATCTGACGGACGAACGATTGGTCGATCTTGAGGGCATCTATCGGAAACCTTTTGAGATAGCTCAAGCTGGAGTAGCCGGTGCCAAAGTCATCAATTGCTACCCGCACTCCTGTCGCTCTCAGTGTCTTGAGGATGGATTCCGTAGATTCGGGACGCTTCATCAGAACGCTTTCGGTCAGCTCCAGCTCAAGAGATTTCGGGTCCAAATGCGTATCATCGAGGATTGTGAGCACACCTTTAAGAAACTGAACGTCCCTGAACTCTATCGCCGAGATGTTCACCGCCATCCTCGCAAGTGGCAGGCCTGCATCCGACCAAGCGCGGGCTTGCCTGCACGCTTCATGAAGAACCCATTTGCCGATCGGCAGAATGAGGCCGCAGTCCTCCGCGACAGGAATAAATTGTGCGGGAGAAACCGGCCCTCGAACGGGATGCGTCCAGCGCAACAATGCTTCCCCGCCGCAAATCTGCCCTGTCTTCAGACTGATAATCGGTTGATAGTGCAGCGCGAGTTCTTGCCGTTCTAGGACGCGCCGCAAGCTTTCCTCGATAGATTGTCGCTCGACGGCCCGGACATTCATGGCTGGCTCAAAGAATTGATAATCCTGACGCCCATTTTCCTTTGCGTGGTACATCGCCGTGTCCGCGTTCTTGATTAGTGTCTCCGCTTCTCGACCGTCGTCAGGATAGATGCTCACGCCGACAGTTGCAGTGACGTGAAGATCGTGTTGGTCAATGGGATGAGCCTCCGCCACCGCCTTTAGCATTCTCCGCGCCGTAATGGCAGCATCTTCCGGAGTTTCCACTTCGGAAAGCAGCACGACGAATTCATCGCCGCCCTGCCTGCTGACCGTGTCCGAGCCCCGAACGCATTCCGTGAGCCGTTTTGCGATGGATTGGAGAAGTTTGTCCCCGATCGGATGACCCAGCGAATCGTTTGTATGCTTAAATCCATCCAAATCCAGGAACAGAACGGCGACCTTTTTCGAGTGACGCGAAGCTAGTGCAATTGCGCGGTTAATCCTGTCGTTCAAAAGCATTCGATTGGGCAAATCGGTCAAAAAGTCGTGCTCCGCCGAGTGGGTCATTTGCAATGACATGGATCGTGCAACGCTTACATCGTGAAATACGATCACAGCACCTATGCCGCGACCATTTCGATCATGAATCGGGGCGGCAGAATCCTCGATGGCTGATTCGTGCCCATCTCGCCTAATGAGAATACAGTTTGGGGTCAAGCCCACGGTTTTGTCTTGTGCAACAGCCATGTCTAGAGGATTCCGAAGGCGTTGTCGTGTAACCCCATCGATGATCTGAAATACCTCGGTAACCGGGCGGCCAGATGCCTCATCCCGCAACCAACCCGTCATTTTTTCCGCAACTACATTTAAATACGTTACGTTACTCGAGTTATCTGTGCAGAGAACTGCATCACCAATCGAGTTGAGTGTGACCTGGGCGCGTTCCTTTTCGATAAATAAGACATCTTCCGCTCGGTTGCGGTCGATCATGCTCCGCAGAGCTCGCGACAACGTATAGCTATCAATGTGATCTTTCGGAAGATAATCTTGGGCTCCGCGCTGTATCGTTAGAGAAGCGATGTCCTGATCACCGACTCCACTGAGAACCAAGATCGGAACGTGGGGCGCCGCCAGCAATAGCGCGTCAAGGGTCTTGATTCCCTGGCTGTCAGGCAGGAACAGATCGGCCAAGACGGCGTCTATGCTTCCTTTGCTAAGTCGGTCAATGCCGTCGGAAAGGTTTTTGACCCGTTCCATTTGGAATGGGCCGAATCGTGTATCAATGAGTGCTTCACGCACCAGCTTCTCATCGGCGGGATTGTCCTCGATGAGAAGTAAATTATCGGATGGAGTGCTCATAGCATTAGGCGCGGCGATACTGAGTGCATCGACCTGAAACTTACGCCACCCCTCTCTGTCTCAATACATTGAGAATGGATTCCGTGGACTCGGCGTGCTCCATAAGAACGCTCTCGGTCAACTCTGGCACTTTGAGAGTTTTCGCAACACGGCCTCGGCCTCGGAATCAATCAAGACATTTTTACGTCTGAGCAAAGTAATCAATTCAGAGAAAACGTCCCGCAGATCGTAACCGGTGCTCTTCGGAGTATCTGATTGCAGCTCGATGTTTGGCGCACTCGGCTGACGCTGTCCCGCCCCGGCAAGCTCGCCAAGCCACATTCCGAGCATTCGGAGTTCCTCAGCCTCAGCAGTCGTGAACAACAGGCCCATGCCCATTCCACTCTGTGAATAAACAACCTTCGCCTGAGTCTTGAATGATTCGTTGCCCCTTGTGATCGTCAGACTTACGGTAGTCGCCGCGATAAACGGACTGATCGTATCCATGTAGCAACCGCTTCCGGAAATATCGGATATCCGGCCCGTTATTCGGGTATTGCCTCGAATATCGGTCGCTTCGACAGCAGATGAGAACGGATAACGGGGACACCTGCGCTTTTCGGGAGCATCATTCGGAGACTGACTATGATTTTCTTTGTTAAGGAGTTCCATCTTTAACCTTTGGACCGTAAGTTGATTCGCACCCATCAAGCGCAAATCGTTTCCGAACCATCACGCCCGCAAACAATTCAACTGATCCGGTCGCAAGAAAAATATCTAGCTGTGAACCAAGACGGCTGCTTTGGAAATTCCGGACTTGAGCAACCCGGCGAACTCCTTGGGAGGCATCGGCCTGCCGAAATAGAACCCTTGTGCCTCGTCACATTGGAGATCCTGAAGAAACGCCAGCTCTTCTTGCGTTTCCACACCCTCGGCAACGACGCGCAGTTTTAGACTCCGGCCCATGCTAATCACGGCGGTCACGATCGCCGTATCGTCGGGAGTAGTGGTGATCTGATGGACGAACGACTGGTCGATCTTCAGGGCATTGATCGGGAACTTCCTCAGATAACTTAAGCTGGAGTAACCCGTGCCGAAGTCATCTACGGCCACCTGCACGCCTTTGGCTCTCAGGGTCTGGAGGACAGATGCAGCGGACTCAGCACGCTTCATAAGAACGCTTTCAGTCAGCTCAAGCTCAAGAAATTGGGGATCCAGTCCAGTCTCGCTGAGGACTGCGAATACTCTCTCAAGAAAGTTGTCGTCCCTGAAGTCCATCGCGGAGACGTTCACTGCCATGGTCACCGGAGGCAGGCCCGCGTCCACCCAGGCCCGGGCTTGCTTGCACGCCTCACGAAGCACCCATTTGCTGATCGGTAGAATCAGACCGCAGTCCTCAGCGACCGGAATAAACTCTGCCGGAGAAATCAGCCCTCGAGTGGGATGCGTCCAGCGCAACAATGCTTCCGCGCCAGTGATTTCTCCTGTCTTCAGATCGATCTTCGGTTGGTAGTGCAACGCGAATTCCTGCCGTTCCAAGGCACGCCGCAAACTCTCTTCAATGGATTGCCGCTCCACGGCCCGGACGTTCATGGCCGGCTTGAAAAACTGATAGTTCTGACGGCCATTCTCCTTCGCCTGGTACATCGCGGTGTCCGCGTTCTTGACGAGCGTCTCAGCATCCGGGCCGTCATCGGGATAGACGCTCACGCCAATACTTGTGGTGACATGAAGATCGTGCTGGTCAATGGAATGAGCTTCCGCCACAGCCGACAGCATTCTTCTCGCCGTAATGGCAGCATCTTCCGAGTGTTCCATTTCCGAAAGCAACACGACAAACTCATCGCCTCCCTGCCGACTTACAGTGTCCGAAAAACGTACGCAATCCACCAGGCGTTTAGCGATCGATTGAAGGAGCTTGTCTCCGGTCTGGTGTCCCAGGGAATCGTTGATGTGTTTGAAGCCATCCAGATCCAGAAAGAGCACCGCGACTTTTTTCATATGACGCGACGCTAGGACAATCGCCTGCTTAACCCGGTCGTTCACAAGCATTCGATTGGGCAAACCAGTCAGATAATCGTGTTGAGCCGAATGGGCCATTTGCAGCGCCATCGCTCGGGCCGCGCTAACATCGTTGAAAACGTTGACCGCTCCAATAACCTGCCCTTCACGATCGTGGATGGGGGATACGCTTCCTTCGATCGCAATTTCATATCCGCCACGCCGAATGAGGATACAGTTCGACGGCAGGTGCACAGTTCGGTCCTGTGCAGCTGCCATCTCCATCGGATTCGGAGTGGTTTCGAGACTCGTGGCATCCAGGATTCGGAAAACTTCGGCCATCGGCCGGCCTGCCGCTTCGAGCGATGTCCAACCGGTCATTCTTTCTGCGACAAGATTGAGAAAGCTAATATTTCCGGAGATATCCGTGCAAACAACGGCGTCGCCAATCGAGTTGAGCGTGACCTGGGCGCGTTCCGTTTCCAAGAACAACGCCTCTTCCGCAATCTTGCGTTCGACGGCGTAGCGTAGGGATCGAAGCAGGCCGCGGGCATCGATTTCGCCTTTAATCAGATAGTCTTGCGCTCCCTCTTGCAAGGCTTGCGCAGCCACCGATTCGTCGTCCAATCCTGTCAGCACCACCAGAGGGACGCGAGGGGCGGCTGTATGGGTGCGCCGTACCGCTTCCATTCCATCTGCATCTGGCAACCCCAAGTCCAGAACGATAATGTCAACCGCGCTCTTCGCGAGATACTGCTCGGCGTCACCGACGGACCCCACGTGAATCAATTCAGTATTGTGAGCGCCCTGTTCGTTGAACATCTCGCGGAGCAAGCGGGCGTCTCCGGGATTATCTTCGACCAGCAGAAGCACTCTGATTGATTTCTTGCTCATTTGCGCTACCTCTTGTGCGGCAATTTGACCTTTGTCAGCCAGAAATCATTGATGCTCTTCACGATGTTCTCGAATGCATCCAATTGGACGGGCTTGCTGAGGTAACAGTTCGCCTGTAGTTGATAGCTTTTTACAATGTCCACTTCAGACTCGGAAGTCGTCAGGATAACTGTAGGAATCGTCTTCAAGCTGGCGTCCTCCTTAATTTCAGCCAGCACCTGGCGGCCATCCATTTTGGGGAGGTTTAAATCCAGCAAGATAAGATCTGGGCGAGGGGCATTGACGTGATCCCCCTTTTGCCTGAGAAAGGCCATGGCCTCCAAGCCGTCGGAAGCCACGTGCAAATGGATGTCCATATTGGTGTCACGGAAAACTTCCTTCGTGAGCCGGACATCGCCTGGACTGTCTTCGACCAAAAGGACCTGGATCGACATGTCTTCTCCTCTGTTGACTTTCATGATTTGGCCTCACTTCCTGCCAAGGCGAAGCGAAATGTGGAACCGTGCCCGAGCTGTGACTCGACCGAAATGCTGCCACCATGACGCTCGACAATCTTCTTGCAGATGGCCAATCCGATGCCGGTACCGGTGAATTCTTCCCGTTTGTGCAGCCGCTGGAACATGCCAAAAATTTTGTCGAAGTACTGCGGCTCAATTCCCAGTCCGTTGTCTTTCACGGAAAATATCCATTTCTTCCCGCCATTCCTGGCGGCGGAGATGTGGATCAGGGGTATCCCGGGATTCTGGTATTTGATGGCATTGCCGACGAGGTTTTGAAATAACTGAACCAGTTGCATCTCGTCCGCGAGGACGGTGGGCATGACATCGTACGTCACCAGCGCATTGCTATCTTCGATAGCGCCGCTTAGATTTATCAGCGCCCGTTGCAACGCCTCTCCGCTGGAGGTATGGCGAAGATCGTTTCCTTTTGTCGCGACGCGCGAATAGACCAGCAGATCCTGGATCAGCCGTTGCATGCGGTTGGCACCGTCAACCGCAAACGCAATATACTCATCGGCATCGGCGTCCAGCCTTCCCTTGTATCGTCTGGATAGAAGCTGCGTGTAACTGGCTACCATCCGCAGCGGCTCCTGCAGATCATGGGAAGCGACGTAGGCAAATTGCCCCAATTCCTCGTTCGAGCGATTTAATTCCTGAACGTGCGCTTCAGATTTTTTGCGCACACTAATGTCGCGGATCGCGGCCGTGACTAGGATTCCCTCAGTGCTTTCTAAGGGGCTCAGCATGATCTCGATTGGAAAATCGGTTCCATCCTTGCGTCGTCCGGTTAGCTCAAGGCCTGTGCCAATCTGCTGCGCCAGCGCATCCGCCGCGGAGCGAAGATCGTCCGCAATCAGCCGCTCGGCAAATCCTTCCGGAATGATGTTCTTCACCTTTTGACCGACGAGTTCATCACGGCGATACCCGAACTGCTTTTCCGCCTGCAGATTTAGCAGGACAATTTCTCCGCTCTGGTTCACCACCACCATCCCATCAGGCGCTGCTTCCAGTAGTCCTCGGTACCTGCCCTCCATCTGCACCAGATGGCTTTCCGCGTCCTTACGCACGCTGATGTCACGGATCGCGGCCGTTACCAGGATTCCCTCGGCACTTTCGAGAGGACTCAGCATGATTTCGATTGGAAACTCGCTTTTATCCTTGCGCCGCCCGATGAGTTCGAGCCCAGTGCCAATCTGCTGCGCTAGCGCATCCGCCGCGGAGCGAAGATCGTCCGCAATCAGCCGCTCGGCAAATCCTTCCGGAATGATGTTCTTCACCTTTCGACCGACGAGTTCATCACGGCGATACCCGAACTGCTTTTCCGCCTGCAGATTTAGCAGGACAATCTCTCCGCCCTGGTTCACCACCACCATCCCATCAGGAGCCGCTTCCAGTAGTCCGCGGTACCTGCCCTCCATCTGCACCAGATGGTTTTCGGCGTCTTTGCGCACGCTGATGTCGCGGATCGCGGCCGTTACCAGGATTCCCTCGGCACTTTCGAGAGGACTCAGCATGATCTCGATTGGGAAATCAGTTCCATCCTTGCGCCGCCCGATGAGCTCAAGCCCTGTGCCGATCTGCTGGGCGAGTGCATCCGCCGCGGTTCGAAGGTCGTCCGCGATTAGCCGTTCCGCAAATCCTTCCGGAATGATGTTCTTTATCTTCTGACCGACGAGTTCATCACGGTAGTATCCGAACTGTTTCTCCGCTTGTAGATTTAGCAGGACAATCTCTCCGCCCTGGTTCACCACCACCATCCCATCAGGAGCTGCCTCCAACAGCCCCCTGTACTTCGCCCCCGACTCCTTGCTTTCGCTGAGATCGTGGCTGAGCTCAGAAAACCCTCGTAGATTTCCTGCCGGGTCGCGCAACGCTGTCAACGTGACACTCGCCAAAAATCTTGAGCCGTCTTTCCGCACGCGCATTCCTTGTTCTTCGTGCCGGCCGTCTTCGGCAGTCAATCGGAGTACTTCCTCCGGCCTGCCCCGCTCGACATCTTCCGGAGGAAAGAAACAAGAGAAGTTGTGTCCGATAATCTCTTCAGCTTTGTATCCTTTGATTCGTTCGGCACCGGCATGCCAACTTAGAATCTGGCCTCGAGGATCCATCATGAAGATTGAGTAGTTCTGGATTCCGTCGAGGAGCATCCGATATCGTTCTTCGCTTTCTCGGAGCGCCTCCTCCATTAGCCGGCGTCCGCCCTCCACGAACGCCAGATGCTCGTCCGCCTCCTTGCGCGCGCTGATGTCGCGTTTCAGCTCCTCGACACGGGATTCCTCCAGATTCCGCCGCTCCGTGATTTCGCGAGAGATACCAATTGTTCCAAGGGTCTTCTGGTCAGCATCGCGATAGGGGCATTTGGTAGTAAGAAAGATCCGGGTGATGCCATCGATCTCGACCATTTCCTCAACGGTGCAAGTCGCGCCGGTGCGCACGATTTCCCGATCGCTCTGGGCGACGGCGTCGTAGCTGTCTTTGGGCAGCATTTCACGCAAATTCTTTCCTAATATCTCCTTCAAGCTACGCCCAAGGACGTCGGCGACGGCCCCGTTGGCGAGGATAAACAGGTCCTCCAGGTCCCTGATGTAGATCGGGTCAGTGGTTCCTTCGACGACGGAGTCGAGCATCTGGTGCTTGACGATCAGCTCTCGGGAGAGCTGGGCCATATGCTTTTCCGAAGCCTTACGCACACTGATGTCGCGGATCGCCGCCGTCACCAGGACTCCGTCGGCGGTCTCCAAGGGACTTAAGCTGATCTCGGCGGGAAACTCGGTGGCATCTTTCCGCAGCCCGCGCAGCTCGAGACTCTCATCCATCACGCGCACGTGGGCATGCGCGACGTATGCCTGTCGATGTTGCAGATGCTCTGCTCGGAATGCGTCTGGGACCAAGATTTCAATCAGTTGCCCCACCAACTCGTCGCGGCGGTAGCCGAACAGGCGCTCCGTCTGCGCGTTTATTAGAACGATGCGGCCTTGTGCATCTGCGACAACCATCGCGTCGGGAGCCGCTTCCAACAGCCCTCGGAACTTCGCCGACTCCTTGCTCTCGCTGAGATCGAGGCTGAACTCAGAAAACCCTCGTAGATTTCCTGCTGGGTCGCGCAACGCTGTAAATGTGAGACTCGCAAAGAATCGTGAGCCGTCTTTCCGTACGCGCATCCCTTGCTCTTCGTGCCGGCCGCTTTCGGCAGTTAATCGGAGTACCTCCTCCGGCCTGCCCCGCTCGATATCTTCCGGCGGAGAGAAGCAAGAGAAGTTACGGCCGATAATCTCTTCCGCTTTGTATCCTTTGATTCGCTCAGCACCGGCATTCCAACCGAGAATCTGCCCTCGCGGATCGATCATGAAGATCGCGTAGTTCTGGATTCCGTCGAGGACCAGACGATTGCGCTCTTCACTCTCCCGGAGCGCTTGTTCTACAAGACCACGCCTGGAGCTGTCGCGCTGAGCGCTCCAAGCTGCAAGAACGGTAATCAACAATCCTAGAGCCGCTCCTAGCGTCAGATAAATTCTGGTCCGCCCTAGGCGCCGTTTCGCATCCGCCTCGCGTAAAAGCAACAATCGCAGCTCTTCATCCTGCATTCTGCGATTTACCGCTTCAAACGCCTCCATGAGTGACCGGCCCGGGCCGGTTGCAATGGCATCCGCTGCCGCTTGTAGTCCTTGTGTCCGCCGCACGCCGATGATGGCCTCGCCGTACTGGATCTTCTGATTGGCCACGCTCTCAAGTAATGGAATCTGGAGCTGCTGAACGGAGTTATCTACCGTTAGGTTGCGGATGGCTGCCCTGGCGCGCTCTGCACGCGCAATGCTGGCACGGTAGGTCACGAGATAGCTTTCCTTGCCAGTCAACGCAAACGCGCGGTAACTCGATTCAACGTTCTGCATTGCAGAGAGCGAATCTTCGAGGTTCTCAAGGACTTCGTGGGTGTGCCGCACCCAACGGGCACTTTCCTCCGCAACGATTGTCCCGCGATAGGAGATCACGCCCAAGATGAACAAACTCAAAATGGCGGACCCGAACGCGAGTTGTATTTTCCGATTCAACAGCTTTTCCATTTCACGAGGGAGTTCTAATTCCCCCAACAATTGATCCGATGGCGCTAAGTCCTCTTTCCGATTCGACGAAGGGCATTCTGCGGCCTAGTTTCTCGACGACGGAGACACCGCCAATTTCACGACTTGCTGCAATTTTCCCGGCTGACAGGGCATCGCCATGCAAATCACTGCGCCCGCCTTGTGGCATGCGAAATAATCGGCCGACTGCGCCGAGCGTGTCAGAAGAATTACGGGGATATGCTGATGCCGGATACTTTTCTTCACGATCGAGCACAACTCTAAGCCGTTCACCTCGCCGTCTTCGACTTCGACTAGCAGTACGTCGGGCATCTCAGTGAGAAGCAATTCGAGCGCCGTCTTTCCATTGGCGAAAAACACGACTTCATAGCCATCCCGCTCTAAAAGCTCGCGCGTGACACTCGCCGCCAGTTGATCGGACCCGACGACCAGCACGTGGACGGCCGTGGAAACACTGCTCGAAACGAGCTTGTTCTCCGCGTTTACCAATTCTGTTTTCTGATATTCAAGCCCCACACCGTAGAAAGGCTGGTTCGGCATGAGAACCGTGCGCACGACACGCGCTCGCTGGAATTCGCCCCACGGCATCGGTTTGTCGACGGAGGCAAACGTGACCTCAAGGAGCTCTCCGTCCCAATATCCGCGACGATTGGTCGCAACTAGCAGACCGTCGCACGAAGCGTCAATTGTCGTACCGTGATCCTCGAAAGGATCGGACGAGCCCATTCCGCCACGAATGTGCACCGGCAAAGTGATCTTTGCGCGGTGCCGCCGGCGCCGGTCGCGTCCGTCCGGACCGAATCGTCCTGTCGTGGCATTATCTGCGTTTGGAGCAGGCATCTCCGAACTCATCGAATTCCCCCAAGATACGTTCCTGGCATCACGCGCGAATCGCGATCGTTTCCCAAATTGACTTCGCGACCGCGGACACACCAGTCCCTCTGATATATCAACGTCGTTTTTCCTGTTTAGCGCCGGTCTGGGGTCCGGCACTCATAGATCGTCACAATGACGCTGGAGAAACTGCCTCGACGACAAGACTATTCAATGGAGGGAATACGATCTGTCCGTTTTGGTACAGGTTCTTATGAGTTACCAGTACTATCTAAAAATATGCAATTACTGTCTAAAGTCGAATGTAAGAGGCGCAAGTTAATCGGAGAATCACGAATTTCTCGATCGGCAGGTGGGCCGCTCAAAAGCTCCTTTGAATCTTGCATAAAATCTAGTAGTCATGTTAAATATGACAAATAAGTAAGAGTATGAAGGTAATGTCTCAGCAACATAGGATTAAGCCCTCAAGGCATGGCAAGACAAGACACGATTTCGATGCCCATGCATTCCTCAACTCGTCCGGTGTCGCCAGAACAACCGTAGCGTATCGAAAGTCACAGAAGGTCTACTGTCAGGGCGACCCCGCTACGACCGTGATGTATATACGAGAAGGCCGTTTGAAGCTCTCGGTTGTCAGCGACGCTGGCAGGCAGGCCGTTGTGGCGCTTCTGGGTCCGGGCGACTTTTGCGGTGAGGGGTGTCTAACTGGGCTGCCTTTTCGGATCGAGACAGCAACAACGATTTCGCCGACGACTCTACTCGTTATAGGAAAAACTGAGATGATTCGCGTTCTTCATGAGGAACATAAGTTCTCTGACAGCTTCATCGCTTATTTGCTGACCAGGAACATTCGAGTCGAGGAAGACCTAATCGATCAGCTCTTTAACTCCATCGAGAAACGCCTGGCACGTACTCTGTTGCTGCTCGCACGCTATGGCAGACACGACCCGCCACATACGAAGCTTCCAAAAATATCTCAGGAAATGCTCGCGGAAATGATCGGGACAACGCGCTCCCGAGTCAGTTTTTTCATGAATAAATTTAGGAATCTGGGCTTCATTGATTACAATGGCGTACTTCAGGTCCACGATTCTCTCATTGGCGTAGTCCTGCGCGAATAAGACTGGCGCTGTAGTCAAGAACTTCCGTGTATATCGAAGCAGCAAACGTTGAGCCAACGCGGACACCCTCAGAAGAGATGCTCACGGTTACTTTCCAGGAAAAGACGGAGGGCTCACAAATCCCATCTGGAGTCAAACTCAGTGAGCCTTCGCCGTTCTTGAGATACGGGCGGGTTTGTCTATCGGAAAGGGCAGCGTGGGAAAGTAGGGGATAAAGAATGGCGCTGGACGTTTTTCAAGTAACTTCGCGAACTGTGCGGCAGCCACGGGTTTACTAAAATAGTAGCCCTGCGCCTCGTCACAGCCCAGTGCCTGAAGAAATGCCATCTGCTCTTCTATTTCGACCCCCTCGCCCACAACTCGTTTCTTCAGGCCTTTGGCCATGCTGATCATCGTGCTAACGAGCGTGGCATCGCCCGGGTCGGTGGCGATGCTCTGCACAAAGGATTGATCGATTTTCAGAGTGTCAATCGGGATCCATTTCAGATAACGCAAACTGGAATATCCGGTACCGAAGTCATCCAGCGAGAGCTGGACTCCGATCGATTTGAGGTCTTTGAGCAGCGCGACAGTGGGCCCCGCATGCCGCATCAGTGCTGTTTCGGTTAGTTCGAGATCAAGATGGCACGGATCCAAACGACTATTTTTCAGAATAGCTCGCAGGCCTTCGAGAAAGCCCTCGCTGCGGAGCTCTAGCGAAGATACATTCACAGCCACAGGAACGATGCGTAAGCCGGAATCAATCCATTCTCGAGCTTGCCTACAGGCCTCCGTTAAGACCCAATGTCCGATCGGTAAAATCAGGCCACAGTCTTCAGCGATCGGTATGAACTGGTCGGGCGATACCAGACCTCGATCTGGATGAACCCAGCGTATCAGCGCCTCGCCGCCGGCAATCTCTCCTGTTCCAAGATTTACCTTCGGCTGGTAATTCAAGATGAATTCGTGCCGCTCTAGGGCCCGGTGAAGGTCCGCTTCAACCGATTGCCGCTCGATGGCTCTGACGTTCATGAATTTCTTAAAAAATTGGTAATTGTTTGGGCCATTCACCTTCGCCTGATACATTGCCGTGTCGGCATTTTTCATCATGGTTTCCGCGTCGTCACCATCCTCTGGGTACATGCTCAAGCCGATACTTGCCGTGATGCGTAGATCATGCGGATCAAAAGGAAACGAAGCAGCGAGTGCAGTTAGGACTCCCCTGGCCGCGGAACCGGCATCTGCCGCGTGCTTGATGTCCGCAAGTACAACCACAAATTCATCTCCACCCTGACGGCCTACCGTATCGGAGCTCCGGACACCACCAACCAGGCGCAATGCGACGGACCGAAGTAACTTGTCACCAATGGCGTGTCCCAATGAGTCGTTAATGTGCTTGAATCCGTCCAAGTCCAGGAACAACACCGCTACTTTAGTATCATTCCGACGGGCTGCCTCAATCGCCTGGCTCAGTCGATCCTTCAGCAGCAACCGGTTCGGAAGATCGGTGAGGGGATCGTGATGGGTTAAATGAGACATTTCAAGTGACATCGTTTTCGACGCGCTCACATCGTGGAACGCAATAACAGTACCGGCAATCAACCCTAGCCGGTCGTATATCGGAGCGGCACGCTTTTCAATGTCAGACTCTTTGCCGTCGCGCCGAATTAGGATGCAGTTCGAGGTGAGTCCGTCAGTGTTGTTTCCCCTCACTTCTGATTCCAGCGGATTCGGCAAAGCCGTCCGATTACTGTCGTCGATGATCCGAAACACCTCATCGAGCTGCTTCCCCGATGCGTCGTCGCACGTCCAGCCCGTCATTTTTTCTGCGACGGCATTGAGGGATGTAATGTTTCCTAAAACGTCGGCGTTGACGACAGCATCCCCGATTGAGTTCAGCGTGACCCGCGCGCGTTCTTTTTCTGTGAAAAGTGCTTCCTCCGCCACATCTCGTTCCGCCACGCTGCGTATAGCACGAGCAAATGAGTACGTATCGATATGACCTTCTAGCAAATAGTCTTTCGCTCCATCCTGCATGGCTTTTGCAGCGATGTCTTCGTCCTCTGCGCCAGCCAGGACTAAGATCGGCACGCGAGGTGCCGACTGCAAGAGCTTATTGAATGTATCGAGACCCTGGCTGTCGGGAAGATACAAGTTAGCAACGATCGCCCACACCCCTTCTCGCAACCGTTCCAGGCCCTGAGAAAGTGTTCTAGCCCAGTGTGCCTTGAATGGACCATGCGTGGCGGTGTGGAGCGCCGCTCGAAAGGCTTCGGCATGACGTGGGTTGTCGTCGATGAGAAGCAGACTGCGTATATCACTCATTTTCTAATCCCCCGAACGTACTTTGCAGGCCGAATCGAATCCAGACTGTCCGATTGGATACATATGTCCGGATGGTTAACATACCTGCTAAGCTCATACGCGGCAATCAGAGACTGACTTAGTATCTGCGAACAGCTCAGTTACAATCTAACATTTAATTCTTTCGGGATTGCAAAAAGCCGAAACGTAACAGGTAGCTCACACCCCGTTTACGTGCGTTGGTGCAATCAAGAGGGGAACCGCATCCCATCGAGGTAACATTCGAACGTCGATCAATCAGAATCGTTAGCAACCTGCTCGAGGAAGGACGTGGCGAGGGCGAACTCGCGTTCGAGCACAGAAAATGCTTCATCCACGCCTTTCACTTTCCCTCGTCGTCCAATTGACTCAAGCTTTCGCGCGGCCTCGACGGCTCTTTTCGTACCGAACGTAGCAACGGAGCCTAGCAGCGCGTGCGAAGGGTTGCCGATCTGATTCGAATTGCGCGCCGTAACCGCGGTACGCAATTTCGCAACCCAAAACTCAGTTTTTATGCCTGTGCACTTTGGCTTTCATCGCGTACAAGGCTACGTCGGCAGCAGCTAGAAGAGTTTCGATCGATTCGCCATCCTTAGGGTAGCTGGCAACACCGGCACTGACCGAAAGCGGCGGGTCCCGGTGGTCGTTTGCAAATTTTCTGCAAATGCGCTGCGAAACTAGATCTGCCGATTCGAGGCACGTTTCCGGCAACACAAGTGCAAACTCATCTCCGCCGAAACGCGCAGCTGTATCGATATCTCGACAACCCATGGACAAGGCGTCGGCGAGCCGGCAAATCGCCTGACTGCCTGCCAGATGGCCGTAGCGGTCGTTGATTTTTTTAAGATCATCCAAATCGAACAGCAATAGCGAAAATTCTCTGCCCGTGCGCTTAGACCGCTTGATTTCTGTATCGAGAGCACTCACAAGGCCGCGATAATTGTCCAGACCGGTCAGCGCGTCTTTTGCGGCCTGCTTACGTAAATGGTCCTCTAGTTCGCGCTGTTTCGTCACATCCTCAGCAATAATCTCGTAACCGCCAGCCCTTCCATCTGCGCGCATGACTTCACGTCCGGTGAGCCTCGCCGTTAGGCGCGCGCCATCCTTTCGTTTCCACTCAACTTCCAGCGTGTCGTTTTGATCCTCACGCCCGGAGATTCCCAGTAGTTGTTTTCGCTTGAAGGAGTCGGAGATGATTTCTCTCGTGAGATCAGCAGCCAGGAGTTCCTGTTTAGCGGTGTAGCCAAGCATTGACACGAGCGCTTGATTGATATCCAGGAGCTTGCCTTTTAGCGTGCAGTGGCACATCCCGTATGTTGGATTACCGACCAATGCGCGGTAATGTGCTTCCGAATGCCGCAACTTCTCCTCCGCCCGGTCGCGCTGCTCACGCAGTTTTTCTTCACTCAGAACTCGGCGGATGACTACAGGGAGATGCCCTATGTTTTCCATTTCGATACAGTCCGCAGCCCCCTTTGTGGTGAGTTCTGCCGCTGTCTCTCGCTGAATCCCACCGGTCAAAAAGATGACGGGCGTATGCCTGCTATTGTGCGCACAGAGCTTCGCCACCTGAGCTTCCCACTTTTGGGCCGCGGGGTACTCAGCAAGAATTAAGTCGCAGCTTTTTGAGTTCAGCCGACTGATGAATTGGTCTGGAGTTTGGATTACATCCGCTCTGACGCGGAAGTGGGCATGTTTTAACTCTTGCAAGGATCGTTTGACGTTGGCATGGTCACGATAAGCAAAACTAATGCGCAAGAGCGGACATCTGGGGCTCCGTGTTACGCTGACAGGAAATCGTTGTTTGTCCCGTTTGGTTGCCATTTGCGTAGAGCTATGCATTTTGGGCTCAACAACAATGAACTTGTGGAGACTGCCTGCAAGTCAAACTTATTCGCGTAAATCAAGGCGATCTGTTCATTTTGGTACATGTTCTTATCAGTTATCCCCATGTCCCAATACGGTAGTGTGAGACTCGATACGCAAAAGGCGTTCCATCCGAATTGAGGTCTTTGCCTAGATACCCTCGACATGATTTCCGTAAATTGGCGAGTCTACTTTCAGCAAGGAAGCCGTCTTCCGCTCTGATTCGTAAGCGACCATAAAGCTCGCCACCTTCGCCGCGGTGTGAATATGAGACGCTAGAATTCAGGCTTAAACGGAGCTCAAGTTCTTCTCGAATCGGCCAGCGCTAACAGAAAAGCCCTGCGACACCCGCCATACCGTGAAATCATCTGTTCGATGCGGAGCGTCCAGACCGCTATACGACGGACGACAACGACGAAGTGGTAGATTCTGTACGGCGCTGTCTCGGTTACCGCGAGGAAGTGGGGAACTCGGCAAGAGAAGAATGATCCGGTGCCGCGTCGTCGTCATTTCTTGCGTCGAATTGCATTCTGTTTCGCCCGGTGCAAATTGGTTTGCTCCTCTGTAAACTCCGCAATCTCCCTCAGGCACTTCTCCTCAAATACCGTCCCGGCCTCGGCGATTAACGCGTAACCCCGCCACGCGTTGAACCACCTCACTTCGCCTAGAATGTGCAGTCCTCCCGTTGTAACCACGGTCCACTTATCCGTTTTCATACCGGGGGACAGGTACGTCGGGCGAAATTCTATGTAGCTGGCTCCAATCTTCACGCTAGGCTTCCTTAATCCGGTCGCGACGGTTCAATTCCGTTCGCAACTCCCTGCGGACTATATCTAATATGACCGGCACCAGTCTGTTCGCCACAACCGTCGCCGCCACAGGATTAGGCAAATCCATCAATTGAATCTTGGCCTCGAGTATCTTTTCGAGCTCCCTAATGTTTACCGTCATTTTTCGCCTCGTCATGCTTCCAAGACCTGTTACGAGCCATCCATCGAATCGCCATCTCGAAATGCGGCCGTCCAGCTTCCGTTCGATTTCATCGCCTTCGCCACGGACGGTATGTCGCGGGAGATCCCCAGAATCACTCCAAGTCCCCTTTCAGTCCGACTCTGATAGTGACGGGGTTAATCCGCTACACGAATTCAGCGCTCAAAACGGCTCGGTTTTGACTCCGTAGTACCAATCTGATCCAGTCTTACGTTACATGACCACGGTCGACGGCAACCGGACAAGCCAGGATTCTAGAATGTCCATTTGGCCTTTGGGCGGATCAAGAAAAACAACCCCCATGCCGATCCACGGTCTGACGTAGATAATCTTGCCGGACGTCGCGAACGTTTCATCGCCTCGGCAAATGCGCAGATTGAGTTCCATGTCGAGCCGGAGATGGCTCAGGCTGTCAACAAAACAACCATTCCGGCTGATTTCCGTCACTCTACCGGAGAGCCGAAAGGCGCTCGGAGATTGGATAAGTTCAGCATTCGCAAAGAATCTATATCTCGGAAACGCTCGTCTCGATGTTAACGCGGTGGTTGAGTTGCTGTTTGATTTGGAACTCATTACAGAACTTAGGTATTCGAGCGCCACCGCATGCGTAAGATGGTTGGGCATGAGCACGCTGCGCAGCACACGCGCGGACTGTGAAGTGACCGCCGCCGCCGTCTCGCCAGCAGGCACGATCGTTATTTCAAGGAGTTGGCCGGTTCGGTATCCGCCACGATTGGTCGCAACCAGAAGGCCGTCAAGCGAAGCGTCAATAGTCGTGCCGTCATCGTCGAAAGCGTCGAGTGAGCCCATTCCGCCGCGAATGTGCACAGGCAAAGTGACCCTCGCTCGGTGGCGCCGTCGCCGGTCGCGTCCATCCGGTCCGAAGCGTCCTTTCGAATCCCCCATTTCCATTGCGTTTGGACTAGGCGTATTCGTGATCGCCACGTTCCCTCCCGATTTACGTGTGTGACAGCAAAGTATTAATCGGACTTTTTCTGCCGTTGATCCGCCACAGCAGACGCAGGAGTCCGTGAAAGGAAAGCGTCGCTTTTCTTTCTTGGCTCCGGTCGGGCGCCGTACATTCATGCCCGATATTGAATTTGTGAAAGCCTCCGTTCGTCACAAGGCTATTTCGATTACATACGACGGGCTGTCCACTTTGGTACAGGTTCTTATGAGTTACTCCGCATGTTCAACTCTCGTCCTCATGATTATCGCGGGTATGTGGAAGGAGATCAGTTGTTTGATCTCGCGTGATCATGGCGCTTCGGCAAGATCGACGCATGAAGAAAAGGCATTTTTTTTGTGATAACGAACGGATTGCCGAGATGATACGACGAAGCATCGGAGCAGATCTCATACTGGTTGCCCCAATCAGCGGGTGAGTCCAGCCTTCGGTGATCGGCACCGCTTCGATCAAGCGATCAGCTGAAATAGAACTTCTCTCAACGGGTACAAATAATCTCACAGTGCCGCATTCCAAATTGGAATGCAATTCCATGGCATTTGCGGTTGACTCGGCCGGTGCCGCGGGCCTTACCCAAATAGACACATGGTTACATCGTGTACCAAATTGAACAGTCGCAATACAGTTTCAAACCCAAAGTGTCGGACGGAAGAGTACTCATAAGCTTCCTTAGCTGGCACAGAATCCCGCAACGGCTTTGGAAGAGGTGAAGGCGGCTTGCCATGGCACACGTAGCTCAGAATCAAGCGCATCGGAATCATCAAAGCTTCGCTGCAAGTCGTATCGCGACCCATAGGCGACGTGTAGTTCGAATTCTCTTCGTTGATGATAGCGAATCTGATGTCCATCTTTGTTTACATGAGCTGAAGAGGTTGGATTTTGCGGTTTCCTCAGACTGGGTTCAAATTCCGGCGGAGTACGGAAAACGATTACGCACGCAATCCTATGACGTGATTGTGTGCGATTACTCGATGCCTCGTTGGACGGGAATGGAGGCGCTTGAGCTCCTGCGTAAGGAGAATCAGGAGATTCCGTTTATCCTGGCCACCCACCCTCTGGAAGAGGATATGACGGATGAGTTCATCCGGAACGGCGCATTCGATTGTATTGACAAGAATCGTCTCAACTGTTTGCCGTTGGCCGTCGCGCTGGCGGTTGAAGAGAGATCCCGTTGCGGCGAGCGAAATCGGGCGGAAGAAAGGTTGCGGCACTCGGAATCCCACTATCGGGCTTTAGTGGAGAATCCCACCTATGGCATTTGCCACTTTGACTTGGACGGGCGGATTCTTGATGTGAATGGAGCCCTTGTGGCGATGCTAGGTTACGGATCTCGTGAAGAGTTAATCAGTTTGAACCTAGCAACGGAAATCATGCTTGATCCGTTCGAGCGCGCGCAACTCTTCAAGTCCTTCCGGCAGACGGGCCAAGTCGATCTGATCGAAGTCGAATGGAAGCGGAAGGACGGAAAACCAATGAAGGTAAGGCTCAGCGGCCGCCAGGTGGGAGTTGGGGAAGGAGTACCGGACGGGTGCGAAATGATCGCCGAGGACGTCACCGCACATTGCACATCGGATGATCATCTCCGGCATCTGGCGGCGACTGACGAGCTGACTGGGCTGGCAACCTACCGCAAGCTTTCCGAAACCCTCGAATCTGAGATCAAACGGTCAGAACGCACCGCGCGGGCGTTCGCTTTGCTCATTTTTGATTTGAATGGATTGAAGCAGATTAACGACGTTCATGGCCACACAGCCGGCAATCGGGCACTCTGCCGCGTGGCCGATATTTTTCGTTTCTCGTGTCGATCGATTGACACTGCGGCACGATATGGTGGCGACGAATTTGCAGTTGTTCTGCCCGAGACCTCAGCGGAAGATGCAGACGCAGTCGGGCGGCGAATCTGTGAACAGCTGTCCGATGATCGCGAGACACCCCTGCTTTCGGTGAGCGTCGGCGCTGCGGTCTATCCAGAGGATGGCACAAGTATCGAAGCCCTGCTCTCCGTAGCGGACAGGGCACTCTGCTCGATGAAAGTGAAACAATCAGTCGATCGTGTCGATCAGGCTTTTTAGTCCCTTTGCTATCATGCCGCCAATGAAAGAAGATCGCCATCCCTCCCCACTCGTGTCATTTCCGCTCCACGTTGGACATTAACAAGCGTAAATGCACTGTTTATCGGACCTCCTTGACGGCACCTGAAGTCATCGTTGTCACTAATGGCAGAAAAGGCTTCCTGACAATTCTAAGTGACTCATAAGAATATGTGCCAAAATGAACATCTCCTCTTCCGTTATCTCAATAGGCTGATGATGGGGGAATTGTTCATCGCTTCATAATGCCGCTTCGTGGACCACAGAGACGATTGCGGTCGCTCCCTGATGATGGCTGAGTTTCGATCCGGAACACCTAATTGGGAATAATGCAAACCACGAAAACGGCAGCCGCTATTCAGAAGCGTTTCCGGTTCAGAAAGCGCTCACTTCTAAGAGGTTAGCCCGTGTGCCAGACTGAATTTTGCCGCTGTTCCGCTCTGATAGATAGGTTTCGGCCGCAGCCGTCGGTCGAGACGACGGGCACAGTATGATCGGGCTAAGACTAGGATCGCTCAGCCAGAAGCTGACACGCGCGGCGCTGTTGAGTTGTGCGGTTGCGGTAGCGCTGATGTACTCGACTTTCGCGCTGATCGATCAGCTCAGTCTTCGTAAACAGGCGGCGAGCCGTCTGGCAGCATCGGCGCGTACCATTGCGGCGTTGAGCGAGGCAACGCTTGAATCCCGAGATTCGGCACCAGGCGAGGAAATTCTACGGTTGTTCGCCGCGGATCCGCAGGTCATGCGCGCGTGGCTGCGCGATCCTAATGGCAGGCTCATAGCACAGTATAACCGCGCCAACGAGCCGCTCGCGCCTCTCCCACGATCGCAAGACCGCGTCATGTCCCCACGCATCACCGCTTCGCAGGACATCGAATTCGGGCAGCAAGTCATCGGCTCCGTGGTCCTCGAAACCGACATGATCCAGGTTCGTGCCCAGCTTCTCCATCACCTCGGAATACTTTCGCTGGCGATTCTCGCCGCCGCTGCGGCCGGGCTTCTCATCTTGTGGCGACTGCAGTCAGCAGTGTCGGAGCCGATCCTGGCGCTCGCGCGAACCGCGTTCAGCGTCGCGGCAACGAAGGACTACTCCCTCCGCGCGATAAAAACGACCGACGACGAAATCGGCTACCTCTACGACCAATTCAACTCGATGCTCGAGCGCATTCAAGAGCGCGAGCAAATTTCGCTTCGAAACAAGGACGCGCTCGAGCAACGCGTGGCCGACCGAACGCGCGCTCTCCAATCCGAAATCGCGGAACGCGAAAAGGCCGCCCATGCGCTGCAGAAAAATAAAGAGCGCTTGAACACTTTGATCAATTCGATTGACGATCTCGTTTTTGAAGTCGACGCGGACGGAACCTACCTGGACATTTGGACGCAGCGCGAGGATTTGCTCATCCGGCCAAAGGCCGAATTGCTCGGACGACGCATCTCGGATGTGTTCGGCAACGACCTCGTGACCGCAAAACTCCGCAGCTTGCTGCAGACCGGGCAGACCGATTCGTTCGAGATGCCGGTGGACTTGCCGATCGGGCGGCGCTGGTTCCAGTGCCGGTGCACACCGATTCCTTCGGAAAGCGGTTCGTACCAAACCGTGTGCATTCTCTCCCGGGACGTGACCGCGCGCAGGCTTGCGGAAAGGGAATTGCAGCGGGCGACAGCGGCGGCCGAGGCGGCGAGCCGCGCGAAGGGCGAATTCCTCGCGAACATGAGCCACGAAATTCGGACGCCGATGAACGGGATACTCGGCATGGTCGAACTCACACTCGACACCGAATTGAGCGACGAGCAACGTAAATATCTCGCGACGGTCAAGTCTTCAGCAGACTCGCTGCTAACCGTAATCAACGACATTCTCGACTTTTCGAAAATCGAAGCGGGAAAGCTCGAATTCGAGAACGTCGAGATGTGCGTTCGCGACACGCTCGGCGAAACGATGCGGACACTGGCGCAACGCGCGCACCAAAGCGGCCTGGAATTTGCCTGCCGGATCAAACCGGACGTTCCTGCCTGGGTGACGGGAGACCCAGGACGTCTCCGGCAAGTCGTTGTGAACCTGATCGGCAACGCGATTAAATTCACCGAGAAAGGCGAAGTGGTGCTCGAAGTGGAAAAAGCAGCCGAGGACGAAAAAAACGTGACGCTGCATTTCGCCGTCCGCGATACGGGAATCGGCATTCCGCCGGACAAGCTCTCGCTCATCTTCGACGCCTTCACGCAAGCCGACACCTCAACGACGCGGCAATACGGCGGCACGGGACTTGGACTGGCGATCACGCGCCGGCTCGTCGAAATCTTCAACGGACAGATTTGGGCGGAGAGTGAAGTGGGGCGCGGCAGCACGTTTCATTTTACAGCGCGCCTCCAACGCGTTGCCGACAGCGCGCGACGCGACTCGCAGGACGATCCGCAGATTCTGAGCGGCATGAAAGTTCTTGTTGTGGACGACAACCAGACGATGCGGACGATCCTCGACGAACTGCTGAAGAACTGGGAAATGGTGCCAACGTGCGTTACGAGCGGCGCTTTGGCCCTTGAAGCGCTCGAACGCGCCGAAGCCTCGAATGAACCGTTCGCATTGGTGATTACGGACATGCAAATGCCTGGCATAGATGGCTTTTCGCTCGCAGAGGAGATTCGTCGGCGCTACGCGGAGAACCGGCCAAAGATTTTAATGCTCAGCTCGAGCGCGCAGCGGGGCGAGGGTGCGCGCTGCCGCGAAGCTGGAATCGCAGCCTATCTCCCCAAGCCGGTGCAGCAATCGGAACTTCTAAACACGATTCTTCACGTGATGGCTCGCGGAATCCAAACAGCGCAGCCGGGGCTCGTCACACGCTACTCGATACGGAAAGGAAGTGGAGGCATGCGGATATTACTTGCGGAAGACAACGCAGTGAACCGGCTGGTAGCAACTCGGATAATCGAGAAGTCCGGGCACGAGGTGCTCGCCGCGGTAAACGGCCGCGAAGCCGTGGAGATGACGGAAGATGAAACACTCGATCTCGTGTTCATGGACGTGCAGATGCCAGAGATGGACGGCCTCGAAGCGACGCGCGCCATCCGCCAACGGGAGAAAACCACTAGGCGCCACTTGCCAATCGTCGCGATGACGGCTCACGCCATGAAGGGCGATCGAGAAAGATGCATAGATGCCGGAATGGACGATTATTTGACAAAGCCGATTCGCACTCCGGAGCTCATCGAAGTGCTGAAGCGGTACAGGTCAGCATCCAAGCCGCCGAAGACGTCCTGGAATGCGGCCCAGGCACTCGAGCGGTTGAGCGGAAACGAGGACTTGCTCGCGGAGCTGATAACTCTGTTCGAAACCGAAGGCCCAAAGATACTGGCGGAGGCTCAAACAGCTCTAGCAAGCCATGATGGAGAGTCCCTTGAACGTGCAGCGCACTCGCTCAAAGGAGCGGCTGGATACCTCCACGCCTTGGAGCTAGTCGCAACGGCGCGAGAGTTGGAACCCGAGGCGAGGACCAGTGATCTCGCCGGTGCCGCAGTTCTCGTCGGTCAACTTTCAGAACAAATGCGGCGGGTGCTTGCGGAGTTTGAAGCCTACACGCGAAAGGTGCCGAGTTGACGACCGCCGCAATCGCGAAGCCGCGCGAGCGACCGCGGCCGCAAATCGAAAATGCCGACGGGGAGACTCGCTCCGCCATGATGAGACGTTCCGCTCGCCTGGAACGAACGGTGATCGGCGTCGCATTTGTAATCGTCTACGTCGCGCTTGACCGTTCGAGTGTTTACTTCCAGATATGGACCGGCATCAGCGCGTGGTACCCGCCGGCCGGCCTTGCTGTCGCGTTCCTGACAGCATTCGGACTGTCCTACGTGCCGTGGATGTTGCTCGCGGGCTTGATCGCCGGGATGCTCGATTACCACTTGCGGCTGTCTTCGTACCAACTATTTCTGGGCATTCCCATTATTGTCTGCGGCTATGGGGGCGCGGCAGCGATTCTGCGGCACAGGCACAGAACGCTAAAAGAATATCAGCCACTACACGAAGTACTATTTTACGTCTGCTTGGCGCTCGCCGCGTCGTTTTGCGTCGGAACGGCGGGAACGTGGATGGTCGTTCTGGACCATCTCATGCCGCGCGAAAACTATCTGCGCGCCGCGCTAAACTGGTGGGCCGGCGATGCTGTTGCGCTGATCTGCTTCGCGCCATTCCTCCAAATCGTGGTGATACCGCCGCTGGCGCGTTTTTACGGCGACTCGGTCCTGACCATTCCGTTAGCAGCGGCAGACCGAAGGGGAGCCACGTCGGCCCGCACACAAATCATCGAAATGCTCGAAATCGGCGCGCAAACTGCATCCATTGCAATCGCTCTTTGGCTGGCTTTCGGTTGGGATTCCACCCATAGAGACGAACTGTTCTATCTTTTTTTCCTGCCAATCATTTGGATCGCCGTGCGGCACGGTTTACAGGGAGCTTCGATCGGCATCGCGGTATTGAATTTCGGAGCCATGGGAATGTTACAACTCTTTCCAACCGGAATCGGTGATTTCGCGCTCCTGCAAATGCTGATGCTGATTGTGTCGTTGACCGGGCTGTGCCTCGGAGCGGTGATCTCGCAGCAGCGACAAACCGAAGAATGCTTGCGCGAAAGTGAAGAGCGGTTTCGCCTGGGTTTCGAAGAAGGCCCGATGGGAATGCTAATGTCGAGCCCGGATCGCAGGATCACAAAAGCGAACCGGGCGATGGAGGTGATGCTCGGATACACGGAAGAGGAGTTGCGTTCCAAAACATTTCTCGACATCACTCACCCGGACGACCGCGACGAGACAAAAAGAATCTCCGAGACTATCAAACACGGGTCGCGTTCGGGCTACCAGCTTGAGAAACGCTACGTGACAAAGGCAGGAGCCGCGATCTGGGTTCGCCTATCCACCAGCACGATTCGGGACGCTGCAGGTAACCCGCTTTACGGGTTCGCTCTCGTGGAGAATATCTCCGGGCGCAAGCAGGCCGAGGCGGAGATGATTCGCGCAAAAGAAGCGGCGGAAGCGGCCAATCGGGCGAAGAGCGAATTTCTGGCCAACATGAGCCATGAAATCCGCACGCCGATGAACGGTATTTTGGGAATGACGGAGTTGGCGCTCGATACGTCACTCAACCGCGAACAACGTGAATACCTGACGCTCGTGCAATCCTCGGGCGAGACACTGCTGAAACTTCTCAACGACATTCTGGATTTCTCGAAAATTGAAGCGGGAAAGCTCGATCTCGAGCCGGCGCAGTTTCATTTGCGTACGGTGCTCGCGCAGACCCTCAAGATTTTGGCCCGATACGCCGAAGAGAAAAAAGTGGCGATCTCATGTCTTGTGCGTCCCGATGTGCCCGACCAACTCGTGGGAGATGGGGCGCGGCTAGGACAGATTCTGATGAATCTCGTCGGGAATGCGATCAAGTTTACGCAGGATGGCGAGGTCCGCATCGAAGCCTGGGTGGAGAACCAGAGCGACACGGAGGTAATGGTGCACATCACCGTTCGCGATACCGGAATCGGCATTCCATCAGACAAGCTCTCGCTGATCTTCGATGCCTTCACCCAAGCTGACACATCGACGACGAGGCGCTTCGGAGGCACCGGTCTCGGCCTGAGCATCACGAAGCGGCTTGTCGAGATGATGGGAGGGCGAATCTCGGTGGAGAGCGTGCCGGGGCGAGGCAGTACGTTTCAATTCACGGTGAAGTTGGAGCGAAGCGAAGCGGACGCGCATGCTATTCCGGGAGTTGCACCGCGGCATCGAGAGGAGAGGCAATGAGCGTAGCAAATTCTAAAAAAATGCGAGTCGTGATTGCGGAAGACGACAAGATTTCGCGCCGGGTGCTTGAGGCATCGCTCACCGAGTGGGGCTACGACGTCACGGCAGTGGCCGATGGGAAGGAAGCCCTCGAGCTTCTGTGCGGGGAGAACGCTCCGCGGCTCGCCGTGCTAGATTGGATGATGCCGGGGATCGAGGGCGTGGAGGTCTGCCGGAAGATACGCGAGCGAGGCGAGCAGCCCTACGTATACGTTCTGCTGCTGAGCGCGCGAACCGAGAAGAAAGATATGCTCGCCGGGCTGAAAGCGGGTGCGGACGACTACCTCACGAAGCCTTTCGATACGCATGAATTGCGCGCGCGCATTTTTGCCGGCGAGCGCATCCTGCGCCTGCAGGACGAATTGATAGGGACACAGGGCGCGCTGCAATTCCAGGCAACGCACGACGTGCTGACAGGACTTCTGAATCGCGGTGCCATTCTCCGGGACGTCACGCGCGAACTGACGCGCGCGCGGCGCGAGAACACCTCGGTTGGCCTGATTCTCGTGGACATCGACCACTTCAAGGCGGTGAATGATCGTTACGGCCACTTGACCGGCGACGCCATTCTTCACGGAGTTGCGCTGCGGATGTCGGGATTGCTGCGCGCGTATGATTCGATTGGGCGTTATGGCGGGGAGGAGTTTCTCGTGCTTGCGCCGTCTTCGGACGCGGAAGGCTCGATGCAATTCGCGGAGAGGCTACGGGCAGGAGTCGAATCGGCGACGTACGAAACGGAAGCAGGCCCGCTGCGATTGACGCTCAGCCTCGGCGTCGCCATCAGCAATCCGGAAGAAGCGCCGAACGCACAACCACTCGTGCAGGCAGCCGACGCCGCGCTTTATCGCGCAAAAGGGGCGGGTCGAAATCGAATTGTGCTGGCCACGCCGGACGATCTGGTTGGTCAACTTGCTTCCACGAGTCGATTGCAGCCGTTGAGCCACACGTAATTCAAACTCCTCACACGAATACAAAACCGGTGCTTCGCCAACAGCGGGATCCGCAAACGAAAATGACGGCTGGCACGAGCTCATCGTCGAAATCGCCGTTATGGGACTCAGGCGGCGCGCGCAGCAGTCTGTCGGGTGCGCCGAGAGCTAATGACGGGTTTGAGATTCTTTCGGAGCAGTTTTCCGATGTTGCACGCAAACTCTTGAACGGAGTTTTTCCGTCGAGAGGGGAGCTTGGATGAAGATTCGCCGACTGCGTTAACTCAGTCTTGCAGAACAACGCTCAGGAGAGAATCGTTGATACGTGAACCTCGCCCTCGTACGTGATAAAGCCGAGCTTCCTGAATTTGTTCATTCACACATTGATCCGGGAGCGAGTTATTCCGATCATTTTCGCCAGCGTGTCCTCAAATAAGCGAACCCTATCCTGCGCTTGCGGCGGCGGTGCGAACGCTTGCGGCGTGCAACTGGATTCGATTGCGGACCAACGTGAAGAGGGCGTGGGAAACACTAACATGCAAATCTTCGATGATCTGCATATTATCCGACGGAATTACAACACTAAGATCGCACAGCGGCTTCATTTTGCCGCCTTGAAAACCGCCCAAGCCGATTGTGAACGCGCCAGCCTCGCGAGCCGCCTGCAAACCAAGCAGGACATTCGGCGAATTCCCGCTGCCACTAATCGCGAGCGCGATATCGCCGCGCTGCGCGAAGTTTCGAATCTGCTCGGCGAAAACCAGGTCGTAAGATGTATCGTTCGCCCAAGCCGTCAGCAGCGGCAAGTTGTCAGTCAATGACATCACGCGGAAGCGCTTCTGCGTGTTGCCATCCATGCTCGTGCCCTTGCCCAAATCGCAAGCAAGATGGGAAGCCAAGGATGCGCTTCCACCATTTCCGAAGACGTAGACGCCTCGGCTGTTCTCGAATGCGTGATAAAGCTTCTCTGCCACCTGTTCAACTTTGGAATGCGGGAGCCCCGCAAGCACTCGGGTGTGATTCTCGAAATAGCTCGCCGAGCTTGTAATCGGCGTGCTCGCCACCGGGGTCTGGGTGGTCATTATCACAGTGTTTGGCTTCATTCCCGATTTCTCCCGTCGACTATTGCCGGCCTTCCACCGAATCACTAGCCGGTTTCTGACTTACGTAGAACTCGACACGGTAACAGAGGCAATCTGTGTACCATTACCCGGAAGTTCGGACGCCTGACGTCGGCTAAGCAAAGGCTTCTTCAATGTGGCTTAGCGCTTTCCAAGTCCGCGACAAGTGCCTTGTGTCTCACTTCTTCACCATTGTCATCTGTTAACGCACTTTCGACCCGGACCTCAATACCCGCGGTCGGCCCCCCGCAGGGCAATCTGTGTGGAGGAATGCAGTACGATGTGATAATGCCACCGAGAGAGAAGCCATTATGTACCATTTCGAACAGTTGTGAAATATTCCCCGATCCCTGCCGATGACATGATGTGCCGAATCGGCACGTTCGTTTAAAGCCTGCGACTACATCGAGGGCCACGGAATAGAGGTAGGCATTGCCGGGATGCGCGGACGGACCCAAGTTATGAACGGGCGCTGTCGTTTCAGTTCCTACCCAGGTGATACAGCCATTGAGGTTTAGCTTAGCGATCACCGAAAATACAGCCAACAGATAAGCCGGTGCTTCGTTACTCGTGCAGCACAACGCTGAGGAGAGAATCGTTGATCTGGATCTCGCCCTTGTACGTGATATAACCTAGCCTCCTGAATTTGTTCATAAACACATTGACCTGGGAGCGAGTTGTTCCGATCATTTTAGCCAGCGTATCCTGAGATAGCTTTGGCAGCATCTTTTGTGGCTGGTCTTGCTTGCGACAGCGCGCAAGCACCAACAGGGTCCGTGCCAGCCGTTTCTCAATCGAATTAAGGAGTTGATCTATCAAGTCATCCTCGACTCGGATATTTCTAGTCAGAAGATAAATGATGAAGCGGTCTGAAAGCTGATTTTCGTCACGTAGGAGGCGAATCATCGCAGCCTTCTCGATAACGAGTAGAGTAGCCGGTGAAATAGCGGTCGCTGTTTCCATCCGAAAAGGCAAACCCGTCAAACATCCCTCGCCACAAAAATCACCCGGTCCCAAAATCGCCACAACGGCTTCTTTACCCGTTACGTTGATTACACTGAGCTTCACGCCGCCCTCTTTAATGTAAACGACAGTCTTGGCGGAATCGCCTTGCGCGAAGATTGTTTTCTTACTTTGAAACGTACCAATCCTTTTTCCGAGTCCGACCGAGTCTAGAAACGATTTCATATCGAAAGCAGGGCTTCTTGAATCCGCCTTCTGGGGGCAGCGACGAACCTTGGCGGATACGTGTCGAACCGCGGAAGATAGCATGCGCCAACCTAACGCACGCTCGACTCGGACAACTGTTCCATTTGGAACATTTAGTACCAACTAGTACTCAGCGCAAGCGTCCGTGACGCGACTTGCCTGAAACCGCGATAACAGGGCCCTATTGACCTTTGGCGTCAAAACCACTCGCTACGGCTAAGGCTATAGTTTAATGGCTGGCAGAACAACGCGGGCAGAGCTACTGTCGCCACGGCCGCCGGATGTACGACTTCACTTAGCAGACCGGTACATTCTCGCCACCTATTGGGCGATGGCCGCAAGACTACTGTCTCTTTGGCCTGAGATCTGGACGTCGAAGCCTATCGCTTCGTTAACCTGCGGAACTATACTCGTGTGCGACGTAACCAATTTTCTTATTGAAAAGCGCCAGGCAGGGGCACACTCATCTGCTTTACATTCTTCTTGCACCAGTCGCCGAAAATCACGCGGGAATTGTCCCTTTGCGGGCATCTTCGGACGGTCTCTTAATCAGCGGGTTGCAGGTTCGAGTCCTGCGCGGCCCACCACAAATCTTCTAATTCTTGAACTGATCGCCGCGACGGCAATTGAGTGTCGCTACTTCTTCGAAAGCTCTCCCTTGAAATGACTCTCAACCTCTTCACGACTCAGCGGGTTTCCGGCGTTGGCCAGTACGACCGAATAGACGACCTCATTCCCTTCAGTCTGAGCGGTTATAAATGCGCCGTCTTCCAACAGTTCTTGGTAGATGAACTTCACTTTTCTGCCGTCTTCAAGTGTTTTGATCCACGCTTCGTCGCGCATTTTCCGGGTCTTCAAGGGAGTTCGGTGAACTTCGCGAGTATACGTTATTCGGCGCCAATGATGACGCTATGAATTGTAGCGGCTGAAGCGCGGGACGACTGTCTAACAGCGAGACGGTTGGCTATCGTGGTTATTTGCGGCGGTTTATCTCTTTGGTCCGGCCGTGACGGTAACTTCAACGCGGGCGCCCTTTTTGAGCTTCACATCATCGCCATTTTCATCGGTTAACGCATTTTCAATTCGGAGATCTCGATATCGGGGGTCGCCCCCCTCAACAGCAATCTGTGCCTTTTCCGGCTGGTTCGGGCGCGGAGAGGCGATAATCTTTTCGACGGTTCCGGGCATGGTGGCATTTGGCAGTTCCGGAATTCGCGCAGTATCCAGATTCAGTTCCGCTACTCTTGCCGACCTGGCCATGCGGGGCTTCGCCATTTCGCTCGTGACGCTCGCACGTGTCGCTGTGTCGGATTCTCTTTTAGTTCTCTTATGCATAATATACGCATCATGATATCGAGACAGAAAGAACGCAGTCCCATTTCGCACAGTTGCGAAATATGCCGCCGATTACTGCGGAAAGGGTCACATTCGGACCGGCCAAGATCAGAAACTGCAAAACGTTGAATGGAAGATTTGTGCGGCAGCAAAGAAATAGCAACCGCAGTCGAGCGCCCTTCTGCCTGACATGAAACGACGGGTCAGGGCGCGCCGGTACCATCAAGCAAGAGTGCCGGGCGGTATCATTTTTTCTTCTGCGTTATTTTTATTTTTGGAAATTTCCGCTTAACTGCGGCAACAACAGAGGCGTGCTCGGGCTTTCCCGAGCTCCTCGCCAAAGCATCTCGCGCGTGAGCGGCGTCAGGGATCGGATACTTTCTGGCGCTTTTTTCCACAAAATCCGATTTCGGAAGTTTTTTTCTCGCAGCGGTAGTTAGTTTGGGCACTATCGATGACGCTCCTCTCGGAATAACTTAGCCGGAATTCGCGTTTTGACCGTCCGGCCTCACGGTTTTTCGACTACTTTTTCCACCTGGCCGATTTTCATTTGGACCTTCCCTGCAATCTTTTCGCCAGTGCCTTGGGCCTCCAAGTCGGCATCGTTCGTCAGTTGACCGACTTTTTCCCGAATGTCACCCTTCACTTCGTGAACCCTGCCTGCGATCTCGTCCTTTGTGCTTGGTTTCATCTTGTCGTCTCCTCTGAAACGATTTAAATTCCGGTACTTCGCCAAGGACCTCCGGCTTCACGGCGCAGTCGAAAACGCGACCGTTTAGACATCGTGTCTCATCAGGTCGCGCTCAAGATCTGGCGATCGCAATTCCGTCGATCTTCTCGATCCCATAAGGGCGCTAGTTCCTGCGCCATCGGGAGTATCCCCAGCCTCCACCACCGAGCAAGAACACGATAAGAACAACGATCAATATAGTTTCCATGTGAATCCCCCTAGTCAGAGGAAGCAGGCTGACTCGTTCACAGAAGTGTCGAACTGGTTCCCTTCAGGCACCATCCTAAGAGAAACGAAGGCTGATATCTGTCCACATCGGGACACTTTCAAATCTATTTGTAGGTTTCGGGATGCAGAAGTGGACGGTCACCCGTGCGGGACAACCGTCTACGGGATTTCAGGGTAGATGTGCGAAAATGGACAGACACTCGTTTTGGGTAGGCTTATGATCCTGCTTTCATTTGGATGGAACGGCTGGCGGCCATGTCCCTTGCGGAGTGACTGCACACGGTAGTCCGGGCGGGCCTTTGCAGTTTGAACGCCTGGAAGCTGCCCTTGCCGCCAGGTTCCATCCCAGTTCCGCCGACCTCCTCTTCGCGTTATACCTAAAATTGCAGAATAGCGTTCCTGGTTGGCACTGCTCCGAGGCTGCCAGCGTCGCTCGAACAAATCCGGAGCATTCTCAGCGGTGTCTTGTCAGCGTTGTTTAGGACGACGCGCGTTTCCGAGAAATTGTAGTGGAACACGCCCCTCGGAATGGCAAAAGACCCGCCACCCATCCCGAGAACACTCCGAAGCATAGACCGCGTAAGCGATCCGGGCGGCGCCAGCGTCGAGTACGAAATCTGTTCAAATACATACATGAGTAGATACGTCGCTTTTCGCACATACAGACAACTTTCGACGCGCTAATCTATTGGAGCATTCTGATTCTGCGTGGTCTTCAGCTTCGCCGCCCGCGAGTCAAAAAATGGAAATCTTGGCTAAATTCCGAATGGGAACGCTCTTTCTCATGGTCGCGGCTTCGTCCGCGCTCTTCGCTCAAAGCGGCGTACCCGGCGAACCCCAGAATCACACAAGCATTCTGGACGCACGCCAGATCGTGGGCCTGTCGATCGCGGCCACCGAGCGCAGTTGGCAGGCGCTTGACCATTACATATACATGCAGCGTGATGAGGATCGACGCTTGGACTCGCTGGGGCGGATGAAATCGGAAAATGTCGAAGTCACCCGAATGAGTCTTGTCAACGGCGCTCGCTTTGCGCAGCTCATGGAACATAACGGGCAGCTTCCATCGGTCACGGAACAGAGGAAAAGCGACGAGGATCTCGACAAGTTGCAACACGAAACGCCGACCGAGAAGACTGAACGGCTCCGCAAAGAACAGGAGAACAAGTCTTTCCTCCGCGAGGTGCTCAAGGCCTTCGACTTTCATCTCGTTGGCGAAGAGATAGTCGCCGGCAGGCCAGCCTACGTGCTTCAGGCCACGCCGCATCCGGGTTATCAGGCGAACGGCAAGTACGGCAAGTTATTCTCCAAGGTGGAAGGCAAGCTTTGGATCGACAAGCAAAACTTCGGCTGGATCAAGGTCGACGGGCAGGTAACGCAGTCGTTTTCGATAGGATTGTTCGTCGCCCGCGTGCAGCAAGGTTCGCACATCATCCTGGAGCAGGCGTGTGTCGGTGACGCCGTCTGGGCGCCGAAACGCCTCGAAATGCGAGCAAGCGCCAGAATCCTCTTCCTGAAGAGCCTCGACATTGACAGGATCTTGATGTACTCCGACTATCGCCCGGCGCCGGACAACTCATATTCTTTAAGCAGATAGCGGCGGTTCTTAAGGCCCGCTCTCTTCGATCCTTACCCGGTCGCAGTGAAATCGGCGCAGCCTTCTGGCGCAGCCACGCTGCGAACTGAGAGGGATCTAACAATTACCGCTCCGTCCAACCGTCGCGGGCGGCTCGTCGGGCGGAGGCTTCGATTACAAATGTCTTCGTTCCCTACTGTTGCGGTTGCGCAGGCGGTGGAGTGGCGCCGCCAATCTGCGTGCCGATGACTTCGCCGGAAATTATGATTTCGACGCGGCGATTTTGCTGGCGTCCTTGATCCGTGTCGTTGCTGGCGACTGGATTGGACTTCCCAAAGCCAGTTGCCGTAATCGAAGAAGCGTCCACGCCCTGTTGGACGAGGTAATCGCGGACCGTATCGGCTCTTTTCTGCGAAAGCGTCTGGTTGACTTCGTCGCTGCCGATGCTGTCCGTATAGCCCTCGACGGAAAGCTTCAGGCCGGGATGGCCAAGCACGATGCCGGAAAGTTTTGCGAGCGCTTCTCGCGTGTTGGGACGGAGATCGTATTTCCCGAAAGCGAAGAGTACGTCAGCCATGTTGACTTTCAATCCGCGCGGAGTATCGGTGGTGGGCAGGACACGATTGAATTGCTCGAGCAACTGCGCTCGAAGCTGCTGCTTTTCCTGCTCCGATCGCGCGGCCGCATCCTGCGCTTGTTGCGCGCGCAACTTCTCTTGCTCCGCTTGCTGCTGAGCGGCCAGACGGCCGGCATCCGCGCGTGCGCTGGCTGCCGCGGCCTGAGCCGCATCGCGCTCTGCCTGTAGCTTTTGCATTTCTGCCTGTTGACGGGCTGCGGCTTCCTGTTGCTGGCTTGCGGCGGAAGCGTCGGCCTGAGCCTTTGCATCGGCCTCGCGCCGCGCCGCGTCAGCACGCTCTTGCGCCGTGCGTTCCTGGTCCTGGCGATCGAGAGTGATGTGCCGTGCGTCCGCGGCGTTTTGCACCGCGTCGCGGGAAGCCTGAACGATTAATTTGCTGTTGCCATTCTTGGCGACAAGCCCCTGAGCTTCCGTTAAAGAGCTTTGTGCCTTGTTCAACGCGTCAGGAGCGTACGTTTTCGCGCCTGCGGTTATGGCGATTTCTACGGCATTTTCAGCCTCGAAAAATTCGAGCGGTACCTTGTTGTCGGATCTGGAAAGATTGGGGCTCGTCGCCGATACCGTGTAGCTGTATGCGCCGCGATCCAGCAATTGATAGTTTGCCGGCGCCTGCTCGATTGTACCGGTCGTTTCAGGCAGCACCGCATTCTGCAATACGACCACGTTGCTCGGCTGCGACACAGCGAAATATGGCTCCGCGGTCACGATGAGGCCGAATGTTTGCAGGGATGTAGTCACGTCGATCTTGCTCTTGTCTCCGTTCAACAGGATTTCGCCGAGATTGTTCGATTTCCCTTCCGGCGTAATCGCCCACAAAACATACGTCAAATATTCCTGGCCGAATTTTTGCGCCGATTCGAGTTTGCTGAACTCAGCGTTGATTTGGATACGCCCTACTTTGCCGGTGACTTTTGCCTGCCCTTTTGCGAACGGGAGCAACGGCGAGCCCTGGAATCCGATGGTTGTGGCTCCGCTGCGGTGCTGGTAATTAATGGTCACGATGCTCGCCGGAACCATCGTGATGTGATAGGTAGGCCTGTTCTGCGGCGAGTTGCTCTGTGCCCGCGAATTGCCTGCCGCTGACACCGGCAAAAGTGCCGCCACAAAAAACAATATCGCCCCTCTTCTCATAGTTCCCCCCTTGATCCCGCGTGTATATCGTGAGCCCTGGTAATTTCTAGCCATCCCATCGCCCATTAAGCCCTCGGGCGTGAGCACGCGACTATTGAATTTTCCACAGTTTAACATTGCGTCAACATCCTGCCTATTGGCAAAGCCGCAAGGATTCGACGGTCACCCGGATTTAAGAATATCGATGTCACCATCTTTGCGCAGCACGTGAACGGCGACTTCCGATCCGCGCCTGCGAATTAAAAAATCAGCGACAGCACCTCCGAGACGAAAATTCTGGATGCGAACTTCGTCCAGATTCGCAGGCAATCGGGGATTTGCCAGGTAAACTTTTCGCTGTCGATCGCGAGCCTCAAGCCCGAGACACGCCTGCAAGAGCAAGAATACTGATCCGGCGGCCCAGGCCTGAGGAGCGCACGCGACCGGATAAAGAGTCGGGCCACTCGCTTCAGGCCGTTTGTGAAAACCGCAGAAAAGTTCGGGCAGGCGCTGCAGTTCAACATAGCGGCTGGCCTCGTACAGGCCATCGAGGATCTCACACGCTCGCTGCTGCATTCCGTAAAGCGAGAATCCGAGACCGACCAGAGCATTATCGTGAGGCCAGACGGAGCCATTGTGGTACGACATTGGATTGTAGCGAGATTCAGACGCGCCGACTGTGCGAACGCCCCATCCTGAAAAGCACTGTCTGCTCATGAGCGATTCGGCGACAGCTTCGGCCCGCTCTTGACTCGCAATCTTGCAAAAAAGAGCGTGCCCTGCGTTGGAAGTACGCACGCGGCACTGCTGCTTTTGTCCATCGAGGGCGAGCGCATAGGTGCCGAGATCATCGCACCAAAATGCCTCTTCGAACTTCGTTCGAAGTGTTTCTGCTTCTGAGTCCAACTGCTTGGCGAGATCCGGTTCGTCGAACGCGCGGGCGATAAGGGCGGCAGAGCGCTTCGCCGCGTAGACATAGCCCTGAACTTCGCACAGAGCAATTGGCGGCTCGGCGAGGCGACCGTCGGCGTGGAAGACGGAGTCCTGCGAGTCTTTCCAACCTTGTTGGACCAGCCCCTTCGATGAGTGGCGTTCGTACTCAACGAATCCATCTCCATCGCAATCGCCGTATTCGTCCATCCAGTTCAAGGCGCGCTTGATGTTCGGCCAGATACTTTTCAGAAATGCCGAGTTTCCCGTTCGCACAAAATAGCTGCCGGCTAGCAAGACGAAGAGAGGCGTGGAGTCAATGCTGCCGTAATACCGGCCGAACGGAACTTCCTTCGTCGCCGCCATTTCGCCGCGGCGCATTTCGTGCAGAATTTTTCCGGGCTCGGCGTCCTGTTCGGGTAACTCCTCGGTTGCCTGCGTCTCGGCAAGATATTTCAAGACGCCTTCGGCGAAGCGAGGGGCCATCCACAAACACTCAAGCGCGGTAATGATTCCGTCTCGGCCAAAAACAGTGTCGAACCACGGCACACCAGCGTACGGATATGGGCCTTCCGGATTTCCTTCCGTCAGCATGCGCAGATCCGCGGCAGAGCGATTCAGCCATGAATTAAAGCTTTCGCTAGGTGTGGTGATTCGGCACTCGTCAATGCTGGTTGGGTCAAAATCGCGTTGTAGGTCCCGAAAGGCGGTGCGGAACGGCGGAAACTTTTTATTGGCACGATTTCGTTCGCAGGAAACTGTGCTGAAAATGGATTTCTCTTGTTTCGGTTCCAGCGTTATTTGGAAGCAAGCCTCGCGCGTTGTTAAAGACTCAGGCTGCGGAGAAAACTCCAAGCGAGTGCGGCGCAGAACGCCGTCCAAGCCCTTGTAGGCTAATACCGCGGCGTTTCCCTCTACCTCATCAGGCAGACGTTCGCCCTTGCACGCGCGCTTCGTGCCGCGCACTTCAAAAATATCGGCGAAGTCCCCATCGAAGCTAAACAGGAGCGAAATGTGAACCGGGTCGCGACCGTAATTGAGCAGGCGAATATGCTGGTAAGAGCTCGCCGCTCGAACAAATTGCAGACGGAAAATGTGGACGGTGCCTCGCGGCAGGGTGTCGTCGTTTTTCGTTGGGCTGTCGAGGTTCGTAAGGTCAACCGACAGGAAAGAGTTGTCTTCGCGGATCGTCGAGCTCAGAAGTTGCGGCTGCTGCTGATTGACGCGCAGCGCGAAACGGGAAAGATGCCGGGCCTCGGCATGGAAAAGCCCGAATTGTGACGCTCCGAAAGCCTCGATATCTCCATAGCGATTGAAGACGGCGAAGGTATCCCCGTATTTGAGCACACGGGTGCGGTCGTCAGCCAGTGCGGAAGAAGCGCGAACATAATACTCATCTTCGACCCGGACAATGTCCGTCAAAACGAAACCATCCTAGAGAGTGAGCATCGAGTCGATCTGCAGCTTATCCGTAGTAAGAGACTTCGTGCTCAGCATCGCTTCATACAGCTTAACGTAATCACGGGCCATTCTCGACGAGGTAAATCGCGAGTCGAATTCATGGCGGCACGCGGCCCGGCTCAGTGTGGACACTTCGGCGACCGCTTTTACAGCGTCCGGCATGTTGTTCACAATAAAACCGCTCACTCCGTGATTGAGCACCTCTGGCACGGAGCCACAATTGAACGCAATTGTGGGTGTACCGCACGCCATCGATTCGATCATTGTGAGGCCGAACGGTTCGGGCCAGTCGATTGGGAAAAGATGGGCGTACGCGTTCCCGAGAAACGCGCATTTTTCCTTTTCTGTTATCTCACCAATGTATTCCACATTCGGATGCGCCAGAAGGGGCTTAATTTTGCATTCGTAATAATCGCGATCGGCGCGGTCCACTTTCGCGGCGATTTTCAGCGGCATGCCAACTTCCAGCGCGATTTGGATGGCGCGATCGACCCGCTTCTCTGGGCAGATTCGCCCAATGAATGCGAGATATTTGCCGCTTCCGTCGCCGGGCGAAAGACTTGCGGCCAACCCATGGTAGACATTCCCAACCCAGTTCGCCCAATACAGCGGTTTGCGCTGCGAGCGACTGATAGAGACTACTGGCATTTCGAGATACTTTCGATATAGGGGAGCTAGGTCAGGAAGATCCAAGCGGCCGTGAAGGGTGGTGACATGCGGCAATCCCGTAAGCTTAGATAATGGAAAATGTAAATAATCTATATGGAAATGGACGATGTCGAACTCATCGGCGCGCTCCAGCACGTCTTCAAGCATAACGAAATGATGCGCGAGTTGGTCGATGCAGCCTTTGTCGAGACGCAGAGAACTCGAACATGCGGGCACAAGGCGCGCGTTTGTCACCGAGTCTCCACTCGCGAACAGAGTTACCTCGTGGCCCATCTCGACTAGCGCTTCAGTCAAATACGACACTACCCTCTCGGTGCCTCCGTAGAGCTTTGGCGGAACACTTTCATAGAGTGGTGCTACTTGGGCGATTTTCATTCCAGTTACACCTTGTCGTCGAATTCACTAATCTAAATGCTCCATGAATTTCGTCGCGTTGCCTACTAATCTGCTTCAAATCGCACGCAATTAGACTGAACGGTTTCTTCTTCAATCGAACATTTGATAGCCCGCAATCGCATTTGGTGACGACGTTAAGATTGATTATTCGCGTGGTCACGATTGATTATTTGCGTCGTCGCCGCCGGTTACGTCGTAGCATGCTCCGATAACCATAGATGCGAGATCGGCACTGCTTCCCGCAAGGAGAACGGTACCCGTAGTCATAGCCCGTCAGCCATACACCGTTGTTGGTAAACCACGGTTAGAAGCGCTGGCGAATCAAAGGCGAAACCGATTTTGGGCGATTACGGTCCGGGTCCACATTTGTTGCTCGCATTTCGTGTTGAACATTGACAATGACCGAAGGCAGAACGCGCCCGGTTTCGATAAGGACAATTGGCCTACATGGCGGATGCGACGACGGAACGCTCGTAGATAGCGCCTACGTTTCGCCCAGTGAAGGCTCAGGAATTGCCCGGCTCAAACTGAAAGCTGTGTTCACCAAACCAACGTGAGAGAACGCTTGAGGGAAATTGCCTAAGAGCCGCTTCGCATCCGGATCATATTCTTCAGAAAGAAGACCGAGATCGTTGCGGATGTTCAGCAGGCGCTCAAACATCCGCACTGCTTCCTCCCGGCGGTTCTGCAAAACATAATTGTCGGCCAACCAGAACGAGCACGCCAGAAACTTGCCCTCTCCATGCGGCAACCCGTCGACCTCGGGGTCTTGCGTGTAGCGAGCGACAAAACCATTCTCCATCAGATTTGATTCGACCGCTTTGACCGTACCAATGACGCGAGGATCACTCGCTGGGAGAAACCCGACGAGCGGCATCATGAGGAGACTCGCGTCCAGATGTTTGGAGCCATAGAACTGCACGAAGGAATTGAGTTCCGCGTCGAAGCCTTGCCGGCACACTTGTGCCTGAATTTTTTTTCTCAGTCTCTTCCATTTCGCGATATCTCCGGAGATCCTGCCCTTTTCTGCCGATTTTATCGGGCGATCGACCGCGACCCACGCCATCATTTTGGAATGAACGAAATGCCGTTGCGGGCCGCGCATTTCCCATATGCCATCATCGGGGTGCTCCCATCCGGTCTCAAGGAAATCGAGGAACGCTTCCCTGACGCCATCGCCGCCCTCCTTTGGCGGTCCAAGCCCCGCTTCGCGGCACTGGTAAAGAGTGTTGACGATCTCTCCGAAGATATCCAATTGGAATTGCGTGTGAGCAGCGTTACCCGTTCTCACCGGTGCCGATTTTTCATAGCCTTGGAGCCAGGGCAGTTCGAGTTCCGTGAGCCTCCGTTCGCCGCGAAGACCGTAGACGATGTTCACTTCCGCGGGGCTGCCAGCCACGGCGCGCAGAAGCCATTCGCGCCACTCAAGAGCCTCGTCGTGATATCCGGCATCGAGGAGAGAGCGTAGAGTAAAGGACGCATCGCGCACCCAGCAAAAGCGATAGTCCCAGTTGCGTACGCCGCCCAGCCACTCCGGAAGTGAAGTCGTCGGAGCCGCCACGATTCCCCCCGTGGGCAAAAATGTAAGCGCCTTAAGCGTGATCAGCGAGCGCAATACCGCATCACGCCATTTACCCTGATAAGAACAGCGATCGGACCATTCACGCCACCAGGTCTCTGTCTCTTGAATCGCTGTATCTGCATTCAGCGGTGCCGGTTCATTCCCTTCTGAGGGATACCATGCAAGATCGAATGGAATTTTCTGTCCTTCAGTTACTGTAAATGTTGCGACGGTTTTGAGATTTTCTCCGCGAAGCGGCACTTCGGTGCGTACGCCGAGCATATCCGGGCCTGCTATCGCGGAAATCCCGCGATCCGTACTCCGCACCCAAGGCACCACCGAGCCATAATCGAATCGAATCACCAGATCCAGATTCATCTGGACCTGACCTCTTGTGCCGACGACCATGCGCACAAGCTCTGGCCTTTCAGTTTGAGGCGTCATGCAGTCGATGAGCGTCACCGATCCGCTATCGGTTTCAAATTCTGTCTCGAGAATAAGCGTCCCTTCGCGATAGTGCCGGCGAATGCCGCGGATCGGTTCCGCAGGCGAGATGGACCAATGTCCGTTTTCAGCGGTTCCGACGAGCGCCGCGAAACAGGCAGGCGAATCAAAGTGCGGGACACAGAGCCAGTCGATCGAGCCTTCTTTTGAAACCAGGGCGGCGGTGTGGCAGTCGCCGATCATCGCGTAATCTTCTATGGGGATGGACAAGAACCGCCCTCCGCAAAAATGGCACTTGTTTGATTCAAGAATCGTATCAGAAGAGGCAGTTTCTCTTCAGGCTCCACGCAGGCAAGGGCTGCGACGAAAAATATTTAGCGCTTGTAGATGTGACCAGCCTTCATGACGAAGTGAATGTTTTCAAGAAGATGGACACTCGCGGCGGATTCTGTGGGATCTCCCTCGACGGCAACAATGTCCGCGAACTTACCCGCGCGGATTGAGCCGAGCACATCGCTGTGCCCAAGTAAATCCGCGGCGGAGCTAGTGGCGGACTGGACGGCCTGCATCGGCGTCATGCCATACTTCACCATGAAGGCGAATTGCTTGCCGCTGGTTCCGTAGGGGCAGACGCCCGCGTCGGTGCCGAAAGCCAATTTCACGCCGGCTTCGACGGCTTTGCGAAAATTGCCGCGCTGGATTTGACCCAGTTCGGCATCGTGCGCGAGAAACTCCGCAGGGATGGCTCCTGCCTTGCCCGCGGCTTCGATGCACTCCTCATCGTAAATATCCATGACGAGGTAGGTGCCGCGCTTTTTCGCGAGCGCGATTCCTTCGTCATCGATTCGCGATGCATGTTCGACCGAGGCGACTCCGGCATTTATGGCGTTTTTGATGCCTTGCGTCGAGTGTGCGTGCGCCGCGACGCGCAAGCCGAAGTGGTTTGCTTCATCCACGGCAGCCTCGAGCTCCTCTATCGTGAATTCCTGAGAATTCGGATTGCTGCCATGCTCGAGGACGGCGCCTGAAGACAAAATCTTGATGAGATCCACGCCATCATTCGCGAGCTTGCGAATTACTTGGCGGACCTCCCAGGGACTGTTTGCTTCGCCGTAACGCAAGTCGAAAGGCAGAGTGATATCCGGCGCGGCGCCAGTAAGCGCGCCCGCGCCGCCGGTGATCGTGACGTACGCCCCTGCAACAAACATTCGCGGGCCCTCGATATCGCCCCGCGCGATCGCGTCGCGCATAGCCACTTCATTGAGCGCGCGATACGCGCCGACATCGCGGACGGTCGTGAAACCCGATTCGAGCATTGCGCGCGCATTGGGTACCGACTCAAATGCGATCTCGGCAGCGGATTTTTTTAGATACGTGAGCGGATCTCCGCTTCCATTTTCGGAGCCGTCGGCGAGATGCGTGTGGCAATCGATCAGACCCGGGAGCACGGTCATGTTCGAAAGATCGACAACCGTGGCGCCCCCGGGGATGGTGACGTCCTTTTCCTTGCCAACAGCCGCGATTTTATCTCCGCGAATTAGGACGATTTGGTTCGAGAGAACAGCTCCCGCATCAGCATCAATGAGCTTCCCCGCTTTGATCGCCGTGACCACGTCCGCCTGCTGCGATGTCTCCTGCGGCTGGGCTTGCGACTGGGCACAGATGACGCCGGCGCCGATGAAAGCGATTGCGAACGCAGCCGGTAGACAATGTTTCATTGACTTCATCTCCGTGGAATTTGCGACGCTGCATTCTACACGGTCATTGGAGATGGAGAGCCATAACGTGCCCTGCGAACGGAGAGAGATCCAATGTTTCGCGTCCGTCTCTCTCTAAATGCCGCACGAAAACCAGTGCAGCGCTACAGAAGGCGCGGCCTAGCAAAGTCGCGTTGCCATGCGAATTTGTGAGCCCCAGCCCGCGCCGTGCCGCAGCCTGCGTCAGTAAGAATACTTCAGAGAGAACTGGATCACGCGCGGGTTGCCAACGGTCGACGTGATCGCTGTGAATACGGATGGCGGCGTCTCAACGTCATTCTGCGAAGTAATGGCGAACGACGGGTGATTCGTAAGATTGAAGAAATCCGTCCGGAACCTAAGGCTCCCTCGCTCGCCGAGCGCAAAAGTCTTGCCGATTGTGAAGTCCATATTCCCTTGATACGGACCAATGAAGCAGTTCCGAGGAGTATCGCCATACCCCGTCGAACCGTCCGGCCCCACAACGGGCGCGGGCGTAAACGCAGCTGGGTTCAACCAATTGCCGAGGCGCGAATTCGTGCTTCCAGACGTCGCGGAATTCGCACAACTGAAACCGGAAGCAAAACTGGCAGTGACCGCGGGACTGCTGGCCAGGTTCGCGGCCGTTCCGCCTGCGGCATCGTAAACCGTGAACGGCGCGCCGGATTGGAGCGTCAATACACCGCTCACTTCCCAGCCTCCCAAAGCGCTTCCAGTAAATCCGTGCGCGTTCTTATAGAACGGCAGTTGGTAGACAAAACTCGTCACCCAACGGTGCCGATGGTCGAAGTCGGACAATCCGCGCGAATCACGCGGATCATTCTGATTGTTGATGCGCGTCAGGAACGCGACGCTGGCCGTCGAGACGTCGTCAATCGAATCGGAGTATGTATAGGCGCTCTGGAAGTACAGGCCCTTCGAAAAGTGATGCGCCGCAGTCAATTCCAGCGCGTTGAAATGAGAATCCGAGATCGGCGAAAACGCTTCGTACGCGGCTGGATCGACGCCAAGATTCATCGCGCGCGCCTCGTTGTTCGCGACGGTATTCTGGGTGATCGTGTACGGCGTTCCATTTTGAGCCGTCACTGTCAGGCTGGTGGGAAAACCCGGCTGTCCCAGCAGTTGCGCCTGTTCCGGATCATAGGTAACGCGGAGATGCGTGCCTTTCGTCCCGACGTAACCGAGTTCGACGAACCAGTTCGCGCCGAGCTCGCGCTGTACCGTCAAGTTCCATTGTTGCGTCGTCGGCGAGATCCAATGCAACGGGACTTCCAGGCCAATGTAATCGATCGCGTTGCCAGAAAACACAGGACTTTGCGTTGTGTCGGTTGTCGGTGCGCCGGACCCATTTACGAATCCCTGAAGGATTGACGGTGTGGGCAGGAAGGCGCTGCTCAGCACACCCAGCGGCGGAATTCCGGCAACCCCGGGAACCGAGCCCGTGAACAGATTGGCTAAGCTGCCTGCGGGAACTCCGAAACCGACTGCCACCGGATAGAACGGTATCGAAAACGACATGTTGTCAACGGCGCCCAAATCTTCCCGGACGCTGTAGATTCCGTAGCCGCCTCGAATGGATGTGTTGTGGTGCCCGAAGAGGTCGTAGGCGAAACCGATTCGGGGCTCCCATACGGAGGCATAGTTGTTGTTAAGGCCCGTTTTCTGGAGAGTCCCGCTGAACCCGGAGATATTGAATTGGCTGACGCATGTTGGATAAACAAAACCATTGCCCGTCGAACTCGTAAGCTCTGGGTTCGTGTTTCCGATGTGGCAGAGGGTGTCGTACGGAGCGCCATTGAAGTCCTCGCGAAAGCCGAGATTCAGAGTCAGGGACTTTGTCACGCGGTAGTCGTCCTGTGCGAACAATGAGTAGGCGGGAATGCGGTAGTCATGATTCGCGACGCCGCCTCCGCCTTCGGCAATCAGAGGCGCGCCCAGCATGAAGTTCTGAAAATCCGTGAGGTTGCCGTAAGTTCCCGGAACGAAATAGAGGAGACCGTTATCAAGCACAGGCAAGTCGCGGCGCAACGTCGTGCGGTCGGCTTCTCCTCCGAATCGGAACGTGTGCGGCCCGTGAGTCCAGCTCACCGTGTCAATAAAGGCAAATGAATCGGAGAGATCGGTTTGCGGTTGAGTTGGATAAGAGCCGAACTGGAAATTCTCGAATTCGAACCGGTATATGTCGGGGCCCGCTGGGTTGTTGATGCCGACTTCCCCAGGCGTTAGCGTCGCAATTTGATTATTGACCGTGCCGATGACATTAAGACCGAAGCGAAACTCATTCAAAAGGTTGTTGCTGAAGACGTGTGTTTCCGTGATGCTTCCGAAACGCCCGTGCAACGGAGTGTCGAGCGGGAAGTTCAGGTTATTGGTGCCGGCGACTCCGCCGGTCTGAATCTGCAGGTTGTCCGCACCGAACGGCTGATAGATGTCGGAATCGGACCAGAAGAAACGGAAGGAAACGCGGTCATGACCTCCGCGGAACTCGCGGTCCCAGTTCGCCGTGAATTGGTCGTCGGTGAACCTGCCGGTTTCATCCAGGACGAGAGGGCCGGTGTTATATGAACACGCTCCCGTTGTCGCATTGAATGTCACTCCGGGAGTCCCCGGTACTGTCGGAAAAAGCCAGCCGCCGCCTCCACCGCCGAATTGATTGCTTTTCGCCTGTAGGATCGCCAGCGCCACAGGATCGAGGCTCGCGACCCCAGCCGGAAATCCACAGGCTGCAGGCGCGTTCGCGAAAAATGTATTCGTGAGCGTCGTCGTGTCACGTGCCGTCGGAAGAACAGGAATTTCAGTGTTGATGAACGTCCCAGGCGAATCGCCGCTGCGCTGCCGGGTGCCCTGGTAGTTCACGTAGAAGTAGCCGAATTTGGCTTTGGGATCAACCGGTCCGCCAAGGTCTCCGCCGAAGATGTTCTGCTTTTCAGCTGGCCTCGCCTCGCCCGCGGCATTAATAAAAAAATCGTTGGCGTCGAGAACCGTGTTTCGAAAATATTCCCACGCGTCAAAGTGGTAATGGCTCGTGCCGCTCTTCAAAATGGCGTTGATGTTGCCGCCGCCGTTGCGGCCCTGCGTGGCGTCATAAAGGCTGGTGCTCACTTTGAATTCCTGAATCGCATCCGGGCTAGGCAACGGGGTGTTGGTCAATTCGCCGAGCGTCGGGTCTGACGCCGTAATTCCTTCGATCAGATAGTTGTTGTTGTCCTCGCGGCCGCCGTTGACGTTCATGTACACCTGTCCACGCCCCAATCCCATGGCCGTATTCAAATTCGATACGGCGCCAGCCGAGAGTGCCAGCAGCGTTTGAAAGTTTCGCGTGGCCATCGGCAGATCGGTGACTTCAGTCGTCCCAAGAGATTGGCCGGTCACGGGCGCGGTCGTGTTGACCGCCGTGACTTCGGCGGACACAGTCACTTCCTGCTTGACGCTCGTCACCTTGAGCACGGCCGTCATGCGGGCATTCTCCGTAACACGCACTACGACGCCGCTGAACTTAGTTGGGGCAAATCCCGGTGCGCTTGCTTCGACGGAGTACGTCCCCGCGGGAAGAAGAGGTGCAGAAAAAAGTCCGGTGGAATCGCTCGTCAAATCGCGGACGATTTGACCGGTCCCTTCGTCGATAACTGCGACTTTTGCGCCGGCGATCGCGGCGCCCGAGGCATCCTGAACTGACCCGCTGATGGCGCCCGTCGCGCCACCCTGTGCGAACGCCACGCTGCCGAAAAGTGCCGCGAACACACCAATAGCTATCAGTTTTTTAAGAAATTCCATGTTACCCCCCGACCCCATTTTCGTCTCTGCACCATACATGCCGTCAGCGAGTTCGCCTGACGAAGCCAGATCCGAATTTTTTGCATACTACTGATGCGCCGGAAGATAAGTCAAGGGAAAATCAGATTTTAAAGTAGTAGGTCCACTGGCTAGAGTGCTTCCGGCTTGGCACCATGGCCGGTGGCGACGCGTACTCATTCTCCGAGTACGTCGCAATGTTCCACCAAGCTGGATTCACATCTAACGAGTTCGTGCCTCTTCGCGCTGGTCCGCAAAGCGTGATCGTGTCGCAAATAAGGGAGATCGAGAGCAGCCGGTTCGGCCACTACCGAAACCGAACGGTTGAATATTCGTCGAAAGTGCGGGCGTCGCCAGAAAATGCCGCTGGCGCTTGTGAATTTCTGTTCTACAATCTGCGGCCAGGAAGGTCTAGAGATCAGCGCCACGCCGTTTGCGACGGTTATTCGCGAGGAACACTTGCATGGCAGACGTTTCCACGCCGCAGGATTTTCGAATCGGATCGATTAAAGAACCAATTAAAGAAATCGACGTTCTGTGGATTACGGCGGGCCTAAGTTGCGATGGCGACACGATTGCTATGACCGCTGCCACGCAGCCGAGCATCGAAGAATTAATCAGTGGCGCGCTTCCTTGGATCCCCAAAATCAAACTGCGAAATCCCTTTCTCGATTTCGAAAACGGCGATGATTTCTTAAGAGATTTTCACCGGGCAGCAGAAGGAAAACTCGCGCCATTCATCCTCGTAATCGAAGGTTCCATTCCGAACGAAAACAATAAGAAGGAAGGCTACTGGGCGTCCCTGGGCACAGACGCCCAGACGGGCCAGCCGATCACAACCTGCGAATGGATCGATCGTCTCGCGCCGAACGCGTGGGCTGTGATCGCGGCCGGAACATGCGCGACCTACGGCGGCATTCACGCGATGGAGGGCAATCCTACCGGATGCATGGGACTGCCGGATTATCTCGGCTGGAGCTGGAAGTCAAAGGCGGACATTCCGATCGTGTGCATTCCCGGCTGCCCAGTGCAGCCGGACAACTTCACGGAGACTTTGCTGTATCTACTCAATATGGTGGCGGGACGCGCTCCGATGATTCCACTCGACGACGCGTTGCGGCCGACATGGCTCTTCGGGCAAACGGTTCACGAAGGTTGCGATCGCGGCGGATATTACGAGCAAGCCGAATTTGCCGACGAGTACGGCTCCAAACTATGTATCGTGAAGCTCGGATGCTGGGGCCCGGTGGTGCAGTGCAACGTGGGAAAGCGCGGCTGGATGAATGGGATTGGCGGCTGCCCAAATATCGGCGGAATTTGCATCGGGTGCACGATGCCCGGATTCCCTGACAAATTCATGCCGTTCATGAACCAGCCTCCGGGTTCGCTGCTTTCCTCCAATGCGGTGACGACGTACGGACGCGCGATTCATGCACTGCGCCGGTTCACGCAGGCATCACTCAATAAAGAACCGAGCTGGCGCGCAAAGAGCGCTCAAACGTCAGGGCAAAATAATCCGCAGGCGTAACTCGAGGTTACGGATGTCCGAAGTCAGCCGATGGCCGGGAACGATTGGCGATTCTCTTGAGCCGGACGATCGCGCTGCGCGAATCGAAAGCTCGGAGGAAGCTGAGAGCGTCCTTCTACAACTCGCGGGCACGTATGCCCAGAACTTTTTGACTTCGATCGGACCCGGCAGCCTCGATTCCGAAACGGCAACGCGCCAGATACCCGCCGACAAGAGTTTTCCCACACTCGAGGCCCGATATCGGGCCTTGGTCGAGAAGATTCCCGCGATTGTTTTCATGGCTTACATGGATCGCGGAATCGGTGAAGCGTACGTAAGTCCTCAGATCGAGGCAACTCTTGGCTTTTCGCAGCAGGAATGGCTCGAGGATCCAGTGCGCTGGTACCAACAAATTCATCCGCACGATAAGGACCGCTGGAGCATCGAAGCGGCCCAAATGTTTCTTTCCGGCCGGCCTCTTCGTTCCGTGTATCGAGTTCTCGCGCGAGATGGACGCGTCGTCTGGTTTCAGTGCGAAGCGAACATGGTCCGCCACGACGACGGCCGGCCGTGGTTTATCCACGGCGTCGGGTTCGACATCACCGAACTGAAAGAAGCAGAAGCAGCTTTGCAGGAAGAGCGGAATGTTCTCTCCGCCATTCTTGATACCGTGAGCGCGCTCGTGGTGGTGGTGGATTTCGAAGGACGCATTGTGCGATTCAACCGCGCCTGCGAATTGACGACGGGATATTCATTCGAAGAAGTCCGGAACCATCACATTTGGGATCTGTTCCCGGTGGCGGATGAGCTCGAGCAAATGAAAGCGATATTTTCAGAACCTGGTGATGGTGACAAGCCGATCGAATACGAAACGTATTGGGCCACGCGAAGCGGTAATCCGCGGCGAATTTCATGGTCGAACACTTTTCTTCCGCATCGGGATGGCTCCGTGGAGTTCATCATCATGACCGGAATTGACGTCACCGAGCGCCAGCGCCTGCAGAAAACCATTCTTGAGATCAGCAGCCGCGAACAGCGGCGAATCGGGCAGGACCTTCACGACGGATTGGGC
>Ga0182015_10000590_pt1 | contig 51944 bp, 41 predicted proteins | sample 712P3MmetaG_FD_120478 | JGI IMG/M metagenome (GOLD analysis project Ga0182015, IMG submission 120478) | Permafrost microbial communities from Stordalen Mire, Sweden - 712P3M metaG | ecosystem: Environmental > Terrestrial > Soil > Wetlands > Permafrost | place: Sweden: Stordalen | collected...
CGGCGCTTCTGTCGATGACTATATCGGTGGGTGGATACGGTTCAAAATTGGTGCGGCGCAGGTTTAAGGTGGCGGCGCGAAGGCCGCGAAGCATTACGCTGGCGGTTTCGGGCTCGATCTGGCCACAGCCGAGCTGAGAAAGGACCTGCATGATGGCGATTTGCACTGAGTTCGCGTCTTCCAGGAGGGCCATGGAAAATAGCGGACGCCGCTTCATTCTGCCTGCGGCGGCGAAACGTCTCTTGCCATCCAGCATGCGGTGATGAAAGAAGCAGTGTCTACGGCGGCGCAGAGCGGGGCTACCGCACTGGATACCGTTGACTTTGAGATGCTGACATCGTGGAACATTTTGTAGACTCATTGTCTCTCCTTGCATGTGTTGCGGATGATTTTTTTGCCCTGATCCTTGGAATGATGGGGTTAGCAAAAAAGTCTTCGCAGAATCCGGTTTTCAAAGAACTTAGATATCAAAATCCGTGAAACAAAGGATTTAGAGCCGTGGGCGGCTGATTTTTACCAGCTTATGCGGCTATAGGAATCGTCTTTGAAATAGCCTGTGGATCACAAGGATGGATGTCACAGGATGGAATTTATTTCGAGTGGAGCACCGAGTTGCAGGTATCGGGCAGTCAGCGGCAACCGTTGGTTCCGCCGAAGCAGCGCCTGAAGGCGCGATGATGGAGTGGCGATTACGGAACGCATGAATGCGTTCCCTGATACGAATCGCGGTTCACAACGTGGCGATTGTGGAACGCATGAATGCGTTCCCTGATACGAATCGCGGTTCACAACGTGGCGGTTACGGAACGCATGGATGCGTTCCCTGATACGAACCGTGGTTCACAACTTATCGATACCCTTCTCTGCGATGGGATGGAAGTCAAAATCCCCGCCCTGTCTCGCAGAGGACGCGAGACAAGGACGGGGCAGCCGAACTAACGTTGAGTTTGCCGTTCCCAGGTCTCGCAAAGGCGGCGAGACCTGAGACACCGCTGCGTCACACTTCAATTACATGGGGACGCGAGGTCAAAATCCCCACCCTCTTTTATTTTGTATCTGGCGTCGGCGGACGAGGGCGTCCGCCGCTCCACTCAGGGGACGGCGGCGTATTTTTGGAGCCAGAGGAGTTCTTCTCTGACTTTGATTTTTCCGTGCCAGGGATTCTTGCTGAGGTCGTGGCCTTCGCCGGGGAAGATTAGAAGCGCGTTGGGGATGCCGAGGGAGTAGAGGGCGTGTTCTAAGAGGTAGTCTTCGAGGACGGCGACGCGGATGTCGTCGGCGCCGGCGACCATGTGGGTGGGAGTGCGGACTTTGTCGATTTGGAAGATGGCGGCTTCATCGTGATAGCGCTGGGGGGCTTCCCAGGGGCGTCCGCCGAGGAAATAGGCGTCGTCGAAGGTGGTGTCGTCGTTGCCCCAGTTTGCGACGTGCTCCACTGCTCCCGCGCCGGTGACAGCGGCTTTGAAGCGGGTGGTTTGAGTGATGAGCCAGTTCGTCATGTATCCGCCATAGCTGTAGCCGCCGATGGCGAGGTGGGAGGGATCGGCGATGCCGGCGGCGGCGAGGGCGTCGACGCCTTCGAGGATGTCTTTGCCGGGGCGCGAGACAATGGTGGGGACGATTTGTTGGAGGAACTTGTCGCCGTATCCGGTGGAGCCGCGGTAATTGGGTTCGAAGACGAGCCATCCGTTGGTGGCGGCGAGGCGAGACCATTCGTACCAATCGGCCTCGAAGTGGTTGCCATCGGCGTCGGCGGGGCCGCCGTGGATGAAGGTGAACATGGGAAGATTTTTTGGGGCATGGTTTGGATCGATACCGGGAGGGTAGATCAACATGCCTTCGATGGTGGTGCCGTCGTCGGCCTTCCAGCGGTAGGGCTTGCCTTGCGGGAGATCGCGTTCGGCGAAGAGATGGTTGAAGTTGGTGATGGGCTGGGCTTTCGCAAGTTGGTCAGAGCTTTCGGCGAGATAAACCTCTGCCGGTCTGGTGAGTGAGGAGTAGACATAGGCGACACGCTGAGTGTGCGGTCCGGTGGAGAGGCTTTCGTAAGTGCCATCGAATCCGGCGAGTTTTTGCAGTGGGGTTGAAGGAGTTTGAGCGGAATAGATTTGGACTTCAGTGCCGAGGCGCGCGGCGGCGATCACGCCCGAGTTGTAGATGCGGTAGCCGGTGACTTGTCCGGGGAAATCTTTGCTCCATTGGTCGACTTGTCCAGTTGAGTTATCGACCCAGTAGAGGTGCGGTTGGAGATCGCGGTAGGGGCCGGCGACGTCTCCGAGTTCGACGGTGAAGAAGATGTGGCGGCTGTCGGGAGCCCAGTGGAGTTGGACTTCCTGAGCTTGATTGTGGGTGAGTTGGCGGGGCTGCGAGACTTGATTAGCGGTGGGTCCGGCGGTCGAGGGCGCCCGCGCCACACTTAGTTCGTAGATTTCGCAGTCTTCGGATTTTTCCTGGCGCTGGTTGATCGAGTTGCTGAGGAATGCGAGCTTGGTGCCGTCGGGAGAGGTAATGAGATTGTCGACGCGAAGGGGGCTGGTTGCGATGGAGTTTGCGCCGGGAGTGAGGTCGGAGTCTTTGTCTTTGTCTTTATTGGGGTCGGCGGTGTTTTGGGCGGGAGCGGCGGCGTGGCGGGCGAGAGCGGCGGCGACGTCGAGGGAGAAGATAGTGTCGCCGCGTTCGGCGGCGCGATATTGGATGACATCTTTCCAGTGTTTTTTGTAGTCGTCTTTTTGAGTTGTCGTCCAGGGATTGCGGGTGGCGAAGTAGATAATGCGGGAGTCGGCGGACCAGGAAAATGTGTGGACTTCCTCTTCGCCCTGGGTGAGCGGGATGGCTTCGCCGCCGGAGGGGGAAATCAGATAGATCTGGGCGATGTCGGATTTGTCGTCGGCTTTTTCTTTATTCTTATCGTCATTCGTGTCGTGCCTTTTAGTTTCAGCCTGGTGTTTTTTTGCGCGCTTCCCGTCGTCGGCATCTTTTTCGGCGGGGCTCTTGCGTTCGGAGAGGAAGGCGATCCAGCGGCCGTCGGGGGACCATTTAGGTTCGGTATCGTGGCCGGACTGGGTAAGCGGGATGAGCGAAGTGTCGTTGGCGGCGTCGCGGTAGAGCCATAGATCGTGGCGGAAGATTTGCTGGTCCCAGTCGGCGCGCTCGGTGGCGATCACGACGGAATGGCCATCGGGGGAGAGCGCGACTGTGGGATAACTCACTGAGTTGAAAAATTCGTCGAGCGTGAGTTTGGGTTTGGATTGGGAGATGGCGGGGAGGGTGCAGAGCAGGAGGGCGATAGAGAGTAAGCAAGTCTTTGAGAGTCTCATGAGGTTGATGGGAATAGAGGTTTATACATTGCGGCGTTCAGGAGAAGCAAGGTGACGCGCCAGGGTCGGAGAACCAAAACCGTTATCACAGAGGAACACGGGAGTTACACAGAGTGGCACGGAGGGAAAGGTCGGGAGTTTGCGATCAGCGGATGGGTCGAGGTTTATTGAACCGGCTCGGCGTTCTTGAGAGCATCGTCGAGGGATTGGGCTGGATGTGGGGTGCCGCGGACGATGCGCCATCCATCGTCATAGTGGCGGAAGGCGGCGGTGGAGCGGTAGCGCAGGTCGGAGTGATAGATGGCGGCGCCGATTTCGTTGAGCGGATTCCAGCGCCAGGTGAATTCAACTTCGGCGGTGGTCCCCTGGGACGAAATGCCGGTGACGGCCACCAATTCTCGTCGAGCGGCGAGGATGTTGAAGGATTTATTTTGGGTGTCGGCGGGCGGGAGTAGCGTTTGCAATGTATCGATTCCCGCAGGCGTGAGGGTGAGGTCCCAGCACGGGGGCGGTTCCGTGGATGGAGGACAGGGGATGTGGGACGCGGTAATCCATCCGTGATGCTGCAAGGCGATGGAATCGGGAGAAAGGTGATCGTCGTTGGAAACGGTTCCAGTGCGCAGAAGAAACTGCTGCGGGGTGCGGAAGGTAGCGGAAGCGGCGATTAAATCGGCGGCGAGGCGGCGGGTGAGGAAGTCGCGCGGAGAGCAGGCGGCGAGTAGGAGAAGGAATAAAAACGCGAGTGGGAATTTTCGCATGGGCGGATTAAGTGTTGATTCTAATGCAGCGTGGGGGTGGGAGTGGGACGGTCAAAGGCAAAATCTTAAACACAGAGGGGCACGGAGGAGCACAGGGCCTGGGATTCGCTCATGTGATCAGCGTGGCGAGGAAAGGATGCGAGGTGATTTGGGGTTGGAACTTGGTGGCCCAGCGACCGGGGATGGCGGTTGCGCAGGCCGGGCAGCTACCGTTAGGGGAGAGGCGATATTTCTTGATCAAGTAGCCGTAGCGTTCGATCAAGGTTTCGTTGCAGTGCGGGCAGCGGGTGTCTTCCCACTGGTCGACCTGGCCGGGAAGATTTCCGGCATAGATGTAGCGGAGGCCGGATTGGCGGCCGATCTCGACGGCTTGAAGAAGATCGTCTGGGCGCGTGTCTCGTGCGACATCGTTTTGCATTTTATAGTCGCCGTGAAAGGCGGTAACGTGCCAGGGAATGTCCGGCGAGATGTTGGAAATAAATTCCGTGAGTTGGCGAAGTTCGTCGGGATCGTCATTGAAGCCGGGGATGAGGAGCGTGACGATTTCAAGCCAGAGGCCCATCTGGTGAATGCGGCGGATACTGTCGAGGATGGGGGCGATGCGTCCACCGAGTTCGTGATAGTGACGGTCGTCGAAGCTTTTGAGATCGACTTTATATAGATCGAGGTGCGGACGCACGTATTCGAGGACCTGCGGCGTGCCGTTGCCGTTGGAGACGAAACCGGTGATGAGTCCGGAAGCGCGGGCTGCTTTGAATACTTCCACCGCCCATTCGCTGGTGATGAGGGGTTCGTTGTAGGTGCTGACGAGGATTTTTGCGCGCTGGCGGAGGGCGTCGCGAACGAGGTTTTCAGGTGAAGTTTTATGAATGGGCGATACGGCGTTGGGATCGCGCAGGGCTTGCGAGGTTACCCAGTTCTGGCAGTAGGCGCAATGAAGATCGCAGCCCATCATGCCGAAGCTGTAGGCGAGAGCACCGGGATGGGCGTGGAAGAATGGTTTTTTTTCGACGGGATCGCACTGGGTGGCGGCGGTGTATCCCCAGGGAACGTAGAGGGTACCGGCGCGGTTGTAGCGGACTTTGCAGACTCCGAGCTGACCTTCGGGAATGGGACAACAGTGGCCGCAGGCGAAGCAGCGGACGCGATTGTTGCCGAGAGTTTCGTAGAGATTGGGATCGGCTTCCTGGACTTGCCGATCGAGGACGATTTGGAGGGACGGCACGGAAGAACCTCTTAGTGGTTATTTTATATCCGCGGCGAGAGGGAGAGTTTGCTTTCCTTCTGCGAGGTGAGAAAAGTCAAAGGATTAAACACAGGGGTCACAGAGGGGCAAAGGGTAGGACAAGGGTGGCGCGGCTATTGGTGAGAGTTGTTTGCCGATTCGCGGCCGAGGAGCCATTGTTCGGCTTCTTGTTCGATTGCGGCTCGCTGGGGGGATGTGAGGCGGGTGGCAATGAAGGGGGCGAGGACGCGGCTGGCGTCGTTGCCGTTCGCGCGGGCGAGCACTGTCCAGAAATAGGCTCGGTTGTCGTCTTTTTGAACGCCGCGTCCACTCCAATAAAGAGATCCTAATTTGGATTGCGCGGGGACGTTGCCGTGTTCAGCGGCCTTGATGAACCATTGAGCAGCGAGGGTTTCGTCGGGTTTGACGTTTTGTTTTTCATCGCCTGCGATGTAGAGGAGGCCGAGAGCATTTTCGGCGGAGGCGTCCCCGTGGGCAGCCAATTGGCGGAGTTGCGCGAGATTCGCGGAATCGGAACCCAGCGTGGAGGAAGACTCCGTCGCTTCCGTGGGACGCGTCGAGGAGGCCAGCACCTTAGGTTCGCCGATGTGGCGCGAATGCAATTGATCCTGGATCCACGGCGCAAGACTGAATCCCAGCGCCAGCGCAATGGTTGCAGCCGCCGCGACCAGGAGCAAAAGATGAGTGCGAGGCAGGCGGACGCCGCCGGGATTATCGTCAGAAACGGGTGCGTTTTTTTCGGACTTGTCCCGCGGAGAATCCACGAAAAGTACATTCCCGGGTAGCGATGGGAACTGCGGATCAGAGACTGGAGGCTCTGGGACAGGAGAATACTCGCGCAAAGTTCGATTGAAGGCGGTCAGAATCATCTCGGCGAAGCGCTGCAATACGGCAGTATCGCCGTCGGTGAAGCCATGGGCCCTCTGGGAAAACACTTCGAGGAGACCGATGGTGTTTTCACCGATGCGGAGCGGGGCGGCGAGCATGGAGCGGATGCCAAGCGCACGGCAAGTCTGAATGTCGACGCGCGGGTCAATTTCGGTATCGTCGCAGCGGAGTAACTTACCATCGCGCACACATTCTCCGGAAAATCCAGAACCGATCTGCATGGCCAGTCCCACAGGCGGTGCGCCGGGGCCGGAACTGGCGCGACAGATCATGGAGCCGGGATCTTTTCCCTCGAGAGCAATGGCCGCTCCGGTGGCACGAAGCAGGGATCTGCAGCGCGAAGCCAGGAGTGAGAGGATTGCCTGTAAGTCACTGCCAAGCGCCTCAACTTCCCGCTGTACGGCTGATGTGGCAGCGAGAATGTCGGTGTAGTTTTGAGGCAGCGCAGTCTTATGCAAACTTTCCTGCGACAAAGAGGCGGCCTGTGCGTCGTCGGCGGCAGAAAGCGTATTAAGGAATAACCAGTCCTTCAATTGACGAGCGGCGGAGTTTGAAAGATCGAGGAAATGAAAGGCGACCCGGCCCGCATCCAAACGCACGGCACGGCTGGTGGTGACGATCAGCTCCGGCGCTTCAGCGAGATCGAGGCGCAAGTCGATGACTTGATCCAGCGCAACCGGCAGCGAGCATTGGAGGGCCACGCCGCTTTCACTGATATCAAGAACCTCGTAGAGATCAAGCATCCCACTTGCGGAAGCGGCCCCTAGAGTTGCATAGGCTGGAATGTGGGCTCTGTGGCGGACGCGGCTGCGACGGTTGGAAGAGGCGGTGCGTGATAGCGGAACGATGGCAGCCATGAGACACAAATAATGCCACACCATATTAGCGCGAGATCGCCAAAAAGTATCCAAAGAAGTAAGGGTCTGGACAGCTAATCCGGACCAACAAAGTTATTTTCTTTAGAAGTTTTGACGAGACTTCACAAATGTAGGCGGGGTAATCGAAGAAGTTACTAAAGTTTCGGTTACCGATCTCGAGTCTTTCCGCCGCAAGCCCTTTATTGGCAACCCATTTGGAGACAGGTCCAATCTAACTTCAATCCGGAATGCGATTTTGATATGGCTAAGGAAACTCTGATTAAGTCTTCGCGGGCGAGACAGGATGCTCTGAAGGGGACGGCCCCAGCGGCTAAAGCCGCGTGCTTTCGCGGTTTGACGGCACGGCTGAAAGCCGTGCCCTTTCAAAACTCACTTAGTCGGAGCTTTCCTAACTCAAAGACTTGGTTTTTAGGACTGGTGTGGGCTGGTACGGGGATTCTATTGAGCCTGGCAGCTGTATCGCCAGCATGGGGATCGTTGGGCGGAGATGCGGCGTCGGCACAGGCCGATCAGGTCCAGCTGCAAGGCACGCTGCAAAGCACATCTACTGTGGCCTACACGGTGCAGGAGATTCAGTGCGCGAATGGAGCGGTGGTGCGCGAATACGTGTCTCCGCAAGGAAAGGTTTTTGGGATCGCGTGGCACGGGGCGTGGCCGCCGGACATGCGTCAGTTGCTGGGAAGCTATTTCGATCAGTTCATGCAAGCCTCGAAAGCACAACCGGCTGGGCGTACCGAACGCAGGGCTGTGACGATTCGGCAGCCGGGGTTGGTCGTACAAATGGCTGGACATCCGCGATCTTTCACAGGGCGAGCCTATCTTCCCGACCAAATGCCCTCGAGCGTGACGGCGGAGGCGATCCGATGAAGCGGTTAAGAACCGTCGGCGTGGTTGGGATCGGGCTGGCTTCCTGGTTTAGCCTGGCTTGCGGCGGCGGGAGCAGCAGCAGTGCGACCACTACTTCAACGTCAACAACGAACGGGAACTCGCAAACTGGGGCGAATGTGGCGCCTATCGTGATTAACTCCGGGCCCGCTGGAGGGTACGCCGATGGCGCGTTCGCTAACGTGACGGTGTGCGTGCCGGGAACATCGACTTGCCAGACCATTGACGGTGTGCTGGTGGATACGGGATCGACGGGCCTGAGACTGTTGTCTTCGGCGCTGACGGTGAGCCTGACACAGCAGAATACGTCGAGCGGAAACCCGGTGGTGGAATGTTTACGGTTCGTGGACAGTTATACGTGGGGTCCGGTGCAGACGGCGGATGTTGAGATTGCGGGAGAAAAAGCGAGTTCGCTTCCTATTCAAGTGATTAACGGCAGTGAATTCTCGGTTCCAAGCGGCTGCACGAAGTCCAGCTCGAACTCCGCGGACACGTTGGAAACGTTAGGGGCGAACGGGATACTCGGAGTTGGACTGTTTACGCAGGATTGTGGTGCGGCGTGCGTGCAGACGGGTACGACTAATCCGGGGCTTTATTACGAATGTTCTTCCACTTCAAGCTGCCAATTGACGGGGGAAAGCCTGACGCAGCAAGTACAAAACCCGATCTCGCTTTTCGCCAAGGATAACAATGGAGTGATCATCGAGTTGCCGGCGGTTTCCTCGCCGGAGGTGACGCTCAGTGGATCATTGATTTTCGGAATTGGAACGGAATCGAATAATGCGTTGAATGGGGCCACGATTTATACGGCGAACGACTACGGGGATTTTACGGCCACATACACCGGAGTCAGCGGCAAGGCTGGTTCCTACACCAGCTTTATCGACAGCGGATCGAACGGATACTTTTTTCTTGATTCAGCGATTCCAGGAATACCGGATTGCGCGGATGTGGGAGGATTCTATTGTCCGGCAACCACCCAAAATATCACGGCGACGGTGCAAGGAGCCAACGGCGCAAGCGATTCGGTGAGCTTCAGCATTGCGAACGCGGACACTTTGTTCAATACAGATAATGGGAATGATACGGTGTTCTCGCAACTGGGCGGTCCGGCGATGGACACCTTCGACTTTGGCCTACCCTTTTTTTTTGGCCGGAACGTGTACACGGGAATGCAAAGCTCGGCTTATCCCGATGGCTATTGGGCTTATTAAGGTGCAATCCTAGAAGGCTGCTGAAAAACTCCTTTTGCCAGCGAAGGGCACACCTCAGGCGCTTGAAGCGCGGCTAATTTTAATGAACTTAACGGCACGAGTGAACTCAAGATTATTCACTTTACAAAAGTTACCACGTAGGAGCATACTGCCTTACATGGAAGCAACTAGTCATCCTTTCTTAGGTTTAGAGGCTAAGCGAGAGGCGTGTATAGCCTTCCGTAAGTCTCTTTTGATGCTTGCCAGCAATTTCCTAGTCGGCACTCGTTTCAACTCTTCCCGTTTTACCTTCTCATCCATCGGAGGTTCCCTGTGACTCTAATTGACGTTATAAACCTGTTCGACACCGACGACAAATGCCGCGAATTGTTGGTTCGTCTGCGCTGGCCGAACGGCGTTGAATGCGTGCGCTGCAAAGGCGCGGTTGTGGAACTGGAAACAGTCAAGCAACTGTTCTACTGCAAGGGCTGTGATTATCAATTCACTGTCACCGCTGGCACGATCTTCAACGATTCCCATTTGCCCTTGCAGAAGTGGTTTCTTGCGACGTTGCTGCTCTGCGAGGCTAAAAAAGGGATGAGCGCCCTTCAACTCAAGCGCACGATCTGGGGAAATAACAAAGGCTCGTACAAGACCGCATGGTATCTCTGCCATCGCATCCGGGCAGCCATGAAGGAAGTTGAACGGCCCATGATGGACGGCACTGTCGAAGTGGATGAAACTTACCTCGGCGGCAAACAACACACGTACAGCAAAGCAGGATACGGAGATTCCAATAAGCAGATCGTGGTTGGCATCCGGCAACGTGGCGGCGATCTCCGATTCTTTCATGCCCAAGACGTGAAGGCAGGAACCTTGGCGCAGTACGTCCGCGAAAACGTGAGTGAAGACGTTGAGGTAATCGTTACAGACGAACTCAACACCTATCCCACGGCGTTCCGGGACACCGCTTTTGCTGCGAAGCACAAGACGATCAAGCATAAGGCGAAGGTCTATGTTGACGGAGATATCCACACAAACACCGTAGAATCGGCATTCTCGCTCTTGAAACGCGGGATCATTGGCACATGGCATCGCATCTCTGCAAAGCATCTCGCAGCCTATCTGGACGAAATGACTTTCCGTTTCAATCGCCGGAAGTCCTCGACCCTGTTCCTGGATACCTTGCGTCATATGGTCACTGCCCCTGTTTTGACGTTTGAGAAGTTAACGGCTTAGGCGGCAGCAGCGAAAACAATCTCGTTCCCCAGTAGTGGACGAACATCTGCCTCACTTCTGCCGTGTCATACTTTTCCTCCAGACGATCAATATCATCTCTGTGGTATGTGCCCCAGCCGGGCTTTCCGAGCCGACAAGACACAACCTGAATAGGTCCGCCAACCCCATCGGCGGTTTCTTTCATCAAGTGAGTTACGAACACAGCCATTGTTATGGCTGGCGTTATCAAGCAAGAAGGGTCATACATGCTTTCGAGCACAAATCGACCAAGGGAAGTGTCCATCCCTGCACATGCATAGTGTTCTTCCACCGACAAACAGTTGCCTTGGCGGACATCAAGAAAACACAGTCGGGTAATATATTTCTTATGATGAGTCCACAAGCCGACCACGATTTGTAACCCCGCCCGTTTGTACTTTGAATGAAGGCTCTGAGCAATGAACTCAATGGCTTCATGCAATCTCGACCAATCAACATCATCGTTCTCGTTTTCCAGTACTTGAAACATCTTGTCACTAAATCTCTTGATTATGTCTGTGTCTCCAGAACAGGCCCACGCCACACCCCACCGATCTCGGTTATAGTGCCTTACCTTTTTGACATCTCTCTTGCTTACGCCATCCGTTTCACGAGAATCAGAACAAATTACTAATCCAGTTTCACATACGATGCCGACAATAAACGTCATTCGACTTCTCCTGACAAGAGGCTTGGGGTTCATACTTCTCCCCCAGCAAGAATTTTGTCAAGTGAATAATCTTGAGTGAACTCGTGCCCTTCCCAAAACACTCCCAAAGCGGAGTTTTTCAGCAGCCTGCCAGAAGCTAATCAGTCGATTTCTATTTCAGAGCCAGGCGAGATTGGTGCAGGCTGGAGATGCGGGAGATCGCAGCGACCATCATGCTGGAGAGCAGTTGCATGGTGGCTACATCCTTTTCATCGAATGCACTGGGCGAGGACGAGAGAACTTCGAACACGCCGAGAGTGCGACGGTAATAACGCAGCGGTGAAACCAGAATGGAGCGGACGCCGAGACGGCGGCAACTGGCGAGATCGACGCGGGGGTTGCGCTCGGCGTCATGGCAGAGCATGACTTCTCCGCTACGAACGGCTTCGGCGGAGATGCCGGCGTCGGTTTGTAGGCGAACGCCGAGGTCGGGCGCGGTGCGTCCTGCGCGGGCGCGGCAGACGATCTCATCGCCGGCGCGGAGGGCGATGGCAGCCCCTGTGGCTCCGGTGAGGTGCTGGGCGCGTTCGGTAATCGCGCTGATCGCAGGTTCAAGGTCGAGTTCAGCCGCGTGAATTTCAACTTCTTCGCCAGCATGCACCGCTCTAAATCCAGAGACTGGATGCGTAGCATTGGCTACGCGCAACTGACTGCGGAGGGCGGTGGAAGGTACGCGATTCTGGTGGTCGGCAAACTTCGAAACCTGAGGATCCGGCACGGTGCGCAGCAGATCGCGCACAAGGCTGTCGAGTTCGGAGTCCGTGATGAGATGAGCGGTTTGCTGGTTGCGAAGAGATCCGCCCATGACCCGGGAGAGATTCAATAATGAGGTGTTGCCGCAAGCCAGACAATACGGGCGGCTGTTGCTGCTGATCAGCTCACATTGAATGCAAAACGTGGCGGACTGCAAGGATATGAAGTTGACGTCTTTGAACGTGTCCCCGTAGATAGTCCTGCTGGAAAATCCAAGCATGAATGCGTATCCCTCAAAGAATCCTTAGCAATGCGGCGAAGATTAAGGTAAACAGTGACAGCGAAGGGAAAAAGTGGCGGTAGTGGTTCCAGCTGTGGAAAAGGCGGGCGCGATGATTTTAAGTCCAGAAGAGTAGAGAAATAACCTCTCGAGCGAAAGAAGGCAATGAGCGGCGCACACGCTTTGTGCAAGATCCTGCAACACTAGAGGGTTTTCCGTAGGGTCTTTTTTCTTGCAGTCTAGGTATTGATCGACGGTTCCAGCTGGGTTACACTTACGAGACATCGAGGCAGAAATGTCTCGAATCATGGGGGAATCATCATGCAGTGGACAGCACCAGCTTTCGAAGAAGTTTGTTTGAATTGTGAGATTAACTCGTACGCCAGCGCGAAACTTTAACCCTTGCAGCCCTCCCTAGTCCTTACAAGTTGCAGCGCCTATCCCGGTAAGGAATAGGTGTGCCCCGTCGGCTCTTATGTCGGGTGCGAAGACCTGAATCTGCTCTAAATCATCTATACCTACATTAACCAGCTTGGGCGGCCATCAGGCCGTGCTCATCCCGCTCGGGATGAGGGATGACTTGCAGAGCGGGTTGCAGGGTGCGATCAAGGGCATCCGCTAAGGCAATGGGGAACTCCGACGTCACGAGATTGATGTCTACTTGAAGATCGCGTTGCGAGCGCAGACGGTGAACGAGCATGGCACCGCGATGTTTACTGGTAGAACTGACCATATCCACGGATAAGGTCCACATGGCCAAGCCTTCCAGCGAATTCCCTCCAGAATTTTTAGTCCAGTGAAGTGAAATGTCTCCGCGGCGGTGGGATGATGCCGTATCGAGGCCGGAGTGGGGATGGAACTCGCCCGGGAAAAGCTTGAATCGCACATCGAAACCGTCGAAGTCATTGGAGCCGAACGCGGCTTGGAGCACGCGGCCAATTTGATCGTATTCGCGGACGACTTTGAGTTCTTCGGTGGCGCGGCGGATCGCAAGATTATTGATTACAATCTGACGCTGCTCAAACGTACGCTGGGCTACGCGGGCTAATTCACCGAGTTCCAGGTATCCGAGACGTTGAACGCCGACCCAGATGCCGGTACCGACCACAGCGAGGACCAGGCCAAGAGAACTACCCGTGGGCCAGAGCAGGAACAGACTGAGTAAAGCAAAGATGGCAGAGACTCCGTAGAGCAGAATGACGACGTCCCGGTGGGACATGCCATGCTGCAAGAGTTTGTGGTGGATGTGCTCGCGGTCGGCAGTAAAGAGCGGACGTCCGCTGATTAAGCGGCGCAGGATGGAGAGCGTAGTTTCCAAGATTGGCAAGCCGAAGGAAACCACGGGAATGGCAACGGCGACGATGGTGGGAGCCTTTTGAGCTCCAGCGAGAGCGAGGGCGCTGAGGAGAAATCCGATGAAGAGGCTGCCTGAATCGCCCAGGAAAATAGTGGCAGGATTGAAGTTGAAGCGAAGAAAGCCGAGGATCGCACCGGCCAGCGCGATCGACATCACGGTGACGAGGGAATATCCGTTGAGCAGGGCGACCACGAACGCAACCATGGTCGAGAAGAGAGCCGATCCGGCGGCTAAGCCATCGAGGCCGTCGATGAGATTAAACGCGTTGGTGATTGCCAAAACCCAGAGAATGGTGAGGGGCAAACCTAAGAACCAGGGCAGTTGATGTTCGCCAAAGAGTACGGGGATGTTCAGAATTCGCAGGCCACCGGCAAAAAGCATTGTGGCCGCGACGCCCTGGACCGCGAACTTGATGTAGGGTCCGACCGTATAGAGATCGTCGTAGACTCCGAGAAGAAAGATGAGTGAAGCTGGGACCAGGATGGTGGCAAGCGTTCTAAATGTAAATGCGGAATGTAAAACGGGAATGTAAGAACCGACGGTTACGGCGACCACCATGCACAAAGAAAAAGAAATGAAAATGGCCACGCCTCCGAGGCGCGGCAACGGTCTGGAGTGCATGTGTCTCTCATTGGAGGGAACGGCCACCCAGCCTCGACGAGAAGCGACATCGCGAACATAACGAGTGAGGGCGAATGAGAGTAAAAGCGATATGAAAAAAAGCCCGAAGAAGACTACCGTCAACGATCCCCCCTTCTGCCGGCGGTCACGAAGTTAGCGTGTCGATATTAGCGACAGCAAAGTATTGCAGTAGCTAAGGGCTGCTTGGTAGTGAGTATGCGGGTTCCCTCCGCTTAGGGCTGGGATGTGAGGTGGGAATCAAACAGCAATCAGGCGGCAGCAATTCCCTTCAGGAGGGTGGAAAGCGAGGTTCCTTTTCGGTCTCGAAAAAAATGGAGGCGGTCAGGGGGTGAAGGGCTGTGCTAAACTTTGCAGCGATCTTTATTCGCAATTCGTAATTCGTAATTCGTAGCGATATTTCTTTGCGAATCATTCTTTGCAGCGATCTTTCTGCAACCTGGAGCATGTAATGGAGTTCGGCAGAATTAATTTTGGCCGCAAGGGCGACGTGCTTCCGTTGGTTTTGGCTGTGCTTCTGAGTTGCGGGTTTACAGCATTCGCACAGCAGGCTTCACCCTCCAGTGGAAGTTCTGTGCCTGCGCTGCCTGCGGGGCTGCCAATTTCTCAAGCTGCTATCAAAAGTGGCGATAACAGCAAGTCTGCGGAACAATCCGAATCGCAAGTTCGTTTAGGAGCCGGAGATCTGTTGGAGGTGAGCGTCTATAACGTGCCGGAGCTTTCCACGAAAGCGCGGGTGGGCAATGCCGGCGATTTGTATCTTCCGCTGATTGATTACGTACATGTTGGCGGTCTTACGGTGGAAGAGGCGCAGAAGTTAATACAGAAACGGTTGGAGGATGGCGGATTTGTTCGTTCCGCGCACGTAGCAATTTCTCTTGACGAGTCCGTATCGGAGGGCGTGACAATAATCGGCGAAGTGACGAAACCCGGCATCTATCCATTCCTGGGAGATCGTAAACTCTATGACTTCATTTCGGCGGCGGGCGGATTTTCGGCGGCGGCAGGGAGAAAGATCAGCATCATGAGGCAGCATGGCGCTGCGATTACGCTGAACCTGCCGAGAAATCTAGCGGACGATTTGCAAGACGATATCGAAATTTTGCCGGGCGATACGATTTCGGTGCCGCGGGCACCGATCATTTATGTGGTTGGAGATGTGGGCAGGCCCGCGGGATTGCTGGTGGATAACGGCAATCTGACGGTGTTGCAGGCGCTGGCATTGGCCGGGGGTACGAATCATACCGCCAAGATGAGTGGAGTTCGCATTATTCGCAAAGGTCCGGATGGAATGACCGAAACGCGAGTCCCGCTGAAAAAGATGTTAGAGGCGAAAGCTCCGGACGTGAATTTGCAGGCCGATGACATCCTCTTTGTGCCGTTGAGCGGGATGCGGGTGGCCGCTTCGGAGAGCGTGCAAGCGGCGATTTCCGCTGCGACAGGACTGGCCGTGATTGCCGCCCACTGATGAGCGAAGAGAAGAGTTAAGCGGCGGCTTCGGTTGGTTGCGGTTTCGGCAACTGCAACAATTCTTCGAGAACCTCGATGTATTTCTCCGCCGTGTGTCGGCGCGAATATTTTCGCAAAATATATTCTCTGCCATTACGTCCGAGGTCGCGAGAAGTTTCGCGACCGCGTTCCAACTGGCGGATGGCATTCACCAGCGCGGCGGAATTTTCCGGTTCGATGGCGATGCCGGCGTGGGCTTCCTGCAAGATTGAACGGGCTTGACCGCCGACGCCTAATATTACGGGACGCGCGCAAGCCATAAATTCAAGCATCTTGGTGGGAATCACGGTTTTGAACAATTCCGTGTTTTTGAGAAGCACCAGGCAGGCATCGGATGCGCCGATGTAAGAAGGAATCTGTTCGCGAGGTTGTTGAGGGACGAATTGGAGATTGGTTAGACCGCGATTTCGCGCCAGGGCGGTGATTCGATCTTTTTCAGCGCCTTCTCCGACGATCAGAAAACTGATTCTTGGATTTGTATCCTGAAGTTGCGCGGCGGCGGAAATTACGGTGTCGAGTCCGTGGGCCATTCCGATGGTACCGATGTAGGAGACGACGAACTTTCCCTCTAATCCAAGTTGGTTCCGCAAAGTGGTTGCGGGTTGTGGGGAAAACATCTGGGTTTCGACACCATTTTCGATCACCGAAATTTTCTCTCGCGGAACTTTCCAATTCTTCACGAGGAAATCTTCGAACGCCGGGGTGACCACAACCACGCGATCGGATTGCCGATAGAGGAAGCCCGCGATCCGCGCCAGCGTGCGGTGCAACGGCGAATTCTTGTTGCCCATGCCGACGGCGACCAGGGATTCAGGCCAAAGGTCGCGCACTTCGAAAATAAACGGCACGCGCTTCGTACGAGCAATCCACCAGCCCGAAAGGCCTACCAGTAACTGCGGTGAGGTTGCGATCACAACATCGGGACGGGAGAGGAAGAGTCCGGCAATTGCCGCGGAAACACTGAATGAACTGTAATTAAGAATGCGCTCGAAAGGTCTCCGGTTTGGAAAAGGAAGAAGCCAGGTGCGAAACACATGAATGCCGTCGATGTGCTGGCGTGCGATCATACGCCTGAAACGTCCGCGGTACTCGGTGGGCACGATGCCGGTTGGATGGTTGGGAAAGCCGGTTAGCACCGTGACCTCATGACCGGCGTGGACCCAGTGGCGTGACAGTTCAACGACTCGCGCAGCGGGAGCCCCCATCTCCGGCGGGAAGTATTGCGAGATGTAAAGAATTTTCATTCGGTTCCGGGCGATTCGTGCGCCACGTCAGGAAGCTTGATCGAAGCCCTGAAATTTGTTTCCATATTCGCGATTGAAAAGATCTTTTATGGTGATTGCGTGGCCTAAGCAACGCGATTGCTCCAACGCGAACGTAGCCAGCATGGTACTGACAGTTTCGCGGAAGGGTATGGGAGATTCCGAACCGTTTTGAATCGCGGCGATGAACGCTTCCCACTCGGCTTGATGGCCTTTGTCTTGCCGCAAGAAGGATCGAAACACTGTCCTGTGGCCGCCGCGAACTAATTCCAGTCGCCGAAAATCTTCGAGCACCGCCACCGCGCTGCCGCCGAAGACCTCGATGCGTTCCTTGGAATAGGATCTATCGCCGTTCGCAAGATAGGTGATGGTTCCTTGCGAACCGTCGGTGAAACGGAGCGAACACACTACATTGTCATTGCTGTATCGCCCAGAATTCGGCAGGCTGCGGGCTTCAACTTCGACCGGAGACGAGTCGGTAAGGAAGCAAAGAAAATCGACAAAGTGGCAGACCTCGCCGATGAGGCGGCCTCCGCCTTGGAGTGGATCGTTCAGCCAATGGTCTGGCGCGAGAGAACCTGCGTTGACCCGGTAATGCAACGCTAGCGGCTCGGCGGTTTGCCGCAAGAAGTTTTTCATCCGGACGGCCAGCGGCGCGAAACGGCGATTGAAGCCAACCAATAGGAGTTGCGCTGCAGGGGTTGATTCGTACGCAGTTGAGATGTCGACGAGCTCTTCTTTGGTAAGGCAAAGAGGCTTTTCACAAAAGACGTGCTTGCCAGCCTTCAATGCGGATAATACCTGTGCCGCGTGCAGGTGATGACGTGTAGCGATCACTACCGTGTTGACCGAAGGATGGTCGAAAACGTCACGCTCTTCCGTGGAACAAGAACGAAATCCGAACTTGTTGGCGGCGTGGCGTGCGTGAGAACCGCTTGCAGCGTTTACTACAGAGAGTTCAACGCCCGGAATTCTTTTGAGGATGGGAAGTATTGTGCCGGTGGCGAAGCTTCCCGCGCCAAGCAATCCTATTTTGACGGAGTTCGCAGGGACGATTGTTCTTGATACTGGCAGGTCGATGTGTTGAGCCTGCTTCGCGTTATCGGGATAGGTGATTAAGACACCGAGAATATTTTCGCGAGCCGCAGAGTTGATCAGTTCGTAAGCGCCAGAGGCACGGTCGACGGAGAATCGGTGCGTGATCAGGAGATCGAGATTCAGTTTTCGATCCGCAAGAAGCGCGAGAAACGCTTCCATGTTTCGAGTTTCGGTCCAGCGCACATAGCCAATGGGGTAGTCGATTCCCTTCTGCTCGTAGGCTGCGTCGTAGCGTCCCGGGCCATAGGAACGGGAGACGCGGAAGTCCAATTCCTTTTCGTAAAAAGCTCTTCGTGGAATGTCCATGCCAATCGTTCCCACGGCCACAACGACGGCACGATTGCGCGCGACCGAGCCGGCAAGATTGACTGGCTCGTTGCTGGAGGATTGCGCGGTGATAAGAACGGAATCAACTCCGTGCCCGGCGGAGTGTTGCAAGCAGATCTCGTGGAAGTCGAAAGAGGAAGGGCTTACCGCATCCGCACCCAGACGAAGCGCTAAATCGGCGCGTTCCTGAGACAGATCCATTCCCAAGACGCGGCAGCCCGCGGATTTGAGAAGCTGAACGGATAATTGACCAAGCAACCCAAGGCCGATCACAGCTACGACATCGCCAAGCTTAGCGTCCGCATTGCGCACACCATGCAGAGCAACAGATCCGAGCGTTGTGAAGGCGGCTTCATCGAAGCTTACGGCACTCGATGGAATTCGCGCGAGTAACAGGCGTGGGATGCAGGCAAACCCCGCGTGCACGGCATGACCAGCACCCGCACAGGCGACGCGGTCGCCGGGATTCACATCGACAATTCCTTCGCCAACAGCAATCACGGTCCCGGAGCTGCTATAGCCTAAAGCGCTGGGCTGGTCGAGGCGGGAGCGAACCGAAGATACGGTCGCCAGGACACCATCGCGGCTTATTTTGTTCAAAACCTCGCGAACTAAATCAGGACGCATTCTGGCTTTTTGCAGCAGATTTTTTCCTGCGAATTCGGAAGAGGCACGCTCTGTGCCGGGCGATACGAGGGAAGCCGCGGTACGAACGAGCACACAACCTGGCAACAACTTCGGCGCGGGAACTTCCGTGACCGTGATCTCAGCGGTGCGAGCGTCCTGAAATACTTGTTTCATACGATTTGCGAACTCAGTGTTGCTGCGGCGTGATCTTCGGCTGACTGCCTGGAGCGAGGTTCACTCGATAAATCTCACCTTGATTAAATTCTTGGCCATTCGAGTTGACGGTCGCAGAATCGTCCCGCAAAACTAGAACGTCTCCACCTTGTAATTCGAGACTGCATCGTTCCTCTGCACGAAGCACTGTCACGAAGCGGACCGGCAGCAGCGATCGAGTTTGGTAAAGAATCGAAATTGCAGGGCGAAGATCACTGTAGGTGGCTGCCTCCCATCCCAGCAAGTGCATGTTGGGATGCTCCACGATTTTCCCGTGAAGTGGGTTCCCTGCCCTTATGACTGCGGGATTACCTGGAGCGCTTGAAAAAACATTCCACGTAAGGCGGGAATGCGCGGCTTTCAGCAGCACTTGAAACGGCGCATCTGAAATTTCAAAAGGAAAATCGGCCGTCAGCCAGTGCAAGCAGATGTCATGCTGACCGGTCCCTTCAAGATCGTCGATGATCACCCATCCTGAATCCTTCAACCATTGCACCGTACGCCGATGGGTGACCCCGAGCCGCCGGTATCCATCGTGCTCGCCCTGAAAGCGATCCGGGCAGGCATTGCCGTTGCACGACGATAAGTTTCCGGATGCTTGCGCCCAGTCAACCCAGAGAAAGCGTCCGGCGCGCCGCATCTGATCCTGGTGATCAACCGTGATTGTGTTATGAATCGCGGTTCGAGCGAAAGCGTTACTCCATGGCGGCGGTCCGTTATACAAGTAGGTTCCGGCGTCGCGAGCGAGGTTGATGCCGTTCCACCACAGGTCGGCGTGCAATTGATCCGCTTGAAAAGGGCGGCGAGTGTAGCGTGCCGCACGGATGAGCGCCCACGATGCAGCATCGCCTACGCGGAAGTATCCAGTTTCATTGGTAGGAGGCTTGGAGAAGGCGGCCGGTCTGAATGCTTCGGCAGGTTTGATGCCGAACCAGAGGAGAGCTTCGTTCCAGGGTCCAGAGGGCAACGCGGGGCGCTGCAGAATGGCGGAGCCGAGTTGCAACAGCGGGCGATAGTCGCGGTAGGCGCCGGAAGAGAGCGGAAGAATCAGGCTGCCATCGTCGGAACCATAATTTGGAACGAGGCCACTCGCGGGGTCGGGCCAAGCTCGAAGGAAATCGAAGGACGCCGCTGCGCGCTCGCGGATGTCAGGGTGGAGAGGCGCGTCGTAAATTTCGGCGAGGCGCAAGGTCCACAGTAGAAGATGCAGGATCATGCGCTGGTAATTGAAAGAGTGCTGCTGCGAAACGCCTTCTGGAGTGAACTGATCCAGAACTGCGTGGTGCAATAGCTGCGCGCCGGAATGCTGCCAACGGTTCGCGCCGGATAATTCAGGGTAGAGGGTGCCGGCGGTCCAAAGGCCTACGGCCTCGCTGATCAGATGATTGCTGCGCTGCGAGCGGGCGTAGTCTACGGTTTGCGCGGTGCGCCAGGCGTTGGCAGCGATCATGGAAACGAGCTTGCCGGCACGTTCGTCCGTGGTAGCAGGCGAGTGGATAAATCCATGCAAGGCGAACGACCAGGCGACGATGCGGAGGGCACACTCCTGGCCGCAAATCCACAACGGACCTTCCATGGGCGGACTATGCTCGGCCCAGTCTTCGATTGCCCTCCAGAAGGCTTGTGGGAATCGCTCATCGCCGCTAAGGGCATACGCCCGCAATAGCGGATATACGAATAGAAATCGTGAAGGCTCTAGGATAAATTTGAGATCGCCGTAGGAGGGCGAAGCAAAACGCATATCCGTCCACGGTTGCCGGGGAGAAACGGTTTGGGTGGTTACGGGATTGCGAAACCATTGTGGAGGCAATCCGCAATCGTAAGACAATGCTCCGAAGTACGGCAGTTTTCCAGCGAGGATGCGCTCAGCTTCGGCGAGAATGGATTCTTGGGCTCCGGAGTCGAGGACATTTCGAATCTCGCGTCCCAATTTTCTTGGGTCTTCAAAGATGAATCGTTGCGTGCCGTTCAGGCGAGCCGCGCGGAAAGCCTCGACGGGAATGTCTGGCGCGATGCGCTCTAAGTTCCATGAACTCCAGCCTTGCACAGACTGCATCTTGCGGGACAGGATGCCGCTACCACGCTGAAATTCATAATGTAGGCGTAGCAGGCCGTCGCGCATCCCGAAAGTTCGTCCGGCTTGAAGCATGGTACGTACTTTACTCATGCTGTGTCCTGGCTAGATCGCGGCTTGTTGGTTAAAGATTCGGCGGCCTTGGCCTGGAGCCAATCATGCATGACGAAGAATTGGCGGTCATCAGCGGTATTTGGTTGAGGCGCCGGCGATATCTCGCCGCGCTGGAGGGCGGCAACGGCCTGCGGAATTTTTTCTACGCCGAATGCGATGAGACGATGGCGCAGATCGCTAAGAGAATTGCATCGGCTGGCAGCAGGAAATTCATAGCGTCGGAGGATTGGACCGGTGTCGATTCCGGTATCCATAAAGTGAATGGTGACGCCGCACGGAGCGTTTGTAAGGAGGGACCACTCCGGGCTGCTCATGCCGCGTACTTCGGGGAGCAATCCGAGATGAACGTTGAGTACTCCCAGGCGCGGGATCTCGAGGACGGAACTCCGCAAGATGTTGCCGCCGGTGAAAACAATTAAGTCAGGGGACCACTCTCGTAGGCGGATCTGAGCGTCTTGGTTGTTCTGAGTTTTGCAGATCGCCACCGAGAAATCATAAAAGGCAGCCACTTCGCGGAGATTGCGAAAAACGATTCCGCCGCGTTTAAGCATGGGCTCGAGATAAAGGTTACTCGTCCGGGCGTGACCTGCCCTGTGCGGAATGAGCTTTGCGCGCGCGTACTGGGCTACTCCGTGCAGGCCCCACTGTCCCACTTTGCGCAGAGCGGTTTGCGAGTCCAGGGAGGAAAGGGCAAGCGCGCCCACCGGAACATATCCCGCAGCCGCGAGATTTGCCGCCATGGCACAGGCAGTTTCGCTGTACACGCTTGGACTCAGGATTACGATGCGCATTGCAAAACTTTTACTCCGCTTGCCGCATAGGACTGCTTCAGCCGTTCTTCGAGCAAGAGTGCGTCCGCGAAAAACTTGCACCCCCAACTGATGTAACGCAGTGGTTGATAGCGTCCCCAGACAGGATAAGAGCCGCTGACTCCACCTGATACTCCACGCGAACCGCGCAATGAGATCGGCTGCTTGAGCATCTCATTCATTTTGAGAGAGGCATTCAAGTAGCGCAGATCGTCAGTGATCTCAAACAAGCGCAGCCACACGCACGCCATCTGGGCGTTTCCCGTCAGGCAGGCATAGTGCGGCGTTCCTTTGAAATTCGCTTCGTATTCGCCGGACAGAACTTTGTTGGTTTCGAATTTTCGCAACAGTACCCATGAAGACGTGGCGACAAGCTCGATGGCATCGCTGCGTTGCCGCAGGATGGCGCACTCGAGGACTCCCTGGAGAACGTACGCTATAAAGTGCAAGTAGTTGGGATGGCCTTGCAGATTAATGCCGTCCACCCATCCGCTGGGCCGGAAGTAGGACAAAGCCCAATCGAGATTCTTCTCCGCCGCCACTCCGTAGTGATCGTCATTCGTGTGGGCTGCCAATTCGGCCAGGGACCACGCAACCATCGTGTAGTAGGTGTGAGCGGTGTTCTGGTAAGCACCGGCGCCCGACCATGAGCCATCCTGTTGCTGCACGTGCACCAGCCAATCGCCCGCCGCAACAGCCGACTGCAGGATTTCTGAACGCCCAGTCTCGACGTGAGCACGGACGAGGCCATGCAAAATCTGGCCCGTGTTGAAAACGGAAGGGAGCGCTCCGCTGCCATGTAGTCCTCCAGGAAATGCGCCCATAGGCAACTGCAATGAAAGCAGCCAACGCTCCGCTCGGTTCGCGGCGGCATACGCAGCATGGTTTCCGGTTGATCGAGCAAAATCATAGAGGGTTGGAACGATGTAACCGGTTACTTCTGGATAAGATTCTGAATAGCCTGTCAGCAAACTGTAATAGGCGGCGATACCGCCATCATCACGTTGCGCGTCGAGGATCCATCGCACCAGCGCGTCGAGGACATCGGCGCTCTGGCGCTTGCTCGTTGTGTAGGAGTACAAATGGCGCTGCTCGAGCGAAATATGGAATGTGTCCGATGCGAGCTTTCGTACGACAGGGGCCAATCGTTGCGGAGCACGCAGCAGGCCCGTCGCTTCGGTGACCGCCCTGGTAAATATTGATGGCTGCGGGGAACTCAAGCGGTGAGTGCCTCGTGGGAAGGGGTGAATTCTTCGGCTCTTTGTTCCGCCCCAGCATCCAGGAATATTCTCATCCAGTTTTCAAGCGTAAGAAATTGCCAAATTTGCATCGAGCAGTCTTCCGCGCCACGGCGGTGCTCATCGACAAAGCGGCGAACAACTTCGGGACGGAACAAACCTCGATCGCGGATATTTGTCTCGGAAAGCAGATCATCCACCATTTCGCGCAAATCGTTGGCCAGCCAGTAGTCCACGGGCGCGGCGAAGCCAGCTTTGGGTTGCCGTAAGACTTCAGCGGGCAGAACGTCCTTCATTGCGCGCCGGAAGATGTGTTTCGTGGTGGGCCGCAACGCCCCTTGTAGTTTGAGGTTGGGAGGAACATTCCAGGCGACGAACTCGGCAAGTTCGCGATCAAGAAATGGAACACGCACCTCCACCGACGATGCCATGCTCATCTTGTCGTTGTAATTCAAGTTCAAGCTTGTCATAAAGATCTTGGTATCGAGATAAAGCATCTGGTTCAGAAAATCGGCGTCTTGCACTTTCTGAAAGGCGAAGCGGTGACGAATGGCCGGATCGGAGGAGACGAGTTGCTCGCGAACGTCAGAAGTATACAAACTACCTTTCTGCTCATCGTCCAAATAAGTGCAGTCGCGGATGAAGCGGTCGGCAGCAGGAAGCGACGCACTTCGTGCCATCTTCTTGGCCAGGCGGACGCTGCCTTTCAAAGATGTGCCGCGAAGGGCGGGCAACGCGCGGATTCCCGACTCAATGCCGGTTCGTAGCGCGCCTGGCAGCCTTTGATAGAGCTGCGCCCAACGATGCGCAACATGTTTGCGATAGCCTGCGAATAATTCGTCTCCTCCCACGCCGGAGAGCAACACTGTGGCCTGCTTTCGCGCCTCGCGACAAAGGAGATAGGCAGGAATAATCGCGGGATCGGCGGTCGGCTCGTCCATATGCCAGGTGAGACGCGGGAGTAATTCCGCCACATCGGGCTCGACGATGATCTGCTGATTCTCGCAGCCCAAATGCCGCGCCAGCCGGGCGGCCACATGAGGATCGTCAAGAGTGGTTTCTCCGATGCGATATTTGCGTGGAAAGGTGATGGTGTAGGTACGCACGCGCTGCTTAGCCGCGCGGGCCATCATTGCGACGATGCTGGAAGAATCCAGGCCCGCGCTGAGAAAAGCGCCAACGGGAACGTCGCTGACGGTTTGCGATTCGACCGATTGCCGAAACCGTTCGCGAATTTCCACGGAAAGATCCGCTTCAGATCGCGAATATTCCGCTTCGGCGGCTGGAAAGCTGAGATCCCAGTATTGCCGAATCTTCAATTCGCCATCCCGGAAAGTGGCGCTGTGCCCGGCGGGAAGCTTGTGGATTCCGCGAAACATTGTTTGCGGATCTGGAACCCACAAAAAGGTCAGATATTGATGTAGTGACTCGAAGTCGAGTTCCGCGTGAATCTGCGGGACTTGAAGCAGCGCTTTCACTTCGGAAGCGAAGGCGAGCTTTCGGCCGCGGTGCGCGTAGTAGAAGGGCTTGATTCCAAAATGGTCGCGCGCCAGGAAGAGTTCGGGAGCACCGGAGCGAAGATCGCAAATTGCGAAGGCGAACATGCCCTTTAATCGATGAACACACTCCGCGCCTTCTTCCTCGTAGAGGTGGATGACAACTTCCGTGTCGGTGTTGGAAACGAAGCGGTGCCCCTTACTTTGCAAGTCGCGGCGAAGGTCCGCGAAATTGTAGACTTCGCCGTTATATGTGATCCATACGGTACCGTCTTCATTGCACATCGGCATGTGGCCATCGGAGGAAAGATCGAGGATGGCAAGGCGACGGCTGGCGAACCCAACATAGCCGCCATCAGGAAAGGTTCGATCCCACAGACCGGCACCGTCAGGACCGCGATGCGCCTGCACGAGCGCCATGCGACTGAGCACTTGCTTATTTCCCCAATTCGCGAGCCCGGCGATTCCACACATATCGAAACGATCCTTTGATGAGGTCAGAGTTCAGGTCTGTTGCGATTCAGTTCATAGATCTTAGATTTTGTATGAAACATCTGCACGGCCTGAAATCCGCAGTAAATCAATCCTGGCACGCCGTCCAGAAAACCAAGACGCAGGATGTATCGATATAAAAAAAGCAAAATGGGAGATCCGGGCAAAGCGAACAGCCTGATCTTGAGCCAACGACGACGCTGGGCTTGAGAACCGGTGAGCGACGGGGAGAGTTCGTGATCGTCGCTTTTCTGTAATAAAACGCGAGACTCCCAGTTGGAATATTCGTCGTGTTTCTGAATGTATCGAGAAAGCGATTCGACATTGTGATGGATTAGGGGATTCCGCAATTTGCGGGTTTCGCCGTCAACAATGATGTGTTCATGGACCTCCATGTCGGCCATGGACGCATCCTGATCCTTCAAACGGCATTCATAGTGGCCGTTGCCCTTGCGAAATAACGAGGTTTTCCAAAGCCCGACATCGCCATGACGAAGGGATCGTCCGAGGAACCAGGTGTGAAGCTGAATTGAATAGCCATTAAAAGCGGGATTTTTTATGGCTAAGCGAATTTCTTCCGAGAGTTCAGGCGTCAGCACTTCATCGGCGTCGAGCAAGAGAATCCAGTCATTCGCAATCGGCAAGTTGTCCATGGCCCATTGCCTTTTCTTGGGCCATCCGCCGTGATAGTGAAACTGCACAACCTGAGCTCCGTGGGCGCGAGCGACTTCCACGGTGTGATCGGAGCTCTGCGAGTCGATCACAAATACTTCCGCTACGGGCTTTAACGAGAGCAAGCAAAGTGGCAAGTTTTTCTCCTCGTTCCGTGCAGCGATCAGCACAGTGACTGGGAGCTTGCTGAGCTCGCGCACCTGAGCGGGTGTTTCGAGTTCTTCGACTTGCTTCATAAGGAACTGATTCTAAAATTCAGATCCGTAAGTCAATTCTGAAGGTGCATTTCGCACCACGATTGCAATACATACAAAGACCAAGGCCTGGACCACGACGTTCGGCCTTCGAGAAAATCCGTCCATACGTCTAGACAAGCCCGCTCGCTCACCAGAGCGCCAAGCGCTGACTCTGCGATATTGTGAAAAGACTTTTCCAACACAGGGCGCAATTGATCGCGCAACCAGAACTCAAAGGGCAGTGTAAACCCCCGCTTCGATCGATGGATTATCTTGTCTGGCAACTCCCTCCTTAGGGCTCGAACCAAAAGCGGTTTCGGAGTTGCCGAATCTAACTTCCAAGAGCCCGGCAGGGCGAGCAGACGCTTGGCGAGATGATGATCGAGCAGCGGAACGCGCACTTCCAAACCGTGCGCCATGCTCATAAAATCACAGTCCCGTAGAAGCGTGTTGAGCATATAACAGCGGGCTTCCAGGTAGGAAACACGATTGACCGGGTCCAAACTCTGAGCACGGCTTAAGCTTTCCATGAGGGGCCTCTCAGCGCGTTCCCTTGTTCCGTTTTCCGATCCCGCCATCAGCTTATTTTGAGCTTCGGGAGTAAACAGCAAGCGGGAGAGGAAATAGGGGTGGAGCATTTCGCCAGAAGGTTGAGCGAGGCTTGCGAACTTGCGGTTCCGATCGGACGATGGAGCGATGGCAGCAAACCCTTCGGCCAGTGGTTTGCGAGCGATGGATGGGAGGCGACTCCAGCGGTTAGCAAAGCGTTCCATCCGAGGCACGGTCCGGAAGCTGGAATAGCCGGCAAACATTTCATCTCCACCCAGGCCGGAAAGAGCCACTTTTACACCCGCTGCTCTTGTGCGTTCGGAGACAAAGAATGTGTTGAGGCCATCCGTGGTCGGCAGATCCATTGCGCAGATCGCAGGATTGATCGATGAAAAAAGATCGGACTGAGAAACGATAATTTCGTGATGATCGGTGTGAAAATGCTGCGCGACGGCGCGGGAAAATTCTTGTTCGGAATAATCCGCCTCGCGAAACACGATGGAAAAAGTGCTGGGCTTCGAGCCGCTGCGGGAGAGGATTGCGACCAGAGCGCTGGAATCGATTCCCCCGGAAAGAAAAACTCCGACCGGTACGTCGCTCACTATTTGCATGCGAACCGATTGCTCCACCAGCTCCGCGATCTCATTCTCAATCTTTGGCCGGAGGTTGGAATCGAGTTCGCAAGAGTGCCGGTCGATCAAGTCGAAGTATTGCGTCTGCGCGGAGTTCCCTCCTCGCCAAGTAAGGAAATGGGCGGCAGGAAGAGCGCGCACATTTTCTATTAAAGTATTCGGATCGCAGACTGAGCCGAACATCAGATAGTTCAGAACGCCCGAAGGGGCGATCTGGCGCGGGACTAGACCGGTGCCCAGCAGAGTTCGGACTTCGGACGAGAAAATAAAATATTCATCAGACTGATAGTAGTAGAGCGGCTTGATTCCCATCGGGTCGCGAGCCAGGAACAGCTCGTGGCGCTGAGCGTCCCAAATGGCGAAAGCAAACATGCCGCGAAATTCCGCCAGACAATCTTGACCCCAGTATGCATAGGCTTTGAGGATCACTTCGGTGTCAGAGTCGCTGGAAAAACTGAATCCAGCGTGCTGTAGCTTTGCACGAATTTCGCGAAAGTTGTAAATCTCTCCGTTGAACACGATCCAACTGCCGGTTGCAGAATCATTCATGGGCTGGTGGCCGTGAGGCGAGAGATCGAGAATCGCAAGGCGCCGGTTTCCCAGTCCTATGTCGATTTCGCCTTCCGCGGAATCATGCAAGAGGACGGTGCCGCTATCGTCGGGGCCGCGATGAGCGAGCGAGCGGGTAGCGCGCTCCAGTAAGTCTGGGGATACGCTCCGATCGACTCCGATGATCCCGAAGATTCCGCACATTCCGCAGGCGCTTCCCTGAAACTGAAATCATCTTACGTGAAGCAAGCGTCAGTCTTGCGAATGGGAAGTTTGTTATCTGTGTACGCGTGTGATCTTAGGGCTTTAGCCTGCGCCAGAGTTTTTGGTGAGATGTCGCGCGAGCAGCAGCAATTGATCAACATGCTTATCCCAACTGAAGTCTTGGGATCGCGCCAATCCTAGCTGGCGCATCTCCTTATTTGTTGCGCTGAAGGCGGAGAGTTGAATGATGCGTGCCGCTAAATCCTCCTGTGAAAAGCGGGGGAAGTAGAGAGCTGCGGGTCCGCAGATCTCGCGATGAACTGCCAAATCGGATGCGATCACAGGAAGGCCACTCGCCATTGCCTCAACGAGCGGATGGGCGAAGGTTTCGGCATAAGCGGCCGTAGCGTAAAGATCGCAAGCCCGGTAAAGGTAGTGCAGTGAATTGTATGGGACGGAGCCCAATTCAATTATTTCATCGCGTAACTGGAGTTTCTCGACCAAGCTCGCCGCGGGCTCTGCATTATAGGTTCCAGGATTGTTGCCCGAAGCGAGTTTACAGGTCAGAATGAGCCGGACCTTGCGCGGAGACAGCTTCTTTTTTGCGATTGCAATAGCACGAATAAGAGTTTCGAAGTTTCGATAGTAATTGTAGTGGCTGACGAACAAGATACGAAAAGCGTCTTGCGTTACGTCCAGTTTCGCTTGCACATCTGACGGCAAGGATTCCGATTGGCTGAAAAAAGCTTGTGGATTGAATCCGTGGTGAATGGAGACAGCGTTCTTTCCTGTCCAGCGTTGCAGTTCCTCGGCAAAGGTTTGACTGGGTGCAACGGCACAGTCGGAGACGAGAACGGACTGGCGTGCAACGGTGGCTTTGATTTTAGTATCGAGCCATAATCGGTAATCGCCGCGATCGCGAAGATCGCGGAAAAAGTCTGCCGAGGTGTATAAGGCGTTCCGGCTAAGAAGAATTTGGGGGATTGGAGATCGAAAGACGGCGAAGTTTCCGGTGGAGAGCAGCACATCCGCGCCGGAGCGAAGGATGATTTTCGGCAACGCGAGCTGCTCATACCAGAACCTCCGCGCGGAATGTGAAGGAGAATGATCTTCCAAGACTGTAATGCGAGTGGACGCGCGGATCTCTTTGCGGAGAGACTCGGATACCAACACTGTCGCATGGACATCGTCGCGTGCGCCGAGACATGGAAGCACGTTGCGGACGTAGGTGAGACCTCCGCCGGCGCTTGCCGAAAGCGCGTTGATGAAGATGTTTATCATTTTTTCGACTTAGCTGTGGTTTGCCAGGCGTGGATACTGCGTTCCGCAATTTGAGATGCTTACTTCTACGCCTTCGTGCGGGAACTCCATTCGGGGATGCCCGAAGTTGGTTTCAGCATTCTGCGTAGCTGCTTTCGTCTACCAGCCCACCACAAATCCATCAGTCCTGAATAACACAAGCGATACTCCGGCGGAGAGTATCGTGCTTCGATTTCGCGCCGCCATAGTAAAGAAGGATCGTCGGAGCTTGCGTCGACGACGCCCGCGCATGGTGCGAAGCAAAAACGATGGTAACGGCGGACGACTTCCCATGCGTCTTTATCGATCGCATCCCAGCTAAACGTCCATGCGAATGCGTCGGCAGCTTTACCAATCCAGGATGCAAGCCGACGCGCGCTATCGCCGATCTCAAACTCTAACTCGGCCGGCGACAGGTTTTGCAATCGCCGATGAGTGGAGGTGTGGTTGCCGATGGAGTGGCCGCGATTCGCCAGGTCCGCAATCTGGGCCGGATTCATCGGCCTCCAATCTTCACAGACCTCCCTGTTCGGACCGCAATCAGGATTTAATCGGCTGCGATAGAAGGAAAGAGAATGGTCTGTAAGGGCATCTTCGGCGAAGCCGGGCACAATGAAAAAAACTCCGCGTCCGCCAAAGGATTCGAGCACCGGAGCTGCGATTGTATAGTTGCTCTCCCTTCCATCGTCAAAAGTAAATAAAAGAAGAGGCCTGCGATCGGCTATTGCTTCGCCATTCCGGCGCGTCCACAGTTCGGCCAGATCGTCCAGCGTGCCAATTCTAAAATGCTTCGAGGCCCAATCGAGTTGCGCGCGGAGGCTGGATTCGAGATTGGCAGGAGTTTCATGCATGGCAACGACCAGAGCTTGCGACCGAGGATCTGGTTTATGGAACTGAAGAAATAATTCGTCGGCATGACCGGCTACAGCGGCCTGCATCAATAATGATCTGGCTCGGCTTCGAAGGGTCATTGCATTTTACGGTTTTGCTGCTTCATCGCGTTTCGGGGATTTTAAAATATCGAAACTCAGATCAACGCATCGCCATCCGCTGGCACAGCGTACCAATCTCGAGCGGGCAACAGCTTCGCTTTATCGAGATACCATCCGGTGGGAGCTTGAAAGGCGCGATGGATGAATCCTCGGCTGCGAAAGATTTTTGCGGTTTCCGGGGTTAGATTGCGCAAAACGACCGCGTCTGCGCCTGTGCGATAGCGGCCGACTAAAGCGGCGACAATCTTTAACGCTTCGCTCGGGCCGACTTCAGGGTAAACATCGAGGACATTTAATGTGGTGATTTGTCCGCGATGTCCGCGCTGGCGTCGATTAACAGTGACTAGAATGTTTTTGTCGTTTGCTCCGTCGCGGAAGGCGAATGCTGCAGTGGTTTGGTCTCGACCGGAGAAGTAACGCCAGCGGATGTAAGACGGATCGCGCGCGCTGGTCAGCTTTTCGGAGCGACATTCAATTCTGAGATCGTTCACTTGCTCGGCGGATGTCAGCGGCTGGAGCAATTCACCATCACTTTTCTCGATCTTCAAACGACGAAAAAAGGCCGCCAGGTTCGCCACTCTGCTGCTGGCGATGCGGGTTAAGATGCGGTTGGAAAAGCGGCGGTGAGCAAACTCTTCGGCCAGCGGTGACCAGCGAAGTACTCCGAACAACTCACCGTCAGTATGCGGGATGGGGGTCGCTCCCGTTGCCCTCCATAGAGCTGCGGCATCCGGATTCGCCGAGGTACCGAACAGCGGCCCTTGACTCCGAGAGTATTGCAAGAAAAGGCGCCCACCGTGTCCACGGAACGCTTGGTCGACATAGAACGAACTTGAACCCATAAGATTTATGGTTGCAGCTCCGCATCGAAATACCTGCGGACAACACAGAATGCATCCGACCAGCCGATCGTCGAATCGGAGGCCATATCCTATCGGATGGTTCAATCGATGGGCTGGATTTTCCAGCAAGAACCAGCCCAGATGGGACTCGACGCTTGCTGGAGATTGGCCAGATTGTGAAGCGATAAAATGGGCGACCTCGGTAATGTTCTCCTCTGCCAGTGTGATTACATTTATGCTTGAGGTTCGCGCAGAAGTAGCAGTGCCAATGTTCATCGCGCCACGTTTTGGTAGATGCTCATTAGTTTCCTAGCTTGAAGTTTCATCGTAAGACCGTCCAGTATAGTTTGCCGGGCAGCATTGCCAATCGAAGCGCGAAGGGCTGCATTTGACAGCAGGGTTTGCATGCCCTCGACAAGTGGTTCGAGTCCATCCACGGGAATGAGCCATCCGTTCCGACCATGGTGAATGATTTCGTCAATCCCCTGACCGTGGCACGCGATTACGGGCTTAGCGGAGGCCATCGCCTCCAGATAGACGCATCCGAGACCTTCATACCGGCTGGGCAAGATGAAGATTGTGCAGTTGCGCATCGCTGCAGCAACTTCCTCACGGCTTCTTCGACCCAGGAATTCCACGCGATCGGAGATGCCAAGGTCTTTCGTTAAGGCAATAAGGCGGTCTCGATCTGCGCCTTCGCCAATGAGAGTGCAGCGCAATGCAGGATGCAGTTTGCCGATCCGGGCAAACGCTCTGAGAACAAGCTCTTGTCCTTTCCCCGCCAGCAGATTTCCCACCACCAGGATCGTGGAAGGTTCGGCTGAAGTTATGTCCGGAAGAAACATTTCAGTGCTAGTTCCGTTATAGACAACTTCCGTACGAGGGGCTGTTGATTCTTCCTCTATTAGCATTTGCCGGACTTTCTTGCTGATGCAGATTACTGCCGCGGCGCCGCGGTAAACGCGACGTGAGCTTTCCCGGCGCCAGCGGGCGGCGATGCCAGTTTGAAAACAAGAATTAAAAACGTCTAGGCCGTGGACCGTTACCACGTAGGGGATCCCCAATTTTTTCGACAGGATTGAGGCGGCATGCCCGCAGGGCAGGGCTGCGTGAGCGTGGATCACGTCCACCTGCCAACGCCGGTGAAGATGACTTACTCTGTGCGATAACACGCCCGCCAGACCGTTGCCGGCACTCGACAGTCCGAAATTTCCCGGCAATTGCGGAGAGCGCACCCACTCGGCGGGAAACCGGCAACTGGATTCCCTGCAAGAATGATAGATGGAATTCACAGCAATCACCGAAGAAGCCGCGCCCAAAGCTTCGACTTCCCGCAGAGGCTCGGCGATGAAGCAACCGCTGATGTCGTCCCCACGGGACGGATAGAAAGGTGTCAGCGTGAGCACATGAAGATTACGCGGCACGCCGGGCTCAACCTTCTCGGTGCGGTCTGGGGATGTCGCCAATCTAAAATTACCGATTTCGAGCCACCGATCTAAAGCTAGGATCTGGAGTGGTACGATCTAAAGCCAGCCGATCTGAAGCCAATCGATCCAAAGCCGAGCAATGCTGTGGCGGACTACGGTTACGGGTTTCCAGCCGGCTGCGCTGAACGTTCAACAACCAGTTCCGATACACCGGATAGCCTCAAGAAACGAGCGTCCTGCAAATCACTCTCTTCCAGCTGGATGCCGAACTGCTGTTCGAGATCGGTGACGAATTCCACAACTTCCATCGACGTAAGCCAACCCGCTTCGAAATAATCTTTTTCAAGCGAATCCAAGAGGAGTTGCCGTTTGACTCTTCCCTTGCTCACAAACCAATCGATGAGCCATGCTAAAACCTGTTGCCTCAATCTTCCCTCTCCTGTGTTCTTATCGTTCGATGGCAACGCAACGCGCCGGGGACCCGTCGCATCCCCTCAACTTTAAGGGCAACACGATCAGTTCGACCTCTTTTGCGGTGATGGAATTCAGATTCGTCAGGTATTCCACCAACACGACTTCAGCTCCCAATAATAATTTGTGGTTCGGTGAATCTTTGGGAGTTCCGCGCGAGTGGGCCGGATTATCGGGCGACGGAGTATCCATGGCAATTAGTCGAACACCTTTTTCAACCAACCATTGCGCCGACGCCTCCGAAAGAAAAGGGTATTCTTCGTAAAACTTCATGGTGCCAAAGTATTGCGACCAGCCAGTGCGCAGAATCAAACGGGAAGGAACGGTATCGCCAAGCTTTTGTTGCAGGTCAGGAATGCCAATTTCCTGCAGGGCCTTGCAACCGGTGAAGTCGGCGATGGTAGCAGTTCCGATCAGCACGTCCAACGAAAGCTCATCGATGGTGCGGCCGTTTGGAATGAAGTGGCGAGGCGCATCGGCGTGAGTTCCCACGTGAGTTCCTAATACAATCTTTCGGGTTTCGCGGCCTTCGATGCCGTGCCGCCCAAGAATTGTGATCTCGACCACGGGATGCCAATGACTCGGAAAGGTCATCATGCCCTCTTCGAGGGGCAAGGAAAGATCGATAATTCTCATAGTGGCGTCTGAGTTCGTGTCTTTACTTCTAAACTTCTAAATTTGGATCAAGGACCTTTGCTTGCGATTCGCAGTGGGCCAATGTTTATTGACCTGACGCGATTGCGGGTTCCGCCAGCGCCGTGCTGAAACTCGATCTCGAACTCAGGTGAAACTTTTCGGCCACCAATTGGCGAAGCTGCGCTTTCTGAACTTTACCGTTAGCCGTCCGGGGAAATTCATCGATTTCCAGGTACCGCGCCGGTTGCTGGTGACTCGCCAGTGTATCTTTCGCGTGCGCTACCAGCACATCTAAAAGTGACTCCAGTTTCACGCCCGGTTCAAGTTTTAGAACCGCTACAATATCTTCCCCATAGAGTTCGTGAGCGATGCTGACGACTGCAACATCGAAGACACCACTTATCTGCATGAGTGATTCTTCGATGGCTGCGGGGCTGACGTTTACGCCACCGCGAATGATGACGTCTTTCTTACGGCCGGTAATGAAGAGCGATCCATCATGGTTAAGAACGCCGAGATCGCCAGTGGGAAACCAAGCGGAGGCGTTCGTCTTCAGCAACTGACCCTTTGCATCGAGATAGCCAGCCATCAGGTCGGGTGTCAGGACCTGCACCTCTCCTTCCGACCCAGGAGGGAGAAGGCAGCCTTCGTCGTTCACAATTTGTAATTCCACTCCCGGCAGCGACTCGCCTACATAGCCGCGCCCGGCATCGATCTCGCGGGAGCGTGCGGTTACGAACAGAGTTTCCGAGAGACCGTAATTCTCAATTAATTTCACTCCGTAGCGGGTTTCAAATTCGGTTTTTACTTTCAGCGGAAGCGGAGCAAACCCAACGAATGCACGCCTTACCGAGCTGCGACAAAATTCTTCGCCTTGACGTCCGCGGTCCATTCTAAGAAGGATGGATAACACGGTAGGAGCCATCCATAGCGTATTGATTTGACTTCTCTTGGCTTTTTCCCAGAAGCGCAGGCTGGAACGAGCATCGAACACATGGTCGACCACCACACTTGCTCCGCAAAGAAAAGGAAGAATCAGCAGGTTAAAGAAGCCGCCCATGTAAGACATTGAAAGGCTGAGATAAAACCTGGACTCCTGATCGATTTGCTGAACGGCAGCAAAGGCAGAGGCATTACGGAACATTGCTCCGATTTTGTGGGCTAATCCTTTGGGCTTGGCCGAAGTGCCCGAGGTATACATGATGACTGCGAGATCGTCGTCATTCGATGAATCCAGGTTTGAATCGATATTTGACGAATGGAGGTTTGTTGACTTGAGGGAGAAGGGAGAACTGGAGGCGCTCTGGAAGTCGATTCGAAGCTTCCGGTCGTCTGATTCGGTTTCTAATTTATCCTGAGCTGTCACCAGAGTGAGCACCTGCGAATCGAACCCGCGGAGAGACTCGGCGAAGACACTTGAGGACACAATGAAGGAAGGCTTGCAGCTTTCGAGTATGAAACGAATGTCGCTCTTGCTGAGAGCAGGATTGACCGGAACTATAACGGCGCCAAGATAAATACAGGCGAAATACAGAACAACCAGTTCGCAGCAGTTCGGAACCATGACCGCAATGCGGTCGCCTTTGCGCAGACCCCGGTGGCGCAGTTCAGAGGCAAGGTTGCAGGCTTGGCGGTGAAAATCGCCGTACGCGATTTCTCTGTCTGTGAAAGCGTCAACTAGAAACACCCGGTCACGTTGTCGTTCCACGACATTCAGGATGGTCTGGCGACTGGTCATTGCGTGAAGACAGGGCTGGCCTTGGCCGACTTCATGAGATTCGATATCGCGACCCACCGATCCAACTGTCCACGGTAGGCCTGGTTTGGATCGAGGCACACGACGTTGCGGCCAGCGATTTCCATTTCGAAGCGGGGAAAATGGCCAAGCGTGATTACGATGCTTTCCGTCGAAAGCAATTGGTCGATCGATCGCGCGTCGGTGGAACTGGGAGGGCAGAGCAGGAGAGCGACTCCGATTCCGAGATCGAAATGCATGCGATCGGAAAAATCTTCCATGGGCCAACAATTCTGCGGGACGCTTGGTGGGACTTCGCCGTGCACCACGACACTTGCGAAAAGATCGCAGCAAACTTTCAAGAGATCACGCTCAGGACTACCGCAGATGATCATGCAGAACTGGCCGCGTCGCTGGGCAGCGCTCAGCAGAGTATCTTCGAGGTAGCCAGCAAACATTCGCTTCGAGCGGACCGGCAGAACTCTTTCATCCCCTAAAATCTCTTTCAGGTGGGTGGGCCATTCAATGCCCCAAGCGCCGCCATCTTTGTCATTCAGAAATAGAGGCACGTGATTACCCGTCATCTTTAAGACTTGCTCGAGAACGTCGAATGAGCCGTAGATCACTCTACCAAGTACGACCGGACCCTCGGCCAAAACCAGATCCGCGAGAACCATGTCGTCGCAAGGACTTTCCGACGCTACAAGTTCGAGCACAGGACGAGCACGACGCTTGGCACAAGTGACGACCATCGCATCGACAAGTGATTTGACCGATGAGAGCGACGTGCTAATACTGTTTCCGGAAATACCGGGAGCGGAAAACGAGGTCAGTGTGTTTCGCGTACTTTCCGCTTTTAACCTGGGCAAGCTTCTTGCCACGCGAGTCAGGTTGTTTTCATCCAGATGAACCGGATCGAGGTGTCCCATGGCCACCACCAGCTTGCGCGGATCGACGCCATGCTTCCCTGCGGCTGCGACGACTTTCGGCAGAAATGAGGAGTGAAACTGACTGCATCCCATGGCCACCGACATCATGTCGTAGAGTTGCATCTGCGACATCAGCGGACCGACGAACTCTTCCGCAGCATCCATTACGTCGAAGAGATCAAGCCCGGTTTCGATTTCCAACTTATCGAAGACGGCCACCGCGATCTCGGTAGGAACATTTCCGGCGCTGCGGCCTAGTCCATAGAGGGTGGTATCGATGAAGGTTGCGCCACAACGAACCGCGTCCACGCTATTGGCCACGGCAAACTGCAAGTTGCTATGGCCATGGAAGCCTAACCGGCATTCGCAGTGGTCGCGAGCGGCAGAAATATATTCGCGAACATTCTCCGGGAACATGCTGCCGGACGAGTCCACACAATAAATAATATCGGCGCCAGCATTTGCGCCCGCTGATGCTTTCTCACCGAAGACCTGCGGCGAGACGCCATAGGTCTTCATGAAATTCAGGCAAACCTTCAACCCTAACTCCTTCGCCAGAGTTAAATAAGGGAATGCATCCTCGATTTCCGGAGCGTTGTATCCAATGCGGATAAAATCGAGACCCGCCGCGTGAGCGGATTTTAGTTGGTCCGCCGTGCCAATGCCGGGAATGAAGAAACATCCGATTTGAGCGTGAGGTGCGGCACGCTTGGCAGCTTCGATCATATTTTCGTCCGAGGCCGGCATTGCACCTTTCCCGGAAGCCGCGGCTCCCAATCCCAGTCCGTGGCCCACTTCAATCCATCGAAAACCCAGCCGACCCAGAACGCCGGCGAGGACTGCCGTATCATTTTCTGTGAATTTGAAATCGACCGCGTAACTGCCATCTCGAAGTGTGCATTCAAGGATTTCTATTCGCGCACGCGAAGGATTGCATAAGATCGCTCGATGTTCGATTTGCGATTTTAGACAATCCGACATTGGAAACACTCCGTCACACACACGTCGAGCAATTCAATGGTTCGGTTGAGCCAGTATATTATCAATTCTCACAATGACGGTACGGTCAGAGAGCACATGGCAACGAGATGGTAAATAGAGGAAGAGTGATTATTTTGGGGAGAGTGATCTAATCGCCTGCACAATACCTTCCGCCCACGCGGGCGGCGAATAGGCTTCAATTCGCTGTCGGCTTCTGGCGCTCATTTGCATCCGTAAAGCTGAATTTTCGGCAAGCTTTGTCATCTCACGCGAGAGCCCCGAGACATCGCCGGTTTCAACGATAAATCCATTCCAGCCATGCTCCACCAAATCGGAAGCACAGCCGGCGACACCTGTGCAAACTATTGGTAGACTGCACGCCATCGCCTCGTTCACTACCAGCCCCCACGGATCGCTATGAGTGGGAAAGATCAACGATTCGGCTAAAGCATAGATCTCCGGCAAATCTTCCCGGTGGACGAAATCCAAAAAGCGAATACATCCGTCCGATATTTCGAGAGCCCTCGACTCAAGCTCCCGATGATCAGAGCCGCTTCCCGCAAAGACCAAGCCGACCTTGCGGCGTAGCTCAACCTCAAGTTGGGCATAGGCCTGGAGCAAATCAAAGACCCCCTTCTCTTTGACCAAGCGGCCAACATAGAGGAAATATCGACTGGGCAAGCGATGACGAGTTCGAGTTTGGAGTTCATTTTGGCGCGCAGCATTTGCAGCGCGCGAAAATAGCTCATTATCGATTGAGTTCGGCGCGGTGCATACTCGATTCCGCTCGACACCCAACTTTAGAAGATAATCCGAAGAAGATTTTCCAGGCACCACAAATGTCGAACAGTAGTCCAGAAAATGCTTCTTCATTAATTCCACGGGTTTGTAACTTTGCCGACGATCGAAGGAAGTACTCTCCGACCAAAGAATAAAGGGCACTCGCTGCTTTTTGGCCCAGTAAGCAGCCTGCCACGAGGCTAAATAGTTATATCCGCCGCTTAGCACAACGTTGGGATTGATGCGGTTCAACTGGGAAATCATTCCCCAATTAAGCAAAATAAAATGTTGGCCGGACCGATATCGCCACGATGGCAGGATCTGATAGAAGAACTTTATTTCATCCTTGTAGATTCGCCATTGACGAAGAGTTGGATCGTTCTCCGAGAGGAACACTACGTGCAAATCAACCTCCCGCCTCTCTGCCAGGGCATTGAATGCGGGAATCCGGTAGGGCGCGATAATTTCGGTGATGATGACGAGCCGAATCACCGACGGTGGTCTCCAGAGGGAATTGGTTCGTGAGAAGAAAACTTCGCACGACGGGCGATCGAATAAGTGGAAATAGGTTCTTTGGTCACGATTGCACACTCTCTCTGCGCGCGAGTGCGATTCGAGTGAAGATCTCTTCCCATTGAGGAGTGATCACATTCCAATCGAAGCGAGCGATGTGTGAGCGCCCGCATTCTCCCAACCGGCGCCGCAAGTCGGGGCTCGAAAGCAATTGCTCCAGTCGCATCATCATTTCCGCATCATCACCCACCAGAAAGCCGGATTTAGCGTCTATGACGGACTCAGGCTGGTAGTCTTTGCGGGCAAGCACGGGCAGACCGCAAGCCGCGGCTTCCATCAAAACGCGTGGCGATCCTTCCCATCGCGACGGAAACATGAAGATGTCCGCGAGGGCAAATTTCTCTCGGATCTCGATCCTATTAAGAGAACCGCACATCTCCAAATTTGCCAAATGCTTGCCCCGCGTGCGCAACTCTTCTACGAGAATCCCGTCGCCGACTAGAATAAAATCCGCCCCGGGAAAGCGTTCTGCCGCTTCCAGGAGGACTTGGGGGCCCTTGAAAGAACGAAGCGCGCCGACAAACAGGACACGAGGCCGGCTGTTTGCCGGGCGATCCCAATTGGGCTGAAAGAATGTCGTATCCACTCCCGTTGGAACGACTTCAGTGTGCAGACCGTAGTTTGTCTCCAAGCTTTGTTGAACATTGGTGGAATTGCTGAACAGGTAGTCGCAACGAAGAATCGTCTCTTCAATGAGCTTTTTTGTGTTTGGGGTAATAGTGTCGTCTTGCCAATCGCTCTGCGACTCGAATGTAGCCACAAGGGCGCAACGCCTGCGGCCGAGGGTGCGCAAATTCATGTACCAGCGCGTGGCGGGAGCTGGCTTGGGGTAAAACAAAATCTCCTGGCGTCCAAAGATAAAGTGAGTGAGGATTGGAATGGTTTGCAGCCTGCGAGGAAGCTGAATCAGACGCGTGTTGGGTCGCACGACAAGCTGCCTGGCGGGTGCCCCGTGCTTGAATAGGGTTACGTGAAAACGCTCCGAGTCGAGGCGGCTGACTATTTCACGAGCGTTGATCATCTGGGCGTTGGTAAGACCCTCATCGGCAAAGGAGTCGACCAGAATCCTTATCGGTTTCATGTTGCCAGGCACCTTGCTCGTCACCCCGACTCCGTTACTCAACTGCGCTCTGAACGGGGATCAGCGAAGCTCCGTTTGAAGCGTTGCTCAAGGTGTGCTTAATATCTCGCACGCGAGTGCTGAGGTACGAATCCGAATCGCGCAATGGGTGAGAAGCCTGCAAATGATGAAGTGCGGCCTGCATTAGGCACCGTCGCTCGCGCTGGTTCGACCCCGGCGGCAATGGAGCATGCTCCGTTGGATCGGATTCAAGGTCGAAGAGGTCCTCGCGCCCGGCGCCGATGTCGACGCTCCTGTGGGCTTCCAGGTTCAACACAAGCTTGTAGCGCGATTCCCGGATCGCGAGTTGACGAGGGCCACCACGCTGATCCCGGCGCAACGGGTTCGTACAGCCAGCAACGCACTCCGTAATCGCTGGACTGGTCCACGCGGTTCCCGACTGCAGGCGCGGCCAATCGTCGGTTCCTTGAAAATCTGAAGGGACGGTTGAACCCGCGGCGGAAAGTAGAGTGGGGGCGAGATGCAATAAGCTGAAGGGATTCGAGCATACTTCTTTTTTATCTACGCCCGGGACGCGGAGCAACAGCGGAACATGGATCAGTTCTTCCGCCAACGACGGAGGATGGTAGCGTCCATCGTGATCCAGAAACTCTTCACCGTGGTCCGCAGTAAATGCAAGAATGCAATCGTCCCAACGGCGAGACTTCCGTAAGCTTTCGACGAGCCGCGACAATTGCACATCGACCCAGCGAATTCCGGCATCGTACATCGAGACAATGTCATCGCGGTACTTGCGCAATCGACCTTTTCCGATGTCAGAACGATTCCAGCTAGCGTTCAAATATCGAGCGCGCGAAGAAGTTAGGGTATGCTCGCTCAGAAGCTCCAGCGAATCTTCCTTCGGATAATACGGACCATGCGGATCCATAAAGTGCAGCCAGAGGAAAAAAGGCGCGTCTACGGCGGAAGCCAGCCAATCCTCTGCCTCACTGACGATGACATCGGCAGCCGGAAAGCGTCGCAGCTCGTCGAATGATCGAGATTCTTTTGACCCCAGACGCCAACAATATTGAAAGTAGAGTTCCTCATATGCAGCGCGCATTCCCGGAATCTTATGACTGATCTCTGCCATAGCGTGGTTCAATCGCGAGGACGCGCGCGGATTGGAAGGGACGGGCATGTCTTCCCATAAATTTTGCGTGGTGTCACTGGCAACAAAGTCACGAAAGGTGTCAAAACCAAAATCGTAACCGAATTGCGGAGTCAGGTAGGGATTACCAGCGCCAAAAAATGCTGTCTTGTAACCCTCGTTCTTGAGAGCGGAGGCCAAATTTGTTTCGTGGCGCACCAATCCCACAACTTCTCGCCCAAGAGCAAGCGGATAGCGCGATGCCAATATCGCTGGAAACGAATAGTAGGTAGGGACGCCGGCCACGATCGCATTCGGAAATACGAAGCTGTGCGCGGCTAACCCATCCAAAAACGGAGTTGTGCGACGGCCATAGCCCATGAACCCGCAGTGATCCGCGCGCAGGCAATCCACCGTCACGAGTATCAAGGACTTCCGACCTGCCATTACGCCGGCCTCGCGCGGGCAATTAGTCCGCGGTGAATAATCTTTTTCTTCACTTCGACTCGCACCACGGAGTTCATCGATTCAAAAGTCCCTTTGTCGACCAGATCGTATATGTCTTCATCGCGAACATACAACAGGTTCGGAAATTTCTGTTCGAGCACGGAAAGGAACTGGTTGAGCAAGCGCAGTGTGCCGCTTCTAAAGTCTTTTATCGCGGAATGGAAGTTGATGGAATGTACGGAAACAATTGCCGGAAGCCCTCGAGAAAAACACTCCGCCGCTTTCTCGACACATTCGCCGATAGAAAAGTTATGGGTCGTGGCGGGCTCAAAATCCGTCGAGCGGTATAGGTGCAGCAGGTTGTTCGACCCGTTATTGTTCGTCCCATGAGACTCAAGATGAGGCGCCCGCATGAGTCCCGGCCCATTCTGCGCCACGCGTATACCATATTTCGCCCACGATCCATGAGTGTTTTCATTCGCCCGATAACCAGGGGCGCAAGCTGAGCGCGGAGGCGTTGAGAAGAAGTCGTTAAAAGTTTTCACTGCATCCGCGATAAGGGTCTCTTGCACCTCGGGATTCAAAAACGCTTCACCACCATTTTCCAGCGGATCGGCGTACTCAAAGCCGATCCACGGCATGCGCCAGTGTATATATGGAACTCCCGCTTTCCACAGAGTTCGCAGAAGGAGCCCGCGTTCCCCCGAGTCCTTGAGATGTCTTTCCACGGAACGACCGCAAAAATGAGTGGCGCCATGCAGTGCCGGTGATAGCACCCCTTCTGCAATTCCTCCGCGGTAGGCATCGAACAGGCCGGCGCGACTCCACGCATCGGGCAACCCATCGTTCAAGGTTCGAAGATGAATCTGTTGAAAATCGCAGGCATATACTCTCGCGAAGTCGATATTTGCCAGAATGAAGTTCATTCCCAAGCAGGCTGCACGTCCAGTCGAATCACGGTGCCGGTTGAGCAGTGAAGAGATCGCATGAATGTCCTCCGCAGTTTCAAGGCTGTAATAATCGTAAGGCCGTTCTCCGAGGTTCACGCCTGCGGCACGCAATTCCGTGCAAACTTCAGCGTCTCTTACGCCGACCCGGCCCCAATCGTCACTCTGGAGTACAAGCAGCGGGCGTCCGAAAACAAATCCATGGCCGGGCAGCACGGCTCGTGCGCGGCCCCATGCGTTACGAAACGCATCCCTCATCGGCGACCCTAGGACTTTCTGACCAATGCTCATTTCTGCGCCAGCACGCTATAGTTCACCGCGAATTGTTGGTTGCGGCCCCCGGAGGCCTTCTCAAGAAGAGCGCCCATCCCGTTTATCAAAGGGCAGAGACTATATCGATACATCAATTTAGTCGAAGGATACCGCATAAATATTTCGAAACATACATTCATTGTGCGAAAGAGTCCTGCAACGCTGCCTCCTTCCGGGAGAATATCGACGCGCCGAAATGCGGCTAGCAATGCACGCAGAGCAGATGGCAGAAATCTCCAGAGTTCTTCGCCGGGATCCGGAGCGGCGCTGGGCACGCTCAGCCAAAGGTTGCCGCCTGGCTTAAGCACTCGAAAAATCTCCGCCATCACCAACGAGGGCTCGGCGACATATTCCAGCATTTGAGTGCAAATCACCAGGTCAAATTGGTCTTCGGAAAACGGCAAATACTCGGCCCGCGCCATTACATCTACCAGTAGTGTAGAGCGTAAATCCAGGGCGACGTATTGTCGCGTGCGATCGGCAATGAGCGGGCGGTAGGGCTGAATCCGACCGCCCACATCGAGCACCTTTAGCTCGGCAGATTTGAGCTGCGCCGACCAACGGCGAAAAATCCTGCTCCGTTCCCGCAGTACGAGCCAATTCGGATTGGTGAGCGACGGATCAAGGCGGTCTCTTCCCTGCTGCATGAATTGGCTAACAGTCTGGCTTTTATCCATTCTCCCTTGAGCTTTTCATGAAGAGGTCGCAGCGGTTCATAAATATCCCAGGTCTTTCAGCCTTTGCTCGACCGCTGTCTGTTCGGCACGATCGAGCTCGGCGCTATCGTCTCGCAGCAACTCCTGCAACAAAAAGGACACGAGTTGGTCGACACTGTGGAACTTGCCGGCGAATCGCTCTTCCGCGGCCGCACACAAATCTTCGGGAAGTTGAACTTGTCGCCAATCGTTCATGATTCACGCTTCGGATTCGTGTGCGAAAACTCCGCGAACTCTGCTCAAGACGGCACTAGCAATCAACCGGTCATCCGCATTTAATCCCATTAAAAAAGCGGTCGCGGAAAATGTTCCGTAGGCAACCAGCACTGCAAAACAAATGTTGATCCAACTGCCCTTTAGGTGTGCCGACACATGAGTCGACAGCAAAGCAGCCAAAAGCGTAAGGGCAAGAGGGGGCAGTAATTTCAGATAGCTGGAATTGTATGGAGAAAAGTGCAGTCTGCTCTTCACTTCCAGAAGGTTCCAAGCATTTACTCCCACATTCGTAATAGTCGCAGCTACGGCGGCTCCCCACACGCCCCAAAGCGGCACTAGGAAAATGCTGAGTACGACCATGAGCACCGCCATCACCGCCTGCACACGCACCAGACGGTGCTGGTTTCCGGACATTAGCAGCAGAAAACCAACGGATCCGACGCCGCAGTTTACGAGTTGGCCGCACGTCCCAATGATCAAGATTGGCCACGCGACGGCAAAGTCGCGACCGAAGATGCGCATGATGGGCTGAGCGAAGATGATCATCACAAACGCGAGCGGACAGGTCAGGCCCAACATCCATTTAGTGAGCGTTTGGAACATGCGGCCAAGAAGAACGCGCTCGCCGCGAGTGTGAAGATCGGCAATGACAGGGGCAAATATCTGATTAACGGATTGCAGAATGATGGCCTCATACGCGACAAGCGCAGCTGCCACGGAATAGATGCCCACTTCACGCGCTCCGCGATAGTAGCCCAGGGCGACGCGATCGGCCTGGCTTAGGACGAAATCCATCAAACCCACACTAAACATGGCTGCGGAAAAAGACCATATCTCGGGCTGAAGGGGAAGTTTTTGGCCATCCCAGGAGCGCGCCGGAGCGGGAGTGAAATGCCAAGCCATGGAAACGAGAAGCGCGAGCACAATCACGGCGGAGATGATCTGTGCCAACAGATATCCGCGGAGTCCGTAATGAAAGGCAATCAGCAGGATCGCTATCGCCATCGTGACAGGAGTGGAGATAAAGCGGGTGACGACGGTGCGGCGACTAACTTCCTTATACCCGGCTACGACTTTACCAAAAAAAGAGTTGAGTACGCCGGCGATCATGATCGCGGCAAAAAGCGGAAGATATCGGATGAGCTCCGGAGAATGATAGAAGCGTATTGCGATCCAGCGGCCCCCGGTGAGTAGGATCGCGGCGAAAAGCAGGTTGCTGGCGAGCAGAATCCACGCACCGTTCCATAAAAGCGATCGCAATGCGTCAAACTTCTCTTCCGCGGCATATTGCGCCACAAAGCGCAGGGCCGCGTCAGGGAGCCCGAGTACGTTCACGATTCCGAGGAAGCCGATGATGGTCATACCCAGGGCGTACAAGCCCAGTGCATTCGCACCCAGCACGCGAGCGAGGTAGACCTTAAAAACGTATCCCAGCACAGCTGTGAAAATTGTTCCAGCAAAGACTATTCCGGATTGCCGCGAGACACGGCCCATTTCCGTTTGGAAATTAAGCTTTGGCAGAGTTTGGATTGCAGGCACGATGACAGAGATTTCTGCCGTCATGTCTCGGACGCTGCTTTCGCCGGATTGCAGTTGAGATAGCAAGTAAATATCCTGGGACGTCGCCGCGCGTCTTAAGCAGTGCGGTTCATGTTGCTTCTACGCTTCAAAGAATATAAGACGGAGGTCGGATAATGGTCTTACTGCTTTGAGTCCGGCAATAAGCGACGCACCGCAGATTCAATAGCCGGCGAGCGTTTCACAATATTCGCGGCTTTGTATCTGGCCACCTTCCCCAGATGGGCTGCGGCGGATTGGGTCAATGTGGCATGGAGCGTTTGCCGAACTCGATTGCCAAACCGTTCTTTGTATCCTTCGTCGCCCAAGCCGAGATCGACGAGGTGCATCCCATCGCTATCACAAGCATCGATCACAATCTGCGAGAGCAGGCAGTAACCTGGAGAATTCTCTTCCTGGCTGCTATCGAATGTTGGCTGGTACCAGAACCAACTTCCATGGAATTGAAAGCCATAGTTCCAAGCAACCGGGCGGTCAGCAATCTTCAGCATGCTCAGAGTGACTGCCCCACTCCCGTCGAATCTCCTGGCTAGTTCTTCAAGAAAAAGGCGCCGCTCCCTTGTAGATAGGCTGCTGGTCCGCCCTGTGGCCTCAAAACGCGACACATGAGCTTGAACGAATGCTGGCAGGGCATCCTGAATCTGTTTCCACGACTTTAAGTGAACAAACGTCACCGGACCTTGGCGCTCCATCTGCCGGAAGAAGCGACGAAGCTTCTTCTTCCCGGTCAGCGAATCCTTTAGAGCCTGGCGCAGCGCTCCGGTACCAAGGTCCACTTGAGCGCAGGCGTACGCAGGACGAATGAAAATGTGGCATTTTGTCGATCGGGAGCCGTTTAGCAATGCCTTGGAAGTCTGCGAGTCGGAAGGAAGATTTGCAAACGCGATGGAGGCAGAGTTTATTCTTTGCAACTCCGAGAATGTGGCATCCACGAACTCGGTCCGCTTTTCTGGCAGGGACAAGAAGTCGCAGTAATCCGCAGTAGTCGCGGCCAGGAAACCGAGGCTTTTTCGGATCGGATCGGTAGCTAGAGAGGCTACGCCAACAAGATCGTCTCCCTCGTAACCTAGAAGCAGCAGCGGTTTGAGAGAACTGCCGTATGCCGTTTGCATGGCGAGCGCCCACTCGATGGTGTAGAAGACCTCCGGCCGCTCCATCGACTGAACGAGAGCATTCCATTGCCCATGAAGTTCGGCGTCTTCAGGAATTTCGGTGTGCACGATGATGCGCAAGACTCACTACTCTCCTACGAACATTGCGGAAATGGCATCAACAATCTGTGAAGTAAAAAGCCTGACGCACTGTGGCTCGTTCTGCGCATTGGAAGCGAGTATAGACGAACGAGAACAAAGAATCGCGCGACTGAGAGAATGCGTTTAGGAAGTTTTGTCGCCGCATTAAGCCGTATCGCGGGAAAGACGAGATCGGAAAGCACGATGAAAGCCGGAGACGTGGGCTTCGAACTCGGACAAAGTCATATCGGCAGTAACATGCACGCGAGGAAGCGCGAAGCGCGGTAACTGTGCCCCGAAGCCGCCACCAACATTCATGAAAGCGCACTGGAACCCAGACTGCTCCGCCATTCGGAATTCGCGGGCGGTCACCGAGGCAGGGTCGCCAAAAGGGTAGGCGAGCGCCCAAATCTGCGTTCCCACGGCCGCTTCGAGTAAGCTTCGACTCTCGGAAATTTCCTTCCACGCCTGATCGGAGCTCTGTTGCGAGAGGATGGGATGATTCAGGGTGTGAGCTCCGATGCCCATTCCCTGTTGCACCAGCTCGCGCAGATCTGCTGCATTGAGAATCGAAAATCGCTGTTGGGAGGCCTCCTCGTTCGAGACCCTGGCGTCCCATTGCTCCGGTAGTCCGAATTCCACTCGCGCAGCTTTCAGAAATCCGGTTCTAGTCGGTTGATCATGCTGGGAAAGTGTCTTCAGCAACCTGCCCCAAAGCGAACGGCGCTGCGTCCTGTCACCTAAATCAAACGTCCCGACGGGCTCGATCGCATATCGTCCCGACGGGGCAGCTAGCAGCATCGTGTAAAGTTCTTCGTACCATAACTGCGAGTGTCTTTCAGCAGCGGATGCTCCAAGCACAAAAAAGAGGCAGGAAAGTTCTTCGGCCTGAAGAATCGGCGCCATACCGGTGAGCGTGTTTCGTAACCCATCGTCACAAGTAAGAAGCACCGCTAGTTCAGGAAGGGCTTTCCCGTCAACCAGCCAATCGCGAACCTGATCGGGCGTTACGACGCGGTAACATTTCTTGAGGAGCCTAAGCTGGCTGCGAAAATTGTCCGCAGTCACCAGACTTCCGTCCTGCTGTGGATCCGAGACTCGGTATCCATCGGGCAGAATCCCGTGATAGGTGATGACGCAGAAGCTTCCGCCTTCCGCACGGCGGCGCAGATATCCGGAGTTGGCTAAGCACGGATAGACCACGCGTTTCAAAATCGGACTCACTGCCAGCACGTCATGATCCGACCACAAAACTCTAAGCCAGAGGAGTACCACGCTTGGTGCCTAAATCTGCACGGCTTCGTTAGCCGTTGAGCCACCAGCTTCATCCGCTCACCGATGAATGCTTGAATGCACGAGTTCTTCGTACATCCTCAGGAGTCTTGGAAAATTACGATCCCAGTCCGCGCACAAATCGACACTGCTGCGATTTCGCTGGGAGAACAATTGTCGTTCCTCCTCACTAAGACGACGAGCACGAAGTAAGCGGTCAGCAAACTGGTCCGCAGAGCCCGCTGGCGCCAACCAGCCGTTGTGGTCGTCTACCACCCACTCGCGGTTGGAAGGAATATCGGTAACCACCACTGGCAGGCCGGTCGCCATAGCTTCCAACAACGAGACCGAGGTACCATCCGATTTCGCGCAGCTGACATACGCAGCCGCAGCGCGAAACCACTTCGGCATCTCTTCCTTGGGCTGCGGACCAGGACAGTGCACCACTTGTTCCAAGCCGTGGGCACGAATGAATTCGCGTACCATTCCGGCCTGTGATCCACCTGCTACCAATATCAAACGCAACGACGAATTTGTCCGATAAGCCTGTAAAAATGCTTGCAAGAGCGTATCGATTCCGTAGAGGGGCTCCCAAGAACGCGTACAGATGAAGGCAAAGGTGTTCGGCTCTCGTCGATACTCTTCGTTCGAAGGCAAAATACCAACGGAATCAAAAACGCCTTTCTTGATGCCCCAAGGAAGTTGCACGATGCGGGAATCCTTTAAATCGGCGAACGTCTTTGCCGTGGTACGAACCGTATCGCAGTCACAGAAAAAGCCGTCCGCAGAGGACAGAGACAGCCGGGTCGCCTGCTCCCAGTCAGGGCCAGAATGTGCAGAGAGCAAAATATCGGATCCCCATGAAGTGAGCAACCAGGGATGAAAACCTGACAGCGCGGTCACGTAGCCGCAAGTCTGGATAGGGCCCGCGTGAACCAGATCCGGACCAATCTCCTTCAACAGATCGAGGAACTGAGGCAGGAAACTGGAAAATGTTGCGGGATCGGAATTTCGAGGCAAAGTCTGCTTTGGCTGGATCCAGTGCACGCTCTCTGGCAACCAGCCATCGGGAAGCACTGCACAAGTTGGATCGAGAAACCAGACATCGAGCCCTGCTTCCGATAGTTTTTGTAGAAACCGCTGGTTGTGTCCGGACGTGTTATCCGAAAAATACAAAAGCTTCACTCGGAACCCTCGCCTTTCGCCAGTGATTCCCACGTTAGGTGGTCGCCATGCTGCAGATCCCGAAGCAGCCTTCTGCCAATTACCTGCGGTAGATCAAAGGGCATCACTGCTTCTCTTGGTGCCGGCCGTAATGCCTCCAGCATTTCCTCCGTTAGCAACGTTCCCGCTTGTAAAGCGCGAGCCGCTCTCAGACAGCGGCGCTGGACCACTACCGTCTCTTGCTCATTCTTCGCAACGAACTTATGGGAGGATCCCAGTGCATATTCGAGTTCACGGGTACGATCGACCATGTCTTTCCACGAGAAAGGGGTCATGGAAAAAGGATGGTCCGGACCGGCGCGTCGATTATCATCGGTAAAATGTTTTTCGATTACGCGCGCGCCCAGGGCGACTGCACCCAGCACGGTCGCATGCCCTGGAGTGTGGTCAGAAATGCCGAGTACCAGCGTCGGAAACATAGTGCGGTATGTCTCCAGCACGCGCAGATGAATATGCCGGAAATTTTCCATGCTGGCCGTGTAGTTTGTATTGCACTGCATCAGGACCAGGCGCGAATTGATCTGCAACACTTCCTTAACGGCGCGCTGCACTTCCTCAATGTCGGAAGCGCCGGTCGCCAAGAGCACTGGTTTCTGCTTGGAAGCCACCTTGCGCAGCATCTCCGGCCAAGTTATGTCCCCTGAACCCATTTTGAAAAGATTGACATAGGGGTCCAGCATGTCCACGGCTTCCAAATCGTAGGGCGCCGAGAAATATTCAATTCCACAGGCCTCGCATTCCGTCTTTAAGATGGGAGTCCATTCCCAAGGCAGAGTGGCTTCGCCGTAGACTTGGAATACACTTTTCGTCCACCGCCTTTGGTGAGACAGCTGAGAGCCAAGCTGATTAAACCCGCGCTCACTGACGATTTTGGGCGCACGAAAATTCTGGAACTTGGCCGCGTCAGCGCCCGCTTCAGCACAGAGGCGGATAAGGAGTTTTGCGCGTTCGAGATCCCCATCATGGTTGGCCGAAATGTCGGCGACGAAATAGGTGGGGTGCTCCAGTCCAACCTGTTTCTTTCCTAGAGCCAGAGAATTCATTTTCTAACTTCCGCAAGCGGAGTCTTGATGCTTTCGAGGTAGCCGCTTTCGCGCAATCGCGCAAACTTGTTAAGGCCAGCGTCAACCCCAGGCATAGGTCGCCCGAGCGCTGCAGAGATTTTCGCTGTACTTAGCGAGATGTTACGGGGCCGTTGAGCTTTGAGTTCGGAATCCGTTACGCAGGTGGCGACAACCTGTGCGGGATCGAATCCGAATTTGGAAGCGACTCGTTTAGCGAACTCATATTTGCTGATGGGTTCGGATCCCACTACATGATAAAGGCCAATCAGTTTTTGATCCAACATAGCAAGCAGGACTTCCGCTAAATCGTTGGCCAACAGCGGACAAAAAATCACATCGGCGAAGCCTGACACGGTATTCCCTTCAGACAACTGATTCAAGATCCACTCCGCCAGACTTTCCTTATCTCGGGGGCTCCATCCATAAATACTTACACGTGCGATCAAGGCTCCCGGATGATGGCACAACACTTCTTTTTCCGCTCTCAGCTTCGATTTGGCATACACGTTGACCGGGTCGGGAATATCTGTTTCGACATAGTTTCCGCGTCTGCCATCAAAGACGGAGTCGGTGGAAATATAGATCAGCTTGGCGCCACTTCGCGCTGTAACTTGCGCGATGACGGCCGAGGCCGTCACGTTGATCGTTTCAACCTCTCGGGGGTGCTCTTCACACCAGTCGACATCCGTCGCAGCCGCGCAGTGGATTACTGCGGACGGGGATAGATTTTCGATCAGCCGGGTTGTTTCTTTTACATCCGCAAGGTCGATGGGAAAGCATTTCACTCCTCTTACGCAAGCGGCATGGCGATGATAGAGGCCGATCACTTCGCGGCGCTGCTCGTGGGCCGAGGAAACAAAACTGGCGCCGAGCAACCCACTGGCTCCGGTTACAAGGATCATTCCAACCTTTTTACCCAAACAGGATGTCCCCGCGAACTTACGCGGTTGCGGAGACGTACACTTTACGGGAAGCGGCTAGTATTTCGCGCAGTCTTCCGGGATCCGCTGGACGCCAGCAATTCTCCCGCACCCCGGGACTCACAAAATTCTTTTCCAAATAATCCGGGATGTTTTTGATTTCGCTTGGATCGTTCAAAGCGATGCCCACTCCAAAGCGAATGAATTGGTCAACATATCCATATGGCCAGCATTCCAACCACCGGCACAGAAAGCACGTTATTCCGCGAACTGCGCATTCCATTGCTACGGTGGAAAGGACCGTAATCCCGAACCAAGCTTTATCCAAAAGTTTTTCGGTGAGCGGACCGCCCACGATACTTGTGACGGCCTTTTGCTCGGCGGAAAGAATGCGAGCGATCATGTCGTTTCGCTCGCGCTCACTTTCTGCAGGATGCAACTTAACAATCAATTTTCGATTCCTGGTCAGCGCCAAATCGGCGAGCGCAGGGAGAGTTTCACGATAAAATTCTTCCGTCCTGGCGCCGGCCTGGTCGGTCGCCTCCGAAAGAAAAAGAATGTGCTCCCGCGAGGCTTGATTCCGGGTCCCGGCTTGTTCCTTCCAATTGTGCGGAAGTGCCGGGGCCCCAATTTCGATTCTCTCCGCAGGTACCCCACACACCCGCACCAGGTAATCTTTTTCCATATTGCCCCTGGCCCAGATCAAGTCGGCATAGGTTCTTTTGAAAAAGTATCGGCCATCGAGAGCGCCGTGATGACAGGCGATGTTTGGCAAGCCGCGCTCCTGGGCCAGCAGCAGGGGAATCCTCGTGTAGGGATTGCTGTCATCCGCGCACAAGACTCCGTGAATCCGTTCTCTATCGAGAACATTCAACCATGCGTCCCGAACCTCAAATCCACGCAGAATCCAGCGGCCGAAGAAATCCAAACGGCCCAGGGA
>Ga0182015_10000591_pt1 | contig 51903 bp, 43 predicted proteins | sample 712P3MmetaG_FD_120478 | JGI IMG/M metagenome (GOLD analysis project Ga0182015, IMG submission 120478) | Permafrost microbial communities from Stordalen Mire, Sweden - 712P3M metaG | ecosystem: Environmental > Terrestrial > Soil > Wetlands > Permafrost | place: Sweden: Stordalen | collected...
ACGTTGAGCTTGTGCGCATTGAGGCTGCCTTCATAGCTTCCGCGCAAAAAGGATTTGAAGAGCCGATAGTAGAGCGGATCGGTGCGTTCCTCTCGAACTTCAACGACGGCTTTGGGGCAATTCGCAAGCCTGGCGATCTCCTCGGTCAGCAACTGATCCCACAGCTTCCAGCCCAACTGCATCGCGAGCGAATGAGCGATCTCGCCTCCACCGCATCCGTACTCCCGTTCAATTGTGACGATTTTGATCATGGAAGGCTCGACGCCAACGATTCGCTGCACGTCCTCCATTGCATATCAGTTTACGCCGCTTAACCCGCTTCGACTGCCGCGCCACCGCCGGGATCATTCTTCTTCAAAGCAAAACTAAGACAGAACATGATCGCTGCCGCGATGGCAAGGACCATGAAGGTATCAATGTATGCCATGCTCGCGGCCTGCGCTTGGACCTCTTGATAGATCCTGGCAAACGCCTGTATCTGAGCATCATGCGTGCTTAGACCGGAATTCGCCAAGCGTTGGGTCAAGCCGCTGACGGCGTTTTGCAGATTCGAGCTTCCGGCGCGAACGTAATCCCCCAAGATCTCTTGATGGAACTGCGAGCGCCGCGCGACCAATGTGGTGACCAGAGAGGTTCCGACGCTGCTGCCAATATTGCGCATGAAATTGACGATTCCCGCGACCGCATTGTTCTTCTCCGGCGAAATTCCGATGTAAGCCACTAGCGTAATAGGCACGAACAGAAACCCCAAACCAATTACCTGGGTGATGCGCAACCAAGTGGCGGCGCCGAAGCTGATCAGTAAGTCAATCCGCTTCGTGGAATAGAACATGGCGATAGATAATGATAGCCAGCCGAAGGCGATCAGGTAGCGTGCCTGAAACATCGTTGTGAGTTTGCCCATGATTGGCATCTCAAACAGCAAAACAAGGCCTCCAGCCGAAAGCGCTAGCCCGGCCAGTTGGGACGTGTAGCCCAAAAGAGTCTGGAGGAACTGCGGCATCAGGACCAGGCTGCTGAACAACAAGATTCCCAGTATGAACATCATCAAACTCGCACTGGCGAAGTTAAAACTCTTGAACATGCGGACGTCAATGATCGGCGCCTTTTGAAACCACTCCCAAACAACCAGCGAGATCAGACATACGGTGGCCACGACAACCAATGTCGTAATGAAGTGCGACCCAAACCAATCATCTTCCTGCCCCTTGTCGAGCAGTACTTGCAACGCCCCGATACCCAGAGTCAGAAGAGCGATGCCAATGTAGTCCAGCTTAACGCCGGCCGTTTTGAGCCGTTTTAGATACGGCGGATCTTCGACAAACCGCCGCACAAGAAACCATGTAGCGAGCCCGACCGGCAGATTAATAAAAAAAATCCACCGCCAGGAATAGTTGAAGGTGATCCACCCGCCTAAGGTTGGTCCGATCGTGGGCGCGGTGACCGCCGTGATTCCATACAACGCAAACGCCAAACCTCGCTGATGCGGCGGAAAAGTGTCTGCGAGAATGGCCTGAGCCATCGGCTGCAGCCCTCCGCCGCCCGCGCCTTGCAACACGCGGAAGAGAAGAAGCAGCCCGAGACTCGGCGCTATTCCGCAAAGCAAAGAACTCACAGTGAATATACCCAAACAGCCCATGAAGAAGCGCTTCCGTCCCAAGGCGCCCGCGAGCCAGCCGCTAATTGGCAGGATGATGGCATTCGAGACGAGATAAGACGTCAACACCCACGTACTTTGATCGTTGCTCGCTCCCAGGTTCCCGGCCATGTACGGCAGGGCCACGTTGGCGATGCTGGTGTCGAGGACCTCCATGAAGGCTGCCAGCGCCACGACAACAGCAATCAGCCAAGGATTGTATTTGGGCCGCCAGGCGTCCTGATCGATTGTCGGAGCAGCGGAACTCATTGGAGGTACACGTCCGGCACCACATTCATTCCTGGACGGAGGTGACGATCTTGGTTCTGGCCCGGCTCGAGGACGATCTTTACCGGAATCCTTTGCACAATTTTCACGTAGTTGCCGGTAGCATTCTCCGGCGGAAGCAAACTGAACAGGGGGCCCGTTGCCCCCGCGATGCTGTCTACGTGGCCTTTTAATTTTCGGCCGCTCGAATCCACGTGGATTTCCGCTTTCTGTCCGACTCGCATGTGCTTCAGCTGCGTCTCTTTGAAATTGGCGGTGACCCACACGTCATTTAGGGGCACAACGGTCAGGAGTTGCTGCCCAGGTTGAACGTTCAACCCGACGACAACTGTTTTATTCACTTCGCCCGTAACTGGCGCAAAGATTTTGGTGTATTGCAAATTCAACTCAGCTTGCTCGAGGAGCGCGCGTCGTTGCTCCACATCGGCGATCGCCGCGCGCACGCGAGCCCGGGTGGACGACACCTGCTGCGGACCGGTCTCCGCGGATTGGTGATTTGCATCTGCCTGCACCAGGCGGCTTTTGGCTTGTTGCACGAATTGTTGCGCGGCGGATTCGTTGGCACGGGCTGCCGCGACCGACGCGGCAGTGGATTTCGCCGTGGCCAACGCTTGATCGTAAATCTGCTGGGACACGTCTCGAGTGTCGACTAAAAGCTTGTAGCGATGGAGATCGTCTTGCGCTCTCACATCGTTCGCTTCCGCCGCTTCGAGTTGGGCATGGGCGGCCGTGACTTGCCTTTCGGCGGCGATGACTCCGGCATCGGCATTGTCGATGTCCGACGTAGCGGACTTCAGTTGGCTCGAGGTGTTCACCGAAGTAATGGGGACGGTGATATTCAGCGATTCGGCTGTCGCTACGGCGCTGTCCAGATTGGCTTGCGCCTCAGCGACCGCAACCTCATAGTCCTTCGGGTCGATCTCAACCAGAACGGCGCCCTGCTGCACCCACTGATTGTCCTCGACGTTGACTTTCACCACGTATCCGGAAACACGCGCGCTGACCGGATACAGATGAACATCCGCCGCAGCGTCGTCGGTCGATTCATAGCTGCTGAGGTAGCGCCACAAAAATACGCCGCCAACAATCAGCACGAGTACGCCGATCAGAATCAAGATGTATCTTCGGCGCCGGGTGCTATTGGACACGGGCGACGCGTACGCAGCGCCCTTCAAGGGCGACGGCTCGATCGGGGATTTTTTACCTGCGTCAGGCACCGAGCGCGATGAGGTCTCGTCCGCCATATTCATTTTCCTTTGAAATAATCCTTGACGCTCTCTTCAGCAACCCCTAGAGCGCGAGCCAAGGAAATTTTTGCAAAATTATAGCTGTAGAGACTCGAGATGTATTGTTCATGGGCGCTAGCGACCGCCTCTTGCGATTGCACCACCTCCACGGTATCGGTAACGCCCGCACTGAAACGATTCCGCGACCGGGTCAGAGTCTCTTCCGCCAAATCAATGTTGCTGCGGGCCACGTTGACTTGTTCGGCCGACGATTGCAGATTAAACAGAGCCGCGCGGACGTCTGAGTCGATCTGCGCGCGGAGATTTTCGAGGCGTTCGCGGCTCTGCTCGAGTTTTGCATCAGCCTGCAACACGTCACCGTGAACGCTGCCCCCTTGAAAGATGGGAATCGTCAAAGTTCCGCGCACGTCCGAAACTTGCGTTGCTGTGGAAGGATGCGCTCCCGCCGTGCCATAGTCCGCGTTGAATGCAAGCGAAGGGAGATAGCCGGCCAGAGCGGCCTTGCGAAGGAATTCGGCTGCGCGGATGTCGGTCATAGCCGCCTGGTAATCGGAACGAAAAGCGTATGCGCGTTTCAGAGCGTCATCAACGGTGATTCCCTCGAACGGCTGATAGGGCGACTTGTCGGTTAATTCGAATTCCTGCCCGGGAGCCAGGCCGATCACGCGTGCTACAGTCAGTTTTTGTATGGCGAAGTCGTTTTTCGCTTGAATCAATTGCTGCTGGCGGGTCTGGAGCTCGACCTTGGCGCGCAGCTCATCGATTTCCGGCGACGTGCCTGCGTTCAACTGGTCCGCTGCTTGATTGTGGAGTGCCTGCGCGGTCTTGACTTGCGCTTCCGCTGTTTCGATGCGGGCTTCGTCGGCGATGGCCTGCAAATAGGTATAGCCCACAGCAAGCACAACGAGATCGCGCGCATCTTTATTGGTATATTCAGCGGACTTCAGGCTCTGGCTGGCCGCACGAGTGGCGTTAATGGACTTCCAATCAAACAAAGACTGAGTCACGGTTGCACGGGCATCAAAAAATGAAAAGGGGCCGACGGATGGCGGAATTTGGATTCCGCCGAGGCTTTTGAGACCGAGCTCGGCGAGATTGATCTCCGATTCCTCGACATAGGGCTCCGCATTCACGTGCGGCAAGAGAGCGCTCAATTGCTCCCAGCGCTGGCCGCTGGCCGAACGGATATCTGCATTCGAAAGCAGCAGCCCGAGATTTTGCTTCAATCCGCGGTCGATGGCGTCCTGCAACGAAAGCGGAATCACCCCCGGAACCAGCTTTGCCGGCACACTGCCCGCGAACGGGCTCACTCCAACGGTTCCAGGTATGGCTTGGCCTGGAGTGCTTGAACTGGAAGTTCTCTCGGTTTGCGCAAGGGATGTGCCTGTTCCGCACAAGAAGACTGCGGCCAGCAGGAGCGTGCGGCCGGCACCGCAAGTGAGTGTCAAAGGAAACCTCCTTCGCCGCGAATTCCTGCCGCGACGATGGCGAGAGGGGCAATCCTAGTCCGGCCGCTTATTCTGGGCAACCGGTATCTGTCGACTAACCAGGCATCACAGGCAGGCTGAGAATCAAGGCGGCAGCACTTCAAGTCGAGATGATCGATCCGGCGAAATCAAGTTGCCTGCCGAATTCCAGTTCGCACTTTACGAAAATCTTATCCATGAACTTGAAAAACAGGGAGGGTTTCAGGACGGCGAAGTCGATTGCGCGGCTGAGGAGCGGCCTACGAATCATAGCAACTTTACAATATCGAGCGAATTTACCCGCGCGCGATTAACTGTCAATCCCCAATGCAAGTGCGGCCCAGTGGCTCGCCCGGTGGCGCCCACTTTTCCCAGAAGGCCGCCAACACTGATGGCATCACCCGCCTTTACGTCGAACGAACGAAGATGTCCGTAGAAAGTGTAGACGCCCAAGCCGTGATCCACGATCACGGTATTTCCAGAAAAATATAGCGGTTCGGCGAGGACTACGCGGCCGCTTTGTGCCGCATGCACTGGCGTACCCGCAGGCGCCGCGAAATCTACGCCGGAGTGGGGTGAGGAAGGCTGCCCATTTAGCACTCTCCGTTTTCCGAAATTGCCGCCCGTGGTTGCTCCTGCGATTGGTATACGAAACTTCCCGTTCCACAACTTTTCCGGCGTCACAGTTGCAAAAATCTCACGCAGGCGCTTGCGCTCCGCATCCGCACGGGCAATCTGCTCCGGATTGGGTTCTACGAACTGCGGCGCTACCTTTAGCTTTTCAGTGGCAAACCGGCCCGCTTTCACGTCCAAACTCAGGGTGCACGCGAAGGATTCGCCTTCAACGGCCTTGGTGGAAACTACGAAGTCTGCCATTCCGCTTGCATGCTCGAGGTCAATTCCGAGCAATGCTCTATGCACATCGAAATCGCTCTCACTGCCGTTATCCGAGCGCCAGAATGGAATCTCGTTGCCGTCCCATTGACCTTCAACTTGTGCCAGTTGGTTCGCACTCCGGATTTCGACGAACTGCAAGCTGCCCTGAGTTGGCTCCATCGAACTCAGACGCAGTTCTACTCCTTGCGCGCATTCTTTTTTTGTCCAAGGATTTTCAGCGACTTTACGCGGCGCCGTTCGCACGCCCTGCGCGATGGCGACCGGCGGTGAGACACCTGAAAATTGCGAGGATGCCAGGTAGCCTCTGTTTTCAAGGCTACCTCCCAACAGGAAGATAACGACCATCCACAATTGGGGGCGCATGACTTGGGACCGCAGGAAAGCCATAAGTAGATTCAACCAGTCGATATGCGAACGCGCATCCCCTTCGGCTGCGATTTCATATCAATCTGACGTTTCGTTCGATCGTCTTGATCACTTCGTCCATCTTGCCGTTCCATACCTGTTTGGCAAGGCTAAGCGTGAAGCCAGCGGCCGCGTGCAAAGGAACGTGCGACGGCAGCGAAAGAGCGAACGGATCGACGACTGCGTCAACGACGACCGGGCCACCCTTATGCGCCAGTGCCGCAGCAAGTCCATCCCGAACGTCGCTGGGCTCTTCGATTCGGATTCCCTTCGCGCCCATCGCTTCGGCGACCTTGGCGAAATCGGGGTTCTTGAATTGGACGCCGAAGGGAACAATGCCGGCCTCTTGCATCTCGATATTGACGAAGTCGAGGGATCCGTTATTGAGAATGATCTGAACGACAGGAGCTTTTCGTTCGACCTGCGTCAACAAGTCGCCCAGCGCGAGCATAGTGAATCCGCCGTCGCCGCACAATGCGATCGTTTGCCGGCCAGGATATGCCAATTGCGCGCCGAACGCGTTGGGCGCGGCATTGGCCATGGATGCCCATGTAAACGAACCGAACAGCCTGCGGTTTCTGCCGCCTTTAATATGTCTTGATAACCACATGCATGCCGTGCCCGTGTCGGCAAAAAACATGGCATCTTCAGCGGCGAGATCGCTCAGCGTCGCAGCCAGGAATTCCGGACGAATGGGCTTCATCCCAGGCCCCTTCACGACGTAATGCTGCAGAAGCTCGTCGAAGGATTTCGTGTCCGCGACGTGCTTGTCGAGAAAGCGGGCGTCGTTCTTATCACTCACACTCTTCAGCACCGCGGTGACGGTCGCCTTGATGTCACCGACGAGGCCAAGATCAACGGCCGTCCGGCGTCCAATGTGTTTCGGATTTTTGTCAATCTGAACTTTCTTCACGCTATCGCCAGGGAGAAACTCCGGGAACGGGAAGTCGGTGCCCAGCATCAGCAGGAGGTCGGCGTCATGAATTGCACCATAGGCTCCGCCGTAACCGAGCAGGCCGGTCATGCCAACTGCATTTGGATTGTCATGTTCCAACCACTGCTTGCCGCGGAATGAATAGCCGACTGGCGCCTTCAATCTTTCTGCCAGTTGGAGCACCTCATCGCGTGCATCCCTGCAGCCATCGCCGCCGAAAATTGCCACTTTTTTCGCATCGTTTATCATTTTCGCGAGCTGACTGAGGTCCGCATCCGAAGGCCGGACGATCGGTGCGGCGGGGATTCTGATTTCGGAGGACTGGTCGGCCGCATCAGCCGAAGCGACATCGCCCGGAATTGAGATTACAGTCGGTCCCTTTTGCATGACGGCGGTGAGAATCGCGGTATTGATGATTGCTCGCGCCTGCTCAGGATTGACGAGGCGCCCCGTGTAAAGAGATGCGGTCTCGAAAAACTTGTAAGGATTGATCTCTTCGAGCGCCTCCGTGTCGATGAGCTTCGTCTCCACATCGCCTGCAATGGCGATAATCGGAGCTCCCTCCTTGCGCGCGTCCATCAGCCCATTGAACAGATGGACGACACCGGGGCCGGCCGTCCCACACACCACAACTGGGTTGTCCGTTAAGTAGGCCTCGGCGACGGCGGCAAAAACACCGTATTCCTCATGGCGCACGTGGACGAACTCGATCTTGCCGTTGCGGCGCAGCGCGTCAATGACAGGATTGAGAGCGTCCCCAACAATCCCATAGCAGCGCTTGACACCGGCGTTAGCGAGCATTTCCCACAACACGTCCGCAACTTTTCGCGACATGGAACGCACCTCCCAAGCGGAAACTCTAATTCTGGGCTCCGGATTCGGCACATCATACGCCAAGTCAGATTGCCTTTCCTGCTCATGTCACATCGTTCGCAGATCTACGTCGCCGCATTCGACGGAATCAGTGTTTGTAGGCATGAAAATTGGCGTGTTTAAGGCGCGACGGTCAATCACTTACGAGGCGAATTGCATGGGCCGAGCACGTAGTATTCCGATTGTCGTCGCAAAATCTGGGGGCCGAGTGAGGAAAGTCGGAGCAGTCTCTGAGGAATCCGCCATAGCAACTGGGTGGTCGGATGGTAAAAATGATCTGCCGGAACCCTGCGTCCTCCATGGAGCGTGCTCTGAAGTCAAATTCAATTGAGTCGACCCGCGAGAAGAACACGATGCGCGTAGCAGAGGGTTCAAATCGGATATTTCCGATTGATTGAATCTTTGTGCGACTTGTATGAGAATTCCCTCCTAACGTTTAGTTTTGAGTTCTCGATCGGTGCTAGGGCAGCCGGGTCTTGAACATCCTGGACGGAGCTCTGGTCCGGAGGCTGATATGCATCGTGCCCTGATCGTTTCCCGGCTGAGATTTGCGCTGTTTACGTTTTTGATATTCGGTACGCTTTCAGCTCACCAAGGCTCGAAAGAAAACTCCGCTGGCCAGCATTCTTCTAATTCAAACACGCCCTCTCTGAAAATTTGCCTACGACTTTCAGACGACTCCCCATTTAGCGGTTTGGCGAGTCTTCACGTCGTTAGCCCCCAAGGGTCGGAATTGCCAGGAAAGCCCACCGATTCCGAAGGTGAGGCGATTCTTCCCAATCTCGTAGGCGGAACCTATTCCGTCGAAGCAAGCGCGCCGGGCTTCGTTTCAGTGAAGCAGACTGTTGAAATCAAGCCGGGGCATGGCCTCGAGATACTGTACTTGGTCATGAGGCCAGATGCTTTTCCCGATAGTCACTCCATTGCATCCTTCGGTGGCGCAAATGAAACTGCAGCTTTCCATACCCCGCCGGGCGTTGATGAGGTTGTGCCAAAGGTTTGGCCCGGCGTGTCATGTGATCTACCCGCTGTTTTGCGCGGCGTTGGCGAGCGAATGACTCAACTCGTGAGCAATCTCGAGAAATTTAGCGCCACGGAACACATCGAGCACTACGGTGTTGATAAGAAAGGCATGCTTCATTCCCGCGAGACTCGATCATTTGAGTACCTCGTTCTAGTCTCGCAGAATCCTGTCCAGGGATTTCAATTAGACGAATTTCGTAATGGAAGTACGGATCCGAGCCAATTTCCAGCCGGAATCGCGACGAACGCATTGCCGGCTATGGCCCTGATTTTTCATCCTTTAATGATGTCCGAATTCAATTTCTCTTGCGAGGGACTGGGCCGGTGGGCAGGAGGTCCGGCTTGGCAGATCCGCTTCGAGCAGCGGCAGGATCGTCCGAATCGGATCCGCTATTATAAAATTCAAGGCAATTACTATCCCGTTGCGCTGAAGGGTCGCGCGTGGATCGACGCCGGTACTTACCAGATATTGCGATTGGAAACTGATTTGATCCGGCCAGTCAGCCAGATTGATTTAACGTACGAGCGTCTTTCGATCGAGTACGGCGAGGTCCAATTTCACTCGCGCGCTCTGAGGCTTTGGTTGCCCGCAACCGCCGAACTGTACTGGGAACGCCACGGACGCCGCTACTATCGCCGCCACTCTTTCAGCAACTTCAAGGTTTTTGTCGTGGATACAAACCAGAAGATTCAACGCCCCAAGGAATCCTATAGCTTCACCAACGCTTCCGATCACGATGTTCCCGGCGTGCTCATCGTTACTCCGGTTCCGAGCTCGAAGCTCAATACTGTGTCGATCGCGTTTATAGTTCCTGCCGGACACAGCGTCTTCAAGACGATTGGAGCTGGCAAGGATGTAGGCATCCCGAGCGATCTTGTGGCCTCCGCCAAATACATCTACAACGGGCCCGAGGGCGCTGTTAAGGTAGATGCTTCTCTTGCTACAGAAAGCACGCTCGAGGTTGTATCTGGTCCTTCACCGTAGGTTAGTAGACCCTCCGTGCAAAATGCGGCCCGGCAGTACCCATTTTGATTCGGCGCAGCGTCAAACGAAATGGCCACACTGGCCTGGGCAGTAGTTCCAGACGTATCTTTGAGCAACGAAGCGAATTTTTCGAGCATGAGATTTTTGTGGTAGCTGTTGGCTGCGAAACCCACGTGGATGGTCGAGGAGGAATCATGCGATGAGCGACATCGACGGTAACGAGTTTATTGAACCGCTGCCAAATAAGCTCTCAAGACGCGACTTGATAAAGGGTGTGATTGTAGGCGGTGTGGCAGTTTCCTCCGCAAGCTATCTTTTCCGCGCCTCCACTCTATTGGGCCAGTCTGCTCCGGGCACGGGTGAAAGGCTCCTTACCATCAATGTGAACGGGCAGCAGCGGCGAGTCGACGTCATGAAACAAGAAACGTTGGCCTGGACGCTGCGCCACAAATTGGGGCTCACCGGCACGAAGCTCGGCTGCGACCGAGCCGAATGTGGCTCTTGCACCGTGCTCATTGACGGCGTTCCTCATTACGCCTGCTCGGTGCTGACACACACGGTGCGCGATCGAAAAATCCTGACGATCGAAGGGCTGGCGAGCCCCGATGGAACGCTGCACCCGGTCCAGCAGGGCGTCATCGACGAACAAGGCTTTCAGTGCGCGTTCTGCATGCCTGGCTTCATCATGGCATCGGTGGCATTCCTAAAGACGAATCCCAATCCCACGCGGAGCGAACTGGCGCACGGCCTTTCCGGAAATCTGTGCCGGTGCCAGGATTACGACAAGATTCTGACCGCGATGATGCGCGGCGCGGAAAACATGAGGAGGGCGAGCCGTGCCTAAGAGCGATGTTGAGCCTAGCGGAGCAAGTGGGCGCGTGTACGGGGCCGGACACAAACTGATCGGCAAGGATTACGAAACCCCAGACCTCTATGCGAAAGTCACGGGGCAGGCAAAGTACGCTGAGGATTATCACGCCGAGGGTATGCTGTTTTGCAAGCTGCTGCTCAGTCCTCTGCCGCACGCGCGCGTGAAGCACCTCGACGTGCGTCAAGCGCTTGCAATGCCTGGAGTGAAAGCGATTCTGATGGCCGGCGAGCTTCCGCCTCCGGCCGATTCCCTGACAGACAATGGCACGGTGATTCGGGCCAACCCGAAGAGCGAGCGTGCGCTCACGATGGAGCCGCTCTACCAAGGTGAACCGATTCTAGCCGTGGCCGCGGTCGATGAGCTGACCGCCGCAGAAGCGATTGAAAAGATTCGTATAGATTTTGAGCCGCTTCCGTTCGTCATCGATCCTCTTGAATCATTGCGACCCGGTGGGCCGAACCCAAGAACGGACGGAAACATCTGGGTGCGGCCTCCGGCGCCGGCGGCCGTGGCGGGATCTCCGCCACCGCCTCCGCCACCTCCCACGATCGGAGAACTGAAGTGGACCGAGGCTGACTTCGAAGAGGCAAAGCAAGGGCGTCTGCCCCTCGGAAAGACACCTGACGAATGGTCATACGGCGACGTGGAAGCGGGCTTCCGGAACGCGGCGCTGGTCCTCGATGAAACGTTCGTGACACCAGACACGAGCCACCAGACGCTGGAGACCCGCAGCGCGATGGCTTACTGGCAGAACGGGAAAGTCTACGTTTATACCGGCACGCAGAGCACCGCTCAAACCGTGCCCGCCGTCGCGAGATGGCTGAACATCGACGTGAGCAAAGTGGTTCTCATCAGCGAATACACTGGAGGCGGCTTCGGCAGCAAGGTCACAGCGGGAATTTCGCTGATTATTCCCGCGCTTTTGTCGAAGAAGGCCAATGCACCGGTGATGATGCGAATCAGCCGCGAGGAGGAGACCTTCATTGGCCGTGCGCGGCCCAGCCTGTTGGGGCGGATGAAAGCAGGCTTTTCCAGCGACGGCCGGATCATCGCACTGGATATGTTCGTCATCTGCAATAACGGTCCCTATGATGCAGGGGGCGATGTCCCCTCGTCGGGCCGTATCGTGTCTCTCTTGTATCAACCGCAAGCCATGCGCTGGCGCGGAGCCACCATACTGACAAACACGCCGCCAAGAAGCGCGCAAAGTTCTCCTGGCGGTATGCAGGGGATCGCGATTATCGAACCGGTGATCGCGAAAGCTGCGCGCAAACTGGGGATCGATCAGGTGGCTATACGCCGAATCAACTGTCCCGAGGGCAAAGCGCCATTCGGGCCAGCGGTGCAGGGCAAAAGGCCTTATGCAACGAGTGCATTCTTGAAGGAAGCGCTCGACCGTGGAGCGGAACAGTTCAAATGGAGCGAAAGGGTTGCGCGCACTCCGAAGCGAATCGGTACAAAGGTGCGTGGTGTAGGCGTGTCGCTCAGTTGTTACGTTGGCGGCACGATAGGCTTCGATGGGATCCTGATCATCAAGCCCGACGGGCGATTATCCATCCTGTCCGGTATCGGCAACCTCGGAACAGAGTCCGTGATCGATGTGCACCGGGTGGCTGCCGAGATTTTGGGAGTGCCGTGGGAGAAGTGCGACATCACATGGGGCGACTCGTCGAAGAACCTTCCCTTTACCTGTGTTTCCGGCGGGAGCCAGACGACCCACGCAATGACACGTGCGGCATACGCGACCGCGATGGATGCGCGGAAAAAACTCCAGGAGATTGCAGCGAAGAAACTCGGCGGCAAACCAGAAAATTACGACGTTGCCAACGAGCGTGTATTTCGGAAGGGCAGTGGCGCCGGCATGACCCTGGCGCAGGCTGCAAAGTACGCCATTCAACTGGGTGGCATCTACGATGGCCACGAAGCGTCCCCAGACCTGAACAAAGTAACGAAGGCGTCGTTGGCAGCGCTGGCAGGCCAAGGCTTGGTGGCGGCCGCGAAGGACAATTACCCTCGCGATGGCGCGACATTTTCCTACGTTGCCAGCTTTGCCGAAGTCGAGGTCGACGTCGAAACCGGCAAGTATTACATCGTGGATTTCCTCGCCTATGCAGATGTCGGCTCGGTAATTCATCCTCGCGCGCTTGGAGGTCAAATCCTGGGCCGGTCTACTTTGGGCATCGGGCATGCGATTGGCCAGAAATGGGTCTTCGATCCTCACTATGGTGCAATGCTTTCGACGCGATTCAGTCAGAGCAAGCCGCCAACGATTCTGGATATACCCGTCGACATGCAATGGGCGGCGCTCGATATTCCAGATCCGGAGACGCCGGTTGGCGCTCGCGGTGTAGGCGAGCCGCCGGTTGGCGGCGGGTGTGCCTCCATCCTGAACGCGCTCTCGGACGCTCTTGGTGATGAAATTTTTCGGCGAGCGCCCGTCAATGCAGACACTATTCTCACGTCCCTTGAAGCAGGACGGCCCATGCAACATCCCTTAATGGCGCACATTTAGTGGAGACCCGAAAGGAGAGCCCATGGCTGTAATCCGAGACGTCATGCCGGCTTTTGAACTGCTTCAGCCGAATTCCATTGCTGACGCGCAAAAGTTGCTCGAGGAGCAGGGCGATGCATGGGTGTTGGCCGGAGGCATGGACAGCTTCGACTGGCTTAAAGATCGCATCAAGAAACCCAAGGTGGTGGTCGACCTGAGCGGGATCGCGGAACTTAAAGGAATTCGTACAACGTCTGACGGCGTCGAAATCGGAGCGATGACCACGCTAACGGAAGTAGTCCAGCATCCTGTCATCAGAGAGAAGTACAACCTGTTGGCGGAGAGCGCGGAATTGGTGGCTTCACCGCAGATCCGGAACCAAGGCACGATTGGCGGCAATGTGTCGCAGGACACCCGCTGTTGGTATTATCGCGCCGGATGGCCTTGCTATCGCGCAGGCGGAAACATCTGCTATGCCGACACGCCGGAGGGACGCAATCGCGAGCACGCAATTCTGCATGCGGACCGCTGCGTGGCGGTGAATCCTTCCGACACTGCTCCCGCGCTTATTGCACTCGATGCCAAATTCGTGATTCGCACTTCCAAGGGTGAGCGCGTGGTGGACGCCGAAGACTACTTCATCGGACCTGAAATCGATATCACCCGCTTGCACATCTTGAAGCCTGGGGACCTTCTGACGGCGATTCGTATTCCAACCTCGTGGGCCGGCGCGCAATTCTATTTTGAGAAAGTGCGAGACCGGAATGTGTGGGACTTTCCCCTGTTGAACGTAGCCTCCGCGATGGCCGTATCGAATGGCACCATCGAGCGGATGCGCATAGCGGTGAATGGCGCGGCCGCTCGTCCTCTGCGCTTGAAGGTTGTCGAAGACGCGGTCCGCGGCAAACCACCGAACGCAGCAACCGGAGAAATGGCGGGGAAACTGGCAGTGCAGGGAGCCATCCCCTTGCAGTTCAACGCGTACAAGATCCCACTGATGAGGAATCTGGTAAAGCGCGCTATTGGAGGAGTGGAGGAGGCGACATGGGCTTCCTAGAGTGGGCCACTAGTCCGTGGGGGCAGCGCGTCCCGATTCATATCACTTGGTTCTTGATATGGGTGGCGGTGATTGCCGGGTTGCTGTTCTTTATCGTTCACGCCACGTACTTGCGATACTTCGCCAAAGCCAGAGAGTTTGCGGGCAGCAATTCACCGCTGCTCGTGGCGCGCATACCAGAACATGTGCCCAGACACTCGCTGACGGCGCGACTGTTCCACTGGGTTATGGCAGCTGCCATGTTCACGTTGCTATTTACTGCCTTTCTGCCGAAGGTGGGTTTTCAGTTCAACTGGGTCACCTATCATTGGATCGCGGGTGCCGTTCTTACCGCCTCCATCCTCTTTCACATTATCCACGCCTCATTCTTTATGGATTTCTGGTCGATCTGGCCGGATAGGATTGACCTGCGGGACGCGCGGAGAAGAATGCTGCGCTCTGTTGGCAAGGCCGCGCCGCCGCCGGATAGATTCGCCAAGTATCCCCTGGAGAACAAGCTCTACCACGGCGCCATCATCGCCGCTGGTCTTTCCGTGATCATCACGGGCGTGTTCATGATGTCTCGCGTGCGTACGATCTTTTTTCCCCGCAATCCGTATCTGTTCTCCGACATGACCTGGGGCATGATGTACGTCCTGCACGGGCTGGCGGGCGTCGGATTGATCGCGTTAATCATGGTGCACGTCTACTTTGGGCTTCGTCCGGAAAAGCGAGCTATTACCAAATCCATGATCTTCGGTTGGATGAGCCGTGACTTTTATCTTGAAGAACACGATCCAGCGCGATGGCCTGTCGAGCCTTCCGAGTCGCCTGCGAGATCCCGAGGAGCGGACACCGAGGGGTTAACCGATGCCGGCTGATATCTCGGAGCGCTGCAACACGATCGAAGAATGCTACGAGTTCATGCTGGCTTACGCCGCGCAAGGACTACCTGCTGAAGGAGGAAGCGCATCGGGCGCGCGGATCCGCGAGTTCCTAAATCGTGCCGTGAACGCGATCTCTGGCCTCTCAGAATGTTGCGCGATGGCGGTAAAGCGACAGAGTCTTGAACCGAGCGAACGCTATGAGGCGTTCGTCGCCGTGGTCGACCGGGACGCCCGGGACTCTCTGGCGGCCATTGAGCTGGTGCTGGCCCAACCGTCCATCAGCTCTCAATTAATCGACAATCTCAACGCATCGATTCATCTCCGCGCCCTGCTCACGGACCTGTTTCTCTTGAGTGATATTTTTAGGATGAACGTTCGTGCTTCGGCCGAATCAGTGCGGAAGTGAAGCGTTGCCCAGTTCTTGGCAGAGTTGCCCTGAATACGATCATGCGATCCTTCTCTGGCTAGCGGTTTCTTGTTCCAACTCCGATCGATCGGATTTAGGAGAGCCCGACAACGCGGCCAGTTTGCGGGTCCAGATCCACATCGTAATATGCCGGTCGTGTCGGAAGTCCCGGCATCGTGCTCATCGCACCGAGTAGCGGATAAACAAACCCCGCTCCGGCGCTCGCTCGAACATCTCGTACGGGCACCGTGAATCCAGTCGGAGCTCCTTTGAGGCTGGGATCGTGGCTTAAGCTCAAATGGGTCTTGGCCATGCAGACCGGCAATTTGTCGAATCCAAGACGCGTGTACAGGTCAATCTTCTTCTCCGCCTCCCGCGAGTATTCGACTCTCGCACCGCCGTACATCTCGCGAACGATCGTTTCGATTTTTCCTTTGATACTCATGTCGAGCGGGTAGAGAAATTGAAAATCTCTTGGTTTCTCGCAGGCCGCGATCACGGCCTTGCCCAACTCAATCGCTCCGGCTCCGCCCTGCGCCCAGTGATCGCTCATGACCGCGTCTTCGGCCCCTGCATTCACGCCGATGCGACGCACAAGGTCGATTTCGGCTGCCGTGTCGTCCTTAAAGCGATTCACCGCCGCGACGACAGGGATTCCGAACGCCTGGGCGTTCTGGATCATCTTTACAAGATTGGCGCAGCCCTTCTCTAGCAAATCCAGATTCTCCTGCGAATACTCGGTGGCCAGTGGCTGGCCAGCTGTGACCTTAGGGCCACCGCCATGCATCTTCAAAGCTCGAATTGTCGCAACTAAAACGACGCAGCTCGGAATCAGCCCGCTATAACGGCACTTGATGTTGAAAAACTTCTCCATCCCTATGTCCGCGCCGAAGCCTGCTTCGGTTAGGACGTAGCCATCCGGCCCGACGAGCTTCAAGGCAATTTGGTCCGCCACGATCGATGAATTACCGTGAGCGATGTTTGCAAAGGGTCCTGCGTGGACAAACGCAGGCGTTCCCTCGAGCGTTTGCATGAGATTTGGCATGATGGCGTCTTTCATCAAGACTGTCAGAGCGCCACCGACTCCGACATCGTCGGCCGTGACCGGCTCACCAGCCCTGCTGATCGCGACCATCATGCGCCCAAGGCGTTCGCGCATATCGTTCAACCCGGTGGTTAGCGCGAGAATTGCCATTACTTCGCTGGCAACAGTTATGTCGAACCCAGTCGAGCGCGTGAATCCCTTTTCTTCAGCGCCCTGCCCAATCGTGATCTGGCGCAGCATGCGGTCGTTGGTGTCGATCACGCGCCGCCAGGCGATGCTCTCCGGGTCGATGTCCAAGCGCGCGAAGCGGCTACGTTCCTCGGATGTCAATTCATTCGGATCAGACTTCGCGATTCCGAGCTTATGTAGCCGGCGCAACATTACCGGGGAAAAGGTGCGATTGCCGTACTTGTTCGGCGGGCATAGCCGCTCGAAGAGCGCTTCGTCTTTTTGCGAATTTTCATGAAAAATACGTGCGTCAATCGCGGCAGCCAGCAGGTTATTCGCAGCCGTGATGGCGTGGATGTCTCCCGTAAGATGGAGATTAAATTCTTCCATCGGAATAATCTGACTGTAGCCGCCGCCGGCTGCTCCACCCTTGATCCCAAACGTCGGTCCCTGACTGGGTTGACGGATGCACGTAAATACGCGCTTGCCTAAGTGTGCCCCGATGGCTTGGCTCAGGCCGACGGTGGTGGTTGTCTTGCCTTCACCCAAAGGGGTGGGAGTGATTGCGGTCACCACAATGTATTTGCCGTTTGTGACGTGCTTTAAGCGATCGCGAACTGAGAGGTGCACTTTGGCCTTGGTGCTCCCATACGGCTCCAGTTCTTCTGAAAGGATTCCTGCGTCGCTGGCGATTCGGCTGATTGGGATGGGAGTCGCGGCTTGCGCGATCACAATATCGCTGGGAACTAAGGCAAGTATGTTCGTAAGTTTATGTGGCATTCGGAGTCCCTATCATCTTGTGGTTTTGGAATGCAAGAGTATTTGCGCGGTGCGTAATCGCCTTCCGAGTCTTGCGTCAGGACTGGGGCTTGTCTCCATCAGGTGAGGCTACTCTGCTCATCCAGCGATTCGATTTGCGGCGGCAACAGGCCATGAAGACCGAATGCGGAGCGTTCTTCTCAGCCATGGTTGTTCCACCTCATCCTTTACTATTTGCCGTGCCACTGCGCCGCAATTTTCTCCGGGCCATCCATTAGACCTGGATCAACTAGATCTGGATCAACGCTATTCCTGATTCAGGATCGAGTTTCTTCTGAAGATGAATCGGACTCTCCGTCAAAATCAATTCGCATGTCGGTCGCACGCGAGCCTCAAGAAGGTGCCCGCCATGGGCGGTCCCGTCAGAGCGTCCGATTACCACGTGCGCATGCACTTGCGGCTCTCCCTCCTTGAGGGCGATGTCGCCAATCAGCGAAAGCAGTTCCACTTGTTCATCGAGAACGCAGGCCGGAGCGTACTTCTTCGTCTCCCAGTTGAACCAACCCAGCTTCGCGTAAGAAAAAGCGCCGATGGCTTTGAAGCTGCTTCCCGCTAAACCTTGGTCCCTGGCGAACTGTTGCAGGACGCTCGCGATCTCGTCGCCGGTCTCAAAGATTAGGACAAAAGTTTTCGGTTCATCCTCGATCTGTTTCCAGCGCATGACGACACCTCTCGCTCAGACAATCTTAGATATGCAGATAACAAGAAAAGAGCCACGATGCTACTACTTCAAAGCTGGGTCAATCAGCGTGAGATCCGTTTCCGGATCAAAACGCTTCTGCATCGTTACCGGATCGACTGTAACCATTACTTCCACCGTCGGTGATGCGTATGCCTCGAGAACGTGACCGCCCTGCGTTGTTCCGTCTGGCCCCCCGACCACCGCGTGAGTATGCACTACGGGCCTTCCCTGATAGAGCGCGATATCGCCACTCATCCCAATCAATTCGTGCTGACCATTGATGGGAATCTTCTTGTACATTTTGCGCTGGGGATCGAACCATGCCACCGTCGCTCCGTTCAGCGCTCCAATCGCGGTGAAATGCGCGCTCGTGACGTGATACTTCTCAGCAAACTCTTGCAACCCGGAAAAAGCCTCGTCACCCTGGTAGAAGATGACGGCATATTGTTTCGTCGGCTCTCCAGGATTCAGCAATTGCACCTGCATCTTGGGAGCTTTGCCCGTCGGAACGGCTTTCGCCGGCGCCACATATTCGCCTGCCGTATCCTGCGAACGCACCATCACGGCGGTGATCCCAATCAATACCAGTGCGCAACCCACTCGTTTTATTTTGCTCATCGCTTTGCTCTCCCCTGTTCGAGAATCTTCACAAGTGGCCTTCTCGCGCAGCTTGTAGCCGGCCTTTGGCTTCCGTTATTCGAAGACTCAATTCGGACACCGGAACCATTTGTCCTAGGCAGCGACGCTGTTTCTTGCCGCCGGCGCCATGAATTCGGGACCAATCGGATTAGCGATCGTCTGCCGCAGAATCTGATCGATCGCCGCGAGCGCATCCGCGTCGAGCTTCCAGTCGAGGGCGCCTGCCACAGCTTCCAGTTCTGCGGGATGGCGCGCGCCCCATAGCGCTGCGGTGATTCCAGGCTGGTCCGCCACTCCAGTCCAACCTTGGTCGCGATGAACACCTTTTCCCGGTGTCCTCTCTTCTCAATTGCCTTTCCGACGATTTCTTCGGAAACTCCAAAACCGTAAACCGGCGCCGTATCAATCAGATTGATCCCTTTATCGAGGGCGGCGTCAATCGCGCGAATCGATTCTCTTTCGTCGGTGCCTCCCCACATCCAACCGCCGATAGCCCACGTACCTTGCAGCAATTCGCGAAACATTCATTTCCGTGCCGGAGATTACTGTGTATTCCATCTGCTTTATCCTTTCGTGTGAAATGAAATTTCCAAATATCCGGTTCACCTTCGCGGCGGAGCTTCGACTGCTGAACTGCCCCCTACATCGGAAAACACGTTGACTCCGATTCCCAATGTGTTCGTGCGCACCTAGGCCAACGACGCGTATAAGAGCGCACGATTTACAGTTAAATCCCGGCGACCTCGAAAAACGCGTGATTTCACGGCGGAAACGGAAGTGTCCAGCATCTGAGCCGTTTCTTCGACAGAGCGCTCTTCGACCATGCGAAGCCAGATCGTTTTTCGGATCTTCGAGCCTAACCGATTGATCGCGTTGGTCAAGAGTTCAGAATGCTCCCGCCGCCGGCACGATTCTTCTGGATTGGGATTGTGGTCAACAAATGCCTCCGGGACGAAGTTCACGCCATCTTCAGAGGTCGCGGGCAGCACTTCCAGACCTCTCCGTCTTCGGCGCAGCACCATGTAGGATTCATTCAAGGCGATGCGGGTCAGCCAGGTAGAGAACTGTGACGCTTGCTGAAAGCGGACAAGGTGGAAGAAAGCCTTTTGAAAACTTTCCTGCACCACGTCTTCGGCATCTTCCCAGTTTTTCGTTATCCTGAGCGCAATCGCAAGGACTTTCCGCTGGTGACGCGACATCAGTTTTTCGAACGCGTGAGTGTCTCCGCGTTTAGCGGCAGTTACCAGCGCGTGATCCGGATATTTTTCGAGATCAATTACGAGAGACGTTTCCATAATTCCGTATCTCCTCGGCTTTGCTTAAGCAATAGCCAATCGTCGAAGGAGCAATAGCGGAGCCAAATCCTGTACATGACGAAGATGAAGCGGAAGTTACTGGCACGACGGGGGATGTGCAAAGTCACAGGAGTCTTTGCAATCGGAATCCGAGCGAATATCTGTCGGAATGCCGGCATCGTGTCCATTCTCTTGAACGGGGCAAGCGCCGCTATCTTCGCAGGAACGAAAACTGAAAGGATCAGCAACAGAAACGAGAGCGAGAGCGGGAGCATCGAAACTGAACCCGGAAGATTTTCTGTCGCCCCAAGCGAACGGAGCAGAGAACTAAACATGTTGCAAAGTGCCCCGGCAGCGTCAGAGAATTCTCATCGTCCGCACGGGTAATTGCATCAAGCGAGTCTTCGCATAACCGAAGTAGAACTAAACTGGAGCAGAAGTATGTTCAGATCCAATCGACTTCCGTGGCGCAAGCCGCCCGCAATTTGGGGTCATGGGATTGCGGTCCTATCGGTTACGGCAGCGGTGTTCATTTCGCGGTGGTTGGCGTTTCATTTGGAAACGGCTCCGGCGTTGCTGTTTCTTTGCGCCGTCTTGATTAGTGCATGGTTAGGTGGAGTCGGCCCGGGACTGCTCGCGACCGGCGGACGACACACCAAATCTCGAAGAAGTGCGCGCGGCACAAGGTTTCACTTTACTTTGCCAACTAAAATCGAGGCGCATGAATGACGCCCGCAGGCGCTCCCACCGTCTTCGTCGTTGATGACGATGCGGGTGTGCGCGCGTCTATCGAAGGCCTGCTGAAATCGGCGGGCTTGCGGTCGGAGTCCTTCGGCACGGCGGAAGGGTTCCTCCGCAGCAACCGCCCGGACGTGCCCAGCTGCCTTGTGCTTGATGTAAGTCTTCCGGGAATCAATGGTCTGGACTTTCAACACGAGTTGACTGACGCGGGCGTGCAGATTCCCATCATCTTTATCACTGGTCATGGAGATATTCCGATGACGGTGAAGGCCATGAAGTCCGGCGCCGTGGAGTTTCTAACCAAGCCGTTCCACGATCAGGATTTGCTGGATGCGATCCAGCAGGCATTGGACCGCGACCGAGAGAGGCGGCAGCAGCAGAGTGGGCTTGCCAAGCTGCGAAAAAATCATGAGACGCTAACGGCACGTGAACGCGAAGTGATGAGCCTGGTGGTTTCGGGGATGTTGAATAAGCAAATAGCGTCCGAACTCGGGACCAGTGAAATCACCGTGAAGGTGCATCGGGGCCACGTTATGCGCAAGATGCAGGCTCAATCGCTGGCAGAATTGGTGAGAATGGCGGAAAAGCTCGGGGTTCCCAAGAAGTAGCCGACTGTTACACCGCTCATGCTAAACGGTTTGCCAGTTCGTCTACTTCCTCGTTTAACTGCCGGTTTCTCTGGGACGTCCGCTAAATCTTGGGGCTACCTCTTCGCTCAGGTCAATATTCGATTTCTTATACCAACGTATAATTGCGCCGCTTTGGGCGCCCTTGCTATTTTCTTCGCATGTTTGCTCAGGGACAGACCAAACCAGTCGCGGTTGTAGATGATGACGATTTGATGCGCGGTGCATTGCTCGGCCTGCTGAAAGCGGTTGGCCTGCCGGCGCGAGAATTTGCCTCGGCGGAGGAATTTCTGAACTCCGGCCTGCAGCATGAGGCCGGATGTGTGATCGCCGACATCCGTATGCCGGGAATCTCCGGACTCGAACTGCAGGCGAAGCTGAACGCGGATCGTTGCAGGGTTCCGATCATCTTCATCACGGCCCATGGCGATGAAAAAATGCGGCTGCGTGCATTGAGAGCAGGCGCGGTGGAGTTTCTGGCTAAACCGTTCGACGACGAAGCCCTGCTCGCAAGTGTTCGTGCCGCTCTGGAAAGTTGACCCTGTCAGCGAAGTACGCGCGAACATTAGGAGGTCCTCCGTGGGAACTTTGGAAAGGTTCGGGCCTGCCGGCCAGTACCATAATCAGCGCAGATTCGAGCAGTTGATAGGCAACAGTCCTGCTCTAGAATCGGTCCTCGGACACGTCGAACGCGTGGCGCCAACGGATTCCACCGTCCTACTCCAGGGTGAAACGGGCACCGGCAAGGAGCTGATCGCACGCGCGATTCACAATATCAGCGCGCGCTGCGGACGCCCGTACATAAAATTGAATTGCGCTGCGATTCCGTTCGAACTGCTGGAAAGCGAGCTTTTTGGCCATGAGAGGGGCGCTTTTACCGGCGCGATCGCGCAAAAGGTCGGTCGTTTCGAAATGGCTGACAAGGGCACGCTCTTCCTGGATGAGGTCGGCGATATTCCGCTGGCACTGCAGTCCAAACTTCTGCGCGTATTGCAGGAGCAGGAATTTGAGCGCTTGGGCAGCACCCGCACTCAACAAGTGGACGTGCGGCTCGTGGCTGCGACCAATCGAGACCTGGCGGGCATGGTGAAGCGGGGCGAATTTCGCAACGACCTCTACTATCGCTTGAACGTATTCCCTATTACGCTGCCACCGCTCCGCGCACGCCGCGAAGACATTCCGGACCTGGTGCAACATTTTGTCGAGATTTACGGCCGCCGGATGGGCAAGCAAATCGAACGCGTTCCTGCGGAAACGCTGTCTGCGTTCACTTCGTACCAATGGCCGGGGAACATCCGCGAGTTGCAGAATTTTATCGAGCGCAGCGTCATCCTGAGCGACGGGACGGTCCTGTGTCCGCCTCTCGAGGAGCTAAAACATTCCGCCAGCGCTGAATCGCTGGGAGCAACAACTCTGCTAGACGCGGAGCGGGACCACATTCTGAAGATTCTGAAGCAAACCCGCTGGGTTGTCGCCGGTCCTAGTGGCGCTGCTGCGCGCCTGGGAATGAAGAGATCCACGCTTTACTTCCGCATGCAAAAGCTGGGCATTTCACGTCTCAATAACGATCTCCTTCCCGCGTAACGGATTCGCAATCACGCATGGCTATCCCGAAGCTTCGTGACTTTTTCACAAATAAAACTCGGTAAGTCCAGTGCGTCCTACGGCGCCGTAAGCGGGTCCACTTCGGATTCGTTTCCTCTTTCGGGCGTACTCGATCTCCACGCTGAAGAGGGCGGTGTCAACGTGCCGACGAGCGTCCAACCCGCTGGACACTTCCATTTTCAGGCCTACGCATCTGGTCGCATGTTCGCAGGCCTAAGCGCCAATATTTTCAATCACTTCCTAGAAATTCCGTTCGCGCACCGGCCTGGCAGACGAGCTGCATCATCAAGCTTCAGAAGAAAACACAAATAACGAACGCTAACGCTCATTCGATTCCGGACAAAAAGATTGAGGGCGTGAATTATGTGGATTGTTCGACTTGCATTGCGGCGGCCTTACACCTTCGTGGTTATGGCCATACTCATTCTGATCGGGGGTTCACTCTCGATCGCCCGCACCCCAACCGATATTTTTCCAAACATCAACATTCCGGTCGTCAGCATCGTCTGGGCCTATGCCGGCCTCGTGCCCGAGGACATGAGCGACCGAATTGTCAGCGTCACAGAACGAGCTCTTACCACAACCGTTGACAACATCGAGCACATCGAGTCGCAGTCGTTGTACGGAACAGCTGTGGTCAAGGTGTTTCTACAGCCAACCGCGAATATTCAGCAGGGCATCGCACAAATCACCGCAGTTTCTCAGACTCAGCTCAGGCAGTTACCTCCTGGAACCACGCCGCCGCTCATTTTGGCATACAGCGCATCGAGCGTACCCGTCCTGCAACTGGCACTTTCTGGCCGAGACATGTCGGAACAAGTGCTCAATGACTACGGCCTGAATTTCATTCGCACGCAGCTCATCACGGTGCCTGGCGCCTCGGTTCCTTATCCGTATGGCGGCAAACAGCGCCAGGTGCAAGTGGACCTGAATCCGACGGCGTTGCAGTCGAAGGGTCTCTCCGCGCTGGACGTAGTGAATGCCATCGGCTTGCAAAACCTGATCCTGCCCACCGGAACGTCCAAGATCGGCGCCCGGGAATACGACGTCACGATTCCGAATGCGGCGCCGCAGACGATTGCGGATCTGAATCGCATCCCGATCAAAACAATTGGCAGCACTACCATTTACATCAAGGACGTTGCTTGGGTGCGCGATGGCTTCCCGCCCCAGACCAACATCGTGAAAGTCAACGGGCAGCGCTCCGTATTGCTGACGATCCAAAAAGCGGGAGACGCATCCACGCTGAACGTGATCTCAGGCGTCAAAACCCTGCTACCCCAAATCAAGACGACTGTTCCGCCCCAACTTCAGATACAACCGCTGGCCGATCAGTCGATATTTGTCCGTGGTGCGATCAGCGGTGTAGTCCGGGAAACACTGATCGCCGCATGCCTGACCGCTTTCATGATTCTCACTTTCCTGGGCAGTTGGAGAAGCACGCTGATTATCGCAACCTCAATCCCACTCGCGATCCTGACCTCCATCATTGCGTTCAGCGCGATCGGTCAAACGATCAACATCATGACGCTGGGTGGACTCGCTCTTGCTGTCGGAATTTTGGTTGACGATGCGACAGTTGAAGTCGAGAACATCAATCGCAATCGCGAACTTGAACCAGAGAAGGAATTGGACGAGGTTATTCTTGACAGTGCATCACAAATCGCGACACCTGCCTTCGTCGCTACGCTTTCGATCTGCATCGTTTTTGCTCCGATGTTCTTGCTGTCCGGCGTGGCGCGGTATCTCTTTGTGCCGCTTGCTGAAGCTGTGGTTTTCGCCATGTTGGCGTCTTACTTTCTTTCGCGGACAATCGTTCCGACGATGGCGAAGTATCTGTTGCGAGGCGAGAATCACGCCGCCGGAGGTACGCTTACCCGCAATCCGCTGGTACGAATTCAGAAGCGCTTTGAAGACGGCTTCGAAAGCTTCCGTCAGACCTATCACCGCTCGCTCCAGTTGTGTCTCCAACATCGGGGTGCCTTCCTGGTCGCGTTCTTCGCGGCCTGCCTTGGTTCGCTGGCAATTCTGATTCCTTGGTTAGGTCAGGACTTCTTCCCCACCGTGGACGCCGGCAGTTTCAAACTTCATCTGCGAGCTCCGACGGGAATGCGCATTGAGGAGACAGCCAACCTGTGCGACCTGGTGGAGCAGGCAATACGGAAGCAAATTCCAGCCAGCGAAGTCCAGAGCGTCATTGACAACATCGGCCTGCCCTATAGCGGCATCAATCTTTCCTACAGCAATTCCGCGCCAGTTGGCACGCAGGATGCCGACGTTCTTGTGAACCTGTCCGCGAATCACCATCCCACGGACGATTACATTCGCCAACTCCGTATGTCGCTCCCCAAAGAATTCCCAGGTGTGACTTTTGCTTTCCTGCCGTCCGACATGGTTGGCCAGATTCTCAATTTTGGCCTGCCGGCTCCGATTGATGTACAGATCGTGGGGAATGACCTCGAGGGGAATCGGCGTTACGCAGACGCGCTGCTGAATAAATTGAAATTCGTGACTGGGACGGCGGATCTGCGGATCCAGCAGACGTTCGACGAGCCTTACCTGCGTTACCGGGTGGAGCGCACGAAAGCGGAAGAGCTTGGATTCTCAGCACACGATATTGCGCAGAATCTCCTGGTGTCGCTCAGCGGCAGCTTCCAGACTTCGCCGACATTCTGGGTTGATCCGAAGAACCGTGTCAGCTACCAAATCGCGGTTCAGACGCCGCAATACCGCGCCGACACGTTGCAGGATCTCGAAAACATCCCAGTCACTGGTACGGACCCAGACGCTCCTCCATCTATTATGGCCAGTTTGGTCTCGATGCAGCGGGGAGCGGGCATGGCAGTGGTTTCTCACTACAACGTCGCGCCGGTGATTGACATCTTTGGCGCTCCCTCCGGCCGAGACTTGGGTGGCGTATCCAGGGACATCAACAAGATTATTCAGGATACACGCCAGCAACTACCCCATGGGTCACAACTCATCGTTCGTGGACAAATCCAGACGATGCGGGACTCCTACGTCGGCCTGCTGAGCGGCTTGCTGTTCTCGATCGTGCTGGTGTACCTGCTGATTGTGGTCAATTTTCAATCCTGGCTCGATCCTTTCATCATGATTTCCGCTTTGCCCGCGGCACTGGCGGGGATTGCCTGGTTCTTGTTCATAACGCACACGAATTTGAGCGTGCCCGCCCTCATGGGAACGATCATGTGCATGGGCGTCGCAACCTCCAACAGCATTTTGGTGGTGAGTTTTGCTACAGAAAGAATGATGGAAGGAAAAGATTCCGTCAGCGCCGCTATCGAGGCTGGCTTCACGCGTTTTCGCCCGGTTATCATGACTGCGCTGGCCATGATTATCGGCATGATCCCGATGGCTCTAGGACTAGGAGACGGCGGCGAACAGAACGCTCCCCTCGGCCGGGCGGTCATCGGCGGATTGCTTTTCGCGACCGTTTCGACGCTGTTCTTCGTCCCGGCATTTTTCAGCTTGCTGCAGAGTGGTGCACGCCCGCAACCGGTCAAAACCGGAAGCGCGCAATAGACGCCAATTTATATGGAGTCGCACTTATGACATCTCAACTTCAATCCGAAACACAGAACGGCGGAGATTCCTCACCAGTGAACAACGCGGGGACAGGAAGGGTTGGGCGCAGGCGATGGCTCCTTTTGGCGATTGCAGTAATTGTGCCCATCGCTCTCCTGGCCTCCGGAATCTGGTCACGCGTCAAGGCCAACAAGTCCTTGCGCGCGGATACGGTACAAGCCGCGCTAACGGCAGTTTCGGTGGTGTCGCCAAAACAAACCGCACCTGCCCAGGAAATCATTCTTCCGGCAAACGTACAGCCATATATCACTTCACCCATCTATTCGCGAACGAACGGATATCTCAAGAAGTGGTACTTCGATATCGGCGCACACGTCAAGAAGGGGCAGTTACTGGCGGTAATCGAGACTCCGGAAGTGGACCAGCAACTGCAGCAGGCGCGCAGCAACATGCAAACCGCACAGGCAAACCTCGATCTCGCCACCATCACTAAAACCCGGTATCAGGGACTCTTGAAAGCCAAGGCGGTATCCCAACAGGACGTGGACAACGCGGTGGGTGCCTATAACGCGAACAGAGCCATGGTCGAAGCAGACCAGGCAGCCGTCGAGCAATACACTGCTTTAGTATCCTTCGAAAGGATCTACGCTCCTTTCGATGGTGTGATCACCGCGCGCAACACCGACATCGGCGACCTGATCAATTCAGGCAGCAACAGTGCCGTGAAGACCGATCTTTTTCACATCGCGCAGCCCGGAAGACTGCGTGTTTACGTAAACGTCCCCGAGGAATACTCACAGGGGATCAAAGTCGGAATCACAGCAAATCTCACTCTTGCCGAGTTTCCCGGGCGTGAATTTCAAGGAAAGGTGGTGCGCACGGCTGATTCCATCAACCTGACAACCCGCACATTGCTCATCGAGATAGACGTAGACAATCCCACCGGAACACTGCTCACGGGCTCTTACGCAGAGGTCCATCTCGCGGTTCCGACGCAGGGCGCCACCTTCTTGATTCCGGTCGATACGCTGTTATTCCGCACGGAAGGATTGCGCGTGGGCATCGTCAGAGACGGGAAAGTCGTCCTCGCAGTGGTGACTCCCGGCCACGATTTCGGCAATCAGATAGAGATCGTTTCTGGCCTCAAGGCGGACGATCAAGTCATCGTCAACCCTCCCGACTCAATCGTTCAGGGGCAGGAAGTTCAAATCGTTCAAGCCACGTTGCCGGGGGATACCAAGTGAGAAATCCTCAAAAAATGAATTGGATGGAAGAGCCGCTGCAAGCACTTTTGCCTGGGATTTTAGTTGCGCTAACGCTGCTGCAATTGAGTGGCTGCACGGTCGGGCCTAAATACCACACTCCAACGGTGGAAACTCCTCCCACCTATAAAGAGGTTGGAGACTGGAAACCGGCTCAACCCAATGATCAGAATCTCGGCGGTAATTGGTGGGAGATATTTCAGGACCCCCAACTGAGTGCCCTCGAGCGGCAGGTCGACATCTCCAACCAAAACCTGAAGGCCGCCGAAGCCCAATACACGCAGGCTCGCGCGCTGCTCCGCTATTATCGAGCCGATTACTTTCCCACTGTAACGACCGGCCCATCGGCCAATCGAACACGTATCTCCCAGAGTGCCCCTCCACCGGGTTCGACGTTTGTTGGCATCACCTACAACGATTTCGTGCTGCCGTTCAACGTTTCTTACGAGGCCGACATCTGGGGCCGTGTTCGCAAAACGGTGGAGTCCTATCGAGAACAAGCGCAAGCGAGCGCGGCGGATTTAGCTGCGGTGAATCTGAGCATGCATTCCGATCTCGCGACTTACTACTTTCTTGCTCGCAGTCTGGACGCCGAACAGCAGCTACTCGATTCGACCGTAACGCAGTATCAACAAGCCTTGGACTTGATCCAGAGCCGTTACGCAGGCGGCATTGCTTCCGAAGTGGAGGTCCAGCAGGCCAGCACTCAGCTCGAGACAACGCGCGCTGAGGCAATTGATGTGGGAGTCGCGCGAGCGCAGTACGAACATGCGGTTGCGATCCTCATCGGAAAACCTCCTGCGGAGTTCAGTCTTACTCCATTACCACTCGTTGCACCGCCTCCGCCCATTCCAGTCAGCGTGCCCTCGGAACTTTTGGAAAGGCGCCCGGATATCGCAGCCGCGGAGAGGAGGGTTGCCGCCGCGAACGCGCAGATCGGCGTCGCGAAATCTGCCTACTATCCACTCGTAAATTTGGCCGCCGAGGGAGGATTTGAAAGCACCGCCATCACGACTTTGCTGCAGGGGCCGAGCGGTCTGTGGGCCGTTGGGATATCTGCGACGGAAACAATCTTCGACGCGGGGAGGCGCCGGGCTGTTTCCGATCAAGCCACCGAAGCGTACGATCAAACCGTCGCCAGCTACCGCCAAACAGTGCTGACCAGTTTCCAACAGGTTGAAGACAACGTAGCCGCCTTGCGGATCCTGGAGCATGAAGCTCAAGTTCAGGAGCAAGCGGTGACCGCCGCCCAAAGGTATCTCGATCTCGCGAACACACGCTACACCGGTGGCGTCACCAGCTACCTGGAAGTGACAACCGCGGAGACCGTCGCTCTCTCCGACGAAGTCACCGCGGTGAATATTCTTGGCCGGCGCATGGTGGACGCGGTCTCGCTGGTCCAGGCCCTCGGCGGAGGATGGGATCGCTCCGCGTTGCCTGCACGCCCAGAGTGCTGCGGCAAACTCACCAGCCAACTGAGGTGATGTCGCGCACCATTCTCAAGAGCGGCACGCGGTCCTTTCCTTCGTGCAGCGCGCAATCGTCCCAGAACCAGTGCCAAGCGCAGAGCTTACTTCCTACAGGCCAACTTCCCGATACTGGTTGGCACAGTCCAGCTGCCGTTATTCCTCATTGCGGTGATACTCCGACGTTAAAACCTTATGGTTCGGTAGGATTTCAGATCTATCAAGAGGCCGAAGAGGATGGCTCTGGCGACGTTGCGGCGGGCGGAGCGGATCGCCTGTTTTCGTTGCCATTATGCTCGCGTTGCTGCATCGCCTTTTCCAAGTCTTTCTGGTGATCGCTAAGCAGCTCATGAATCTTGCGGTGTGTTTCGTCGCTGACCGCATGAATCTGCGGAGCAAGCTCCTGCCGCGAAGCTGTCGGATTCTTATTGAGCAGCTCCTGAATCTTATCGTGGTGCTCCTCGAGAAGAGGCCGAACCTGCTTCTGCTGCTCCGGAGTCAACTCGAGATCTTTCGTAAGGCGAGCGAGTTCCTGGTCGATCGATTGTGGAGTATGGATATGCTGAAGCTTCTCGCGCGCTGAGGGCTGTGGCGCCCTATTGTCCTGAGCCGTGACAGAACCGCTCATTCCGAGGATGAACATAGCCCCATATGCAAACGCGAAAGGGAGGTTTCGCATCGGCCGTAACCTCCTTGTGATTCCTGTTTGCGGAACTGCGACGCAGCCCAGCCAAGTCTCTCGTCTGAAAAGACGTGCAATTCCCCACCAAGGTTGCGCTAGTCGCTACGCCGACGACGTCAACGCCCTGACAAATCGGCGTCGGATTATGTCCCCCCACTGCCGTCCGGACCCAAATGCGCATATTTTTCCATTTGCAGAATCACCGCCGAGAAATCCTGCTCCACGCCTTCTTCCCATTGTTTTGCGTTGATCTCAAGAGCAGCTCCCGCGGCGGGCATTCGCGCGCCAACGGCAGCCGCGAGATTGAGAATCAACCCGAAATCCTTATTCATCAGCCGAATTGGAAATTGTGGGCTGTAATCGCCCGCCATCGCTCGCTGCAGTTTTCCCACGTGCGCCGGAGCGACGACTGCGGTTTGGGACAAAACCTCCAGCAAGCGCTTGCGATCGAGACCGGCCTTCTCGCCGAGTGCTACAGCTTCGGCAATCGCCTGCATTCCAATGCCCAGCAAAGTGTTCACTACCAGTTTCATCTTCGCTCCGGAGCCGCTCGGCCCCAGATAAAAATATTGACGCGCAATCACCCGAAAAATCGATTCGGCGCCGTCGAAGCATTCCTCGTTTCCGCCTCCGAACAGCGTCAGCAACCCCTTTTCGGCAATAGGGGTGCTCCCCGACATAGTTACGTCGAGAACCTCAACTCCAAGCTCTGAACCCAGTTTTGAGAGTTCCTGTGGGGTATCGGGGTATACCGTGCTCAAGTCAATTACAAGCGAGCCACTATGCGCGTTAGCGAGAACGCCGTCAGGCCGTCTATAAATGTCCAGGACGACTTTATCGCTCGGCAGGCAGGACAAAATCACATTGCAACTGGAGGAGAGTTCCGCAACGCTCTGCGCGACGGTGCCCCCAAATTGAATAAGCTCCTCTGCTTTACTGCGGTCCCGGTCGTACGCCGTCAGCTTGAAGCCGGATTCAAGCAACCTCCGCGCGATCGGCCGTCCCATGAAGCCGACCCCGATAAATCCAAGCTTATCTTTTTCCTGCGTGATTTGTTTCATGACGAGCCGCCTTTGGTCTGAGCCGCGATTTCGATTTTGAGTTCCAGATCGGTCAAGTGCACGTGCTGGGCCATTTCGCTTCGAAACGGAGTATTCGTGCAAGATGTTGGCAACAGGGAGAATACGGCATGATGCAAAGGGGACTTAACCCTCAGATGGTGTACGTTGACTGTCGAATCCCTTAGACAGTGTCAGCCCCGTGGACTGCCGTGTGCTGACATCGTCGGATAGCCCTTACAGAGAAAAAAGCTTGGCCAGCATGTAGTAGCAGGTGAGCCGTCAGGCGTGCGCCGCAAGCGTGGCGGGCAGGGTAAAGTGGAAAGTTGCGCCTCGTCCGAGGAGCCGGCGGCCCACATGCGACCGCCATGCGACTCGATGATTGACCGACTGATGGGCAAGCCCATACTGGTCCCTTTATCCTTGGTCGTAAAGAACGCCCTGAAGATTTGGTCCGCTTGCTCTGGGGGAAATCCCATACTGGTATCGCTGACCGAGATCAGCAGTTGAGCATCGCCGGCTTCCGACTTGGTGGTGAGCTCACGTCCGTCAGTCGTTCCCTTCATAGCCTCAGCCGCTCGGGACATTGTCCCAACCGCATCGAATCGCCGGTGATGTGCGAGTGCATGATCGAAATCAGATATCCAGCGGTATTCATACCCGACCATGATTGATCCCAAACACCCCTTTAACGTGGTTTTACGCGGAACCAATTAATCGCTCTCCGACTTCGGTGGACCCGCGGACTCGATTCGTTTCGCGTAGACGAAATGCCGAGCTTTTGGAGGTTACAAGGTGAAACTGAGAACTCGGTCTTCGATTTTGCGATCCGCCACGGTAAATCGAGCGTGCTGGCGCTCGTGTTCTCCCCACGAATCCACAAGAAAGCTTTCGAGATAGCGGTCTGGAATTTCCGTATCGTAGTAAATGCCCCAACGCGATGCGCCGTCTCGTCGCCGAATCCGCTGGTATTTGTTCATGGCATCAAGGAATTCCGAAACTTTTTCGGGACTGATCATGTACTCGACGGTGACGAGGACAGGGCCCTGCTCTGGTGAAACGTCGATGAAGATGGCGGGCTTCTTCCAGTGATCCCATACATCGAGTACAGGAGCGGAACCTGAGAGCGGAGCGAGAAACTGAAGCAATACGCAGGCCGCGATACCGAAGCTCGAGAACAGCAGAGCGGTGTTCGCGCTCGCATGCTCGGCAGCAAAGCCCCAAATGGCGCTCCCGATCGCAATGCTTCCCTGAAATACGAGCAGATAAATAGCCAACACGCGTGCGCGCACCCAGTCAGGTGCGAGTGTCTGCACCACCGTGTTGAAGACCGACATCAATACGGTCCAAGCCGCTCCTCCGAAGAAAATAAAAATGCAGACAACCCACAGGCTGTGCAATGTCGCCACCGTCACTATTACCGCAGCGAATGCCGCCGTCGCTGCCGAGACCACGGCCTCAACCGAAAAGATTTTTCGCGCACGTTGAAGGATAACTGCACCAATAACGGCGCCCACTCCGAAGAAGCCAAGCAGCAATCCGTAGCCAAGCGAGCTATCACTCAAACGCTTCGCGATCGGTGGTAACAAAGCCCACAATGCACTTGCAAAGAAAATGACGCACCCCGACCTCAATAGAAGCGTGCGAATGCCCGGCGAATAGCGGACGTAGCGAACCGCTGCCACGGTAGCTCCGCCTAAAGTTTCCGGTGGGAGTTGAGTCTTCTTGGGCTGACGCTTCCAGCCAGCTATCACACTAATCACGCCGAGGAACGATACGGCGTTCAGTACAAATGTAGCGCCGATTCCGGCCACAGCGATGATCACGCCAGCCAATCCCGGGCCGACCGCGCGGGCTAAGTTAAATTCGATTCCATTAAGGGCCAGCGCGGGCTGCAGATCTTCTCTTTTAGTGATCAATTCAGGAAAAATCGCGCTCCACGCGGGGGACTCAAGCGCATCCCCAGCCGATAGAGCGAAAGTGAGCGTCAGGAGCAGCCACGGCGTCATCATTCCGGCGATCGTGACCACCGCAAGTACCGACGCCACAACTAACATCCAAATTTCCGTCCCCAGGATCAGCTTACGTCGGTCAACAATGTCGCCAATGGAGCCCGCCGGGAGAGCTAACACAAAGAAGGGCAAAGCAGATGCAGTTTGGATGAGAGCGATGTACAACGGCCTGGTTGTGAGTGAAGTCATCAGCCAAGCCGCTCCCACGCTCTGCATAAATGTCCCGATGTCCGATACAAGATCGGCGATCAGCAGGTTTCGAAATACCGTAATATGGAGTGGTTGCCAAGTACTTGGCTGTTGCGGCGATTGAGAATTCTTCGAGAATATCATCGATGATTCCGTGGAGGCTTCGTTTTCCGCGCGCCAGAACGCCCGAGATGCTACCACGAGCGCTTCGGCCGTTCAGTATCGTCGAAACATCCAATTCCGTTCGTCCCATTCGCGAAGCGCTTCGCCACAAGCGGGGTGAACCAACAGGTTTTGGTCTCCATCTTAGTTCAATCATCCGGCACGGCGGATGGCATAACGGTTAGTAAGCCGACCAGACCCGCCGAGCGACTACCGAGAAGAGCTTATCGAAGATGCCGAGGCTCGGGCGAGGATGGCGACGTTTCAGCACGGCGAGTTGCTGACGTAACGCGGGAATCTCAAGAAGGAGACTTCGCCGCCCGCGAAAGAGGCGAACCAGAGTTCCGAAGCAGAGCTTGACGAAGCGAAACATGGCCAAGAGTTATAACAGAGCGCTGACGAGACGGCGGCAGCTACGTTATTGAATTCACAGTCGGTCAGGGTTCTGGCGAAGGACAGCACCACCGAATTTCAACAAATTTTTTGGAGTGGGTAGCGGAAACAGTACAATGCACGCTGACTCTGGAGCTAATTAACCTTGAATGCCAAGCGGACGATCTTTGAGCTGTACTTCGATTACATTCAACACTTTGGTTCGTCGATTTCGCCCCGGTCCATGCTGCGGCTTACCTCAGAACTGGGCATTGCTCCGAGCGCGACACGCGCTGCTTTGTGCAGGCTTGCGAAGCCAGGCTGGTTGCAGCGAACCTTTGAAGGAAATCGGACGTTCTATGCATTGACACCGGTAGGCCGCGAGAGGTTGGAGGAAGTGCGGCCCCGTATGTTTTCCCCGCGGCGCGCCACTTGGGACGGGCAATGGACGATCCTGACCTATTCCGTGCCCGAGCGGCTGGGACAGCATCGCGACCGATTGCGCCGCGAGCTGACATTTCTTGGATTCGGGTCGATGACTCCGGCAACCTGGATAAGTCCGAATCCAGTCGTTGAAGTCACTTTACGTCATCTTTCCTTGCGAAATCTGGATCAGTACGTTCACTTGTTTCGCGCCCGCCAGGTGAGCGCCCAAACACAGTCCGCACTTATCAAACGCTGTTATAACTTGGACGCCGTGCAACGGCATTATGGCCGCTTCATAAAAAGCTGGCGTGGATATCGGGAGAAGATCAGTGGCGCAAATCGTCCCAGTGACGACAAGTGCTTCGTCGCGAAGATGCGCCTGGTCTACGATTTTGGAGATTTTCTCTACCTCGATCCCTTTCTGCCGTCGGAACTCTTGCCTCAAGGATGGCTTGGCTACGAGGCATGGCGCCTGTTTCGCGATTCTTATCTCTTGTTGTTAGAACCGGCGTTGGCTTTTTTTGAAAGCTGTTTCGAGGGACCGACGAGATCGGCACAAGAGCAACGTGAAAGCCGGCTGCGAGCTCTAGACCAGACGCCTGCTGAAGTGTGACGTGAAGCAGAGGGAAACTATCAGGCGCGTTGAGCTTGCGGGCCGAACTTCCACATTGCGAGTTACTCGATACCAACCTCTTTTAGGATTCGCCCTCTCACCGCGACCGACTCCATCGACCGCTAGAAGAGCTTATCTCAGCGTGACGATACGTTTATGGAGTCGGGAGAACATAATGAAAATCGGTTATCCGTCCCTCCGGACTGTCTTTGAACTCTACGCGGACGCGCGTGCCCGGTTTCAAGCGCTCGGCCGCGCGCTTTACATCGCTCAAATCGAGCCCGCGCACGAAGTTGATCATCGCGGTGCTCACACCATCCAACCGGACGTATGCAATGGCATATGGCGGCTTCGGAAGATTTTCAAATTCGGCAGTCACTATCGTTGCGGCTTCGATCACACCCTCGAGGCCTGCTTCTATCCATCCACTGCACGGTTCGAAGGATCTCTCGCAGTATGCGCGCGGCGGTAAAAATGAAAGCTTGCACTTGTCGCAGTAGGTAGCGAGAATTTTTTTCTGCTTCAAGCCATCGAAGAATTTTCCCGCAACCTTCCCCACTGAATACTTGTAACGAACGTGCCATTCACCGTAAATGACGTTTTCATTCTTGTCCGAGCCTTGCTTCACCATATGATCGCCACCTTATCGTTTTGATCTGGAATTCTATTAATCTTTACACGTAGTCGGCGCCGAGAATCGTGCAATTAACGAATTGGACGGAGCCTCCGATCGCCGTTGAAAGCGCATTCTGTACTCCCGCCACTTGTCCCTCTCCAGCTTTTCCCATCACTTGCAGTGCGGCATCGGCCACACGCACGAGCCCGGTGACGCCGATCGGATTGCTGCACAATGTTCCGCCGGAGGGATTGACGCTGAGCAACGCGCCCATCTCAAACGCACCTTCGTCGCTGAGGTTCTGAGCTTGGCCCCGCTCGCAGAATCCTAAAGACTCAAGTTGTGGAAATTGCGTCGAGCTGAAGGGATCGTATAGCTCGACAACTTGAATTTCCTTCATCGGATTCGTGATGCCGGCCTGCTCGTACGCTTCCTTGCCTGCGGAAACAAACTCAGCTTCGTCCGACAACTCCGCGTCTGCAAACGGGCCGACTCGGTCTCCCATGAAAACGGTACTGGTCTTCCCGCCGATACCATTGATGAACGCGGGGCGAGAACAGTGGCTTTTTGTGACTTCCTCGTTTGCGAGAACAACGGCGGCAGCTCCCGCCGAGCGCGGGCATATGTCAAACAGCTTGTATGGCCACGACATCCGCGGCGACTTCATCACATCCTCAACCGTTATATTTCCTTTTAGATGCGCGTATGGATTCTTCAGAGCGTTCTTGCGCGACCTCACCACCACGCGTGCATACTGTTCTTCGGTGGTGCCGTACCTATGCATGTAGCGCTGAGTCGCAAGCGCTGTCATCGTCACGGTGTTCAGAGCGAAATCATGCTCGTAAAACAAATCCCAAATTAGATTCAACACGTGTTGGGCATCCGGAGTTTCGGTTACGCGGTCAGCACCGACCACCAGGACGGTGCGATACATGCCAGAGGCGACGTGCGCATAACCAGCGTGCAACGCCGACCCACCGGTGGCGCCGCCCGTGTGCACGCGCATGAAGGGTTTGCCGGAAGCCCAGACCGAATCTACGGCCCACTTATCCACATCGTTGACGCCCATGAACTGCGTCGGAGCCATCGAAAATACGACAGCATCTATATCATCGGGAGTGAGTCCGGCATCGTCGAGAGCTGCCTTCGCGGCTTGCTGCGCCAACTCGACGTAAGTTTTGTCTACGATGTTATTTTTGAATACCGTTTCCCCGACACCAATAACGGCCACACGGTTTTTCGGCATTCCTTACGCTCCCTCAAAAATTGCGACGGCGTTACCCTGTTGCGCAAATCCGTGACAACCGTGCGCCGCAGCCCGCTTCGTTCCTTTTACCTGAACGGCCCCAGCCCGGCCTGCGATCTGGAGCACGGCCTCGGCGGCATTCACCAAACCCGTGCAGAAATAAGGGTTCTGCGCAAAGGGCCCTCCTGATGGCGAGACTTTGCAAGTTTCCGGCAGACGGAGCGCGCGCCGGTATGCCACTTCATGGAACGCGGTCTGGTTGTCGAGCTCGACGACGTCGAGTTGACTGAAATCCTGAAGGCCGCTCATTGCAATTGCTTTTTGAAACGACTCTTTGAATCCAGTTAACCCGGACAGGCGCTTCTCGCCGAGCTGATAATTTTCAACTCGCCATGCCAATCCTGACAGGCGCGCGAGTGGCCGGCGGTGGGGATGCTTCTTCAGCCATGCGCCGGAACATATGACCATCGAAACACCGCCATCGGTGACTGGCGCTTGTTGCATTTTGCGCAACGGAGCCGCCACGTACGGAGATGCTTCAATCTCCTGCAAAGAGGGAACGGCCGCTCGCATCCCGCGTTCGTTATCACTTGCTCGTTCATAGCTGGCGCGGACCGCACTATTGGCATCCGATTCGCTAATTCCGTACGCGTCGCTGACCGCGCGCGCAAAAAAGCCATCGGCAATTGACGCGTTCAGCCCGATATCTCGCGTATAGAAGGGCTCGCAACGCATTCTCATCACGTCTTCAAACGGCGCCTTTGAACTTTTGTTCCAACTGGAAAGGAGGCCGAGGTGAAATCTTCCCGACTCGACTCGCATTGCCTCCAGGCACAAGCCGATCAGCCCGGAATCGGTAACTTTGATCTCGTCTTTCAGATAGGCGCCGGCAGGCGCTGAGAGAAGCATGCTCGAGATACTTCTTCCGTCGAGTTCGTCGCAGGCGGCGATAGTGACGTGATCCAATTCGTCGCGGGTGATCCCGGCATCGTCGAGCGCCGCTTTTGCCGTATCAAAAACCATTTCCTCGAGGCGCTTATCAGCAACCCAAGCCGAAGCGGGGTGCAGTGCTAAACCGAGGATGTAAGTATCCAAGGGGCTAGTCTCCAATCGAGTGATTAGCCGAGCGAGCGGCCGCCGGCGGACAGTTGTTCCCTAGGGGGTGATCCGCCGGCAGCAAGATGGAACTCGACCGTACGCAACTGTTTTGTCGTGCTGCACTATGAGCGCTTTAGCTCGCCAATCGCATTTCTTGATTCGGGGCCGAGATCATCCACGACTTTGCACGGTGCATCGAAGAACATCGCTGCTCGCTCTTTCCACGCGTGCCGAATTCCGAATCTTCAATTCATACGAAAGGCAAACTACGATAGCGCACAGCGAAACGGCCGCCATGCAGTCACACTAGAAAACATACTTCAGCCCGAACTGGATTAGGCGCGGAGCTACGATTGTAGAATTGATAACACCCAGACTCGGCAGGTGGAGATACTCGCCAGGATCACCGAACTGCGCGTGGTTGAAGGTGTTAAAGAATTCAGCGCGGAAATCCAGATGTGCCTGTTCCGATAAGCCACCCACTCGCGTTGCCTTGGCTATGGAGATGTCCCAATTGTCCTGCCCGGGGCCGCGCAGAATGCCCCGGCCCGTATTGCCGAAGTCCGTGCCCGTCGTTCCTGGCCCTCCGACTGACACCACCGGTGGTGCGCAGAACGCGGCGGCGTTGACGTAGTCATTCAGGCGAGCTTTCACCGAACCCGAGGTTCCCACATCCGAGTTCGACATCCCCGAGCAAAATTGGGCACGGCTGGAGAAATTAATGCCTCCGTAATACGCCGACCCTGCCAGGAAATCAACAAAAGTCAACGGGTCTCCGCTTTGCAGCGTCGTTACACCCGAAACAGACCATCCCGTCAATACTTTACCCAACAACTCACGGCCTTGATGATAGCCCGGGAGTTGGTAGTCGTAATTGAAAATGATGCGTTGTGTCCGGTCGAAATCGGCCGGGCCGTACGCTTGTCTGAGGTCCGAGGGATTGTTGCTGTCACCTCCCACGTCTCCTCCGCCACCTTCAAAATCGGTCAGCGTCTTGCTGTAGGTATAGGCCGCTTGGAACGTTAGCCCGTGAGAGAACTGCTTTCGCAGCGAAATCTGCAGCCCGTTGTAGTTGCTATTATGATCCGCGCAAGTACAGAGGACGCTCATCGGCCCAAAACCAACCCATGGAACGCGGAGATACGCATTACCGGCCGTGTTCGTGGTGATCAGCGTGCCGTCTTGCGGGTTCGTGATGGGGTTGGCTGGACTCGCCAAGAGAGGTATGTTGTTGGCCTGATAGGCAGCCACCACATGATCGGCTCTGTTTCCAGCGTAGCCGACTTCCAACACCCACGTAGGCAAAAACTGATATTGCACATTGAGGGTTTCGGCCAACGTCTTCGGAGTGTTCCACGGGCCGAGATACGCGTTCGTCTGTACCTGGGAGGGAACCTCTGGTACCACGCGGGGGACAAACCCCAGAGGAGGCAAGTTAGGCCATGGGACTTGGAACGTGGCTGCGGGTTGCAGTGAATTCGACAGACCAACGTTAAGAGCAAGGGGGGGCTGATAGTTCAAGGGGAAGAAGATCACATTGCCGTTGGTTTCCTGATAGTAGATGCCCCAACCGCCGCGCACCACGAGATTGCTACTGTGGAGCGGTTGCCACGCGAAACCGATCCTCGGCCCGAAGTTGCTCAGCGGCATGCGCTGCTCTTGACCGTATGGAGTCGAGCGACGCGTTACACCTGGCGGAGGTGTACCCGGATAGTTCGAAGCGACATCGAAACCGACGAGAGTGCCACCCGGGGGTGGTATCGCAGCAGAATCGAGGAGCGCGGTATTTAGATTTCCGACGTATCCACGCGAATCCCTCATTCCGCCGAAGTACTCCCATCGCAAGCCCAGGTTTACCGTCAGCCGGCGAGTCAGCTTAATGTCGTCCTGAGCGAAAGTTGCATAATCTCTTATTCTGAAGGAACCGTACACCCCGCCCGGCACCGACTCACTCTCCAGTGGGCCCGTGGTTGAAATATTGCTCATCGGGTCTCCTGCCACGGCCGTTCCGTTTTGCGTGGCGTTCTGTCCCAGCAGAAAGTCATTAAAACTGGCGAAGGTAATTTCTCCGCGCGCAACCGCCGCTACTGACTCTACAAACCGGACGTCCTCTCCTTCAAATCCCACGCGAATTGTGTGGATTCCGTGGTTCCAGGAAAGGTGGTCACCAACCAGGTAGGTGGTTGGAGCCGAATAACCATTGTCGGATGCGGCTCCCCCCATCGAAAAAAGTCCATTGATCGTGATCTCAGGAAGTTCGTTGAGCCATGCGTTTAATGGCGTCATGCCGAATTGCTGCGGCGTTACGAACTGGGAACTGCTGTCGTGCCACAGCGAATGTGTAAATCCAGCCCTCACTTCATTGACAAGATTGGACGTGAGTACTGAAGTCAGCTTCAAGACGCCGTTGAAGGTGTTGCTCTTGATTATTCCTGGATTGCCAGGCAGACAGTTAGCGCCGCAATCAATTGAAAGTATCTGCGGGTCACGGGACCAAAACACCCGCTCGGACAAAGTGTTCCTGGGCGATACGACGTAATCAAGGTTGACCAGGAATTGGTCTTCCAAATACGTCGCTGGTTCACTGAATATCGAAGAACCATTCGGATTCTGCGGATTGGGAATCCAGTATTGTCCGCTGGGCGTTTTCTGCTGAAGGTAGGCCAGGGCGACAGGATTGATGTTCGAGCCATCGCACGCGACGGCGCCGCCGTTGACTCCCATGCCACCGTTGACTCCGCAGAATAGGGCGCCGTAAGTCGCGGCGGTTGCGGTGCTGCGGTCAACTCCAAAAAGCTGACTTGGTAGAAACGGAGTGGACTGGCTGTCCGACGATAATCCGTTGGCCTGCCGCGTTCCCTGATACGAACCGAAGAAAAACAGCTTGTTCTTGAGAATAGGTCCGCCGACGCTTCCGCCGAATTGATTTTGCCTCATGACGGCGCGGGGCTGGCCGGACGCATTACTGAAAAAGGAGTTCGCATCCAAATCTGTGTTTCGCAAAAACTCCCACGCCGCTCCGTGAAACGAATTCGATCCTGACTTAGTCACTACATCTACGTTCGCACCCACGTTCCGGCCGGAACCCGCGTCGTATTGTGATGTTTGGATCTTAAACTCCGCAATCGCATCCGGGTTGGGGATGGCGAGTTCGGCATAGAAAGTGTATTCCGCGTTGTCCGTGCCTGAGCCGAAATTGTTGGTCTGCTGGCCGTCCATCTGAAAATTGTTGGCTGAGTAAATACTTCCGTTTACGAATAGTTGCGAGGATCCTGCTCCAAGGTTCGCAGCGTTGGTCACATTGCTGGTGACGCCGGGCGACAGCGACAGTACCTGAGTGTAGTTTCGGGTGGTCAGCGGGAGGTCGCTGATTTCTTTGCTCCCGACCAAAGTTCCCTCAGTGGAAGATTGTGTCTGGAGCTGTTCGGCAACTCCCGAGACAGTCACGGATTGCTCGACGTTTCCAACAATCAGAGTTCCATCGACCTCATCCGTCTCGGTAACGTTAACCTGCGCCGCATTTATATAGAGGATTTTGAAACCGTTGGCCTTGAACTCCACCTTGTATGTGCCCGGTGGCAACAGCGGGAAAGTGTAGGCGCCATTACCCCCGGTGACCTCACTGCGAGTCTGGCCGGTCTCATTACTCGTGATCGTCACTGTCGCTCCGGAAATCACAGCGCCGGAGGGATCTTTAACGAAGCCGGTCAGAGCTCCGGTGCCGCCAGATTGCGCGAACGCAGCCGATACGCAGAGAAATCCGGCGAAGAAAACGACAAAAGGTAAACGCTTCATGTGTCCCCCGAGTAGAAACCGAGCTCAGCCGCAGAGCAGTGCCACCAAGGCGCCGCAGATCCAGCATGTACGGTTTGACGCATATTTTCGATACCACCCATCATCTTTTCTGCGGACATGCGATGGCGCGCAATCTATCTCCAATTGAAGATTGCTGTCAAGAACATTGTTGCATTATTGTTGCTATCAGCGAACATAGTGTAATATGCGGAAGGTTGACCGTTCGCCGCGAACTTGACGAGTCCCGTACCGGGTGCTCCGACAATGCCAAGGGGCGCTGCGCGGTTGCCGGTGTTACGAGCGATACAGCTCTCGGGGCAGGTAATGCCTGGTACGCGAACGCGATCCTGAATGAATCTCGTCCATCGACAACGCTTTCGGCGAACGGAGCCTTCCTAGCCTCGAACCTGACCTCATCGAATAAAGTAATTTAAGGGTGCAATCATGGATAGCACCCAAGAACAGCAATAACATACTAATTATCAGTAATATAGAGTGAATCATGGATCCATGAGCAGGCCGGCACGCTGGGACTATGGATCTGTCAGCCGCCCAGGCGTCGCAAATTCGGGACCGAATAGCATCAAGGAATATGTCGGCAGCCGGATTGGCAGTTTGGCACCCTCGAGCTAATCACCGCATGAGGGATCAATGCTATATCGGCGAGAATGAATCTTTCGTGAGCCACGCGCGCAGAAGAAAGTGGCCCCGAAAATTGCTACACACGGCGAATCGTCGCGAATTCTTATTGTCAACCGCGCCGCTCACAGGGTGTAATAACGCAAAGCGAGAAACATGCGCCCTAGAGTCACAATCCGGCGGATCCTATTTGATCAGCGGATGACGATCGACAGGTTTTGTGTGATAGAAATATTCGACAATGCGCGATATAGAGGACAATTTCTCGACGTCAAACGTAACTATTGACCTCAAGCACGGCAATCGGGATCGATACATCGCGTGCTGCTTGATGGATTGTGGGCAAGAGCTTGCCCTGTTGGATCCCGGCCCTTCGTCCACTCTTGATGAACTGCGGCGCAATCTCGATGAGCGGGGCGCCTCCATCTCGGACATTGGAACGGTCCTGCTCACGCACATTCACTTCGACCATGCAGGAGTAACTGGCACACTCGTCGAGCAAAATCCTCGAATCCGCGTATTTGTACACGAACGAGGTGCGGCACACTTGATAGATCCCGAGAGGCTGCTGAAAAGCGCCTCGCGCGTTTTCGGGTCGGACATAGAGGAATTCTGGGGCGCGTTCAAACCTGTCCCCGTCCGGAATCTGTCTGTATTGAATGGCGGTGAGGAAATCACCATAGGGAAGAGACAATTCGAAGCTCTCTACACTCCGGGGCACGCGATTCATCACGTAAGCTATTTCGAGATGGATAGCAAAGTAGCCTTCGTGGGAGACGCGGCGGGCGTCCGAACCACCGACTCCTACGTGTATCCCGCGACGCCGCCGCCCGATGTTGATCTGGCGCAATTAAATGAAAGCGTGAATCTCATAGAAAGCCGCCAACCACAGCGCTTATTTCTGACTCATTTCGGGTTGGCGGGCAACGTCAAATGGCATATGACTGAGTTTCGCAAGCGCCTCGAGCGTTGGAGCGAATTTGTTCGCTTGTCGCTCGACCACGACGCAGATGATGCGAGCCGCGCGCAAGACTTTTCAGAGATGGTGAAAGCGGAAATGTCTTCGGTGGTGACTCCGGAAGAGGCTCTCTGGTTCGAGCATTCGATATCGTCGCGGCACAATTGGTATGGACTAGCTCGCTACTGGCGGCGCCAGCGCGAACTTTCGTCCGGCGCATCAAAGTGACGGCGCTTGGCGAACTGGAATGGCGGCCAATATCAGAGAAGGGTTCGCGCGTTATTCGAAGCGAGGGGAGCGCTTGTCCTGAAAGGCGCGCAATCCTTCCTGGGCATCACGGCTTCTAATCCACTCCAAGAATGTGTCCACTTCCAGGTCAATCGCCTCGTTCAGTGGTTTTTCCGCTCCGCGGTTCACGAGATATTTCATTGCCTTCAATCCGCCTCGGCTCTTCGCCGCAAGGTTTTGTGCCAGAGCCATGTTCTGCTCCCGCAACTCCGCCAGAGGAACCGACCGGTACGCCAAACCCCACGCGACTGCTTCGTTTCCGGACAAACGCGCGCCGCTTAGCAATAATGCCAGCGCTCGTTGCCGGCCGATGAGCCGCGGCAATCGCTGGCTTCCGCCGCCGCCGGGTATGAGTCCAAAGTTGGAATGTTGATCTCCGATTACGGCGTTGTCCGCGACGATGACGACGTCGCAAGCCTGCATCAGTTCGAAACCCCCAGCCAGCGCATATCCCTGGACGGCTGCAATCACCGGAATTGGCGCCTCCTCGATAGAAAAGAAAGCGCGGTTAATTTGTTCGATGAACTCGCGCAATTGTTGGGTTTCGGCGACATAACGCAAATCCGCTCCAGCACAGAAGTGATCGCCTGCCCCTTCTATCAGAATTACCCTCGCCTGATTTTCCAGTTCGCGAACGGCCTGTTCGAGCTCAAGCACGAGCGCATAATTCAAGGCGTTCAGAACATCAGGCCGATTCAGGAGTACGCGTCCGATTTTGCCGTCGATTGATACTTGAAGTGTTTGCCATCCCTTGTTCATGTCGCACCCCGTTCAAAGGATAGTAGAGGCATCGGTGGAAAGAGCGAAGATGCCCGGCTGAGCCGGCCGTTACAAGTGCCTGGGGCGGCGATTTTTCTCATTGTCCACACACTTAGTTTCGTTTTCGTGAGCAGCGGAGAGGGCCCAAAGGAAATCCAATCCGAGGCGCAGGCGACTTGACGATGCGGGTTCGTAACTCAACTCTTAAGTTTTGCCTGCTTTGCTGAGCTTGCGCTCACCACGCTTCGGATTTTTTCTATGACTCCGACGTCCTCAAGGCCGGTGATATCGCCGCGAGCCGTGCCCGTTGTCACAATCTCCTGCAAGAGGCGCCGCATTATTTTGCCGCTGGATGTTTTGGGTAGGACGTCGCTGAAGTAGATCACTCCGGGCACGGCAATTTTCCCGATCGCAGACTCTACACGCCCGCATACCTTTTGCTTCATTTCGGCTGACGGCTCGCGGCCAGTTCGAAGAATGACGAACGCCACAGGTATCGAGCCTTTTATCTCATTCGGCACGCCGACGACTGCAGTTTCCGCAACGCCTTCGCACTCCATAATCGCGCTCTCGATTTCCATCGTACTCAGCCGGTGTCCCGCCACGTTGATCACATCATCTGTGCGGCCCAGCACCCAAAAGTGGCCGTCCTTATCTTTCACCGCCGCGTCGTACGTGCAATAACATTCTGGAATTCGCTCGAAATATTCATGGACATACCGCTCCGGCTGCTTCCAGAGACCGCGGACGAGCGTCGGAAACGGCGCAACCACGACAAGGTTACCGGGAATGTTCGCGCCGAGCGAGCGGCCCTCGTCGTCAACTACATCCAAATTCGCGCCGAAAAATGGAGTGCCGCATGACCCCGGCTTCATCGGAGTGAGCCAAGCAGCACTCGACAATGGGCATCCGCCAAGTTCCGTCTGTCCCCACATGTTGTTGATGTACGCGCGGCCCTTGCCAAGCTTTTCGTCGGTCCAATGCCAAGCCTCGGGATTAAGCGGTTCGCCCAGAACGCAGATGGTGTCGAGGTCCGGCAAATCATTGGCTTCGCCAAGCGCATCGCCATGACGCATTAGCCCTCGTACCACTGTGGGGGCAGTCATCAGTTTGTTCACATGATATTTGTTGGCGACTTTATACAAGTGATCCGGGTGCGGCCAATCTAGAGCGCCTTCGTAGAAAATCGTCGTCACTCCGTTGGATAAAGCGCCGACGATGCCCCAGATGTGCATGGTCAACCAACCGATGTCCGCGGTACACCACAACACGTCGTTCGGATGATGGTCCAACTGGTACTTCGCGTAGATGTAGCAGTTGACGAGAAAACCCATTCCGGAATGAATTACGCCTTTTGGTTTGCCGGTGGTGCCGCTTGTGTAGAAGACGATGGCGGGCTCATTGGCTTCGAGCGGCTCCGGAGCACACTCGGGGCTGGCCTTCAGCATCAAATCGTCCCACCAATGGTCTCGGCCCGCATTCATGTTCGCCGGAACACCGGTTCGCTTTACGACTACGACGGCGTGGACGCTCGGGAGAGACTGAATGGCCTCATCAACTTTGTCCTTGAGTGCAATTAGCTTGCCGCGCCGCCGCACGGCATCGGCAGTTACGATCACCTTTGGCTCGAAGCCCTCAACGCGGTTTTTTAATGACTCCGCCGAAAATCCCGAAAAAATCGTATTGAAGACAATTCCCAGGCGAAAACAAGCGAGGACCGCGATGACCGTTTCCGGAAGATTCGGCAGGAAGATCGCGACGGGATCGCCCTTTTTCAGCCCGAGGCCGATGAGCACGTTACTGAAGCGATTCACTTCGTGGTACAGCATCCGGTAGGTATAAAACTTTGTCTCGAAACTCTCGCTCTCCCAGATCAGCGCAACTTTGTTGTCTGCGCCGTTTTTCAAATGGCGGTCGAGCATATTCGCGCACGGATTTGCAATCCCCCCGCAGAAATACTCGAAATGCGGAAGGTCGCCTTTGCGGATGGTGTGCCAGGGCTTTATCCAATCGAGTTCTAAGGCGGCCCTGGCCCAAAAGCGGTCGGGATCTTGATGTGAAAGGCGCAGCAATTCTTCGAATGCCGCGGCGCTGCCAATATTTGTTTTCGCCGCTCGCTCCGCGTTAGGAATGCGGAGCGAACTGGCGCTAATCATTGCAAGTTCATCGCCGATTTCGCTCATCGAAAATGTTGGGCCCAGGCACCGCGAGATTGCTCTAGCGTGACGCTACTTACCGGGATGCTCAAGGCATAATCCTGCTCCTCGCGGAATGCAAGAAGCTGGATATAGCGACCAGTTGACGGACAGCCAGAATCACCACGTTTGCATTGGCGTGGCATGCCGCGTGTCGCGTCGACTCCGATCGTGAGGCACTCGCTTGGCGCGAACTACGACGCGACTCTGATCAGTGCTTCTCGCTGCCAGTGTTTGCCATTGGCGCGACTTTAATCACGCCTACGTTGCCTTCGATCGAGACTTTCGTGCCGTATGCCTCCGAATCCTTTTGCTGCTGTTGAAGAAACTTTTGGGCCAGTTCTGGCGATGGGATTCTCGGCGACCCACGATCGGCGCGACGCCGTTCCCATCCCAGGTCGATCGGATAGATTCGAAGCTCTGACAATTGGTTGTGATCGAATCGGGAAACGACGATCGCGCTATCATAAATGGGCTCGCGAGTCATGTGATCCCAGAAGTTGGCGGCAAAACTAGCATCGTCCATTGCCGCGATTTCCGGCCCGTAGGATTCGCGCTCTTCCTGCGAGGACGGTTGAGTTGCTAGGTTAATTTCGAAAAACAGGTCGCCTAGACTGTGAAATATTGGCCTATTTTTGTAAATTTCAATCCCCAGCATCCGGTGCGGCCCCGTTCCCACCCATTCATCCGCGCCCGCATCAATGGCCTCATGGGAAATTTGAGTGATGAAATCTGCTCCGGGCTCCTGGTGAGCGTGGATCATCACAATCAAGAAATCGCAATTCTGTTTTGCACCTCGAATGCTCTGCAAAATCTCGCGCTCATCGAGCGGATTCATCTTGTAGCTGAATCCGGGCTTGTCCCCGATTCTGTACCACGTCCCGAAGAGATAAAGTTCGTCGGGCCCCAATGTATTCATGAATTCGTAGACCGGCGCTGAAAGGCTGTCCGCCGCAACGTTTCGATTATTACCAGATTGGCTGCTCCTCGGATAAGCATCGCGGATCTTACGCAGCGCTTCCATTTGGTCCGCAGTAACGAGGGTGTAGCGAATCAAACGGAGAGGATTGGCTCCTGGCCGGGGGGGCATCTTCCCATTTGCATTAATTGGGATTTGCTGCGGATCGGAAGTCGACGAATTGATCGAAATCAATCCGACGCGGCCTTTTGGCGTATCATAGTATTGCGCCTCGCGAGCTAGATCCCGCGTCTCTCCGTCGCCGGCGTGCACAATGCCCGCGTCGTCCAGCCAGCGGTCAGTCTCGCGCGCACCATCGATACCCCAATCGCTTTGGTGGTTGTTAGCCCGTCCCACCATGTCAAATCCCATTGTCTTCAGATCTTTTGCTACTCCTGGCTCTCCATTGAGCGCCCAATAGTGGCTGATAATATTTTGCGGAATCTTGTATAGCCGGTAATCCACAATCGCGCCCTCGTAATTGCCTACGGTGACGTCTGCAGAATGAAATATCGCGGCGATAGGCTTATTTTCCGGATTTGGCGTCGCAGGGTGGGCCTCGATAATGTCGCCGACCGCGGCGACCGTAAATCCATCCGGGACATTCGTGGCCAATACTTGGGAAGGATCCCGGCCTTGATCCTGCGCGGAAACCACAGCCCCGCGCTGCAGGAAAAAAGCAAGGCTTACGCAGACCCCAACCAGACCAGCCGCCACGAAAAACCGGAACAAGGTTCGAGTACTATTCATGTTCATCTTCCGCCCTCTATAAGCTCTCTCAGGCTCCAAGCCGCAGCTCGGCCGTAACTCTCCACCGCACTGACTCTTTCCCAGTAATGATTCACAATCGGAACTCGGAGCCTCGACCCGCTGCGTTGTCAATGACTTTCAGGAGTGAACTGGTGCGACAGGGCCCGGAACTCCAGCCTTCCGAATTCCGGGGGCGCAGCCTAGCATTGCATAAATTGCGTGTCAACATAATTCGTTGTAATAAGAAAGAGACGAACGCGCGATGGCACCCGATGACGGCCTGAAGATCAGCCGGAATGAGAACGCGGGAAAGCTGCGACGCTTCCAAAAACGGCGTTCTTGGCGGCCTTCTTGTGTACGTGACATGCACAGACGCCCTGATGCGAAGGCTCGAGTGCGGGTCAGGGACTTTGTTTATTCAACCGGACATCACCCGATCCGTCTTGTACTGAAATTTCCGTGCCAAAATTCTGCGATAGTCTCGCCAGCGTCCGCAGGATTTCGCCGGCGTGTTCAGGCGAGGCGATTCGGGGAATTCCGCGCTGGGCCGCCGGCAGATCGACTCCCAAATCAATCGGCTGAAGGCGAATTGACTTGAGGGCGCCTCGCTCGATAGTTGTGACCGCTATCACACTCTGCCACCAGATCGGCTCGTCAGTTTGCGGGACTCGGAAACTGCCCATGCTTCCTAGAGCGCCTATCGCGAACTGATATAAATCCATCCCCGCCTCGTACACATCAGCGGCGCGCGGATCGACTGCGGCGTAATCGAACGCGAAATTGCCCAGGCTATATAAGATCGCGCCCGATTTGTATACCTCGATCCCGCGGAGTTGGTGTGGACCGCTTCCCACTACGAGGCTCGCTCCGGCGTCAATTAATCCGTGAGCGAAAGATTGGACGAACTCAGCTGGTGCGTCGCTTTGGTTTCGCGGCTCGTGGCTGTGAAGCATGACGATTACGACGTCGGATTGGGAACGCGCAAGTTTGATTTGATCGAGAATGTCGTGCATGTCTTGCTCGTTCGGCACCAACTCGACGGATGTTTTTAGCCCTTTCTTGATTATCGTTCCAGAGAGTATCAACTGGCCGCGTTCGGCCGATTTTGTGGCAATCGGAGAGTGTTGCAGAGTTGCGAACGTTTCTGGATCGACGGTCACGTCCGGGGAGTATCTGAGAGAGTTCGCGCCGGGCCGGCCTAGAATCTCGCCGCGCGATCGTGTCGCGCGCGATTCAGGGGAAGCGGATGTTGTGATGGCAAACACGGCGACGCGGCGAGGCGACGCGCCCAGACCGACCGGCGCTTGAGCCACGGCGAGGTCAGCGCCGGATCCGGCGTAACGCAGGCCTTGGTTATCGAGAATCTCCCGCGTCTGTTTCATGCCTTCAATGCCGTAATCGGTAGCATGATTGTTCGCGAGGGAAACCACGGTTATGCCAACGCGTCTCAGGTCTTTCGCCTGAACCCTGGTTCCGTACGGCCAGCGGATGGTCCCCAGCGTTTCCGCCTGCGGAATATTCTTCTCGTCGAGAAGATTCTCGTCGAGGGTTGTCAGCCCAATACTGGCGCTTTTTATCGCATCAACGACACCCGCAAATCCCGCGTCTGTCGCGCCGGACGGAGCCGGCGCCTGCGTGAACCAGTCGCCTGTAGCCGCGATTACTAAAGTTTCTCCGGATCCTCGAAGCTGCACCGGAGATTTCCTCCGATCAGATCCAACGATTCGCCAGACGAGCACTGCAATCAAAAGAAGGCAAGCAGCCAGCAGAGCAATCCTTTTGCGGATGACCTTCTCCTTTCTAGGCGAGAAACGCGCGTTGAACGAACCAGTATGTTGCGAGGCACAACACAATCAGAGAAACGCTCACTTGAAACCGCCGCTGCGAGCTGGAAGCCGTCATGTAAATGATCAACGGAAACAGCACGAGGACAAAAGCGACCTGTCCGATTTCTACTCCGAGATTAAAGGAAAACAACGACAGAGCCAGATGCCCCCGAGAGAGTCCCATCTCCCGCAGAACGCTCGAGAACCCAAAACCGTGGACGAGACCGAAAAGAAAGGCAATACGGTAGCGCGCGATAACGCGCATTCCCAGCAAGTTCTCGACCGCTACGTAGGCAATACTTAGGGCAATCACGCTCTCGGTGAGCCGGGTCGGAAGCTCGACGATGTCGAGGGTGGCGAGAGCCAGAGTTATGCTATGCGCCACTGTAAACGCAGTGATGATCTTGATGAGCGACTTAAGGTTCGTTGTGACAATCAGCAGACCGACCAGAAATGCCAGATGGTCGTATCCGGTGAAGATGTGCATGATTCCCAACCGCAGAAAGCTCCCGAATGTTCGAAGCGCGTTCGGTTCACCCGAGGTAAACGTCGCAGTCGGATTCGAGATATTCAGCACCGCTTCCTCGAGCGTTCCGTTCATATTCACATTAGCGAGATGTTGGTGGACGGGCCGCGTAATCTGAGAGAGCGTGGAAGTCAGCGTTAGCTCCGTGACGTCATGCGAGAATTCGTACACCAACTCCATGTCAACTACGTGATCCTCAACCACTCTGTACCGTTCGAGAGTTATCTGGATGGGAGGGTCGGGAGCGCCAACGGCAAAATGCTGTTTGAAGTCCGCGTAGATTCGGCCGATCGAATTATCCAGTTCATCCGTGGATATGAATCCAGTTCCCTTTGTGTCAACGTAACCCAACTCGAGAAGGTCTAGCCTGAACTCGACGCGCACTTCGTGGCCGTGAACTTCTATGCGCGATTCACTTCGCGGCACATCGTGGGCACAAACTGATGCTGGAAAGATACCCAACATGATGGCAACGACACACCACACGAATGCGACTATCTTTTTTGTGTTCAATCTCTCGGTTCCTTTGAAAGAAAGAATCGTCACAAGCGCTCTGGGGACATATCACGAATCCTGCGCGTAGCGATAGTCCATTGTAAGAGGCTTCTATTGAATGATTCGCCGCAAAGAAGTGTCGACGTGCCAGTCGTGCGGCCGAACTTGGCAGCTCGAGGCTGACTTGCATTCAGGATCTGTGGCGATGCTCTCGCTCTGGCGTGACAAGCAGAAGCTCGGACAGCTGAATGCGGACCCGCGCAGGCATTTGTCCGATCATCCTAAAAGATGGCCTTTAAGCCGAGCTGCAACTGGCGGGACGAATTGGCCGTCGCAAGTATGACCCCCGCGGCAGGGCTGATCGTGGTGGCAGAAAAAACATTAAAGCTGCCGGGCAAATTGAAGTTTGCGCGATTCAACACATTGAACGCTTCTGCGCGAAATTCCAGTCGGACCCGCTCGCCGACGGACGTGGTCTTGAACGCCGACACATCCACATCGCGGAAGTTCGGTCCAACCAGCACGTTCTTTCCCACGTTTCCAAATGTGCCGGCAGCCTCCAGGTTAAAGGCGTTAGGATTAAACCATTGATTCGGAGTGCCCTCGATTACGGAGCCGGTGAAAGCGGGATTCCAGTCCGGCCGGTCTGGATTTGTCGTATTTCCGTCGCCAGAGCGATTGCTGCCGGTTAGCGGACCAAACGGAAAACCGCTCAATATCGTCACGATCGAATTGACCTGCCAGCCGGTCACGATTTTGTCCCAGACGCCGGTGACACCATGCAACAAGGGCTTATTTTTTCCGAATGGCAATTCATATCCGCCGCTGAAAACAAACTGGTTTTTCTGATTGATGCCGGAAACGCCGAGAGTCGTCTGATTGTTCAGCCAGAAACTTTGCG